>OKHF01000155.1_pt1 | contig 35374 bp, 29 predicted proteins | sample 1614351 | NCBI WGS metagenome assembly OKHF01 (sample SAMN04436930, study PRJEB24849) | human gut metagenome | biome: human gut; feature: NICU; material: stool | host: Homo sapiens | place: USA: Saint Louis, MO | collected 2012-06-13
TATTTTTAGTCATACTTGTAATTATTGATTTAAGATTAAATTAAATCTGGACAACCAGATTATTAATTAATTTGACGAGAAAAATCCATATTTATTTTTCTGCCGTTCTCTCATTCATTATTAGTTCATTTATTCCATAAGCATTAAATTTAAGTTAAACATCATATTCTTATTTTATCCTGCGAAGCACAACCTGTTCACGCTGTGCGGACAAACTGTCATCCATTTCCATCCGTTTTATCGAATAATCAATCCGAGAAGAAATCCTAAGATAATCTAAAATCTGCGATAATTGCCGATTATTAAAAGTACCAGTTAAGCGGTACGAGTCAAGAACCGGATCCATCACCTTAAAATCGACATTATAAAAATTAGCCAAACATCTCAAGACTTCAGGTAAAGGTGTTTCTTTAAATACCAAACGTCCCTCCTTCCAAGCAATCTCACTTTCAACATCAACATTTATAACTTCCAAGGTCTTATCGGTTAAATCATAAACAGCTTTTTCCGACGGATACAAATTTCTTTCATTTGTTTTACCCTTATCTTCTTTCATTACTATATTTACAGATCCGGAGACCAAGGTCGTTTGTACAACATTCTCTTTCTCATAAGCCCGAACATTAAATTCTGTTCCGAGCACCTTCACCCTCAAACGATCATGAGATACACTCACAATAAACGGATGCGCCGGATCATGTTTTACTGAAAAATAAGCCTCACCGACAAGTGTCACCTTCCTTTCCTCTGCATCATATGAAGAAGGATAAGAAAGCGTACTGCCCGAATTCAAATAGGCAATCGAACCATCCGGCAAATCAAGACTTGTCCTCACACCTCTATTCGCACAGACCGTTATTTGCTGCGGAGCCAATACAGAAGACTTCCGCAACAAAAATGAAATAGCTGTCGATATTACCAATAGCCCAACAAAACACGCTGCAACAATAGAAATCTCGTACAACCTTATCTTTTTCTTACGTTTATCTATACGCTTTTGGACCTTCTTGTAAGCCTCAATAGAATTTCGGGAAAGAATCCGTTCACTTGTTTGAGAAATATAAAAAATACGGGCTGCCTGTAATACGGTTTTCTCATTTTCTTCTGAAATCTGCATCCAATCCTCCACACGCTTTCTTTCCTCTCCAGTCGTCAAACCTCTAAAGTATTTGAAGAGCAAAGCAGTATCAAGACTTATTCCATCCATATGTTCTTTTCCAATTCCCATTTTATATATGACAAACTCGTACAGACTATACCCTAAACAAAAAATACATTTTTATATAGAAAATTGATTTCAATGATACTTTTACTAAAGTTTCCAGGAAAGAATCTACTCACAAATTCAAAATAGTTTTATTATTTTTTACCTTTGCGCAAAGAGATAAAAAATCTAAATGTAAAGGGCATGGACGATAATAACTTAATAACCTTACTACAACAAGGAGACCGGAATGCTTACAAGCAGCTGTTTATCAAGTATTACTCCCCCCTTTGCGAATATGCGTCACAATATATTTCTGATGATGATTCTGAAGAGCTTGTGCAGGAGTTAATGCTTTTTCTTTGGGAGACACGGGAAAATCTTGTAATTGAGACGTCTTTGAAATCCTATCTGTTTATCTCCACCAAGCATCGTTGCCTCAATGCGATCAGGAAAAACCAGTACCACGAACGTATCCATAACCAGATATATGAGAAAATAAAAGACCAGTTTGAAGACCCGGACTACTATTTCGTGAATGAACTGACAGAAAACATACAGAAAGCGATCGAGAACCTACCCGAAACCTATCGGGAAACATTTGCCATGAGCCGATTCGGGGAAAAGACGAATGTTCAGATTGCCGAGAAACTCGGAATATCGGTAAAAACCGTCGAATACAGAATATCGCAAGCACTTAAGATACTTCGTTTCAAATTGAAAGATTATCTTCCGCTTCTGATAAATATCTTAGGCTAAAAGCATATTGACAAAATGTTACCATCATAACATTAGTTACGACTAATAACCATAAATAAATGGAAATACTATAGTGGATAATATTTTTAACACTTCATATGGATGGCAAGAGAAGGAAAACAATACTAATCTGTAAGGCACAACGCATTCGTTAATAAATCAAAATCAAACCAAAGCTTATTAAACTTACGGAAAACTTCCGTGTCTATCTTTTCGTACTTAATATCAGATAAGATAAAATAAAAGTTATGAAATCGGGAAGGTATTTTTTTATTCTGTTTCTAATTCTATTGATTATGCCTGCATATGCGCAAAAAGGTGTAGACATCACCGGAACGGTGATTGAGGAAGGGACCAATGAACCGATCGAACAGGCTACAGTTCGTTTGTTAAGTGTCAAAGACAGCTCCATGATCGGAGGTATCGCCACATCGCGCAACGGAAGTTTCATGCTCAAGAACATCAAGAACGGCAGTTATCTACTGCACGTGTCGTTTGTCGGATTCGATCCGCTCTATCAACCCCTGCGTGTTACGGGGAAAACCAATCCGGTCAAGTTGGGCAAACTCGCGCTTACCGACGGGGCAATTCAATTGGGCGAAGCTGTCGTGATCGGGAAAGCACCGGAAGTAACTGTACGCAACGATACGATGGAGTACAATGCCGATTCCTATAAAACCACGGAAGGCTCCATGCTGGAAGACCTGCTGAAAAAAATGCCCGGTGTGGAAGTGGATAGTGAAGGAAAGATCACTGTCAACGGGAAAGAGATCAAAAAGGTGCTGATTGACGGAAAAGAGTTCTTCTCCGACGATCCCAAGGTGGCCTCCAAGAATCTACCATCGAAAATGATCGACAAAGTGCAAGTGTTGGACAAACTGAGCGATATGGCCAAAATGACTGGATTTGACGACGGAGAAGAGGAAACTGTCATCAACCTGACTGTCAAGCCCGGCATGAAGCAGGGCTGGTTCGGAAACGCTTTTGCCGGTTACGGTAGCGAAGACCGGTACGAAGGGAACTTCATGGTAAACCGCTTCATCAACAACGATCAGCTGACCTTGATGGGAGGTATCAACAACACGAATAATATGGGATTTTCAGACCTTGCCTCCAGTATGTTCTCTGGGATGGGCGGACCGCGTGGACGTCGGGGCGGAGGAGCCGGCAACGGGATCACAACATCCGGCAATATCGGCCTGAACTTCAGTAAAGAATTTAATCCGAAGTTGACGGTCGGGGGCAACCTCCGTTATTCTCATTCCGACAACGACGCGATCAGCAAGAGCAACCGACAGAATATCCTACCGGGCGACAGCACTTCTTTCTACAACGAAAACAACAGCAGCAACACGCGCAGCGACAATGTAGCAGCCGACCTCCGTATGGAATGGAAACCTGACTCGCTCACCCAGATCATATTCCGTCCGAGCTTCAGTTACAGTAACAGCCATAGCCGTGAAGGGAGCACCTTCAACACGCTGAGCGGAAACCGCGACACGGTCAACATCGGCGAATCCGATTACCTCTCCGACGGAAGCGGATACAACCTCAACGCCCGCTTGGAGTTCAGCCGCAAACTGAACAGTGAAGGACGTGTTTTCAGCGGATCTCTATCAGGAGGACTAAGCGATTCCTATAATAAGGGACTGAACTATTCGAACACCGAATATCTAATGATGGCTGACGGGATGGACAACGAACTGGTGGATCAACGCTTCCGCTACGACAACAAAGGGTTCAACTACCGGGCTTACCTGTCCTGGGTAGAACCGATCGGCCACAACAACTTCATTCAAGCAACCTACAGCATCCGGCAAAACAAACAGGAATCTCTGAAAAACTCTTATACCCGTGAAGAAGGAAGCGAAGATTACAACTTGTTGGACACGGCTTACAGCAAAAGCTACCGCAACAACTTCATCAACCAGCAGGTCAGCCTCGCCTTCAAAGCTATCCGGGAAAAATATGACTATACGGTCGGTTTGACGGTAGACCCGTCCCATAGTACGAGCGAGAACTTCGTGGGCGATACGGTTCTCTCCAAATTGTCGCGCAACGTGGTGAACCTTTCACCGATGGTTCGCTTCAACTACAAATTCGACAAACGCACGAACCTTCGCATCAACTATCGCGGACGTACCAGCCAACCCAGCATGACACAGTTGCAGCCGGTGGCAGACATCTCCGACCCGCTGAATACGACGATGGGTAACCCGGACCTGAAACCGACTTACACAAACGACCTGTTCATCCGTTTCCAGAAATTTGTGCCGGACAAGCAAACAGCCTTGATGGTAATGTTGAATTTCGACTATGTGATCAACGATATCGTCAACAAGTCCGTCTATGTCGGCAATACCGGTAAAAAGATGACGACCTACGACAACGTAAACGGGAACTACAATGGGAACATTCGCGTCCTGTTCAACACGCCGCTCAAAAACCGCAGATTCTCGATCAACTCCATGACAATGGCCTCATACGCCAACAAGAATGGTTTTATCAACGACGAAAAGAACACGAACAAGAACCTGACTCTGGTGGAACGCGCCGGTATCGATTTCCGTTCCGACTATCTGGATCTCGGACTGAACGGTAACATCCGTTACAACGGAACACAAAACTCACTCCAGGGACAGAGCGAACTGAACACCTTCAACTACGGTGTGGGTGGAACGACAACGATCTATCTTCCACTCGATTTCAAAGTGGAAAGTGATATCAACTGGTCGACAAACTCCGGCTATTCAGACGGTTTCAAACAGAACGAAGTGTTATGGAACGCCTCTGCTTCCAAATCATTCTTGAAAGGGAACCAAGCGACACTCCGTTTCAAAATATACGATATACTGAAACAACGCAGCAACATATCCCGCAGCGTAACCGCCAGCTATACACAGGACTCCGAATACAACACACTGGGTAGTTACTTCATGGTGCACTTCATCTACCGCTTTAGTATCTTCAAAGGGGGAGCCAGCATGAACGATGTGTCCGGACCTGGCGGAAGAGGGCCGAGACATGGCGGTCCGATGGGGCCGCCTCCGGGTGGAAGATTCTAATGATTTATCCGTTACTTTTGGCTTGATCCAAAAGTAACCAAAAGATCAAGGCTGAACCGTCTGGGCTACTCCTGTCCGCTTAGGCCTTTCATAGAAAGCTACGCTTTCTCTTAGGATGGCCGATACTGCCTGCTACATAAATGTCGGTATCGGCCATCCCCAAAGAGCCGTCAGGCTCTATCTTCGGCCTAAGCTGGCGAGCGTTAAGCGAAGAGACCGGAGTGAGCGCCCGGAGCGTCTGCTGTCTGAGCGAAGCGAGTTTCAGACGCGACAGCGAACGAAGGAAACGGAGTAGCGAGGCAGGTTCGGCCTTGAACTTTTGGTTACTTTTCTTTCAAGAGAAAAGTGACAGATAGAACCTTTTGATCAGCGAAGGCTCCAATATAGCCGGGTAAATCAAACCGTAAAGCGCTCCGTAGAAGTGGGCGTTATGATTGACATTATCCCCCGCCTTTCTTGCCATATACTGGCAATAGGCCAGGTAGATCACACCAAAGACAATCCCAGGAACCGGCAGTACGGCAAAAAACAAAATCTTGCCCCACGGGTCCAGGAAGATGGAAGTGAACAAGACAGCCGATACAGCTCCCGAAGCGCCTATCGAAACATAGTAAGGATCATTACGCCGGCGGATCAGATCATACAGTGAAGCAGCAACCATCCCGCCAAAATATAATCCCAGATAGCCACCTGTACCGAGTCCCAAATAACCGAAAGCACTTTCCATATATGTCCCGAATGACCAGAAAGTAAACATATTCACAAGTAAGTGTGTCATGTCGGCATGCACGAAACCATGCGTAATCAATCGATACCATTCCCGGTTATGAACGGTACAATACGGTATGAAGGCCAACTTCCGAAACAACTCATGGTTGCCGAAACAAATATAGGACACGACAACCGTGACCCCGATAATAACATAAGTAATCATAATCTATTCTATATTAATGACGTCAAATGTAGTAAAGATTGAACAATGTTTCCCCTATATGGTTTACAAAAACAAAGCTTCCGCATTTGCTATTTCCGTTTTAGCTTCCTATCTTTACAAATTACAACATATTGACAGATATAAAAAACATCCGAAATGCTGGCACTCATACACATACAATGGATAGTGGGTATAATATTCATCATATTATACTGCGTCACCATTCTTGGGCTAGTGTTGGTTATCATCACGGAGAACCGGAATCCGTTGAAAACGATTCCCTGGGTGATCGTGTTACTGCTCGCCCCCGGTATCGGGCTCCTGTTCTATTTCTTCTTCGGGCAGGATAACCGGAAGCAACGGATTATCTCCCGACGCACCTATAAGCGTATCATGAAACGGCCACAGGAAGGGAAACTCCCACAAGATGCCTGTTCCGTTCCGGCTCCCTACCAGCCATTGGTCACACTGTTGACAAACAGCAACCAATCGTCCCTGCTCTACGGAAGCGACATCACGATCTATACGAACGGGACAGACAAGTTTCACGACCTTTTGCAAGAGATTGCCAAAGCAACCCATCATATTCACATCCAATATTACATCTTCTGCGACGACGAGGTCGGAAACAAGGTCAAAAAACTGCTGATCGAGAAAGCCAAAGAAGGAGTAGAAGTCCGTGTCCTTTACGACGATGTGGGCTGCTGGAACGTGAAAGACAAGTTCTTCAAGGAAATGTCGGATGCCGGCATCGAAGTCCATGCTTTCCTGAAAGTGGCGTTTCCAGTCTTCACCAGCAAAGTAAACTACCGGAACCACCGGAAGATCGTGGTCATAGACGGCAAAGTCGGTTTTATGGGTGGCATGAACATTGCAGACCGCTACACGAAAGGGACCAGCTGGGGGACATGGAGAGACACGCACTTCAAGATCATCGGAAAGGGAGTACACGGCTTACAGGCTGCATTCCTTATCGATTGGTATGTGGTCAGCAAGAAACTCCTGAACGAAAAGATCTATTATCCGCCGCTTCCGGTCTATTCGGATGATAACATCATGCAGATCTGTACCAGTGGCCCCGTCGGACAATGGCGTACACTCTTGCAAGCAGCCATCTTCACAGTTGCCAACGCCAAGAAATATGTATTTATCCAGACTCCTTACTTCCTTCCGACCGAAGGGTTGAACCAGGCTTTGCAGATAGCGGCTTTAGGAGGCGTCGACGTGCGGTTGATGCTTCCCAAGCGTTCGGACACGCGTACGGCGAACATGGCGACTCACTCTTTCATTGATGAAATGGTAAAGGCGGGCGTCAAGGTCTATTTCTATAAACCGGGATTCCTTCACTCGAAACTGATGGTGGCAGACGACGAACTGACCTGCATCGGTTCCGCCAATATGGACTTCCGCAGCTTCGAGCATAATTTCGAGATCAACGCATTTGTCTACCAGCCCTCGTTTGCCCAACAGATGAGAAAAGTATTCCTGCACGACATGCATAGTTGCGAAAGACTGGTGCCGTCACGCTGGCTGAAACGCCCGCTCAAACAACGTATAGCCGAATCGTTTATGCGTCTGTTTTCTCCTCTTCTTTAATAAAGATGGAAAAGTTCACCGAACCGTAGACGCGGTGCTGGTAGAAATAGGGCAACCCGGAGAAATCATTTGTCTTCGGATGTTCCATCACGAAGATGCCTCCGTCCCGCAGCAGATCGCGTTTGAAGACAAGTTCCGGCACTTCGGGCAATTCTTTCAAGGCATAAGGGGGATCGGCAAAGATGAAATCAAAACCTTGGGCCGGAGCCGAATGGAGATAACGAAAGACATCGCCGCGAATCAGTGTCAGCGAATCCGTTTTCAACTCTTTGGCGACTTTGGCGATAAAGGAAGCATGTGCATTATTCTTTTCGACAGCCGTCACGCTCCGGCATTCGCGCGAAAGCAGTTCGAAAGAAATGCTTCCCGTCCCTGCAAACAGATCGAGCGCATCCACCCCCTCAAAATCGATATGGTTGGAGATCACATTGAAGATATTTTCCTTCGCAAAGTCCGTCGTCGGACGGGCGCTGAAGGTAGACGGGACATCAAAACGTCGCCGTCCGTATATTCCACTTATAATTCGCATAATGATAGAGCTATAAGATCCAACGGAGCCTGCAACACCTCCGACCCCATCAAATAGGCTTCGGAAGGGATCTCCAGCGGATCGATATATTGTAAATAATTCCGCAACGTATTCGTTATATCATTTCGCAAGGGCACATCGCCGAAAAGACGCAACTGGTCTTTCTGTTGATCCATTCCGACCTGTTTCCATACATATAATATATAATACAAAATATCGTCCGTATGTTCATACTCGAACGAGTTCACAAAAAGCAGGTTTCCCTGCGCATAGCACGCCACATCCATCCTTCGCCGATGCAACACGACATATAGCTGGCGGGGCAAGCGCGCACGGCTCTGCTTCTTCCACAGCGAAAGCAACGGACCGACATGATGGACAAAACGAGGATTGACAAGCGAACGGGAACAGAACTCATACACATCCTCATCCACTCCGAATACCAGTTCCGCCGGTTCGTCTTTCAGTTCATTGCTCAGGCAACGCCCTTCGGGAGATGAAAATGTGAACGCCAGCAGTCCCGCCTTCTGCTTTTCCTGAAAAACAGCAGCCGGCACAAGCGTATACTGGGAAGTGACACACACCACATTGACCTGCTTGTAGAACCAGGTCAGGAAATCATTTTCGAAGAAACATTCTTTCAGAGAAGAGACATAAGGCCTTGTCCGGTCGAATTCGACGTCTCTATAAAAGAAACTCTCGCTCACCGAAGGACTGTATGCGGAAAAAGAAAGTCCACCCGACCGAAGCCGGATGGACATTATGTAATTTTCCGAATGATCAGCTGTTAACTTATCAGACAAGTTTATAGCCATAGGCTGTATTAATCTTCCCAGTTACCTGCGTTGTTATTGATTTCTTCGACAGAACCTACACGCAGACCGGCATATTTACCCATCTTGCTGGCTTTATCTTTCAGGTTATACACTTCTTGCTTGTTCAAGTCACCCAGATAGTCATCATACAGAACACCGCACTGGAATACTTTTACCGTATAACCCGAACCTGAAGTCAAAGTAGCCGTATCCATCGTAAACTGTACGTTCGCACCCGGCACGTTACGCAAATCGTCTACATTATAACCTTTGCCGAACAATGTATCAACAGCTGTCACCCAAACAGTATCACGTCTGATCAAGCCTTTCTTAACGGCTTCTTTCTCTGTCATACCCTTTTCGAGCTGTTCGTCAGTCAATACACCTTCCTTGATAAGGAACGGCAATTTTTCATCTTTTAAAAACTTACTCAGTTCATCAAAATTGGCTGCATGCACCTTGTGGATGTTCTTGTACTCAATCTGTGCTTTACGGATATCGATCAAACGAGCTTTGATCAAATTTTCACGACGATCCCTCTCATCCTTAAATTCGATCGGACCCATAATACTTCTGTAACACATGTACGCAAGCAGTACTACTGCCACAGCCAATAAAATCTTTAATGTAACTTTCATGGTTTATATTGTTTTTTGAATTTATTTCGTTCGGCAAATTTAAAAAAGAATATTTAATACACTACCTTTATCGCGAAAATTATTACAATCAAAATGATAAATAGTTATTTAAGCCGCCAAATTACACAAAATTTTCCATATGATCCGACCGAAGACCAGGTTTTGGCATTAAATCTCCTATCCAATTTCCTGCTTTCGGAAGAATCGGATTCGCTTTTACTGCTGAAGGGATATGCAGGAACCGGTAAAACATCTTTGGTCGGAGCCTTGGTCAAGACGATGGCAGAGCTAAAACAAAAAAGCATCTTGCTCGCCCCTACCGGACGGGCGGCAAAGGTATTTTCCGGCTATGCCGGACAGAAAGCATTTACGATACACAAGAAGATATATCGCCAGAAAGCCTTTTCCAACGAACCGACAGGTTTTCATCCGGCTGATAACTTGCATAAAGACACGCTATTTATCGTAGACGAAGCGTCCATGATAGCCAATGAAGGACTGGACTCGTTTGTTTTCGGAACCGGACGCCTGCTGGACGACCTGGTCCAATATGTCTATTCCGGAGAAAACTGCCGCCTGATCCTGATGGGCGATGTGGCACAGTTACCTCCCGTCATGCAAACCGAAAGCCCGGCTCTCAATCCGGAAACATTGCGGGGATATAATTTAAAGGTACAGGAAATCACCCTCACCCAGGTTGTCCGCCAAAGCGAAAACTCCGGGATCTTGTTCAATGCGACCCGCCTTCGGGACGCCTTACGAAACGGGACGGTCGAGATTTTCCCCAAACTAAGGCTGAAAGGCTTCACCGATTTCAGAAAGGTAAACGGAGACGAACTCATCGAAGAAATCTCCTCGGCCTACAGTCGGGACGGGATCGAAGAGACCATGATTATTTCACGCTCCAACAAGCGGGCTACCCTATATAATAATGGTATCCGCAACCGCATCCTATACCGTGAAGAAGAACTTTCGTCCGGCGACCGGCTGATGATTGCCAAGAATAACTACTTCTGGACTGCCGGCAATAAGGAGATGGACTTCATAGCTAATGGCGAAATCATACAGGTGTTACGTGTACGAAGGACTTACGAGCTCTACGGTTTCCGTTTTGCCGACGTATCGGTCCGTTTCCAGGACTACGATCTCGAAACGGATGTCAAAATTCTCCTCGACACCTTACAGACAGCAGCTCCCGCACTGCCGAAAGATCTTAATGACAAGCTTTTCTATACCATTCTCGAAGATTACGACGATGTCCCGACAAAGGCAGGAAAGATGAAAAAGATGAAAGCAGATCCTCATTACAACGTCTTGCAAGTCAAATATGCCTATGCCGTCACCTGCCACAAGGCACAGGGCGGCCAATGGATGAACGTCTTTCTGGATATCGGCTATATCACGGAAGAAATGCTTGGAGAAGACTTCTACCGTTGGCTTTACACCGCCTTTACACGTGCGACCCACCGGCTCTATCTGGTGAATCTGCCGGAGGAATTCGAAGAATATGCCTCGTCCTGATTTAGGTTGGCCATGCCTCTCCGGTTTCGCATCCATATATTTAAGTAAAAGACAAAGAAGCAACAATATCAATTAATAAACAAATACACAGCTATTAACAGCAATTACTACCACTCCTTTGCTTTTCGCCCTTAGTCGAAAAGGTTTTTGACCTGTGTCGAAAGGGCTTTTGACCAAGGGCGAAAAGGTTTTCGACTAAGGGCAAAAGGTCTATGAGCAGGCGGTATGACAACAGTAGCATGGCGATTGTCACTTAAATAGAGCCTTTCGGGGACGACTTGATCTCTGATAATGGAGCATTTCGGAGCGGTTGTCCTAACTTCACAATAAAAGGAATAACAATATTTCATACAATAAATACGTTACATATATAAGAAATACCTATTTTTGTTGCAATATAAACGAAAACCTGCTTGTAAGTTTTCATGAATGGAAAAAGGAATGGCGAATAAAGAAAAAATAGATTACCTGCTTCTGGATATCCGGGAGCTTGAAACATTGGTTGCCGGCATGCGGGATGCAGAAGTGTATCCGGTGTCTTTTTTCGGCCAGACTTTCGACCTCACCCATAAGATTCTGAAGGACCTACATGCTTTGGAAACGGACCAGATCGAAATGCTGCGTAAACAGATGGAAGAGCATCAGGCTCTGATCCAGTCTATTCCCCCATCGGTTGCCACTCCGGTACAAACAGTACAGGAAGCTTCGATTACAGCCCCGGCTCCGATTCCGGCCGAACCGGAGCCAGTCATCCAAGAGCAGGAAATCAGACAGGAGCTTCCTGCAGAACAAGGATTATCGGCCGGACCGGAGCCAATCCCCGTTGAAGAGCCGGAGACTCCGGCAGTGGAAACATCCGGCAAAGTGATCCCCGCAGAGCGTCCCGGATTATTCCTCAACGACCTGTTGGAAAAGAAAAATTTTTCGGATTTCCGAAAGGCATTCAGCCTGAACGATCGTTTCCGTTTCCGCCGCGAGCTGTTCGGAGGTGATGAGGCACGGATGAACAAAGTAATCAATGACCTGAACGATCTTCATTCGTATGAAGACTCGGTCACATATTTGAATAACGAATTAAAGTGGAATATAGAGGATGAAGCGGTAGCAGACTTTATCAAGCTGCTTGAAAAACGCTTCCTCTAAGCAATGTGACAATGGACAATTGACAATGTATTTGTCTTTGTCTTTTTAATTGTCAATCGTCAATTATCAATTAAAAAGTGCTATGGCAAAATTAACAGTAGTACCCACTCCCGTCGGAAATCTGGAAGATATGACGTTCCGGGCAATCCGCGTGCTGAAAGAGGCCGATCTCATTCTGGCGGAAGACACGCGTACTACAGGTATCCTGCTCAAACATTTCGAAATACAAAACAGGATGCAGTCGCACCATAAGTTCAACGAGCATAAAACGGTCGAACAAGTGGCAGCCCGTATCAAGGCGGGCGAGAATATAGCATTGGTATCGGATGCCGGTACTCCCGCGATATCCGATCCGGGATTCATGTTAGTGCGTGAATGTGTACGTCAGGGTGTAGAAGTGGAATGCCTGCCGGGAGCCACGGCTTTCGTCCCGGCATTAGTTGCTTCGGGGCTGCCCAACGAGAAATTTTGCTTCGAAGGCTTTCTTCCCCAGAAGAAGGGAAGACAGACGCGCTTGAAAGAGCTCTCGACGGAATATCGCACCATCATCTTCTATGAGTCACCTTTCCGGCTGGTCAAGACATTGACACAACTAGCCGAGTTTTTCGGGAATGACCGCCCTGTTTCCGTATCACGTGAAATATCGAAGATACACGAAGAAACCGTACGCGGCACGCTCGAAGAAGTTATCGCTCACTTCACCGTGAACGAACCGAAAGGTGAAATTGTTATAGTATTAGCAGGCTTAAAAGATAAAAAGGACAAAGAGACAGGAACAGAAGTTTAACGTAACAACAGAAAGAACATGAAGAAAGTATTAATTGCAACAACGATTTGCACAGCCATGCTGGCCTCCTGCGGACAGAATTCAGCAGAATATAAGAAGCTGAAAGCAGAAAACGACTCTCTGAGAATCGAAAACACCAAAAGCAATGCCGAGATGGATGAAATCCTCGGAACCCTCAATGACGTAGAGGCTGACATCCAGTCTATTCGTGATGCAGAAAATTATCTCAACATACAGCAACAAAAGGGAGATCTGAATAAGAGTAATCGCGAACAGATCAAAGAAAACATGCAGTTGATCAGCGAAACACTGAAAAAGAACAAACAGCAGATCAGCGAACTGGAAGAGAAACTGAAAAAGAGCGGAATCCAATCCTCGGCTTTGAGGAAAACAATCAGCCGCCTTTCTTCCGAACTTGACCAGAAAGCCAATATGATTGTCACGCTACAGGAAGATCTGGCAAAGAAGAATGTTCGTATCCAGGAATTAGACGAAATGGTTGCTTCCTTGAACGAAGACGTGGAAGACTTGTCCACTACAACTGCGGCCCAGTCCGAGAAGTTGCAAGAACAGGACAAACAACTTCATACTGCTTATTATTGCTTCGGCACGGCGAAAGAACTGAAAGACCAAAAAATCCTTTCCGGTGGCGGCTTGTTTGCCAAATCCAAAGTATTGCAGAGCGGCTTCAATAAAGATTACTTCATTTCTATTGATATCCGCGAAGTGAAGGAAATCCCGCTGTTCGCAGGCAAGGCAAAGCTGAAATCCAATCACCCGGAAGGTTCTTACGAATTTGTGAAGGACGAGGACGGTAATATGACATTGAAGATCACGGACGAAAAAGCGTTCTGGAGCCTTGGCAAGTATTTGGTGATTGAAGTAGGATGATGAAATACAAAAGTCTTTTTATTGATTTGGACGATACCCTTTGGGACACGTACCATAATAATAAGGAGTGCCTCGAAGAAGTATATACCGCTCACCACTTTGACCGGTATTATGCCTCCTTCGAGGCTTTTTTCGAGATCTACTGGCCACACAACAACCTGCTATGGGAACAGTACCGCAACAATGAAATAGACCGCCAGACATTAATCATCGAACGTTTTCGCTATATGCTCCGCCCGTTAGGGATAGAAGACACAAAATCGGTACTGGCGATCAACAACGATTTCCTGCAACGAACAACCCGTAAAACACGCCTAGTACCGGGAGCAATCGAGCTATTGGAATACCTGCGTCCCTCCTATCGCATGTATATCCTGTCCAATGGTTTCCGGGAAGTCCAATTCAAAAAGCTCTGCAATTCCGGTCTGGCCCCCTATTTCAAAAGGATGATCCTATCTGAAGATGCCTGCATCCAGAAACCTCATAAGGAGATTTTCGATTTTGCCCTTAAAAATACCAACTCCCGCCGAAGCGAAAGCCTGATGATCGGCGACAGTTGGGAAGCCGACATTATCGGTGCCCACAATTCCAAAATCGACCAGCTATGGCTGAATCCGAAAGGATTGCCGGCAAAAGAATTCATACCGACTTACACGGTTGGAAGCTTGGAGGAGATCAAACGGATCTTATGACTTACACCTAAAAGAAAAGGAACCGGAAAAGCCGTCTTCCTGCCCTTTCCGATTCCTTCCCTCTCTTCAGGATGCCTCCTGTCAAAAATTATAATGGAAACCGATGCTGATATTTTCCGTGTCGAAGTTCACACCTGCAAAATCAGAAGTTCCGTTGTACGAATCGCTATAACCAAGAAATCCGACTTTAGTGACAAAAGATATATGTTCCGTCGCTTTCAAAGAAAGTCCCGGACGCAATCCCAACCGGAAACCGGTATCACCGTCACCGGCAGCAATCCCAATCGTCCCATCGACAAACAATCCCACAATACCCGTCTTATAAAACGTATAGCGAGCATACGGAGCAAACTGGAAACGGTTATAATCATCGTAATGCGTATAACCGATTTCACCCCCCCACGGCCCATTGGTCAGTCAAATGACATCCTACTTCCGGTGAGATCTGGAAAACAAACTCACTATCTTCACTACCGACTGTAAAACCACCGCCAATATACACCTCCTGTGCACCGACCGAGCAAATCGCCATAAAAGCAATTATGCATGAAACAAATAACTTCTTCATTTTACTTTATTATATATAAATATTATCAGAACTCTGAGGTAAAATGGAATTTGATATCGGGGAAATCCTGCTGTGCCATCATCAACACATAGCTGGAATCGGCCAGATAGACATCGCGGCCCTCTTTGTCGAGCGCCATATATTGAGCTTTACGGCGTTTGAAGTTTTCAAGAGCGGCAGCATTGTCGCTTTCTATCCAGCAAGCCTTATAGAGGCTGATCGGTTCCCACTTACACTGTGCGCCATATTCGTGGAGCAAACGGTACTGGATCACTTCGAACTGCAACTGTCCGACCGTACCGATAATCTTACGTCCGTTGAACTGGTTGGTGAAGAGCTGGGCGACGCCTTCGTCCATCAGCTGCTCGATGCCCTTGTTCAACTGCTTGGCCTTCATCGGATCGGCATTCTCGATATATTTGAACATTTCCGGCGAGAAGCTCGGCAATCCTTTGAAGTGAAGCTCTTCACCGGAAGTCAACGTATCGCCGATCTTAAAGTTGCCGGTATCGGGCAAGCCGATGATATCGCCGGCAAAGGCCTCGTCCACCACTTCCTTCTTCTGTGCCATGAAAGCCGTCGGACTGCTAAAACGGAATGTCTTCCCAAAACGAACATGCTTGTAAGGCGCATTCCGTTCGAAACGTCCGGAACAAATCTTCACGAAAGCAATACAACTGCGGTGGTTCGGATCCATATTGGCATGGATCTTGAAGACGAAGCCGGAGAAAGCATCCTCTTCCGGATCGACCACCCGTTCCACTGCCGATACGGGGCGGGGAGAAGGAGCGATATTGATAAAGCAATCCAACAGCTCTTTCACCCCGAAGTTATTCAGAGCGGAACCGAAGAATACCGGTGCGATATCCCCTTTCAGATATGTCTCGACATCAAATTCGGGATAAACACCTTCGATCAGTTCGATATCGGAACGCAGCTTTTCCGCCTGTCCCGGCTCGATATAATTTTCCAGTTCCGGGCTGTTGATATCCTTAAACTCTATGTTCTCCGTCACATACTGTTTGCTCGGAGTATAGAGGTTCAGCTTTTGTTCATATATATTATAGACGCCGCGGAAACGCTGTCCCATGTCGATCGGCCAGCTCAACGGGCGCACATGGATATGCAGTTCCTCTTCGATCTCGTCCAGCAAGTCGAACGGGTCCTTACCGTCGCGGTCCATCTTGTTGACGAACACGATCACAGGAGTCTTGCGCATACGGCAGACTTCCATCAGCTTACGGGTCTGGGCTTCCACACCTTTTGCGGTATCGATCACGATGATCACGCTATCCACCGCCGTCAGCGTACGGAACGTATCTTCGGCGAAATCCTGGTGACCGGGCGTATCGAGGATATTGATTTTATGACCGGAATAGTCGAAAGCCATCACGGAGGTTGCGACGGAGATACCACGCTGCTTTTCAATCTCCATCCAGTCGGAAGTCGCCGTCTTCTTGATCTTGTTCGACTTGACGGCTCCCGCCACATGAATGGCGCCTCCGAACAGCAACAGCTTTTCGGTAAGAGTCGTCTTACCGGCATCCGGATGGCTGATAATAGCAAACGTTCTTCTTCTCTCAATCTCTTCTGAATACTGACTCATTGTTATGTATCTTATTTCGTTTTATTATTCTTACTTCTGTCGATTTGCATCTTGTTCCAACAAGGTGCCCGTCTTGCCCTAACAAGATATACGTCTTAGCCTGACGAGACGCATGTCTTCCCCTAACAAGATACGCATCTGCTTAGGGGAAGATACGCATCTTACAAACGGGCGATGCAAGTCCGCAAGCTCGCTTCCCAATGGGGTATGCTGATGCGATAGGTTGTTTTGATCTTCGCCTTGTTCAGGACGCTGAAATGCGGGCGGGCTGCTTTTGCGGGATAATCTTTGGACTCGATCGGGAGGACATGGCAGGGTGCATTACCCAATTCCATGATCTTCACCGCAAAGTCATACCAGCTGCAAACCCCTTCATTGGAGAAATGGTAGATACCCGGAACGAATGCACCTTCCTCGGCCCGTACCAACACAGCCAGGATAGCCGCCGCCAGATCCCCCGCATACGTCGGCGAACCGATCTGGTCGAACACGACAGACAACTGTTCCCGTTCATTTCCCAACCGCAACATCGTCTTGACAAAATTAGTACCGAACTCGGAGTAAAGCCATGCCGTACGGATGATGACCGCATCGGGGCAAACTTCCTGCAAAGCCTGTTCACCGGCAAGTTTCGTACGCCCGTAGACAGAAGCCGGACAAGTCTTGTCCGTTTCCACATAGGGAAGATAGTTCGTACCGTCGAACACATAATCGGTAGAGACATGGACCATTCTCGCTCCTGCCGCACGCGCCGCTTCTCCTAAGTTCCGTACGGCATCCCGGTTGATACGCAGACAAAGCGCTTCCTCCTCCTCCGCCTTATCCACAGCCGTATAGGCGGCACAGTTCAATATGTAGTCGGCTTGCTTCTCCCTGACAAAGGCATCCACTGCCTGAGCATCGCAGATGTCAAGCGTATCGACATCCGTAAACACAAACGCAAATTGCGGATATCCGGCAGACAGCTGACGGATCGAATTGCCTAATTGCCCGTTAGCACCAGTTACTAAAATCGTTTTCATCTTGTCTTATTCTTCTAATTTCAGTTCCCCGTTCATATCTTCACGATATTTCTCGGCCAGTAGCGCCAGGAACGAACTGATCTGTTTGATCCCTTCCATCGTTTCGGGGCTGATTTCCTTCCCTTGTATCTTCAGCATCAGGAAACCGTAGATAGCGTTGAAGCAGGTTTCCAGCTCAGGCAAGTCCTCACCGCCCGATTTGGCACGGAGCTGAACGATAAAGGGGAGTGTCTTATAATAAGCCGCCCCGTACACCATTTCCTTCGGCGACTTCAGAAGACGGAGGTGCAGGTCGGTCAGGGCAATGATCACATTCTTGTTCAACTGGATATGTCCTTTCTCCTTCACCCCTTCGGAACGCATCATCTCGATCAGTTCCTCATACCACTTGGCAATCTCTTCCTTCACATCGTCCGGCTGGTCGTAGCGGTCCACAACCGTGCGGCGGATCGAATCCATATCGAAGTCGTTGGCACGTATCAGGTCTTCCACCTGCCACATGTACAACAGATATTCGGCTATATTTTCTTTTCTTTTTTGTCTCGCTATAATCATGGTTGCAAAGATACACTATATTCGGATAACGCCTGATAAAAGTCCGCATCTTTTACACCTAACTGGCGGCAAGCCAGGCGGGCAGCATTCAGATTGATCAGGAAAAAGCGGTCCGGAATATAGACGGGGAAGTCCCCGTAGCGAGTCTGCAAATAGGTCTTTCCCTCTTTCTCGACCACGACATGCTGGTCGTAAGGCATGGCTGTGATGTCTTCGCGAACCTCTTGCGCAAGCTGTTTGACAACCGGATCACCATCGAAATAGATCAGCTTTCCCCCGCGTTCGATAGAAGAGGCGAACGTACGGAAAGTCGTGTGGTAGGCCTCCGGCGTGGCATGGTCGGTCGCGGAAGTCCACATCAGATTGGTCAGAATAGCGATATGCGGACGATAGAACTCCAACTGGAACCGTTTCTCCAAAGCAGACGTGACATGCTCGTCCCCCTCGATAATCGCGATCCGGGCTTCGTAGCTCAGATGCACACGGTCGGGCAACAAGGGGACTTCGCTGGTCAACGCATAGTCGAACGCAAGTTTCTGCCGCTTCAGGGCGCAGACAATCATCGAGATGATCGTCTTCTTTCCCCGGCTGCCGGCAACAACGACCCGCGTCTTCTCTTTCGTCCGCTGAAAGATGAATTCAGGTATCGAAAGCACTAATAATCCCAGTTCCTTTGCGCGTATCAATTCGGGGTTGTCCTGCCGGACTGCGGCCCCTAATACCACAAAATGTATATCTTTAGTTAATCTCTCCGGGAACCATCCGTCTCCATGACAAGTACAACCTTCTTTTTCCAGTCTGGCAAGAACCGTATCAACCAGTCCGGCACCGGATACGCTTACTTCATATCCTTTTTGGTGAATAGCCAAGGCTAAGTCAAACAACAGAGGCTCGGTTACGGAGATTAAATGAACTTTTCGCATCACTCAGATTTTGCCTGCAAATGTACACAATTTCATTTACCCTTCGCACGGGTTCGAAAGAAAAAACTTCCCTATCTTTGTTGGAAAAAGTATAATTTATGGATATTCAACTTATAGACACCGGCTTTTTCCATGCGGACGGAGGCGCCATGTTCGGCGCGATTCCCAAGACCGCCTGGAACCGCCGTTATCCAAGCGATGATCAAAACGGATGCATCTTGGCCATGCGCAGCATGTTGGTTCGTGACGGAAGCGGGAAGATCGTACTCGTCGACAACGGGGCGGGCGACAAACACCTGAAACAACTCGGCTATTACAACTTCTTCGACCTGATCGATCTGAGGGAAGAACTCCAAAGGCGGGGCGTTGCCTGTGAGGATGTTACGGATGTCATACTCACACATCTCCACTTCGACCATTGCGGATATACGACACAAAAAGAAGAGCAGCCCGGTGGAAAGTCTCTCTTCAAAATGGCCTTCCCAAACGCCATCCACTGGGTAAGCCGTGCACAATGGGAGAACTTCCTTCACCCGAACGCACTCGAAGCCGACTCCTATTTCATCGAAAACATGCAGGCCGCTTACGACAGCGGCAAGCTCCGCCTCATCGAAAGCGACACGAATCTCTGCCCCGGCATCGACCTACGGCTGTTCGACGGACATACGCCGGGGCAAATCGCACCTTATATCACGACACCTAAGCGCACTTATATCTTCGCAGGCGACGTCATCCCGTTGGCGGCAAGCGTCTCGCCCCTCTGGATCTCGGCATACGACACCTATCCTGTCGTTTCCTACAACGAAAAAATGCGGATGCTGGAAGAAGCGGTCTCTGAGAAGCAAGCGATCATCTACTGTCACGACGCCTATACTCAGTGTACTACCGTGAAAAAGGTGAACGACTTTTTCAAGGCCGATCAAAAAGTCCCACTCTTTTCCATCGGGTGAAACCAAACAAGATTACTACCGGACTAAAGAAAAAGCCGGTTGTATTGTAGGGCAGTCTGCTATTTATCTTTATCTTTGTCTGATTATAATCATAAATTAATCCTGATCATCATGAAAAAGACAATCTTCGCTTCACTGACAATCCTGACATTCTCGGCCCTGATGTTCTGTTGCAGCAATGCTCCCAAGCAGGAGAAAGTGCTTCGCCACGTTGTCATGTTCGGTTTCAAGCCAGAAGTATCCGCCCAACAGATCAAGGAAGTCGAAGAAGCTTTCTGTGCACTTCCCTCCCAGATAGACCTGATCAAAGGGTACGAATGGGGAACGGATTGCAGTCCCGAAGGATTGCAACAGGGATTGACGCACTGTTTCTTCCTGACTTTCCATTCGGATGCCGACCGAGACGCCTACCTGATCCATCCGGCGCATAAGGCTTTCGGGAAAGTATTAGGAGACAAAGCTTCTGCCGTCACCGTCGTGGACTACTGGACCAAATAAGAATTATTATATTTCTCACTTATAACATTTTAAACGCATGAACAAACTAACAAAGTATGCATGTATCCTAACAACCCTGGCCGGAGCCGTGGCTTGTTCGGGAGGTAAAAAAGCACAAGGAGACTATGCCATTATCCCTCTTCCTCAAGAAGTGGTGACACAGGGCAGCGCCCCGTTCCTGTTGAAACCGTCTACCCCGATCTCTTATCAGGAAGGTGATGCGGAAATGGAACAGACCGCCCGTTTCCTTGCCTCCTATGTCAAAGAGGCTACGGGATATGAACCGAAAGTGATTACCGGGAATGCGGACAAAGGCATTCATCTGTCAATCGCTTCCGACATCCGGAACCCGGAAGGCTACCGCCTGCTGGTCAGCGAGAACGGCATCGAGATCGCCGGAGCATCCAACGCCGGTATTTTCTATGGCGTGCAGACCTTGCGTAAGTCTATCCCCGCCGTGGCCGAAGGAATGGACATCGAGCTTCCGGCCGCCAGTATCAACGACTATCCGCGTTTCCCGTATCGCGGTATGCACCTCGATGTTTCCCGGCACTTCTTCCCGGTAGATTCGGTCAAGAAGTTCATCGATATTCTTGCCTTGCACAATATGAACCGCTTCCACTGGCACCTGACAGACGACCAGGGATGGCGCATCGAGATCAAGAAATATCCGGAACTGACCCAGATCGGGGCGCAACGCAAGGAAACCGTCATCGGCCGTAACTCCGGCAAATATGACGGCAAACCGTATGGCGAAGGCATGTTCTATACGCAAGACGAAATCCGCGACGTGATCGCTTACGCCCAAGAACGTTTCATCACGATCATCCCCGAAATAGACCTTCCGGGACACCAGTTGGCAGCTATCACGACTTATCCGGACCTGGGTTGTACGGGCGGACCGTATGAAGTATGGACCCAGTGGGGCGTATCGGACGATGTGATCTGTGCCGGCAATGAAAAGGCAATGACCTTCCTCGAAGACGTGCTCGGCGAGGTGATCGATCTTTTCCCGTCCGAATATATCCATGTAGGCGGTGACGAATGCCCGAAAGTGCGTTGGAAGAGTTGTCCGAAGTGCCAGGCACGTATCAAGGCGGAAGGCATCAAAGGAGACAGCAAGCATACGGCCGAAGAATACCTGCAAAGCTATGTCATTTCACGCATGGAGAAATTCGTCGAAAGCAAAGGGCGCCATATTATCGGCTGGGACGAAATCCTGGAAGGCGGACTAGCCCCGAACGCTACGGTGATGAGCTGGCGCGGCGTAGACGGAGGTATTGAAGCAGCCAAACAGAAACACAATGTAATCATGACACCCAACTCTTACCTGTATTTCGACTACTACCAGTCTACCGACACGGAACACGACCCGCTTGCCATCGGTGGTTACCTGCCGTTGGAACGCGTCTATTCGTTCGAACCGACTGCCGGAATCCCGGAAGAGTATAAGAAATATGTAACGGGAGTACAAGCAAATCTGTGGACAGAATATATCCCGACATTCAGCCAGGTCGAATATATGGTATTGCCGCGTATGGATGCATTGGCAGAAGTGCAATGGACAAACGCCCCGAAAGATTTTAAGGCGTTCCTGCCGCGCTTGGTCCGCATGACCGAACTTTACGACCACTTGGGTTACAACTACGCCAAACATATCTTCGACATTCGCGCCTCCTTTACTACCGATGGTGACAAAGGTGAAATCGTCGTGACACTCGAAACCGAAGGTTCCGCCGATATCCATTATACGCTCGACGGCAGCGAACCGACGGCAACCAGCCCGAAATACGAAGCCCCTCTCCGCATCAAGCAAAATGCAGAAGTGAAAGCCGTAGCTGTCCGCCCGACCGGAAACAGCCGCATCTTCTCCGAGAAGATCGACTTCAACAAGGCGACAGCCAAGCCGGTCACATTGAAGGTGGCTCCCAGCAGAGGCTATGACTTCAACGGAGGCCCTGAACTGACCGACGGCCTGAGCGGCAACGACAACTACAAGACCGGACGCTGGTTAGGATTCCAGGGCAAGGACTTGGATGCCGTTATCGACCTGAAAGAACCGACCGAGTTCAGCAAAGTGTCCTTCAACACGAATGTTGTGAAAGGAGACTGGATCATGGGAACGGCAGGCGTTACCGTAAAGGTATCGGACGACGGACAGAACTTCAAGGAGGTAGCTTACAAGGTTATCCCGTCTTTAGGCAAAGACGACAAAGACGGCCTTTATCCGCAGGAAATCTCCTTCGACCCGGTAAAAGCCCGCTATGTCGAAGTTATCATCAAGAGTGACAAACTCCCGACATGGCACGGAGGTGCAGGTAATCCGGCGTTCTTATTTGTGGACGAAATCAATCTGCAATAAGTAAATATTTAGGCACAGATTACACAGATTTCACGGATTCTCTTTCTCATCTCCGTGTAATTCGTGAAATCCGTGCCTAAAAAATATAAAGAAGTTTTGCTATTCTAACATATTCCCCCATGAAAAGAGACATACTTATCCTTTCTGCCCTTTGTACCTGTTGCAACCTTTTTGCCGAAGAGATCACAGTCAAGTATCTCAGGTATGCAGGTCCTTATGAAATAAAAGGCCCGTTCATCGTCGACAGCCTTGACGTGAACAGCAAGAAATTTACAGATGCCGAGTTATTAAAAACCGCCATCCCCTTCAACAATGTCCGGGAAAGCAACCGGACACTGGATGCCGCCACTACAGCCGGACAAAGCAAAAACAGCTCCGTCAGCCTCGCCTCCTTCTATCTGAACAGCGACCGCTATACGGACGGGACTCTTCAGATCAGCGGACCGGAGCATTACGAAGTATATATCGACAACGAGAAACAGACACCCGCCAACGGCGAGCTCAAGCTCACACTCGAACCCCGCCGCTACGAAGTCGTAATCAAATATCTTACAGCCCCGGACGAAACGAACCGCATTCCGAAAGTCACCTTTAAGACGGACAGCAAAGCCGTTGTCACGGCGACAACCGATCCAGAGAAGCGTTACACTTTGAGCGATGTCTTCGATGGCACACGCATTCGTTCCGTCAACCTCTCCCCCAACGGCAAATACCTGCTGACCGCCTACCAGACGACTTATTCCGGTGGCGATACCGAATCCTTCCAGCAAGTGACCGACCGGGCCACAGGACAGGTTTTAATGGAAAGCAACAACCATCATTATAGCTGGATGCCCCGCAGCAACCGTCTTTACTATACCCGCAAAGGCATGCAGGGAAAGGAACTTGTCATGATCGACCCTGCAACCCAAGCAGAGGAAGTCCTTGCCCACAACCTTCCCGACGGTTGGTTCAGCTTTGCCCCGACAGAGGATTTCCTGCTGTTCAACATCACCGAGGAAGGACCGAAGAAAGGGGAAGACCTTCAGGAAATCCTTGTGCCTGACGACCGCCAGCCGGGATGGCGTACCCGTTCATTCATCCATAAGTACGACCTAGCAACCGGAGTGTTCCAACGTCTTACCTACGGGCACACTTCGACTTCCATCAACGATATTTCCGACGACGGCCGCTATCTGCTCTTCACTTGTAGCGAACGGGAGCTGACGAAACGTCCGTTTTCGACTACTTTGCTCTATCGGATGGATCTGCAAACACTGGATACGGAACTCCTTTTGAAAGATCCGTTCATCAGCTATGCCCAATTCTCGCCCGACGGCAAGATGCTGGCAATTGCCGCATCTGGAGAGGCTTTCAATAAAATAGGGCTGAAGATAGCACCGGGGCAGACTTCCAACATGGCTGACGGGCAGCTCTTCCTTTACGATCCGGCAAGCAAACAGGCAAATCCTGTCACCAAAGATTTTAATCCATCGGTTCAAAACTTCGTTTGGAACAAAGGTGATAAACAGATCTACCTGCAGGGAGAAGATAAGGATTGCATACGCCTGTACGTCTTGAATCCGTCAACCGGGAAAATCCTCCCCATCCCGTTAAAAGAGGATATCCTCTCGGATTTTACGATTGCCGAAACAACTCCCGAACTGGTTTATTTCGGCGAAAGCGCCTCCAACTCGCAACGCCTCTATTCCGTCAACCTGAAAAAGAAAAGTTCTGTCTGTCTGAAAGATCTTTCCGCCGGCATCTTGAAAGATATCACCCTCGGCGAAGTGCACGATTGGAATTTCCGGGCAGCTGCCGGCGACACGATCTACGGTCGTTATTACCTGCCGCCCCATTTCGATCCTAACAAGAAATATCCGCTGATCGTGAACTACTACGGGGGAACCAGTCCGACGGAACGTTCACTAGAAAACCGGTATCCGTCGCACGTATATGCGGCATTGGGCTACATCGTTTATATCATCCAGCCCAGCGGAGCAACCGGCTTCGGCCAGGAGTTCTCCGCCCGCCACGTAAATGCATGGGGACAACGTACAGGAGACGAGATCATCGAAGGAACAAAGAAATTCTGTGCCGAACACAACTTTGTCGACGCTAAAAAGATCGGTTGCATAGGGGCATCCTACGGTGGCTTCATGACACAATACCTGCAAACAAAAACGGATATCTTTGCCGCCGCCATCTCTCATGCCGGAATCAGCGACATCACCAGCTATTGGGGCGAAGGTTACTGGGGATACTCCTATAGTGCTTTGGCAAGCGCAAACAGCTATCCCTGGAACGCACGGGATATGTACACGTTGCAAAGCCCGCTGTTCAATGCCGACAAAATCAACACCCCGATCCTTTTCCTGCATGGCACGGTCGACACGAACGTCCCGGTAGGTGAAAGCATCCAGATGTTTACAGCCCTGAAACTGTTAGGCAAACCTACGGCCTTCGTACAAGTAGTAGGACAAAACCACCAGATACTGGACTATAAGAAGCGTGCCGAATGGAACAAAACCATCTACGCTTGGTTCGCCAAATGGCTCAAGAACCAACCGGAATGGTGGAATGCCATGTATCCGGAAAAGTCTTTGTAAAAAAGTTGAAAACAAAGCCCCGAAGACGAAACCGTCCCCGGGGCTTGTTTTTTATCTGCCTTACACCTTCACAGGCTCACAGCAGAATGAACTTTATTTCAATACTTTAGTATTATTAATATTAAACCGCTTGTTCGCCTGTCACAGGGTAATTACCGTTTGCACGGCACACGGCCAAACATTTTAGAATTATTTGATTATAAATTACTATATAGAGGGAGTGGCCGCTGCCACTCCAAACTATTCTTCTATTCTTATCTTACGATTGCCTTTACAGCTTCTTCACCTTCAACAGCTACTACGACTACGCCTTGAGGAGCAGCAATCACAGCATTGTCGGATGTCAGAACCTGAGTGGCTACTACCTGACCCAAGATGTTGCTTACAACAACCTTCTTGCCGGCAGCGTTAGCGATTGTAACATTGCCTTCGCCTGCGATAATCGTTACTTCAGAAGTTGTAATTTCGTCGTTGGCTGTTGCACCACCTTCTGTTACTTCAACGTTGAATACATCAGCCTGAGCAGCTTCTGTTTCAAACTCTGCACTAACAATTACAGGTACACCGTTCTGGATCTTCACCCAACCACCTTTTTCCATCGGAGCGATACCTCCTGTGAAGGCGTTACCGTTCTTCCAAGATTCAGATTCGATCAAGAAGTCGTTAGATTCGTCGCTTACCAAACGGAAAGAGAACTTAGTCTGATCGTGTTTGTTAAGTGTTGAAAGAGCTACTTTCTTGTTTGTATCTTCGATGAATAATGTGTCGGCTGTCATATAACCCGGCAAGAATGCCAATCTTGAGTATTTATTTTCCCAAGTGTACAGCTTGTTAGCAGGTACAGAGTCGATCATGTTCACCAAGAAACGACCGAATGTTGTATCTTTCGTTGAGAAAGAGTGATCGCAATCCGGTTTACCGCAGATGTCACACAGATCATCTGTTCCTTCTACGAACTTCACATCCTTAGCGATCAGGTACTGAGGCATAATGGTCTCTTTAACACCTGTTGAAATAACATTGAATGCTTCAGCAGCGTTATCGCCCTTACCTTCCACACACAACAAGCTGTTAGCACCTTCATACAGGTAAGCCTTTTCTGTTGAGTTCACACGATAGAACTTCATAGCACCGTTTTTACCCAGTTCATCAGCTGTAAATTCGCGATACAGATTTACATCCACCGAATTCAAAGCAAATGCAGAAGTTGTTGTTTCAGCAGTGATGTCTTCAGCCTTGATCAGACCGCTTGCATCGATTACACCGGCTTTTTTGTCACCGGCGATCAGTGCATAGTAATGGTCGTCTACATCGTTTACTTCCTTCAAGAAGAACGGAGTTGCATTTTCCTTACCATCCACTACAACCAACATTTCTGTTCCGTCTACGTCAGAAACCTGAACATATTTATGGTTGTTGGCAAACTTGTAAGAGTCGTTTACGCGGATCAGGTAAGAAGCTTTTTCCAGTTTCTTCACGTCACCGTAAGCCTGTCCGTAAGTGTATTTCTTCACCAGTTCCAAGTCGAACTTAGTAGCTTCAGAAGAAACGCGCAAGATAGTGTCTTTACCTACAGTAGAATTACCTACAGAGATAGCCAGACCGTCGTTTACGCTCAAGTAGTTCAATGTATAATACTTGTTCTTAGTATCTGCGTTGAAATAACCGTCAGCTGTAGATTTAGCCGGAGTCAACTTAACAATGTCTTCTCTTACACCATTCTGGTAGAAGTAGCTTACTTCCAGTGTTACGACACCGTTTTCTACACTTACTACATCATATACACCGTTGTTGAACAGATCAGTAGTTTCTTGGTTGATGATTTCAGGAGAATCGCCGAACAAAGTAGAACCGGTTACGATCCATTTAGCAGCCGGCATGTGGTCGAAGTTCATCACATCCCATTCAGCAGGAGCCACCTTTGTCAATGAACCATCCAAATCAACCATCAAACGGGCACCGTTCTTTTGGGCATCTTCCGTATTTACGACATCGATATGATACAAACCTGCAGGAACTTCGATACCCGGAGTGTTCTTCAATAAGCCTAAGCTGATGCGGGTGTTCAGAGTCTGCTGTGGATTTTCAAAACCTGTATAAATCTGGTAAGGAGCACCCAGTGTCAGTTCGCGGTGTTCGTTTGCACCTGTACCCAGAACAGCCATCTTCACATAGTTTCTACCGTTTACTTTCTGGATAGGGCGATAGTCTGACCAGTTCACGTTATTAACCGGCTTATCGTTACCACCATCGGCAGTGATTACCAAAGAGTCTTTTGTCGGATAATAATCGAAGCGGAAGTTGAAACGGCCGTTGATATCGCGAGCAGTCATCTTTTCAATGCCAGGATATGCAACTTCGGCTGCTTTAAACTTGCTCAAAGCAAATCCTTGATGTTTGATGCTTGAATTTTCTTCGATGTAAGCAGTATCAACCATCAGGTGAGTTCCGTCTGAATATTCCAAAGAATACCAGTCGTTAGCCAGGTTCTTGATAGAAGCCAAATAAGATTTAGCAGCATTCAAAAGCTCCCATGCATTGAATGTTTCGCCATTCAATCTTGCTACTTCCATTTGAGCCAAGCCAAACGCAGTTCCTTTCTTAGAGAATTCTTCTGCATACTTTTCAACATCTGCCCACAATGTAGGAATTAAAGTTGTTACATCCATTAATGTTTTGAATGCTTCATCTCTCTTACCTTCATTTTCTGCAATCTGACGATCGCATTCCTCTACTTTAGCCCAAATTTCATTTGCTTCAGTAGTAGAGTTATTCCACTGAGCCAAGATAGCTTTTTCAGTTTCGTAAGCTTTATCAAATAATTTTTCAGCTTCCAATACAGCGTCAAATGCAACATTATATCTCGGAGTACATTCGTCTAAGTTAGCCTGAGCTTCTTCTTTTGCCCGAAATGCTTTTCCGTAGGCATCAAATGCATCATCAAAAGCTTTTTTATACGGACGAACATAAGCTTCTATAGTTGCATCTTTCAGGTTAGCAAGATTCTGTTCTTTTAAATATTCCAACAATTCGTCAGCTGCGTCAGGATCGCTATTCTTCACCCAATTGAAATAAGCATTATCTTCTAAGCTGGCAATAAATTCATCCTTAACATCATTCTTCGTACCTTTAGCAGCACGCAATACTCCCTCAACACCTTGGTAAATGGCATTTTTTACAGTAGCCTCAGTTTGCAACTGAGTTTCTTGCGCAGAAGCAGCATTTCTTTCTTCTTCATACTTTTTGTACTCAGCCAATACTACATCTCTAGCCTCTCTCTTGGCATCGCGATCGTTTTGAGCGTCTATTCTTGCATTTCTTGCATCATCCCATGCTTTTCTTTCAGCTTCAGAAATAATTAATGCACTTTCATATTGGCTATAATACTTACCTCTTTCTTCAGTATATGTTCCAATATTTGCAAGAGCATCATCGTATGCTTGTTGTGCATTATCGCGAGTATCTACTGCATCCTGATGTTTTTGCTTAGCTTCTTCCCATTTAATTTTAACTTCACCGAAGCTACCATCCAAAGACACCAAATTTTCAATAGCTACGCTCAACTCTTCTTTCAACTGATCGTAGTTAGTCTGTTTGTCTGCAACATCATTCTTCGCATCAGCTACAGAACCGATAGACAAACTGTTTTCACCTACAGCTGGAACGACCTTAAATTCACGTTTACCGTCAGCACCAGTGAATTCGTTCACATTCGCATCTTTAGATACGTTCGGAGTGAAAGTCAGGTGTAATTTAGACTTGCCAGTCTGCAACATTGTATTCAAGTCGTAAGCGTTCAAACGAACAGGAGAAGCCTCCATTGGCTTAACCTGCAAGTTGCTTGCTACAGAAGCCATATCTTTAGTAGCATATTTTCTTGCAGCTACACCATTGGGAGTATTAATCAATGTTACCACAGAGTCTCTTTCTGCACCAAAGAAAGATTCGATTGCCTTCGGAGTCAGTAAAGCGTCACCTTCTACCCCACGCATCCATGACCAAGTGTTTACCCCCTGAGCCATTTCTACCACTGTCAGGTTTTCGCCAACATTTGCTTTTGACACATCGATTGAGATTGGCAGGCCGGTAGATACGTTATAGAATTGGAAAGCCAATCCTTTTTCATCTTTGCTGTCTGTTGCTTTGATTTCCCAAAGTGTCTTTGCTAATTCAGCCTGACCATAAGGAACAAATTTCAATACATAAGTTCCTTTGGCAGTTTTTTCCATTGTCAGAACCTGATAACCATCAGACAACTGATAGAACTTACCATCAATCGCCTTTGCTATTGCAACAGGATAGCTAGACATAGCTCCTTTATCGCTGATAGCAGCAGAAGCAGTTCCAACGGCACCAGCTAATAACAGGCTGGCCACAAACGTAGAAAACTTTTTGTTCATAACTTAAATTAATTTGTTAGTAAATAATGTATTAAGAATAATTTCTTCTTTTATATATTTAATGTACGCAAGACTATCTGTTAACTTTTGTACTTTGATAGCGAAAACGTTCGTTTTTTTTAGTCATTTTGGGCGGTCTTCGAAAGAGTTTGTATCGGAAAGGCGGTTTTTCGTACTCCTTAAGCTATCTGATTGATAAGAAAGAATATAGAAAAAGAAAAAATATTTGTGGAAAGGATTGCAGGTTCAAAAAGTAGTTGTATTTTTGTGCAGTAAAAATGACGAATTAAAACGAACGTTTTTTTAGTCATTTTGTTTCTGACTACTATCTTTTTTATTCCCAATAAGTTACAAGTAAAAACAAGTAACTTTCACCCCTTGAAAACGGGCTTTTTTACTGTTCTTCACGAACACACATATCATCCTTATTTATAATCACTTATAAATTTTTACTCAAGTAATACTGCAGTAACAAACTGCCATTTTGAGAAGAAGGCTGGGGAAATGGAGTTAAAAACGGCCTTTAGGTGGCAAAAAGAAGAAAAATTATCCATAAAATAAAAGAAAGTGTGTCGTAATGAACGATACGCCATTTTGCAGGGCAACTGCACTAAAATTCAGGATTGATATTCAATCTGTTTCGTTAGTGATATATGCCCGTTTTCTCTATCACTACGGTATCACTACCCTATCACTGGCAATTTAGATGGGAAACAGGAATTACGCTTATACACATCTGTAGATTAGCGTATTATAAATAACACAAACAATAAACACCCAATTTCCATCCCTATAAATCACTCGATTATTTTATGTAAAAACGGCTATAAAATAGGTAAAGCCGGGTGGTTTTCATTGTTCGGCACGGTACTTTTGTTGCCGGACACCCCCATGTTGCCATCCTTAACATCCGGGTGTAGAGAGCCGGTACACCCGGATGTTAAGGATGGCAACATGGGGGTGTTTACGAAATTATGTGCTTGTCTTTGCTAAAAAAGAGAGGGCTTTTGTGGAATGAAGAACCGTATTTCGCCAATTTAACACCTATTGCATTCGTTTTTACATTTGTTTATTCGATTATTTTATATGCTTTTTCAAAGGCAAAAGAAGGCAATATATTGGTTTCCAATCATATGATAAAAACGTCCTGTTAGAGGAGTGATAGAGGCAGTGATACAGGATGTTTTCCTCTATCACTCATCTAACGCTTGAATATTAATAGCTACAACCTTCGTAGTGATAGAGTGATAGAGGATTTGTAGAAACTTCGTATGGAGATCACAACCTTGGAAAATTTTGATGCGGTTGCCCTGTTGTGAAAGTCGGGGTTTTGTGCGTAAAAAAGAAAAGGTGTGCAATTTTGAACACACATTCGTGTAGTTCAATTTGCACACCTTCGTCGTTCATAGCAAATACTAAATATTAACCGATTGGACCTCTCATGCGGTCTTCAAAAGCAGATAGAGCCGCTTTTGCCCCTTCTCCCATTGCTATGATTATCTGTTTATAGGGTACGGTCGAGACGTCGCCCGCCGCATAGATGCCGGGAACATTCGTCCGACAATGCGCATCGATTACAATCTCACCCGGTTTGTTCGTTTCGACAACGTCGCGGAAAACGCCACTATTGGCTGCCAAGCCGATTTGGACAAAGATTCCGTCCAGGTCAATCACCCGCTCCGCATCCGTCTTACGGTCTTTTACACGAAGACCTGTTACCTTATCACCGTCACCAACCACTTCCAAAGATTGGGAATGCAAGAAAACTTCCACATTCGGCAAGCTCTTTGCTTTTTCCTGCAACACTTGATCGGCTTTTAGCTCGTCCATAAATTCCAGAACCGTCACTTTCGAACAAATGCCTGCCAAATCTATAGCCGCTTCGATACCCGAATTTCCACCGCCGACAACCGCTACGTGCTTACCTTTATAGAACGGACCATCGCAGTGAGGGCAAAAAGCGACACCTTTTCCGATATAGTCCGCTTCGCCCGGAACATTCAACTTGCGCCAGCTTGCACCTGTCGCCACGATAAGGGCAGGAGCAGAAAAACGTTCACCGGTAGAAGTGGTCAGAAGTTTCGCCGATCCATCCAGTTCGACTTTATCCACACGGCGATGCTCCAGTATATCGACCGGATAGTCGTTGATATGTGTCAAAAGGTCGTTCGCCAACTGCTTTCCAGTAGTCTGAGGAACGGAAATCAGGTTCTCGATACCGACCGTTTCTTTGACCTGTCCTCCGATACGTTCGGCTATCACTGCGACATTCAAGCCTTTACGTGCCGAGTAGATGGCAGAAGCAGCACCGGCAGGTCCACCTCCCACTATTAACACATCATAGTTCTTAACAGGTTTTTCAACAGAGTTATCAACACCCCCTTCATTAATTCCGTATTGGGCTTCGAGTTTGGAAAGCAATTCTCCCAAATCACTACGCCCCACATTGATCAGTTTGCCATCGGCAAAAACAGAAGGGACTCCCTGTACTTTCATTGCCTCAACTTCTTTTTGGTTGATAGCGCCATCCACCGTTTCGTGGGTGATCCGGCTATTGAGAGTAGCCATGACATTGAGTGCCTGCACTACATCCGGACAATTGGTGCAAGTAAGAGAAACATAAGTCGTCAGCTTGATCGGACCATTCAAGGCTCTGACACGAGCACAGATACTTTCGTCCGGTATATTTTTACCTTTTCCATCACTATTCAGGACAGCTAACAACAAGGATGTAAACTCATGTCCGTTAGGTACTGCACGAAACCGGATACCGGTAGGCATACCGTCTTTTACAATTGTAAACTGAAGTCCTTCGCCATCCGCAACGCTGCATGACAAATGATCCGAGCATGATGCCACATCACCAAGCAGGTCTATTAGCTCCTGACGGCTTTCGTGATCGGGAGCGACTTGTATATCAAATACATATTGGGATACCAGTCCGGAGAAAATACCCGAAAGCTGGTCTTTCATTGCTGAGTCTAACATAACTTTAGATCTTACCAACCAAGTCGATACTCGGCTTCAAGGTTGCTTCGCCTTTTTTCCACTTTGCAGGACAAACTTCGTTCGGGTGAGAAGCAACGAACTGGGCAGCTTCAACTTTACGAAGCAATTCGTCTGCATTACGGCCGATACCGTTATCGTGGATTTCGGCAATCTTGATCTTTCCCTCGGGATTTACCAGGAACGTACCGCGATAAGCCATACCCTCTTCTTCAATCATCACACCGAATGCACGGCTTAAAGCCCCTGTCGGGTCTGCCAGCATCGGATATTTGATCTTACGGATCGTTTCGGAAGCATCATGCCATGCTTTGTGTACAAAGTGCGAGTCTGTACTTACGGAATATACTTCGACACCCATTTCCTGAAATTTGCCGTACTTGTCAGCCATGTCGACCAATTCGGTCGGACATACGAACGTAAAGTCGGCAGGATAGAAGAAAAAGATGGCCCATTTGCCCTTGATATCTTCGCTACTTACTGTCTTGAAACTACCATTCTGAAAAGCTTGAACTTTGAATTCGGGTACTTGTGAATTGATAATTGGTTCCATGATTTTTACTATTTAATTTGTTACTACTATTTTTGTTTACCCTACAAAGGTAAATCGTAAGATACTGATTGAAAGAATTTTTCAAATTGATAATTTTTATCTGCCGATAGACGGATTTCTATCTGCAAGCATACTTATCTACTATGACAATAGGAAGCAAAGTAATGTTTTCCGGAACAATAAAAATATACCTAATTGTAGGTAAAATACCTTTCGATCATACCATGTGATTCTTTAATTGTTAACTTTGGATGTTAACTTAAAAATATTCGAAGATGAGAAGAGCTAGTTTGTATAATACATTTTCAGCAAGTCTATTGCTCGTTTGCAACGCATGTCTTTCTTCATGTGTCTCACAAATACCCCTTACAAAGGAAAAACCGGTAAATATAATCCGCAAAACCAAAAATTCAAGTTTTAAAAACGAAAAATCAAAAAAAGAGGTGGATGTTGCTATTACTGTAAGCAATAAGGATATCGTTTAAGTATCGTTTATATGATACTTAACATAAAAACGAAAGCGACGCATCGCGGCCAGAAGGTACATAGCCCCCGGTCGCGCGGTGCGTCGCTTTGTTTGTTAGTATGTGATTGGCGTCTTTACTAACGAGCCGGGGGCTTTTTCTTTTCCCCCTACATATTCTGTTTTACAGGCTGTTCATGTTCTCAAAATCCGAACTGATATATGGCGTGTCCAGTATCTTCACGTATGTGGGCATAGTGAACTCTGAAAACATACCGTTTCGATCAATAAATTCAACACGGCTTTTGAGATAGGCTAATTCTTCATCCGTCAATGAGATTTCAACCGTATCGGTGATAGAAGCCGCATCGGTAAATCCGATGTTGATTTGACCACTCCCCATATCCTTGATAACGATACGCTTCTGATCAACCTCCGAGATCGCTATCTTACTGTCTATCGATACTTTCAGTTCCATGTTTTTTCTCGTGTCAAACTGTGGCAACACGGTGTTGAGTATTAATACTCGATCTTTTAATGTTAGTTCCATATTGTATGTTTTTATGATTGTTTGCATTGTAATTAATAATGTCTATTGAATAGATACCATCCCTGGTTAAAATAAGCGAACGTTGCACAGTCACCCTTATTCATGTCAAGTGTCATGCTGTTGCCGTTATTGTCCAACAATGGTGTATCAGAGTTTTCTGGTTCTATTCTGATACCTTCGGAAGAGAACTTCGCCACGATCACATGCACAAAAATCACGGAATTGAAACCGACTTCGCTCCACGAATCTCCGTATTCCGGGTGGACTTCTCCCATTTTCTTTGTGATCGTCGACCGGGAAGGGAGATAGACGCTAAGATACGTACTGGTACTGAAGACGAACGTGTCCCGATAACCGATGTTCAGGACGATTGTATCACTCTTGTCCGACGAGGGTGCATAACGGGCAGTCGAGATCGATCCGTTGACCTTTAAACCTCCAATGCAGTATAACGCATAGTTGCGCCGTCCACCATGAACATCTATCACAGCCCCATAATTTATATCGTTGTGATTAGTTGTATACTCAAGGCGCATCAAAGCACTTGTTCCCCCAAGCGTAGACGGCAAGGTATTTAGACCAAGGCCGGCCCATTTACCGGAAGATGAAAATCCCAAAAACGCATTACTTCCTGATGAATAAAGGAAAAATTTAGAAGACGATTCACCGGAATAGCGGTTATCCGAGAATAGTCCTCCAGACTCCATCCTGAGTCCTCCGATGTAGGCATCCCCATTTTGATAAACTTTAAACGGG
>OKHF01000196.1_pt1 | contig 27384 bp, 30 predicted proteins | sample 1614351 | NCBI WGS metagenome assembly OKHF01 (sample SAMN04436930, study PRJEB24849) | human gut metagenome | biome: human gut; feature: NICU; material: stool | host: Homo sapiens | place: USA: Saint Louis, MO | collected 2012-06-13
TGGACTCCGATTTAACAAACAACAGTTCCATCAGTTTGCTGGTTGCATCATCAACATAGACCAGCGCGGTGCAGGCCGGGCCACGGCCTTCAAACCAGTCGTGATCACAGCCATCTATTTGTATCAGCTCACCAGTACACGGACGCCGGTACCGTGGTTGAGGGATCCTTGCGGCACGTTGTTTACGGGGAACCCATAAGCCAGCCCGCACCATGATGCGCCGGACAGTTTCTTTGCCAAGAAACAGTCCGTGGAGTTCTTCGAGCTTTTCACGCGCCAGAGTCGGACCGAAATCAGCATAACGCGTCTTGATCAGTTCCAGAGCCTGATCTGCGAGCCCGGGTGGCAACTGGCGGTTACCACGCATGCCACATCGTCTGCTGGCCATACCAAGCGGTCCCCCTTCACGGTAACGGGCAAGAAGTCTGCGGCATTGCCTGTCGCTGATACCGAGGTGCTCGGCCGCACGGCGCGTTGTGATGCGACGTTCAATGACGTCCTGTATAATCTTGATCCGGTTGATCTCTTTCAAAGTAAACACTCCTGAGCTTTCTGCGCTCATGATATGCCTCCCGGTAGTTTAAACGGACCAGTGAAGCTTACCATAGCGCGGACATCTGAATTGAGCCACAGGCGGACATTACTATTGAGCCATTACAGTGCAACTACGCTTAATGCGTTTTATGTTAAATATCAGTCAATTACATTGAGATCGCAAAGCTTGCAGCGACATATCAGTGTCGCTGCAACAACCCGACCTTTGCGATGAAAAAACGGATTACGGATAGATCACAATAGGGCATTTCCTCAATAACCACCTCAAACTTCATTTCTATAGTCTGAAATCAAGAGCGGCATTTTTGACCCTCTGATATGTTTCGTTATCTGGTGCGGCGGGTATTTTCGCTCGTGTAATCGCTGAAATGGCTGCTTTACACAATTTTGCATCACCCTCTTTTGCTGTCGCACTGTTCACTGAACCATCAGGCTGAAGATAGATACGAATAGAGCAGGTTTTTCCTTTATACGCATCGGGTTCGTACATTTCGGCAACAATGGCATTCCGTATTTGTGCTGCATATACGACTATTTTTGAATGCTCCGGGGGAAATGTTGGAGACCCTAGGTTACCTAAAAGATCATCAACTTCCGCTGATTTATCGTTGCCGGGCATTACCCTGACGTTTGTTTTTTGAGTATGGTTTGAACAGGCTGTTATAAGTAGCACCAGGGTGAGTATGGGGGCTGAGAACGCTCTTAAATTCATGTGAAACTCCAGTTTTCATCTCCAGGTAACCATTCGCTTAGTCCTTTTACTGGAGTTCAGAGAGAATTTTATCTGGAGAAACACTACCCAGGAAAGTATGCACAGACGGCTCCAGCACTACCATAGCAGGAGTTACTGTAACGCCCAGTCTATCAGCAAGTTCAGATTGTTTAATCACCAGATTTTTACATTTTTCTGAGCTATCATTGTCTGGCAAAAAACCGGCCATCGCATTTTGAAAACTTTTCTGACGATCTGATGCACACCATACTCGTCCCATATCTTCAATGACTGAGTCTTTGATGGATGATGGAACCACCGTCAGAAATGACATAGTCAGCCCTGCATCAGTGTATTTCTTGATGTTTTTTACAACATAGCTGCAATAAACACATTGATTATCTACAAAAACTAATATTTTATATTTTTCCACTCCAGACTGAAACGTAATCGGCTGCAATTCAGTTAAGGAGCGAGAGATATCCTCATAGGCCATCTGTGGCGTTGTGTCTAAAACAGGAGCAGTTGTAGCCCCAACACTGAAGCTGGCTATCGTAAAAACACCTGCGGCTAATGATTTAAGAAAAAAACTCATAATCCCTGTTCCCTATTCAGTATTAATTTCAGGTTGTTGATGCCTGGTTCATGCCAGATTTGAATATTTTTATCATCTGTAAAAAACAATAGTTCCTGTTTATGCGACTCCATCATTGATCCGCGAGGGTGCTATAGTGTGTCCAGATACCATACGCGCTCTTTTTTCCACTGCCTATAGAGCGTAACGGTAATGAAGCGGAAAAATTTTCGGATGAATGCTGGGAGAAGGGTTTGCGGCTGGATAAAAGCCCGTCTGTGCACTATCAACTTCTGATGGAAACCATCCGCTGGACGCTTATCCTGCAGCAAAAGTAAAGTCCTCCGTCGCTCTCCCTTACGGTACTGATCTTTCCACTCATTTGGCATGTCCTGGAGAGCAGCTATCTTGCATGTCACACTATAGGGGGTTAGTTTGGATATCGAAAATTATTGTACGTCAAGGTCAATAATTGACCATCATTAACAATTTCCTTTGCGCTAATGGCAAGATTATGAAAAAGACTTTACTGATAGCCGCCATAGTGGCGGCAGGTATTACGTTCGCAATGGCCGACGATGGCCAGCCCGCTGGTCGACTGTACAAAATTGGCGAGCACACCGTAGAAATAGATGCGGATTGCATGATCCTCTCGGTTGACGGCTCCCCCGCTACGCTAAACGCGTCCGTATCCGGGCATATGGATTTTAATTTAGCCAACGGCGGCATTGCAGAATCGGAACCACGGCCAAACCGTCATACCTGCAAAGTGTATGCGGGGAGTGATGTGCGAACAATTCACATAAAAAAACAAACTCAATGAAAAAGATTTGCCTGATCGCAGCCGCTGGCAGCGGCAAATATTGCACCAACACACGCGATTAGCGAAAGCTATTGCAACGCTTGAGTGGGCAACTGAGTCGTGCAGCGTCATGAGATGGCGGTAGCCGCCGAACAGATGTCTCAGCAACAACAGCACGAAAAAGTGCTGGAGCTGGAGCGTTCTCAGCGGCAACGGGGTTATGACGGTCCGACCATAGGCTGATATCGTAAAACAGATTATTTAGGGAAGTTCCGCTTATTACCCTGTTGCTTATGGTTTAGGTGTTAGGTTTTTTGCTTCAGGTGCATTCGGCCCGGCACGTAGATCCCCTAATAGATCTACTGATTTTTCTGATGAGGCTGTTGGTTTACCCAACTCAGTTGATTTTGTTGTGGTACAGGCTACCAGAAGCAACGGTATTACAGATGATAAAAGGCGTGCTGAGCGCATCGTTGACGTTCTCTGGGAATATGACAGAAGCACATCATAATTGGAGCCTTAAGTGGAAGTAAACTACATGAAATCATGCTTTTGCTGACTGTTTACCTTCAGATTCAGTGCCATTCATTTTCCTGCATAGCCATGCAACATAGTTAACATTTATCAGGGACGTTTCTGGCGGGTTTTCGGGTGGTTTGTTGCCTGTTTTTCCTGTTTCCTGCCAGAAACGCCCTGAGGTCGTTCTGGCGGTGCGAGTAATGGGTTTTCGCACAACATAAGTTAAATATCAATAAATTACATTGGTATCACTAGGCTTGCAGCGACATGCCAGTTTCGCCTCAACACCCTTTCTGAGTGCTGACAGTTGGTTAGCGCTCATTCACAAGCCATCCGTTACCGTTTTGTAGCGACAAGACAGTCCTTCTGATAAGGTCGAAGAGAAAGAGCACAATATCAAATGGACTTGCAACTATGAATAGCATCAAATTCAAGTGCCCCGAGTGCGGTCAGGCACTAACTTTCAACGACATACTACATGTTGAAACAATTGATGAAATTAAAAATACGCTTTGCCCTTACTGTAAAATGCTGATCAGCAAGGAAGAAATCACACGACAAATTCAGAGTAATGTTGCAAGGCGAATTGAGGCTATGCTCGGAGGACTAAAATAGCCCTTCGTGGTTCAGTCGAAGGAAAGGCTACGTAATAAACCAAGGATGAATATGAGCGCTGACAGCGATCTAAAGGCATGTGGTTCTAATAAACGCTCTCCTCAATGTCATTCAGGCGTTAAGGTCTGACCTGTTCTGTTTCAGATAATCACTGATACTGAGGCCGGACAAACGAATTTTATCCGAAACCTCCCTGAACTGCTCTTTCCAGCCATTTGTCAGATGTCTTTGCGACGCGATTTTACAGGCGACGCTGAACGGCGTTCTCCCCAGTTTCTCGGAAAGCCAGAAAAGATGCTTACCAATATCATCATTCGGGACGCCATCGAGCGCATCCAGTAATAAAGTTTCCTCTTCAGCCACCCAGGCCTGGCGGGCATTCGGAAAGCGTGGGTCAGGTACAGGTGCCTGTTTCTCTTCCTTCGGTTTCGATGCTGCCGGTACCGTAGGCTTTTTCATGCTGACGCGTGCTTTCATGGCGCCGATGGCCGCCACGGCCCGCACCAGGGTTTCACGCTCCTGGCGGGTGAGCAGATCATCTTCACAAATCAGGGTGTTCAGATTATCGATCAGGGTGTCCAGTCGGGTTTCAGTGACTTTCATGGTTCAGCTCTTGTTCCTTGTGGTGGTTGGGTACAGTCCCGGTTCTCATGCTCCGGGCCGGAGATCGTCAGTCAGTTTTTGCAGCGCGTGCCGCTCACGCCAGGATGAACGTGGCTTGCTGAAGACAATGGGCTCAGGGCCTCTCTCCTGTTCCGGCGTCGTTCCACACCATCACCGTGGCCAGATGCTCCGTCACCTCCCGCCCCGTGTAACCGGCCAGGATTGCCAGCGCCCTGGCGCCCGCTTCACGGGACAGCGGACTGCGGAACCCGAATCCATCCGTCATCAGGAGCCACTGCAGACGTTCCGTCCAGCGCTCGCCGGGTTTGCGTACCGGCGAAAACACAATCTCCGTCAGTTGTTCGCGGTTGCAGTACAGCTGTTGTCGTTCCAGGTTGTTCAGCAGGGTGTTCAGCTCGCGGCGGTCAGCTTCTTCCTGACTCATCAGCGGCCAGCGGATGCGGTGCCACTGCAGCTCATGCACCTGGTCGCCGGCGAAACCCGCGCGGGCCAGCAGGTCAGCCAGTGCGGCCTCCGTATCTTCCTCATAGCCGGCCGCCGTGAGCGGGAACGCCTCCGCACTGTCGCGCAGAACCTGCAGCAGGCGCGCCGGCGCCGGCAGGTCGCGGAGCCCCTCACCAGGCGTGATAACGGCCTGCCTGATCTCCTCATTCAGGCCGCTGATCCCCTCCGCCTGCAGCGCGACGTCCAGCTGGCGGTACCAGGTGTCGGTCCGGTCCGCCGGCGCGGTGACGTTCAGAGCGCCCTCCTCCGGCGTGGCGCTCTCATTGATCTGCACCCGGACCGCAATCCCCGCATCGTGACAGGCCTGCAGCCAGGTGGCGATCTGCAGGGGATCGCCTTCCAGGCGTGTCAACTGCCCGGCCGCATTCCACAGCTGCAGGCAGGTGGTGCCGTCGAGACGGATAACGTAGTCTCCCCGGACCGCCAGATGCCAGCGATCGTCCAGCGCCACCGGCCGCTCGTCACCGAACGAGTCAGACTCATAGACCGCCTTCATCCTGACCAGGGGCAGAACCCGGACCGCCGCCGCTCGCTGCTCCGCCAGGACGCGCGCCTGTTCGTCAGCGAGAAGCGGGGCGGCCAGCGCACGGCCAGCGTCCGTCAGCTCAACGGCCAGCTGCAGGTTCGGGGCTCGCAGGGTGCGCAGCCAGCCCGCGGCTTCCATGCGCCGGCAGGAGGCGCGCAGGTTCGGCCCGTACACCGGGGCGTCCCCGCCCTGCTCCAGCACCCGCTCAATATCCCGCGTCGCCACCGGGCCCGGCCGTTTCGCATCAAGGGCGGCCAGCACAATCAGCACCCGGCGCTGCAGCGGCGACGGACGTCGGGATTTTTCCCGCATCATTGTCCCTCATTCCTCTGGGAAATGAGCGTTTTAAGCCGTTTATAGTCTGCTTCGACCCGTGTTGTGGCCAGGCCAGTGTGTCCACGCAGCGCCAGGAGATACCAGAAGCGGAGGATGTCATGAGCCTTGTTCACTTCCCAGACATAATGGGTGCCATCCCTGCGAAAATCGCATTGCTTTATTTCCTCTTCTGCCATCTGCGTCATCTGCTCATAGCTGAGCGAAAACAACATTTCTTCATCCATCCTGCACGCTCCGTCTGATAATGTCTGGTTAAGTAAAAAATCATATCTCAAATGATTTTTTAATAAATTGTCAAACATCATATCAGATATGATTTCATGATTAATGATAAATATCACATTCAGTATGATTTTATGTGTGTGGTTTGATTATCATATCCTTTGCGCGTTTCCCGCCGCGCAGATCCGAAAAGTTGCTTAATCGGAAATGCCCAACCTTAGCCGTCAGGCTGACCGGATGGTATAGTGGATTCTAGAACCGGAACGGGAGGGTTAGATGGGAAATTATTCAGATTTTGAGACCGATTTTATTCAGCGAACACTGGCGCTTATCGATCAATATAACGAAATGATTGAGGTGCAGGGCAAGCCATTCAGTGAGCAATACAACTATACGTTGACCCTAAATTGCCTTCTGGGTCTTATCGTGTTACCGAAAGAGAGGGCGCTCTCTTTCCTGCCTGCCGACCGCTTAACGCAGCAACTTAAAGCTGAAATGGGATTACATGAGTCACAGCTGCCCGGACCGGAAATGAACCTGCGGGAGTTGATCCATAAGATGCGAAATTCGGTGGCTCATTTCTGTGTGCATGTAGAGTCAGTCAGCGATGCACACCTTGTAGACTGGATTGTTTTCAGAGAATCCCAAGGAGATGGGAATGTCTACGCCAGCTTCAGCGCTCCCGAGCTTTTACCCTTTCTGAAATATTATGCGACCCTGTTGCTCGGCAATATGGCCCGCCGTCGAGCCCCAGCTGTTAACGTCTTGGATTTGTGAGGGATTTACACAATGTTGGTTCTCGATTGCTCCTCACGATCTCAGGCGCTTCTTTCACTTTCTTCCGGTTTTGGTTGCAGTGTCATGGAGCTAAAAAAGGTTTTGTTATCTCTCGATCTTGAACAGATTTACGAGACGGATCATTCCATTATGATCGACTCGCAACAATATCTAAGAGAGTACGTCTGTAGGGAACTGGGTTCTCCGGGCAAGTTCACCACCGCATACTGGTTTCACGGTACACGCACTTCAGCTCACAATACTTTTGACAATGGTTTGCTTCCGTTAAACAAGACTGAGTCACTGGTGATGGATATGCTGGTAAATCTCGCGCCAGACGCTGTGGTCAAAGAGACATTGCAGGCGTGGAATTTTCATGCTGGCGTACCTGATACTCTCTTCCGGATGCGCACCAGAAACGAAATGCACTGGGGGCCGTACGGACACCTTGTACATGAGGTTCATTTTCATGCCCGCAAACTCTGGCAGCACGATTATCTGCGGCTACCTGAGCTGGTAGAAGATGTCTGCAATGCTTATCAGAAAAAGTATGGGCAGGATCTTACAGCACATTATCTTAAGGTACTGAAACCCTGCATCGTCTGTTTCAGGGCAGATATTGAGTATGAAAAAGGTGCATTTGAAGCCGCGCTGAGTTACGCGTACACGTCCGTTAGAGATTTGCCGCCGGATAGCGGTGCAGTGTTCGGTATTGATCGACATGGTATATCCGTTTGTCCGGACGAAATTGTGAACGTTGAATTCACGAATTTGCACGAGATTGATGGCTGAATCTAATAGGTTGTAGCTGTCATCCATACTGCGTGTGGTAGAAACAGTGTTTCCTTCAGGAAAAACTAGATTGTGACAAATAATCTAAACAGCCATATTTACGTCTTTTAAGTTACTGTATTTATGTAACTAAAACTCTGGCTTCGTTGTTTCGCAGCTGTAGTGTATTGTTATTATTAAATACGCAGTGTGACAAGCGAGCAAAAGATGACATCTCTTATAGTAACTTCGTTACGCGAAACCGGTCCTTGCCTTAGCTCTGTACTTGTAGAGGAAATGCTGAAAACCCAGGGAGTTAACCGTGATACCGCGCGCAAACAGATTTCCCGGGCGGCTTATGCAGGGCAGATCCACTGTGTTGATAAGCTTTTCCCCAAGCGCGAACGATTTATTTATCTGAAACAGCAGTATGGTACTGGGCGCTTCTGGTCCAGTCTCAATACAGCCCTCCTTGATACCGGGTCGGCCTACGGTCTCGCCCTGAGTTGCCTCCGGGCTCGCGGGGGGATTCTACCGGCCAGACATTTTCCTGCTGCCTGCGGTTCACCGGTAGCAATGAAAAACAGATTATCTTGGAAGTCAGTTCTGGACGGTCTGCTTCAGTACAAAATGGTCAGGGTCGTTACGTTACCAGGTCTGGGGGAGTGTGTGGCGCTGACAGAAAAAAACGATAACGGGTATCAGCGCGCGCTACATCCCCTCAAAGCCAGGCTGCTTACAGAGTCAGTTTTGATGAAATCCCTGAGTCAGTGGGTTCGTCATAACGGTATCATCAGTTACGACACGCTGCGCACACGGGAAGAACTCGATTCAGATCAGGATCCCTGTGTGGCAAATTTTGATTTTGACGTCACTGCAGCATCCTATCTTAATCCGCTTCTGCAGTTTTCCCGGTCAGGGGAAATTCGGCCTGGTTTCTTTGTCTGCGACATGCTTTTGGGTTTTAAGCTCAGTCTTGTGCATCTCCAGCCCTTTATTACAAAATGTCGTTCAATAAACAGCCTCAGGAACAGCCCAAGATGCCTGTTTATGTTTGTTGCCGACGAATACAGCGAAGAAGCTTTTCTGGAAATGAAGCGTGCCGGAATAATACCCACAACACCGGAGAATCTGTTCGGAAAAGACTTTGCTGATGCACTCTTTCAGTTAATGGATCTGGTTGGTTCAATAACGCTCAGCTTAGAAGATAATATAGCCGCAATAGATGACATCATGTCCAAGCTTGAGAATATTGCCGGAGTAACCAATCAGCTTCAGGGAGATTTGTTTGAATATATTGTTGCTGAGACCATGCGCATAAACAGTAATGATGTTGAAGTTGGTAAAATATGTAAGTCAGAGAGGAAGGGGACTGCAGAATGCGATGTCCTGAGCCGGCAGGGAAATGCTAGAATCACCTTTATCGAATGCAAGGGTTATAAGCCCTATTCGACAGTGAAACATGAAGATGTGAAAAAATGGATTGGTAAACAGGTGCCGGTATTTTTCGATTATGCCAAAAAAGAATACCCCAATGCTGAAATTAATGTTGAGTTATGGACTACAGGAAAGCTCTGCGATGATTCCAGAGAGTCTCTTCGTAAGTTTCAAGAAAATAACTTAACTAACCAGCGTTATAATATAACTGTCATGGAGCCGCATGAAGTTCGAAAAAGAATAAAGGCAACCTGGAATGATGCTCTTATCCGGGTTTTTGAAAAGCATTTTCTCAGCTATCCGGAAAAAATCGTTCGCCGTAAACATGTTCCCGAACCGGTCAGGCTTGCTGGTCATGATGAGGCAACAGAATTCGATTTCTGACCCGGTCTACCCGTTTAATCAGAAGGAAATGTTATGGACTACACAAAAAATCAGCATGTACTTTCACAGTGGGTGCTACGCAACTTTCGCAGCGATGACACCGCCCTATCTGCCAAAGAAAAGCAGCGAGTATGGTGTCATACCGTTTATATGACGCCCGATAAGGAAAACGTTCTCCACACGCAACCACTTCCAATATCCAGTGTGGCAGTATCGAAAAACTGCTTTCGTCTTATTGATGCTGAGACAGGACTACCTTTCGATATTGAAGACGAACTGGGTGTGTACGAGCTCCTGACCGCCGGGGTCGTGAACGATATAATTCACGAGCACAATTTCTCACGCCTCCGTCACACACTGCCGGAAGATTTTCCGGTAGAGAAACTTGCCAGTTTCGCGGTGATGCAGTTAATGCTCAATCTGCACAATCCGCAAAATAAAAACCCGTACAAACATGAACTGCTTGAACAGTTCCATGCTGATATACAGGATCATTTATCAGAATACATCTATTCGATAAATCAATTGCCTCAAACTAATCCTGAGTTAATGGAAGACCATTTCTATCGCAAAATTTTGCGCGTTGCTAATTCTGTTTCTTCCGAAGAAGATAAAAGCAGAACGCTGTTTGTTTTGTTTGGGCTTTTATCAATCCTGAATAAGCCGACCCTTTACGACAAAATCAATAAATTAAGAAACAAAATTTTTTCTGGCATGAGAACCATTGAGGTTATTCATACAGGCCATGATTTCGACAGCACTGAACACAGGCCAGCATTCGGAATAGCACCCAACATTTTTTGTCTGTATAATGATGAAAATAGAATATATCTTCCCTTATCCCACAATTTCACTTTGTGCTTCATTACTGGTGCTGCATTGTGTTTCAGACCTCGTATAGACGTGTTCTCTCCACGTCCCGAGCTGCTGAAATGTCGCCATGATCGGAGCCTTAACTTTTATAAGGTCTCGTTTGATTACATTGATAATGTGATGACAACTATTGATATGTACAATGTGGGTTCGTCCAGTACCTTCTATTCTGCCTATCAACTGAGCAAGCTTAATGAGTATCTGGATAAGCAGAACAAAAATCATGATTATTATTACACGCCGGAAAACCCTGTGCTGTGGCGACCTGCTCAGGAGGATGAATTATGAATGCGGATAACGAAAGGTATTTCAGCGATCTTATCGAGGCCAAAAAATTTAATGGATATACGCTGGTCAGTGGAGAACACTGGCAGAAGCCCACAGTCGAAGAAATCCAGCTGGTCCGGGGACTTATTCTCCTGACCGACAGCCAGCTGGCCAATCGACTGGACGTGGACGAACGCACCATCCGCAAGTGGAAATCCGGCGAGACCAGTATGGTGTTCACCACCTGGTGCTGTCTGTGCTGGCTGGCCGGACTGGGTATGCCGCTCGATAACATTATCAGTTGCTGAAGACTCGCTTCCAGATGCGTCTTAAAATGAAGCGTCTCTGGTATCGGCAGCGGGAACGGATGATATGAGGGAGACGGTCATAGTTTTTCCAGAATAATGTCCAGCCCTGATACCCCTTGACCACTAAAAGAATGAAGCAACCGGTTTTGAAGATGCCATATGCGATGGCGGTGAGGATGAGAAATACAGTCATACGATGTTCCTTATGTAAAACTGTATTTAGGAAATGTGAAGCGGCCTTTAAGGCCGGTTAATAAAAAAGAACTGAAAAAAGTTTCCCTAACCTCTTTGTTGCTCTTTCAGGCTCAGTAATCCGTTAATTTTGCTTTTCAGGTAATATTGCCAATATCACAACAGTTCATTGTTTTTTTGCTTATCCTGTAACAATGCGTCTTCTCTTCTCCGCAGATCCGAAAACTCATTAAAGAGGAAATATCAGGCAGCTTATGTCTGGTAAACTTCCTGAGCGGGGTATTCACCAGGAGATAAGGTTATGAACGCAGATGAGTCAGGTGAGAGCTGGGTTTGCACTGGTTGTATCGGAGAAGCATTTTTACGCAGCTGTATTGAGAAGGAAGGAACCCGACAGACCTGTCATTACTGCGCTGAGGCCCACCCCTGCTTCTCCCTAGAGGCCGTAAGCGACCTGACCGAAAAAGCGATAGAAGCACATTTTTACCGGACGCCCCCTGAGCCGAACGAGATGGATTATGCCCGGCTTCGCCATACTGATTATGACTGGTAGGGGTCGGTTCCGGCTGAGGGCGAAATGACACCCTAAGCTTTCGGTTCCTTGGGCCAAAGATATTCGCCAGTCAGTAGAATGTGCGCCCAGCCCAATGGGGATATGTGGGGAAGAAATTCAGGGGGAACATCCAACCCTTCGTTCCGCCGCTCCGTGACGGCATGACCAAGATGGACGGTATTCCAGTAAATGATCACCGCAGTCAATAAATTGAGCCCAGCGATTCGGTAGTGCTGCCCCTCTGTCGTGCGATCGCGAATTTCCCCCTGCCTCCCGATACGGAGCGCATTTTTGAGCGCATGGTGGGCCTCTCCCTTGTTAAGACCGATCTGAGCACGCCGCTGCATGTCCGTATCCAGGATCCACTCAATAATGAAAAGGGTCCGTTCAATACGACCAACTTCACGAAGCGCAACTGCAAGGTTGTTTTGTCGTGGGTAAGAAGCGAGCTTGCGCAGGAGTTGGCTGGGCCTGATTTTGCCAGCGGTCATCGTCGCGGCACAACGGAAAATATCAGGCCAGTTCGCAACGATAAGATCCTCCCGGGCTTTTCCACCTACCAACTTGCGTAACTCCCTGGGGGTCGTATCGGGATTAAATACGTACAACCGCTTCGATGGCAGATCCCTGATTCGCAGAACGAGATTGTAGCCGAGCAGGCTACTGGCTCCGAACAAATGGTCGGTGAATCCTGCTGTATCGGCATACTGTTCGCGAACATGGCGACCGACCTCGTTCATCAGTAGTCCATCGAGAATATACGGTGCCTCGCTCACGGTCGCCGGGATCGACTGACAAGCGAATGGCGCGAACTGGTCGCTTACGTGAGTATACGCTTTGAGGCCGGGAACAGAACCATATTTGGCATTGACCATGTTCATGACTTCGCCATGCCGCGCTGTCGGGAAAAACTGACCATCGCTCGATGCTGACGTGCCCATCCCCCAGACGCGTGACATCGGCAGTTTACCCTGCGCGGCCACCACAATTGCCAATGCCTGGTTCATGGCTTCGCTTTCAACATGCCAGCGGGCAAGGCGTGAGAGCTGCCAGTAATCATGCGTGTTTGTAGCTTCCGCCATCTTACGCAGGCCCAGATTGAGCCCTTCAGCGAGCAGGACGTTGAGCAGACCGATCCGGTCGCGACATGGAGCCCCGGTTCTCAGATGGGTAAACGCATCTGTGAAACCACGGGCTGCATCAACTTCAAGCAGCATGTCGGTAATCCGAACGGACGGCATTCGGCGATACAGATCCAGTATGAGTGCCTCGGCACCATCCGGCACGTCTGCTGTCAACCTGTCGATCCGCAACGTTCCATCTTCTATGCTACCGTGCGGAATAGTGCCGTTACGGGCAGCCCGGGCCAGCCGCTTAAGAGCGATCGTGAGTCGCGCCTTTCTGTCTGCCAGCCAATCCTGTGGGTTGGAAGGCACGGCCAGTTTTGCATTTTCCTGCGCCGCGATCATCGGCACCAGTACCTGCTTGAGGTCACCATAGCGGCGCGAATGAGCGAGCCAGACATCTCCGGAACGAAAAGCATCCCGGAGGTGAAAGAGTACCGCCACTTCCCAAAGACGGGTATCTCCTTTTTCCTGAGCTCGTAAATGACGGTTCCATTTGGAGCTGGGCCGCAGGAAACGCCTTTCTGGCGATGCAACACCTTTCATCTCTCCGATCGACAAAGCTGCTGCTACCAATGGTCCGGCGACCGGCGCGGCTTCGAGCTTCAGACAGCGCAACATGCGGGGCGCATAACGACGAAAGCGATGGTATCCCTGCCCGACATATGCAAGAGGCTCATCGGCTAGCGTGTTGCTGAGTTGAGTCCCTGTCGCTACCAGTTGAGCGAGCCGGTCCCATGCAACCGAACTGGCGACAGCCATCTCCAGCGGGGTTCCGTCACTGCGGGCCTCAAGCAACGAAGCTCCCAGCGCGGTGAAGGTACGGATCGTATCCGTGAGTGTGGCTTTAGAGCCGGAAATTGTTTCGTCATGCTGGCGCTTCGCTTCCCGCCAGGTTTTTCCTACGATCCTGTCATGGGTTTCGACTATGGCATCAGCAATCGCCGCTTCCCACTCCACAACACAGACGGCAAGGATCGCCCAGCGGCGGTCCGAAGTGATGTCACGCAAACCGTCGGTGAAGTAGCGTTCACCCTGCCGACGCAGCCGGGCAATGCGATGGGCAGGTATGCTGGCCAAAGCACTATGATTGATATTCAGGGTACGCAGAAATTCGAGCCTGTCGAGCAAACGGTTAGCAGCAGCCGAGTTGTTACCAACCTCGAAGTTGCGAAGCCAGATGAAACGACTGATATTGCCGGCGAGCATTTCACTCAGAAGTTTGTCCAGGTGATCGCGAACATCCGCTGTTAAATTTTCCGCAATCCGCGTTTCAATCCGCCGCTCAGCGGCGACCAGAGCATCCGCGCACAAGCGCTCGATTGTCGATACTGCGGGCAGAATGGTGGAAGTTTCCCGACACCGCACAATAAAACGATGAGCAAGATCCTCGTTTGATCTGGCATCTTCGGCCTGGCCGAAAGTCCACTCACGCAGATCACGGGCACCACGGCCCGTGAAGGTCTTGTAGCCGTAAATTTCGCGCAGCGTGTCCATGTGCTGCTGACGGGTTTGGCGCCGTGTGGCATAAGTGAGAAGCGCATCAGCCGGAACTCCAAGCTGAGCACCGACGAAGGAAAGGACTTCACGCGGGATCATCTCACCAGGAGCCAGTGCACGGCCCGGATATCGTAAGGCACAAAGTTGCAGGGCAAAGCCAATCCTGTTTTCCGGTCTGCGGCGCTGCCTAATGTTTTCCAGGTCATCATCGCCCAGCGTGTAGAACTTCAGTAGCGACAGTTCGTCCGTGGGCAGATCGAACAGCGCTGCTCGCTGCCGTTCGGTGAAAATATGGCGTCGTGACATACAAATTCGTCCCTTTTGAAGTATAGTCTGTTTTGGACAACAGCCAGCCCATATAAATCAGGGCGTTCCGATACAAAAATCCAGGAGGGTTCAATTGGGACATCGTGCCGCCATTTACTGCCGGGTTTCAACAGCGGATCAGTCTTGTGAACGCCAGGAATTTGATCTGCGAGCCTTCGCCGGCCGTGCCGGCTACGACGTGGTGGGAATATTTAAGGAAACAGGTTCAGGAACTAAACTCGACCGGGCCGAGCGAAAGAAAGTCCTGGCGCTTGCCCAGTCCAGACAAATTGATGCAATCCTGGTCACTGAGCTTTCCCGGTGGGGGCGCTCGACGCTCGATCTGCTCAATACGCTACGTGAACTGGAGAACTGGAAGGTTTCCGTGATAGCCATGAATGGAATGGCGTTCGATCTTTCGTCGCCGTATGGACGAATGCTGGCGACGTTTCTTTCCGGCATTGCGGAGTTTGAGCGGGATCTCATCAGCGAGCGGGTCAAGTCAGGCCTTGCTGTTGCGAAGGCACGTGGTAAGAGGCTTGGTCGTCAGGCCGGAGTGCGACCAAAATCAGACCGACTTTTGCCTAAGGTGGTTGCGATGAGGGCCGAGGGACGCAGCTATCGCTGGATCGCACGCGAGCTCGGTATCAGCAAGAATACCGTTGCTGACATCGTGCAACGACACAGAGCTAACGCTTAGGGTGTCATTTCGCCCTCAGCCGGAACCGACCCCGGCCATAACCGGGTGAACCCGTCGGTCCGCGGAATGGCCGCCGCGTAAAAGATCTCACAGCATCCGGCAAGCAATAAATATATCCAGCCCAAAACTTCTGGCCTCAGTGTTAACGAAATGCGCCATTTTGACCTGTGGTATGTCTTTTCTGACAGCCATTCGTCACCGGCATGGACGGATAATTATCCATCAGCTGCTGTTCAGGCTTTTCAGGATAATGCGGCTCAGAGCAGCATCTGTCTGCAAACGGTGTCCTGTGTAATCATTTTCCATCACTACCCGTGTCAGTTTACGTTGCCAGCTCTTACTGACAGATACTATTTACTGACACGCGGCGGATAGTAAATTTCAGCCATGTTCTGGAAACAGACTGAGCAAATTTCTCAGAATGGAAACGCACCCTAGCCCCGCCAAGGCTTCGCTTTACGATAATTTACCTGAAGGCGGCCATTTACCTGACGGTGCATGATAAAATGTAACCACAGACCGACCGAATTTAACTTATTAATTTAATTATCTAAATTTCTTACATCAGTCAATCAGGCTGTGCATTGCATTTTTGGAGTGCACAGTCTCTGGGTTGCCTGATTCACAATTCGTAAGTCAACATCTCAGGGGGAGATTAAGTGACAGAAAACCCAATCGGATTAACCAGAAAAGTTATCAAGCCCGTTTCTAATTTTTTCAGTTCACCTGTAGCGGGCGGTATTGTGCTTATTATTGCTTCGGCAGCCGCTATCATCGTGGCCAATTCGCCCCTCAGGGAAGGTTATGAAACACTCCTGAAATACAAAACAGCAGGCCTGTCCGTTGAGCACTGGATAAACGATGCCCTGATGGCCGTATTCTTTATGATGGTCGGGCTGGAAATCAAGCGTGAGCTTGTCACCGGCCAGTTAGCCACCTGGAGCCAGCGTGCGTTGCCGGGCTTTGCCGCACTGGGTGGTCTGGCCGTACCTGCCCTGATTTACGTGGGGTTTAATGCCGGTCATGACGAAACCCTTTCCGGCTGGGCCATCCCGGCGGCCACGGATATTGCTTTTGCGCTCGGTGTACTCGCCTTACTGGGCAGTCGTGTGCCAGTCTCGCTAAAAATTTTCCTGTCGGCGCTGGCTATTCTGGATGACATGGGGGCGGTGGCTATCATCGCGCTCTTCTATACCAGCAACATTTCGCTTCTGATGCTGGGTGGTGCAGCGGCAATGGTTGCTCTGCTGTTTAGCCTGAACCGTGCCGGCGTGACGCGCCTGCTGCCCTATCTGCTGACGGGGGGAGTACTGTGGTTTTTCATGCTTCAGTCAGGCGTGCATGCCACCGTCGCGGGTATCCTGCTGGCGTTCTTTATCCCGCTGCGAACCAGGAATGCGGCTGATGAAGTGCCTCTGGACAGGCTTGAGCATGCCATCAACCCCTGGGTCACGTTTATGATACTGCCGCTGTTTGGCTTCGCCAATGCGGGCGTCGCGTTGTCGGGCATGACGATGAATGACCTGTTGTCGCCGGTTCCGGTAGGCGTGGCGCTGGGCCTGTTTTTGGGTAAACAGGCAGGTATCTTTGGCCTGTCGCTACTGGCCGTCAGCCTGGGCCTGGCGAAACGACCAGAGAAAAGTACCTGGTTACAGGTTTATGGTGTCTCGGTACTGTGTGGGATTGGTTTTACCATGAGCCTGTTTATCGGCAATCTGGCCTTTACAGGCAGCCCTCTGCTCGTTGATGAGGTCAAGGTGGGGGTTCTGGCAGGGTCCATACTGGCCGCTCTGGCCGGTATTTTGATACTGCGCTTTGCGCCTTCTAAGCAAGTCAGGTAACGTATTATCTACAGGAAAATCCCCGTGATAACGGGGGTTTTTTCACACTGTCAGTGTATATTCTGAAGAGAAAATTGAAATTATTTAATTTTATTATAAATAATTACCTTTCTATCTTTCACATTTTACAGGCGGAGCCCTGTTCAGATAAGTCAGGATGAACGCTGGCATATCAGTTAAAATATTATGTTATTCAAATAAATAGTCGGCTAACGTGGTTTTTTACACGACTGGCCCTCTAACCCCGCTACTGAATACTGACCGCCAAAAGGCGGTTTTTTTGTTCAAAGAAACTGATCTCAGTATCGCGCCCGGGGCAGCTGGCCAACGTCGCCGGCATCGCGCCGGCAAAAATCGAAAAACAGAAATATCAGCAAGATAGCTTAAACAGGTGTCGGGAAATTTCGTTGAGATATTTTGAAGGAATCACAGTGTAAGCAGGCGCTTTTTCAGGGAGGCGCGTTCTTGCGGGTTGCGTCCCTTGTGATTGGCGATGCGATCCGCCGTGGCGGCCTGGCGCTTGACGGGCCAGTAGGAGCGGCCATCCTTGCCCATCGACCAGACGCTGCTGGCCTGGTTTTCCAGCAGGGGCAGATGGGCGCTCAGGGCTTCGGGCGACGCGCTGGTCAGCGCCGTGCGCTCACGGGTGCGCCAGCGCTGATGCCAGAGCTTCTTGTCCTCGCGCTCGCTGCCGCAGGTCGTGTGCCCGACGATGGGTGTTTTGCGGCGGCTGCGGCTCATAACGTAGTGGTCTCCAAGAACATTCAGGACTGATCCCAGGCGTCGATGGTCAAGACCTGATCGGCAGGACAGGCGGCTACGCGGTCGGGAACTGGATGGTGTTCAGTCTCATGCCGACCCCATTCGATTGATCGCGTCGCTTGCGGCACGCTGCGACGCAAGGAGGTTTGCGACCTGGTTTAGCAGCCGTGTCCGCTGCATGTCTGTTACCTATCTCCCCGACCGCTCATTGGACCAACTCCAGAGATTGGGCTCTATCGCTCAGCCAATACGAAACCGGCATTGGCTGATGCCACAACCGAGACTAACACAAATGGCTCGGTACCTGTATTTCGCGCCCCGTGCACTTGGCCCGGTCTTGCCACGGCTATCTCACCTTCCCTGAGGGCACGAACAATCCCATTGCCCTGAAAGTAATCAGCCATTCCCGACAAAACAGTCCACGTGTCTTGGCCGTGAGGATGAATGTGAGCCGCAATTTCCTGCCCGGGATGGACATGCCAAACCACGATAATTGAGTCTCGGGTTTCAAGCACAACGGAACGAATAGGCTCGCCTTCGGACGGCTGAACATACTCGGCTACAGAAAATATTCTCGATTCAACAGTCATCGGAGATCCCTCTTTCACAGTTGTCGTTACGGTCTTCATCGTCGGCATCCTGACGCACGGCGGGCAATTGCTGGAGCAACGCCGGCAGCCATTCCTGTACCGTCTCCCACACCACATCGAGGTTGATGTCGAAATAGCCGTGAGCCATGCGATTACGCATATTGCGCATGCTGCGCCACGGCACGTCGGCATGCGCCTGGGTGAACTCGACGTAGCCATCCATCACCTTTGTGGCCGCCTCGCCGATGACGATCAGGCTCATGATGACGGCCTGCTGGGTGCGCTTGTCGGCCAAGAAGTCGTCCTTGGCCATCCCTTCCACGAAGCTGCGCGCATCGGTTGCGGCCTGCTGAATGTGGTCGAGGTAATCGGGCAGGCGGTTCTCGCTCATATCGGTTGCGCCTCCGCGAGCACCTTGGCCCGGAACTTCGGCGGCAGGTCGCCGGGAGTCAGCAGATCGACGTCAACGCCGAGCAGCGATTTCAGTTCTTCTTCCAAATCGCCCAAGTCCAACAACGTGGCACCGGGCAGCGCATCGACCAACAGGTCGAGGTCGCTGCCATCCCGGTCGGTGCCATGCAGCACCGAGCCGAAGACGCGCGGGTTCGCGGCGCGAAAGCGGCCTACCGCTTCACGCACTGCGCTTCGCTTCATGTCAAGCACAACAGACGGTCGCATGCGCATCCTTTCTTATCGAAACTCGTTGAGATGATATGCAATCAAGAATAGAATTTCAAGAAGAAGGAAACCGCATGCCCCGCCGTTCGATCCTCTCCGCCGCCGAGCGCGAAAGCCTGCTGGCGTTGCCGGACACCAAGGATGAGTTGATCCGTCACTACACGTTCAGCGAAAGCGACCTCTCCATCATCCGGCAGCGGCGCGGCCCGGCCAATCGGCTGGGCTTCGCGGTGCAGCTCTGCTACCTGCGCTTTCCCGGCGTCATCCTTGGCGCTGATGAGCCACCGTTCCCGCCATTGCTGAGACTGGTCGCCAACCAGCTCAAGGTCGGCATCGAAAGCTGGGACGAGTACGGGCAGCGTGAGCAGACCCGACGCGAGCACCTGGTCGAGCTGCAAACGGTGTTCGGCTTCCAGCCGTTCACGATTGGCCACTACCGGCAGGCTGTCCAGTTGCTGACCGAGCTGGCCATGCAAACCGACAAGGGCATCGTGCTGGCCAGAGCCTTGATCGAGCACCTGCGGCGGCAGTCGGTCATTGTGCCCGCCCTCAACGCCGTCGAGCGGGCGAGCGCCGAAGCGATTACCCGCGCCAACCGGCGTCTCTACGACGCCTTGGCTGAGCCGCTGACGGACGTGCATCGCCGTCGCCTCGACGATCTGCTCAAGCGCCGCGACAACGGCAAGACGACGTGGCTGGCCTGGCTGCGGCAATCCCCGGTCAAACCGAACTCGCGGCACATGCTGGAACACATCGAACGCCTCAAGGCGTGGCAGGCGCTCGACCTGCCCTCCGGCATCGAGCGGCTGGTTCACCAGAACCGGCTGCTCAAGATCGCCCGCGAGGGCGGCCAGATGACGCCCGCCGACCTGGCGAAGTTCGAGCCGCAGCGGCGTTACGCGACCCTGGTGGCGCTCGCCATCGAGGGCATGGCCACCGTCACCGACGAAATCATCGACCTGCATGACCGCATCCTGGGCAAGCTGTTCAATGCCGCCAAGAACAAGCATCAGCAGCAGTTCCAGGCATCCGGCAAGGCGATCAATGCCAAGGTGCGGCTGTTCGGGCGCATCGGCCAGGCGCTGATCGAGGCCAAGCAAGCGGGCCGCGATCCGTTCGCCGCCATCGAGGCCGTCATGTCCTGGGATGCTTTCGCCGAGAGCGTCACCGAAGCGCAGCGGCTCGCGCAACCCGAGGACTTCGATTTCCTGCACCGCATCGGCGAGAGCTACGCCACGCTGCGCCGCTACGCGCCGGAATTTCTCGACGTGCTCAAGTTGCGGGCCGCGCCCGCCGCCAAGGACGTACTCGACGCCATCGAGGTGCTGCGCAGCATGAACAGCGACAACGCCCGCAAGGTGCCCACCGACGCGCCGACCGAGTTCATCAAGCCGCGCTGGCAGAAGCTGGTGATGACCGACACCGGCATCGACCGGCGCTACTACGAACTGTGCGCGCTGTCGGAGCTGAAGAACGCGCTGCGCTCCGGCGACATCTGGGTGCAAGGCTCGCGCCAGTTCAAGGACTTCGAGGACTACCTGGTGCCGCCCGCGAAATTCGCCAGCCTCAAGCAGGCCAGCGAATTGCCGCTGGCCGTGGCCACCGATTGCGACCAGTACCTGCATGACCGGCTGACGCTGCTGGAAACGCAGCTCGCCACCGTCAACCGCATGGCGCTGGCCAACGAGCTGCCGGACGCCATCATCACGGAGTCGGGCCTGAAGATCACGCCGCTCGATGCGGCGGTGCCCGATACCGCACAGGCCCTGATCGACCAGACGGCGATGATCCTACCGCACGTCAAGATCACCGAATTGCTGCTGGAGGTAGACGAATGGACGGGCTTCACCCGGCACTTCGCCCACCTGAAGTCAGGCGACCTGGCCAAGGACAAAAACCTGTTGCTGACCACGATCCTCGCCGACGCGATCAACCTGGGCCTGACCAAGATGGCGGAATCGTGCCCCGGCACGACCTACGCCAAGCTGGCCTGGCTGCAAGCCTGGCACATCCGCGACGAAACCTACGGGGCGGCACTGGCCGAGCTGGTCAACGCGCAGTTCCGACATCCCTTCGCCGAGCATTGGGGCGACGGCACCACGTCATCGTCGGACGGCCAGAACTTCCGCACCGGCAGCAAGGCCGAGAGCACCGGCCACATCAATCCGAAATACGGCAGCAGCCCAGGGCGGACGTTCTACACCCATATCTCCGACCAGTACGCGCCGTTCCACACCAAGGTCGTGAACGTCGGCGTGCGCGACTCGACCTACGTGCTCGACGGCCTGCTGTATCACGAATCCGACCTGCGGATCGAGGAGCACTACACCGACACGGCAGGGTTCACGGACCACGTCTTCGCGTTGATGCACCTGCTGGGCTTCCGCTTCGCCCCGCGCATTCGTGACCTGGGCGACACCAAGCTCTACATCCCGAAGGGCGATGCCACCTACGAGGCGTTGAAACCGATGATCGGCGGCACGCTCAACATCAAGCACGTCCGCGCCCATTGGGATGAAATCCTGCGGATGGCCACCTCGATCAAGCAGGGCACGGCGACGGCCTCGCTGATGCTCAGGAAGCTTGGCAGCTACCCGCGCCAGAACGGCCTGGCCGTCGCCCTGCGTGAGCTGGGACGCATCGAGCGCACACTGTTCATCCTGGACTGGCTGCAAAGCGTCGAGCTGCGCCGCCGCGTGCATGCCGGGCTGAACAAAGGCGAGGCGCGCAACGCGCTGGCCCGCGCCGTGTTCTTCAACCGCCTGGGGGAAATCCGCGACCGCAGCTTCGAGCAGCAGCGCTACCGGGCCAGCGGCCTCAACCTGGTGACGGCGGCCATCGTGCTATGGAACACGGTCTATCTGGAGCGGGCCGCGAACGCCTTGCGTGGCCACGGTCAAGCCGTCGATGACGGCCTGTTGCAGTACCTGTCGCCGCTCGGCTGGGAGCACATCAACCTGACCGGCGATTACCTCTGGCGCAGCAGCGCCAAGATCGGCGCGGGCAAGTTCAGGCCGCTACGGCCGCTGCAACCGGCTTAGCGTGCTTTATTTAATGAGATGGTCACTCCCTCCTTCCCGGTATTATGCTGAGGACAGGCTTTCATTCGGAGAACTATCATGGAAAACATTGCGCTCATTGGTATCGATCTGGGTAAAAACTCTTTCCATATTCATTGCCAGGATCGTCGCGGGAAGGCTGTTTACCGTAAAAAATTTACCCGGCCAAAGTTGATCGAATTTTTGGCGACATGCCCCGCTACAACCATCGCAATGGAAGCCTGTGGCGGTTCTCACTTTATGGCACGCAAGTTGGAAGAGTTGGGGCATTCCCCAAAGCTGATATCACCACAATTTGTCCGCCCGTTCGTTAAAAGCAATAAAAACGACTTTGTCGACGCCGAAGCTATTTGTGAAGCAGCATCGCGTCCGTCTATGCGTTTTGTGCAGCCCAGAACGGAATCTCAGCAGGCAATGCGGGCTCTGCATCGTGTCCGTGAATCCCTGGTTCAGGATAAGGTAAAAACAACCAATCAAATGCATGCTTTTCTGCTGGAATTTGGCATTAGCGTTCCCCGAGGAGCTGCCGTTATTAGCCGACTGAGTACCATTCTTGAGGATAATAGTTTGCCTCTTTACCTCAGCCAGTTATTGCTGAAATTACAACAGCATTATCACTATCTTGTTGAGCAGATTAAAGATTTGGAATCCCAGTTGAAACGAAAGTTGGACGAAGATGAGGTTGGACAGCGCTTGCTGAGCATTCCCTGCGTCGGAACACTGACAGCGAGTACTATTTCAACTGAGATTGGCGACGGGAAGCAGTACGCCAGCAGCCGTGACTTTGCGGCGGCAACAGGGCTTGTACCTCGGCAGTACAGCACGGGAGGTAGGACGACATTGCTGGGAATTAGTAAGCGAGGTAATAAAAAGATCCGAACTTTGTTGGTTCAATGTGCCAGGGTATTCATACAAAAACTGGAACACCAGTCTGGCAAATTGGCCGATTGGGTCAGGGATTTACTGTGCCGGAAAAGCAACTTTGTCGTCACTTGTGCTCTGGCAAACAAGCTGGCCAGAATAGCCTGGGCCCTAACGGCACGACAGCAAACTTATGTAGCATAACGGCAGAAATACACCGGTTTAAAGAATTACTGATCTGGTTTTGCGAATACTGATATTGATGATACTAACGGCCCACCGGCCTGTTGAGGAACCTGTAAAACGGAAAGGCTCATTGAAGCCGTATATTTTCTGGAGGTTCATCAGGCGCGGAACTCATCAAGGCGCGGGAATAAAATCCCATTCAGACGCCGGATAGATTCAAGCAAGCCAACTTGTCGTCAAAATCGGTGTTGCAAAAACGGGAGTGACCATAGATTCCGTTTTCTGAGGCGACCCCTATCTGGATAGCAACCTGTTTTAGCTCAGGAGGGAGGTGTTCCAGATTGATATGATTATCACCCGAAATGTCATCATCCGGACTTTCGAAGAGCCAGCCGTAACTCATAAGGTCTCCTGTTCTATTTCACAAATTTCCAGACACCTGACGGTACCCGGTCATACAACTTTCCCATCGTCATCTCCGCCAGCCGGTGATCAACCGCGGCATTGAAATGCTCAAGCTCATCATCTGACAGAGAATATTTATTTTTTTCTATAATCCTTTCCAGGGTTTCCTTCGATGTACAGCGCCGTAGTCGTAAAATCCATTCCTGTTTCGTCATTGGTTTTTTATATCCTTAGGTGTCCCGGTAGTTTCATTTTGGAAGAAGCTTTCCTTTCAGCCAGTTATGAGTGAACCATTTTGCATATATGATGTAACCCACAAAAGTTAAGAGTGCGGACAGACTATATATCCGGAGAACAGGTACCACGTGATGAAAACGTATCATCTGACCGGATTCATCTGCCAGACTCATTAATACATTGCTGTATGTTTCAGTCTGAAAAAACTCGTAGTAAGGTACCATCACAACATGAAGAAAAAATAAATTAAGCAGATACGTCAGAGAAAACGCGTGTTCCTGCCCGTTATAGGGCGCATACTGCGCAAAGGCGAACATCCATCCGGTGAAAAGCAGAAAACACATCGTTAAATACACCACCACCCATATCGCTGTTTTCATCACTGCCCCTCAGTTATATAATTTTTCTGTAACGCAAATTTCTTCAGGCGTTATGGCCCGTGCCGTTCTGCTTCAGATAATCACTGATGCTCAGGCCGGACAAGCGAATTTTATCAGAAATCTCCCTGAACTGCTCCTCCCAGCCGTCCTGCAGCTCCCTGATTGCCGCGATCTGGAAAGCAACACTGAAAGGCGTTCTGCCCAGTTTCTCGGAAAGCCAGAACAGATGCCTGCCAATCTCTTCGTCCGGTACCGAATCGAGCGCATCACTCAGTAAGGTTTTTTCGTCTTCCTGCCAGGGATGACCGGCTCGCGGAAAACGCGGATCAGGCTGGCGGTCTTTTTTCTCCCTTTTTTCCCGTCTGGCAACGGTCGGCGCATCGCCTTTTTTCAAGCCGACGCGCGCTTTCATGGCGCCGATAGCGGCGACGGCCAGTACCAGCGTTTCACGCTCCTGGCGCGTGAGCAGGCTGTCCTCGCAAATCAGGGTGTTCAGGTTATCGATCAGCTTATTCAGCCCGGGTTCAGTGACTTTCATTTTATGCTCATATTCCTTGTGTGGTGGCGATCAGTCCCGGCTCTCATTCACCTGGACGGTGACCGGCAGGCCTGCATCAAAACAGGCCTGATACCAGCTGGCCACCTGCAGGGGATCGCCCTCTTTTATCCGGCGTATGCCGCCGGCATCCGTCAGCTGCAGGCAGGTGGTACCGTCCAGACGGATCACGTAGGCCGCTTCCCTGATCGTGTAATGGCCGTCATCCAGCTGCAGCTCCACCGCGTCACCGGCAGCCGTCTGGCGTAACGGCAGACGCCGGACGTCTGTCAGTCGTTTTCGTGCCGTTTCAGCCTCGCGTGCTTCCTGGAAGAGCGGTTCTGCAGTGCAGCGACCGGCCTCCGTCAGCTCGACGGCCAGCTGCAGGTTCGGGGCGCGCAGGGTGCGCAGCCAGCCCGCGGCTTCCATGCGCCGGCAGGAGGCGCGCAGGTTCGGCCCGTACACCGGGGCGTCCCCGCCCTGCTCCAGCACCCGCTCAATATCCCGCGTCGCCACCGGGCCCGGCCGTTTCGCATCAAGGGCGGCCAGCACAATCAGCACCCGGCGCTGCAGCGGCGACGGACGTCGGGATTTTTCCCGCATCATTGTCCCTCATTCCTCTGGGAAATGAGCGTTTTAAGCCGTTTATAGTCTGCTTCGACCCGTGTTGTGGCCAGGCCAGTGTGTCCACGCAGCGCCAGGAGATACCAGAAGCGGAGGATGTCATGAGCCTTGTTCACTTCCCAGACATAATGGGTGCCATCCCTGCGAAAATCGCATTGCTTTATTTCCTCTTCTGCCATCTGCGTCATCTGCTCATAGCTGAGCGAAAACAACATATCTTCATACATCCTGCACACTCCGTCTGAACATGTCCGGTTTAATCAAAAATCATACTTCGTATAATTTACATCACATTTAGAAAACATCATATCAGATATGATTTTATAATTAATGAAAAATATCACATTCAGTATGATTTTATGTACTTGGCTTGATTATCATATCCTTTGCGCGTTTCCCGCCGCGCAGATCCGAAAATTGTCTGTTCCGGATCTCTGCGAACCCCACCGGCGCGCAGCGGCCCGGCAACACAAGATGTAGCGGTTTTTCCAGCTGACAGTGACCCTATATGTTGTGTCCCTCCCCTGCCCCGTGACCGGCCGCTCACCACCGGAAAAGGGCTGTGTGGTTATTCCCTGACCGTGGTACACTTCCGGAAAGTTGTGATACGCACGAAAATCGGATCTGCCGGAAACGGCCATCCGGTAATTTACCTGTGTGGCTGTATGCCTGCTTATTATCATCCTTAAAATGATGACGGCATGGGAAAATCATCAAGGTGACAGATACAGGATTGTGTACGGCTGATTGTGCTGAGTATAATAATTACGTCGAGTGACTATTGAACCGGATACTATTTTTGAGGCGGGGTATGGGTAAACCAACATTTAGATCATTTATCGATGTGGTCAGGGAGCTTGAGGATGTATATGGCCATAAAGAGCTATGGCTGTATTCAAGAAAGGCATATGCGACGCCAAAAGAAATGATTCAAGCCAAATATAACTGGAAATCGCCAAAAATCCTGAAACGTAACGGAAGAATGGTTGCAGAACGAATGGATAACTCGGACTCATGGCAACTGGTTGGTGACTACAAAGATCCACAGTCACAAGATTGTGCTCCGCCCTGGCAATCCTGCCTGATAGATAAACCATTTATGCTCCTTTACAGCATCGTCACTAGAAAGCCAGAGGAATAATGGATAGTGGGATTTCTCAATAAGGATCAAACATGGCTGACTGGTTTATTGCGACTGAGGGCGTGAAGGTGGTGAAGGACAGTGCCAGCCTGTGGCCGCAGATCGTTACGGCTATTTCCTCTGCCGGCGCAGCCCTGGTGGGTGTTGCTCTCACACACCGTTTTACCCGCAGGCGTGAAGAAGCTACTGCTGCACGTAAACGTTACGATGAATTGTACTTTATATCTACCGAGCTAGTTTTTCTGCTGGAGCGTTTTGCACAACGCTGTGTTTATTCTGCTAATGAATCAGGGGAATATGACCAAGATGGACGTATTAGGATTGAGTATTCTTTACCTGAAATCAATTTCGAGTCCATTACTGGGGACTGGCGTTCTCTGCCACCAGGATTGATGTACAGACTTGCTGAATTGCCAGTCATCTGCAGGGAAGCCGCGAGTTCTATAAGTGCGGCGTTCAATGAAGATACTCCCTTCGATGGATCGTATGGAATTTTCGAACTTAACAGGCAGTCTGCAAGACTCGGATTAAAAGCAATACGTTTATCCCGTTGGCTACGTCAGCTATGCGATATGCCTGGGGACAGGTTGTCTGACGACCGTTGGTCGGCATGGAGTGTTTTGTATCGGAAGCGCTGGGAGCATATTAGGAATAATAACAATGTTTACCGCCGATATAAACGGTTGCCTGATGTTACTGAGTAGATGGCTCAGGAGTTAGACTATGAATAATAATTTCCCGGCGGGTATCAGGGATAACACACGGAACACCTCGATGAATCTGCCAGTAGCCATCGATTACCCTGCCGCTCTCGCCCTGCGTCAGATGGCGCTCGTGCAGGATGAACTCCCGAAATACCTGCTGGCGCCGGAAGTCAGCGCCCTGCTCCATTACGTGCCGGATC
>OKHF01000207.1_pt1 | contig 25914 bp, 13 predicted proteins | sample 1614351 | NCBI WGS metagenome assembly OKHF01 (sample SAMN04436930, study PRJEB24849) | human gut metagenome | biome: human gut; feature: NICU; material: stool | host: Homo sapiens | place: USA: Saint Louis, MO | collected 2012-06-13
ATTTACATGAAGCCTATTTTTAATATAAAGCGAAAGTTAAATTAAAACTATATTTACATCTCATTAAACAACCTTATGTTGCCATGCTCCACGAATAAATCTCAAATAAGAACAACATAATCTTAGAGACTGATCAAAGCACAAAGATAACCATGCCCCAAAAAGTCCTAAACCTAATGTAATGCACAATAGATACGTAATAATAGGACGAATGATTGCTACGCTTACAAGAGAATATTTCATGATGTAATATGTATCTCCTGCCCCTTTCAACACACCAGAATACACTTGCTGCAATGCTTGAGGGAATGCAGCGATAGCCATAATACCCATCAAAGTGGCTGAAAGTGTAACAACATCACTTTCACGAGTATATAACTGTACTAAAAAATCACCAGGACCAATAAAGATTAATGCACTTACAAGGCCCACGACTAAACCAATACGAGCACCAATTTTACCATAAGTACGTGCAATATCTGGTCGTTTGTGTCCAAGACTTTGCCCCGTATGTGATGCACCTGCAAATCCAAGGCCCATCGCAAAATAATAAAATATATCCATTAGATTCATACATACGTAATGCGCAGCCAAAGGTACCGCACCTAAGGAAGCCACAATCATAGTGTATGTATACATACCAAACCGTTCAAAGAACTGTTCCCCTAAAGAACTGCCACCGACATGAAACATCGTATGAAGTACAGGTCTTTCAAAAGTCCATTTCGACGAATGGCGCAATGTTAATCCAGTAGAAGTATGTTGTGAGATGGTCCGCAACAACAATAATGCAATAATAGCACTACTGATCATAGTGGATACCCCTGCCCCCATAACACCAAGTTCAGGGAAGAAACCAATACCATAAATCAAGAAGAAATTCATTATTGTATTCAAAATATTCCCTACTACATTAGATTTAAAAATAACTTTAGTGTTACCATATCCAATGAGTGCAGCCCCTACGATTTGGCTAAAGGACTGAAATATTAAGCTAATAACTATGAAACGACCATACCAAACGGCTGTTTCAATATAGCCATCTTCAGCACCCGTAAAACGTAGAATATGCTCTAAATTCAAGAAACATATCAATAATAACGGTACATAAATTAAAAAATTCAATAAAATAGATTGCTTGAGTACGGCATTCATACCATCTACATCACCTTCACCATGACGACGAGCTATAATTGCCGTCACGGCAATGGATAAGGCTCGACAGAAGATGAGCATTACCATCTCAGGCTGCCCCATAATGCCTACCGAAGCAAGAGCTGATGCACCTAAGGCACCAACCATCGCCAAATCGATGGCCGTCATAAATTGTAACATCAAGCCTTGTAATGTAGCTGGCCAAGCTATTTTTAAATAATTACCATATAGCTGCTTTGTCGTGCCTACAGGTCCTAATCGTTCTGCAACAGGCAACATGGTGTCTATTGAAAGCCATCGTTGTATACGGTCTAACATTCTATCTCCTATTTATGCAAGATCATACATAATAGAGGCATCACTTTACCTCTTATTTCCACTGTATTATATCACATAACATATGAGAAGTCATTCATATGTTATGCATTTTAAATAAGAATACATATCAAAATAGCAAAAGAACCTCTTATACAAAATGTATATACCCTATCAGGTATAACAGTCTATAAGAGGTTCTTTAGGTCTACAGGAAAATAATTATCTTAAACTATTATCAAAACTAGCTCTCAACTTTTAACCTTTAGATGCTAATAGTTGATTTACTACTGCACGCAAGTCATCTAAGCCTTGTTTAGTCTCAGCCAATTCTTGACGTTGACGTTCATTTTCAGCTTCTAATGTATTTAGACGTGCTGCTTGATTAGCAATAACAGTTTTTTGATTACTATTCTCTTTTTTGAGGCTAGATACTTCGTCTTGCATTACATAAACAGAGCTAATTGGACCTGCTTTATAACGTTCTGGAATAGCGTCTTTTCTTTCACGACTACCACCAAATTTATGCGTTACACCTGCATTTACCATGTTATGACTAGTACCAAGTGAAACGCCTACATTGAACATAGTATCTTCAGTTCGGTAGTGAGCAATACCGATAGCACCCGCAGTTTCACCACGGTAGTTACCAATGCCAGCCATAATTTGTGTTGGTTCCAATGGATCATATTGAATTGGTTTCAACGCTGCCATAGCTGCCGCATGAGCACCAACACGTTGTGTTTCAGTACCCACACGATTAACAGCTTCTTGTAAACCGGCATTAGATGCTTTCAATTGGCTAACATTTACTGCATCAGTATCAGCTGTGCCAGGAGCTACACCACGAATCTGCTTACCACCATTATTTAAGCCGTCTACAGTAAGGGATACAGGGCTAGCTGTTGCATCTGTCGGAGTAATAGTCATACCACCACCCTTAATTACAGTAGAGTTGCCAGCTGCATCTTTCACAGTTGTACCTGCAGGAGTAATCTTAGTGGATACACCGTTTTCATCACCTACGGTAACACTGTTTAGACCTTTCAAGTCTTTAGCCAAGCCATATGTAAAAGTAGTTTTATCTTGATTAACTACAAGATTATCACCTGCTTGGAATTTTACGGTATCGCCACCTTGTACTTTTTCAACGGTACCACCAGCAGCCGTTACATTCCATGCAGATATATCTTTAACTTGTTGTTTACCAGCCTCTGTTAAGTTGCTCAAATCTTGATTTGCTGCATTATCGATTTTACCTTTAGTCGCATCATCGAGTTTAACAGTTACATCGTCGCCATTAGCAACAGTAGTAAGACCATTTTCCCCTTTAACATTGAATTTCACATCACCTGTGCTCAACGATTTTTCATCGGTAGAACCAGAGTTACCACCTAAAGAAATCTTACGGGCAATAGCTATCGTGTTTTTGTCGATATTAGCTTTATTGGTTGCGATGTTATCCTTATTAGTTGCAATATCACTAGTATTTTTAGTGATAGCCGCTTTGTTATCAGCAATATTTTGTTTGTTCGCAGCAATATTATCCTTATTAGTTGCAATATCAGCAGCATTTCTATCAATTGCAGCTTTATTATTAGCTATTTTTTGCTTGTTATTTGCAATAGCATCCGCATTTTTACCAATCTTATCTGTATTATCAGCAATGTTGGCTTTGTTTTCTGCTACTTGATCATCAACATGTTTCAATTGATCTTCTGTGGCGGCACGTCCGGAGACAGGCTGTGTTTGACCAGGAGTCCATGCAGTGTTAGTCAAACCCGTTACTTGAGGTGTTTCTACACCTTCTGTAGCTTTCACTTTTGGTGCTGTAATTGTTTGATTTGCTTTTACAGTATTGAAGGTTACGTCTTGTTTAGTAGCAATTGTGAAGTCTTTACCATTTTGAGTAATGGAAATGTTATCACCATCGATAAACTTAACTGTATTGCCACCTTCAACTTTTTCGGCAGTATTACCATTAGCTACTACGTTCCATGCGGATAAATCCTTAACTTGTTGCTTACCATCAGGAGTCAAATTGCTCAAGTCTCGATCAGCTGCATTGTCGATCTTACCTTTAGTTGCATCATCAAGTTTAACGGTTACATCGTCACCATTAGCAACAGTAGTAAGACCGTTTTCACCTTTAACATTAAATTTCACATCACCTGTACTCAAGGATTTTTCATAGGTAGAACCAGAGTTACCACCTAAGGAAATCTTACGAGCGATAGCGGTAGTATTTTGAGCAATATTAGCTTTATTAGAAGCAATATCCCCTTTGTTTGTAGCGATGTCAGCCTTATTTGTTGCAATATCACCTACATTTTTATCAATTGCAGCTTTATTATCAGCTATTTTTTGCTTGTTCGCAGCAATATTATTTTTATTAGTTGCTATATCGGCTTTATTAGTTGCGATATTATCTTTGTTAGTAGCAATATCTACTGCATTTTTACCAATTGCAGCTTTATTGTCAGCTATTTTTTGCTTATTATCTGCAATGGCATCAGCATTTTTGCCAATCTTATCTGTATTATCAGCAATATTGGCTTTGTTTTCTGCTACTTGATCATCAACATGTTTCAATTGGTCTTCTGTCGCTGCACGACCAGATACAGGTTGTGTCTGACCCGGAACCCAAGCAGTATTAGTCAAACCTGTTACTTGAGGTGTTTCAACCCCAGTTGTCGCTTTCACTTTTGGCGCTGTAATGGTTTGAGTAGCCGTTACCGTATCAAAAGTAGCATCTTTCTTAGTTGCGATTGTAAAGTCTTTACCATTTTGAGTAATGGAAATGTTATCGCCATCGATGAACTTAACAGTGTTACCACCTTCAACCTTTTCAGCCGTTTCATTATTAGCGACTACATTCCAAGCTGCTAAATCCTTAACTTGTTGCTTACCATCAGGGGTCAAATTGCTCAAGTCTTGGTCCGCTGCATTCTCGATTTTACCTTTAGTTACATCATCGAGTTTAACAGTCACATCGTCGCCATTTGCAACCGTAGTAAGACCATTTTCACCTTTCACATTGAATTTTACATCACCTGTACTCAAGGATTTTTCATTAGTAGAACCAGAGTTACCACCTAAAGAAATCTTACGACCGATGGCTGTTGTATTTTTGTCGATGTTATCCTTATTAGTTGCAATATCACTAGCATTTTTAGTGATAGCAGCTTTGTTATCAGCAATATTTTGTTTATTCGCAGCAATATTGTCCTTATTAGTAACAATATCACCTGCATTCTTATCAATTGCAGCTTTATTATCAGCTATTTTTTGCTTATTATCTGCAATATTATCTTTATTAGTAGCAATGTCGCCAGTATTTTTATCAATTGTAGCTTTATTATCAGCTATTTTTTGCTTGTTATCCGCAATGGTATCAGTATTTTTGCCAATCTTAGCTGTATTATCAGCAATATTGGCTTTGTTTTCTGCTACTTGATCATCAACGTGTTTCAATTGGTCTTCTGTAGCTGCACGACCAGATACAGGTTGTGTTTGTCCCGGAGTCCATGCAGTGTTGGTCAAACCTGTTACTTGAGGAGTTTCAACCCCAGTTGTCGCTTTAACCTTTGGCGCTGTAATCGTTTGAGTAGCTGTTACCGTATCAAAGGTTACATCTTTCTTAGTAGAAATGGTGAAGTCCTTACCATTTTGAGTAATAGAAATGTTATCACCATCGATAAACTTAACTGTATTGCCACCTTCAACTTTTTCGGCAGTATTACCATTAGCTACTACGTTCCATGCGGATAAATCCTTAACTTGTTGCTTACCATCAGGAGTCAAATTGCTCAAGTCTCGATCAGCTGCATTGTCGATCTTACCTTTAGTTGCATCATCAAGTTTAACGGTTACATCGTCACCATTAGCAACAGTAGTAAGACCGTTTTCACCTTTAACATTAAATTTCACATCACCTGTACTCAAGGATTTTTCATAGGTAGAACCAGAGTTACCACCTAAGGAAATCTTACGAGCGATAGCGGTAGTATTTTGAGCAATATTAGCTTTATTAGAAGCAATATCCCCTTTGTTTGTAGCGATGTCAGCCTTATTTGTTGCAATATCACCTACATTTTTATCAATTGCAGCTTTATTATCAGCTATTTTTTGCTTGTTCGCAGCAATATTATTTTTATTAGTTGCTATATCGGCTTTATTAGTTGCGATATTATCTTTGTTAGTAGCAATATCTACTGCATTTTTACCAATTGCAGCTTTATTGTCAGCTATTTTTTGCTTATTATCTGCAATGGCATCAGCATTTTTGCCAATCTTATCTGTATTATCAGCAATATTGGCTTTGTTTTCTGCTACTTGATCATCAACATGTTTCAATTGGTCTTCTGTCGCTGCACGACCAGATACAGGTTGTGTCTGACCCGGAACCCAAGCAGTATTAGTCAAACCTGTTACTTGAGGTGTTTCAACCCCAGTTGTCGCTTTCACTTTTGGCGCTGTAATGGTTTGAGTAGCCGTTACCGTATCAAAAGTAGCATCTTTCTTAGTTGCGATTGTAAAGTCTTTACCATTTTGAGTAATGGAAATGTTATCGCCATCGATGAACTTAACAGTGTTACCACCTTCAACCTTTTCAGCCGTTTCATTATTAGCGACTACATTCCAAGCTGCTAAATCCTTAACTTGTTGCTTACCATCAGGGGTCAAATTGCTCAAGTCTTGGTCCGCTGCATTATCGATTTTACCTTTAGTCGTATCATCAAGTTTAACGGTTACATCATCGCCATTAGCAACAGTAGTAAGACCATTTTCACCTTTAACATTGAATTTTACATCACCTGTACTCAAGGATTTTTCATCGGTAGAACCTGAGTTACCACGTAAGGAAATTTTACGACCGATAGCTGTCGTGTTTTTGTCGATATTAGCTTTATTGGTTGCGATATCCCCTTTGTTTGTAGCAATATTGTCCTTATTAGTAGCAATATCTGTTTTGTTTGTCGCAATATCGCCTGCATTCTTATCAATTGCAGTTTTATTGTCCGCAATTTTTTGTTTGTTCGTCGCAATATTGTCTTTATTGGTTGCAATATCAGACTTATTTGTTACAATATCGCCTGCATTTTTAGTGATTGCAGTTTTATTGGCTTCTGCTTTATCGTCAACTTTTTTCAATTGAGATATATTGACAGCATCTTTATCAGCAACACCATCTGCTACATTGGCAACTTTCAAATTTCCAGCATTGATACCTTTGTCACCATCAATTTTAACGGTTTCATTACCACCAGCATTATTGAAAGATACACTGTTTAATTTAGAAAGATCTTTTTTCAAAGCTACAGAGATTTTCTTATCATTTCTAGCAACCGCAACATTATCGTCACCAGAAAAATCTACTGTATTACCTTTTTCAACCGCTACTGGTGTAGCTTCACCATTAGCAGAAAGATTCCAACCATATTTATTTTGATCAATCGCTTGATTAATCGCATTAGCTACGTTAGCAGAATCTGCCATACCAGCCGAGGCTGTAGCGTTACCATTTGCTACAGTAATGTCTTGCTTTTTACCAGAAACTGTAATTTTCTTACCATTAGCTGTAGTTGTAATGTATGTATTATCACCATTTACAGCCAATTTACTATTAGCAAGGTTCACATCACCTGTACCAGTATCACCTGTAAAAGCTAGATTAACACTCTTTAATTGCGCCACGTTTACTGCATCTGTATCAGCAGTACCAGCAGCAACATAGTTAATTTGACGTGTTTGGTTTGTCGTACCAATAGCAACACCACCTAATTTAGACGTTAGGGCAGCACCACTTAAACCAACATATATATCTGTACGACTAGTATTAACATTATAGCCCGCTACGCCTGAAGCAATATCAGCTGTAGATTTTGAACCAACAGCTACACCATCTACGACTTTACCTCTAGCACCATCACCAACAGCTACAGAACGACTCGCAGATACGTCTGTTGCGGCATTTGGGCCAATAGCAATAGAATTAGCCGCCGTAGCACCAGTATTATCTTTATTAGCAATATCAGAAGATTTTATAGATATATATTTATAAGCGATTTGGTCTACAATAGCACTAAGTTGAGAGCCATTAATTGCATCTGTGGAAGTAGCACTTACTTCACCTGGAGCCACATGTTTCAACTGACGTTCATACCCTTTAGAACCAAAAGATACAACGTCACCTGGCAATGTTTTATCACCACCAACCCAGGAAGCAACAACGTTATTTGGCAAAGTATAACTAGATTGTTTTGTACCGCCTACATCAGTGTTAGAACCACCACCGATGGCAATAGCATTATCACGATTTGCCCTAGCCCCTGTACCAATAGCAATAGCATTTGTTACATCATTATTGGCTTGACCAGAAGCCCCACTAGAAGTTCCTGATAAACGATCCTTCGCATTTGCACCTGTACCAATGGCAATGCCCACATTGCCTGACTGACCTTTCATGCCTAATGTGATACCAGATTCACCAGCCGTTGCCGATGTATATAGTGGGTTTCTCATATCAAATCCGGTTAAGCTTTGAACAGCACTACGCAAATCCCCAGTTTTATTCTCACCATTATTCGTAGTGTAAATAACTTTTACACCATCAGCTTTAACTACATCATCGCCACCAATAACAATAGAAGAGTTACCTTGAGCTATTGTATTTCCCCCAATGGCAATTGCTTGCTCCCCAATTACTCTTGCACCTTCATTAGCAGTATTACCACCACCAATAGCGATTCCTTGTGGACTGTTAACACTGGTACTAGAATTAGAACCTATTGCAATAGAATATCCACCAGCAGCTGCTGCATTTTGACCGAAACCTACAGCTTTGTCACCAGTAACAGAAGCACCAGCCCCTAAGCCTACTGCTGTTGCATGCAGATTTGTAGGCAAAGTATTTGCCGCCATAGAGATGCTAGCATTAGTCATTGCTAATGCAGCCAAGATTGCTGCTACAACAATTTTCTTCTTGCCACTATTATTTTTAGCGAACTCAGATACTACTACGTAGCAGTTTTTTGATTTGCTCCAAACCACTTTAAAAATCTTATTCATACTTTCTCCTATAAACTAGATTAATATTAATGCTCCCTCGATGTTTTATCATATGGTAAGTCATACGAGAATTTCAAAATCTTCAATATTATAAGTATACCAAAACCTTTAATATACTATCAAGCTTTTTTCATTTACTTTTCACAATTATAGGCATTGCAAAAACAGCGTAGCAATGGTCTTTATAGTGATTCATGTCACAAATTTATATAAAATATGGGCTTATTTTATACCATAGCGAAAAGATAAAATGAATATAAATTCATAATCATTATTTTAAACTTGTTTTATAAGATTATATTTTCCCACCACCTCATCAATTCATCTTACATTACATAACAAAAAGCTATCTCATAGAAATAACAATCTACAAGATAGCTTTATTGCTAGTTTATATAATTAAATAGGGAAAACCAATTAAGTTACATTAAAGACATATACACTTTGTTCGTGTGCTAATTGTATGCGCTTATGTAAGCGTTTCATATATGTACGATATATCGCTTGTGCTTCTTCAACAGATACGATATCAAAATGAATTCCATCCCCTACTGGCAATTGGCTTAACCTAGGCAAATCGGCGGTAATGACAGTACCAATCTTTGTATAGCCGCCCGTTGTTTGTCGGTCCGCCATGAGCACTATTGGATTTCCATCTGACGGAACTTGAATAGAGCCAAATACAGCACCATCAGAAATAATGTCTGCACTATCGATATGCTCTATAACAGGGCCATCTAAGCGGAAGCCCATGCGATCACATTGTACGGTCAATGTATATATTTTACTACCAAAGGTCTTAATCCCTTTCTCGGTAAAATACTTTGCTTGCTCTCCTAGTACTACACGCAAAGGTTCGTGACACTCACGACCGCCGCGGTTATATAAAGCGGTATTGAATAATTTATAAGTTCCATAGAAGTCGCACACATTCACTTCGTGTCTAGTAAATGCTTTAATGCCAAACTGATCGCCCGCTTGTAATGAACGCCCCTCAAAACCACCTATTTTAGCCTTTGTATGAGTGGATACGCTACCGTTAATAGCAGGAACATCGACCCCGCCAGAGAAAGCAATATACATACGCACGCCACATTGGCTGAAGCCACCAGAAATGATATCCCCTTCGTGACAAATAAAAGGTATATATCTAGGCACGACTACATTGTTAATGGTTGGGTGCATGTCGGCCCCTGTAAAAGCAACGATACATGTACCTTGGACGGTTAACGTAGGTGGCAATACGGTGCACTCTAATGCACCAAGAGGAGTCGTATTACCTACAAGTGCTTGTCCTAAGAGATAGCTTTCACTATCCATAGGACCAGCCACAGGCATACCATATTGTTGAAAGCCTACGCGGCCAGAATCTTGAATCGTAGTGTACATCCCTGGCGCATCTACGCGGATTAAAGCAGCCTTAAACTCATTTATACCCACGTAACTCACCTACCTCTACTTCATACATAGACGGAATATAATTACTTCCTAATAATTTAATTCGATGGAACTCATTCTCATTGATAGGCACATAACGGACATAGTCTCCGGCTTGCAATAGTGCAGCTTGTTCCTTAGACATGTCATACATAGTCACAGGTGTGCGTCCAATAATCTGCCAGCCCCCTGGAGAATCTGATGGATATGTACCAGTCTGTTCTCCTGCAATACCTACAGAGCCGGCAGGAATCAAAGTCCTTGGAGAGGATAGTCGAGGCGTCGCAATGCGTGGATCCATGCCACCTAAATAGGTAAATCCAGGAATAAAGCCTAACATATAAACTAAATAATCTGTACCACTATGAATGGATACGACCTCATCTTCACTTATATGATTGTGAGAGGCTACAAAGCCTAAATCTGGACCAAACTCGCCACCATATACGGTAGGTATTTCAACAATCATAACACGTTCAATTACGCTGTCTGTTACAGATTCTTGTAATATAGAATCAAGAATTCTACAAATGTCAGAATACGTATATACCATTGCATCATATTGAACAAGCAATGCACAGTATGTAGGAACTAGTTCAACAATTCCATCTAGTTGTAAGCCTTTAATCTGCTCTATAATTTGTCGGATTTGTCGATTAATCTTTGGATCGATTACTTGACCAAAATCAATAGAGATAGCGCAATCCCCTACAGGTGAAATTGTAGGTTTCATATGCACCTCCTGCTATAACTAGAAAGGACCATCACATTCAAGCCGAACGTAATGGTGCTTTCACAAATAATTAATTAACCTAGTAACTTAGCAATGCCTTTTAAAGATGTAACACCAATATAAGATGTTACGAGCACTACAATCCAACCGGTATAATATAAAAGTTTATTGTGTTTATATGCCCCTACGATTTCGGATTTATGAGTAGCAACGAGCATAACTGCCAACGTAACAGGCAAGATTAGACCGTTTACAGAGCCCGCTAAAATCAATAGAGATGCTGGTTTACCAATAAAGATTAAGATACATGTAGAAATAAAAATAAACGCCATAATAGTCAATTTTTCATTTCTTTCTACAACCTTAAACAATGTTTTTAAAAAGGATACTGATGTGTAAGCAGCCCCTACTACAGAGGTCAATGCGGCACAGAAGAACACTATACCGAATAATTTATGACCGATTTCACCAGCGCCGAGAAGAAACGCAGAACCAGCTGGATCCTTAGAGTCTAGTACATAACCCATAGATACCACACCAAGAACAGCTAAAAATAATAATATACGAACTAGTGCATCAACAGACATGCCCATAATCGCTGCACGACGTACATCCTTTAAATGTTCTTGACCTGTAATACCAGCATCAATGAGGCGGTGACCACCAGAGAATGTTATATATCCACCTACGGTACCTCCAATAAGAGTTATCGTAGCAAGCCATGGATAATTCGTAGGTACTATCGCATGAGTTACTGCTGTCCCTACTGGAGGATTTGTTGAAAAGGCTACATAAGCAATGAGGACGAGCATAACCGTACCGAGTACTTTAGCCGTATTATCTAAAACACCACCCATCTTCTTAGATGTAAATAGTAAGATACCTAAAATACCGCTAATAGCGGCCGCTGTTGTTGTGTCGATACCAAATATAATATTGAGGCCCATAGAAGCACCACCAATATTACCGATATTAAAGGCCAATCCACCAAGAGAAATTAAAAATGCCACTATATAACCAAGACCTGACAATACCTTATTCGCAATATCTTGACCACGCATTTGGGATACACCAATAATCGTCCACACATTAAGCTGTGCAATAATAGAGAAAATAACGGATACAACGATAGCAAACGCAAAGTCTGCTTTCAACTCATTTGTAAATGCTGCCGTTTGTAACATAAAGCCAGGTCCAATGGAAGACGTGGCCATTAAGAAAGCTGCCCCTAATAGGACAGAGAAACTCGCTTTACCTGTAATTGGTTTCATAGGAACCTCCACATATAATAATTAATCTATGTCATACTTATTGCTTAAAGCTCATACTTACATATAATACTTACTTTTAATACTTATATTTGCATTTTCTGTTGGTATTAATTAAGCATTTATTTTAATGTATTTAATAATGTTATCGGTGTTGAAAATTCGCCACCGTTACACCAGCTTTTGTGAGCCCTTCCCGAATATACCTTGTGAAAGCTATCGCTTCAGGATTATCTCCATGAACACATATGGAGTCTGCCACAATATCAATGGTCTTCCCCGTATTAGTAACAACCTTACCCTTTGTAACCATCATGAGAACTCGGTCTAAAGCCTCTTGTGGGTCTTTGATGAAAGCACCTACTTCTGTACGAGGAACCAATGTTCCCTCCTCTGTATAGCCACGATCGGCAAACACTTCCTGTATAACAGGAATACCTCGTCGCTGTGCCTCTTGAGCAATATAGCTACCACTCAATACCATGGCCGCGATATTAAGATTTACCGCTTGTAAACCATCTAAAATTGCATCGGCTAGTACAGGCGTAACGCAGGCTGTATTGTAAAAAGCACCATGTAATTTCATATGCTGTAAAGTAATGTCATAACTATTACAAAAAGCTTGAAGTGCACCTAGTTGGTACATCATATAGGTTTTTGCCTCAGCAGGATTTACTGCCATCGCACGACGACCAAATCCCATCAAATCTGGATAACCAGGATGTGCCCCTACGGCAACTCCTTTTTCTTTACATATACAAACAGTCGCATCCATAATAAGAGGATCTCCAGCGTGCCAACCACAAGCAATATTAGCACTTGTTACGTAATTTAATACTTCACTATCCATGCCTAATGTATAGTTACCAAAACTTTCGCCTAAATCACTATTTAAATCTACATAATGAGACATATACTATTACCTCTCCATCTTCATTTATTTTATAAATTCTATAGAATATCGAATTTAATGATACGATTATACTAAATAAATCGATGTGTTAGCAATGATTTTTATCATGTATACAAAATTCTTTTATAACAAAAAAACCACAAGATTTTAATCTTGTGGTTTGTATGTAAACTCAATTTTTTTATCTGACTCTACTATATCCAGTCATAAGCTCATAAACCGTATTTTGTATATTATCCGACTCTGTTATTTCAGAAACGGCACAAATAAAATCGGGATGCGCTTGCCAAACGATATCAGTATTTGTCGTTTTAATCCCCCCAATAGCAACAATAGGAAACTTACTAAATTGCTTTGCCCAATATACATAAGAAATTCCTACAGGATTAGCATTGGGTTTTGTCTGTGTAGAAAAAATAGGCCCTACCCCAATGTAATCTATAACACCCGTATATCTGTTTGCCGCTTTTAGATCGGATATACTATGGGTTGACCACCCAATCAACATATTAGGTCCTACAATCCGTCTTACCGTATTGGGCGGCAAATCATCTTGCCCAATATGAACACCATCAGCATGTACAGCTAGCGCAAGATCAACATAATCATCAATAATTAATAGAGCATGATAATCATAGGTCAACCGCCTCAAAATCATAGCCTCCTGATATCGCAGAATAGGCGTTTTTCCCTTTTCACGATATTGAATAATTCGTATCCCTGCGCTTAGCATATCTTTCACAAGCGGGACCACATCTCGAGTACCGCCAGTAATTCCATATATAGGGCAAGCATTTATTACCTCTGTTAGTTTGTCTTTTCTATTCACCTATTACACCTCATTAGACATGGTCTTCTCTAGTAAAAGTGATAACGCTAGATCCGCCTGTTTTGCAGCAGCAATGGCCACACGTGGTGCATAAGGATAGGCATTATCTACACCGGAATGCTCGTCACCAACAATATATAAATTTTGACCTAGCTTTTTAGTTCGTAATGCATCGGAATTACCTATTCCAGCCAATCCGGATACCATGATTTTAGGTACATCTACTGGGGTTGCAGCTTCTAAAAACATAGATTTAGCTTCTACCGCATCAAAGGCTTCTATCAAAATATCGGCTTTTTTATAGATTTCAGGTATATTCTCGGTTGTCAATTTATCCTTATAAATCTTAACGATAACATTTGAATTAATGGCAGTTAACACATCTTGTAAAGCCTCTACCTTATACTGCCCCACATGAGACGAAAAATAGTATTGTCGATTCAAATTACTCCACTCTACAATGTCATAATCTGCAATAATTAGATTTCGAATACCACTACGGACAAGATTAACAGCACAGTTAGATCCCAATCCACCAGCGCCTAAAATACCTACTACTGAATTCTGCAATTTACGAAACTCCTCAGGACTATAGAAGTGAGATATAGCCGTTTCAAATTCGTTATTCATATGAGCCATACACATATCTCCTCATAGCGTCTGCCAATCTTTATAAATGGGTTGATACCCATTATTTTCGAGCATTACAGCCATTTCACTTACACTGCGATTATCACTGATTGTAAATTGGCTAGAATCACCTTGTTTTGTATGTCCCCCTACAGAGGTCGTTACGCCAGCTGAAAGTTTTGTAATCCCCAATCTCATCAGATTGTCACGCATGTACTTGCTTTCACGAGAGGAAAGTGTAATTCCCACACGGGGGAACAAAAGACGCAAAGCCAAAATATATTGAACTAATGCCGTATCATCTACAGGATATTTTGGTGAATAACCTACTGCACAAGGTCGAATTCTTGGAACGGAAACAGATAATTCTACATCTGGATAATGTTGCATAAGATAATTAAGATGTAACATCGTCTTGTATGCCTCTCTACGCCATTCATCAAGCCCCATTAAAGCACCAATATTGACTACTCTAAATCCAGCCTGACAAGCCAACTCAGGCGTATCAATGCGCTTTGCAAAATCACTCTTAGGGCCAAATGGATGTAATTGCGCATACAAAGTCGGATTATATGTCTCTTGGAACATCGTCATTCCATCCGCACCAACTGCGACTAATCCTTTATATTCCTCTAGCGTAAGCGAATACACCTCAATACTAACGCTACTAAAAATAGGAACCAATTTTTCTACGGCAGCTTGTATATATGACGGTGGACTGCAAGATTTAGATTCGCCGGTTAATACCAAAACTTGCTCTAATCCCGTTTCAGCGATTGCTTTCGCTTCAAGCTCAATATCGTTTAAGCTTAGCTTTTCACGAGCAATCCCACTATGATGGCTATATCCACAATACACGCAACCATTATCACAATAGTTTGAAATGTACATAGGCGTGAATAGTTGTATAGTATAACCAAATTGCTGTACCGTCCGTTCATGAGCCAGCTGGGCCATATCTTCTAAATATGGTAGGGCTTGAGGTGATAATAGAATAAGTGCATCATCAATATCAAGTACTGCTTTAGAGAGCGTTGAAAGTATTTCATCGTCAGTTACAACATCTAATGTTTTAGCTATATCTTCGTCAGAAATTCTTGAAAGCACATCTAAAAATGACATATTCTCACCTTACTTTCGCAAGAAACCAGTTAACGGTGAAGATGCACTGCCTACAAACTTCTTAGGTGCACATTTTGCTAGATATGCTTTCCGTCCAGCCTCTACAGCATGATAAAAAGCCTCTGCCATACCTACTGGATCTGAGCTTGTAGCAATAGCCGTGTTAACAAGAACAGCGCTAGCCCCCATTTCCATAGCGATTGTTGCATCGGAAGGTCTGCCTATTCCCGCATCAACAATAATCGGCACATCAATAGAGTTGATTAAAATTTCTATCAATCCTTTTGCTTCAAGTCCACGATTGCTACCAATAGGCGAAGCGAGGGGCATAACACAACTAGCACCAGCATCTACTAGTCGCTTTGCATCCATCAAATTAGGACTCATATAAGGAAAGACGATAAACCCTTCCTTTGCCAACACTTCAGTAGCCCTAATAGTCTCTAGATTATCGGGCATCAAATACATTTGATCTTGAATGACTTCAATCTTAATCAAATCACCACAGCCTAACGCTCTTGCCATGCGTGCAATACGTATAGCCTCGTCTGCATTTCTGGCACCCGATGTATTCGGTAATAAATGCATCCTATCAGGGATATAATTTAATATATCCTCTTCACTTTGTGTTGTACCTGCTCGTCTAAGAGCAACCGTCACAATGTCTGACTTTGATGCTACCAGTGCATCTCGCATCAAATTATAAGATGCATATTTCCCTGTTCCTACTAATAAGCGACTAGAAAATGTTGTATTACCTACAGTAAATGAATCCAACATATCAACCACCTCCTACAAAGCTAACAATCTCTAATCTATCAGCAGCCGTTAATTTAGTAGTTGTATATGCTTCCTTACTAAGAATCTCGCCATTAAGCTCAACTACAAAGTGTTTACCAGAATAGCCTAATTCATCAAGAACCAAATGAAGTTGCTCACCTACAACATGCTTTGGTTCTCCATTAATAATCAAATCCATAATGACCTCCCATATGAAAAAGCTTATAAAATATCAATATATTCTTCTTGTAAAGCTTTATTCATACTGCGTACAGCACAAAACTTGCCGCACATCGAACAGGTTTCACTATGATCTTTCTCCGGTGCTCTACTTTCACGAATAGAACGAGCCCGTTCAGGATCAAGGGCACAAGCATATTGTGTCTCCCAATCGAGAACTTGACGTGCCTTAGCCATAGTGTCATCTATATCTCTTGCATTAGGAATACCACGAGCAATATCTGCAGCATGCGCCGCTATTTTAAAAGCCATAATGCCATCTTTTACATCATCTGCATTTGGTAAGGCTAAATGTTCCGCTGGTGTAACATAGCACAAAAATGACGCCCCATGCATACCCGCTACAGCACCACCAATGGCAGCTGTAATATGGTCATAACCAGGCGCAATATCTGTTACGAGCGGTCCCAGCACATAGAATGGCGCTCCATCACACAAGGACTCTTGTATTTCCATATTCATTTGTATTTGATGTAAAGGTACATGCCCAGGTCCTTCAATCATAGCTTGTACACCATATTGTTTTGCTCGTTTTGCCAATTCACCAAGCCTTACAAGTTCTTCAATTTGGCACACATCAGTTGCATCCGCCAAGCAACCTGGACGACAAGCATCACCTAAAGACAAAGTAACATCATATTCTTTGCAAATCTTTAAGATTTCATCAAAGTATTCATAGAATGGATTTTCATGGCCTGTCATGCTCATCCATGCAAACACCAAACTCCCTCCGCGGCTAACAATATTAAGCATCCGTTTATGATTCTTGATTTGATCTATTGTTTTCCTCGTAATACCACTGTGGATAGTAATAAAATCTACACCATCTTGAGCGTGTAATCGGATAGTGTCCAAGAAATCTTGAGCCGTTAATTCACCCAAATCTTTTTGATGATGAATGACACTATCATAGATAGGCACTGTACCAATCATTACTGGCGATGTCTCGATTAATTTACGTCTAAAGATACGAGTATCACCATGAGTGGAAAGGTCCATAATCGACTCTGCTCCAAGTCGAATAGCTCGATTAACCTTTTCAATTTCACTATCATAATCAGTAACGTCTTTCGATGTACCTAAATTAACATTGACTTTCGTTCTAAGGCGTTTGCCAATCCCCTCAGGCGAAATATTAGTATGCTGCTTGTTACAAGGAATAACAACCTTTCCTGCTGCCACTAGGGACCGTAACACCTCTTCATCCATACGTTCTTTTTCCGCGACAACTTTCATTTCCTTCGTAACTACACCAGCCACAGCCGATTCCAATTGTGTCATAAACATTTTTACATCCTCCTATATAAAAGACATATATAGTTAGGTATGCAAAAACGGGTATCGAACAAAATGATCGATACCCGTATTAAGTATTAGCGTGCTTCCTACGCGGGCATGATCCCGATCAGGTATAAAGGTCAGGTGCTCGCAGCCCTTTCTCAGCCTATATAATAGGCTCCCTTGCATACTCACTATATAATTATGCTTTTAATATTACTACTTTATTCAGATTTGTCAAATGATTATTCTGACACTTTTACGTCTATTCTTTATTTCTCAGCCTTATCTTGGTCTTTGCTATTATCGGAATCTGCTTTTTCAGAGATTACAATATGCCCATCCTTAACATCAGCAAGCAAGTGTTTAGCTTCGATATGATCCAAGTAGAAATCAGTTACATTATCGCGGATTTCAGATTCTATAACACGACGTAATGGACGAGCGCCCATAGTTTTATCATACCCTTGTTCCATCAACAATTCTTTAGCTGCATCTGTTACATCAAGAGTGATGTCTTTCTTAGCCAAAGTCTTATTAACTTGGTCGAGCATCAAATCTACGATTTTCTTCAAATCTTCTTTGCTTAATTGATTGAACTCGATAACTGCGTTGAAACGGTTCAAGAACTCTGGACGGAAGAATGGAGCAATGCGTTCCATTACATCTACTTTATTTTCATCATCATTGTCACTACCATAACCGAAACCTGCATTGGATGTAGCGATGATAACGGTATTTTTAAAGTTTACTGTGTTACCTTGACCATCTGTTAAGCGACCATCATCCAATACTTGAAGAAGTAATGTAATAACTTGAGGGTCTGCTTTTTCGATTTCATCGAATAATACGATGGAATAAGGATTACGACGTACGCGTTCAGTCAATGTGTTAGAGTTATCTTCATAACCAACATAACCAGCTGTAGCGCCGATTAATTTAGATACGGCTGTGCGATCACTGTATTCGGACATATCCAAACGAATGATTGCATCTTTGTTACCGAACATATCTAGAGCTAATTGTTTAGCTAATTCTGTCTTACCAACACCTGTAGGACCTACGAATAAGAAGCTACCGATTGGACGGTTGCCTTCATCAAAGCCTGCGCGGTTACGACGAATTGCTTTAGATACAGCTTCTACGGCTTTATCTTGACCAATTACATGAGCTTCTAAACGAGATTTCATGTCTTTCAAGCGCTCGATATCGGATGCACCCATTTGAGATACAGGAATACCAGTCATTCTTTCAACGGCTTCTGCTACGTCGTTTACTTGAGCTACCACCTTTTGATTTTCTGTATGGTTATCAAGCTCTGCTTGTAACTTTTGAATACGCATTTTTTCATTAATCGCAGATTCATAGTCTTCTTTTTGAGCATATTCCTCTTGTTTTGCTTTAGCATCAGCAATATCTGCTTCCAAAGTTTTAATATCTGTTACAGGATGTTGAGACGCCAAATGAGCTGCTGTTACATCGATTAAATCAATAGCTTTATCTGGCAAGCTACGTTGTGGAATATACTGTACGGAATAATCTACAGCGGCTTTCAACACCGCATCTGGCAATTCAATGTTATGATGCGCTTCATACAATGGACGAATGCCTTGTAAGATTTTGAAAGTATCCTCTGGAGATGGCGCGTTTACCTTTACTTCATTGAAACGACGAGCGAGCGCTGCGTTTTTCATGATTGTATTACGGTATTCATCTTGTGTTGTAGCACCAATAACAGTCATTTCACCACGAGACAAAGCAGGTTTTAAGATATCTGCCAAGCCTTTAGATCCTTGACCATCACCTGTGGACCCAGCACCCAAAATTTGGTGAATTTCATCGAAGAACAAGATAATATTGCCTGCGGCTTTTACCTCTTTAATAAGGTTTTGAATGTTTTCTTCGAAGGAACCACGGTATTGAGTACCAGCTTCCAATCCGGAAATATCGATGGAAATGATTTCTTTATTTTTAATAGCTGCTGGAACGTCACCATTTACAATAGCTTGTGCCAAACCTTCTACTACTGCAGTTTTACCAACACCAGCATCACCTACAAGTACAGGATTATTTTTAGTACGACGTGCTAAGATTTCTGCTGTTTCTTGGATTTCTTTGTTACGACCAATTACAGGATCGAGTTTACCATCACGAGCTTGTTGAGTTAAGTTTGTCCCCAAACGAGCAAGGATGCCATCTTGTTTAATTTTACCTTGTTGCGCAGCTTGAGCAGCTTGCATTTCCTCATTAGATGGTAATCGACCAGTTTGACGATAAAACGCAAATTCTTCTGGAGTTACTTCGCGACCATTAATCTTATAACTACGTCGTTCTGTGGAATACCCCCCCATATTACCCATCAATTGATTAAACAAATCATTCATGCTAGAAAATTCATTACCAAAGTTGTTAAAGTTGTTGTTCATATATTTTACCCCCTCATACATCATAGAGTTTAACTATTTGACTAATACTATTTTTACTGGGTTCATTTACCCTACGACATTATAATAAACCTTAAAAGTCAAAAAGTCAATAAGTCAAAAGATAAATTTTCAAAATATTTTTGACATTATATTCTAACAACAAAAAAAGGTTCCGTATTTCAGTTGAGGCTTATCGTCCATCAACTTCCTACGGAACCCTTTTCCTTTACGACATCGGATAACACTACAAGAATGTTATAGCAAAATCATCGTTTCAATTACTATATTTAGTTATTAACCTTTAGTTGCTAGTAAACTATTAACCATAGCTTTCAACGATTCGATTTCAGCTTGTTGTTTATCCAATACTTCTTTCTGTCTACTATTCTCTTGTTTCAAAGAGGTCATTTCATCTTGCATCACATAAATGGAGCTGATTGGACCGCCTTTGTAGCGTTCTGGTACAGCTTTTTTAGCATCACTGTTACCAAACTTGTGAGTATAGCCGGCATTGATCATATTATGACGTCCACCTACGGAAACACCCACGTTGAACATTGTATCTTCATTAGTATAATGAGCAAGACCTAATGCTGCTGCACTCTTACCACGATAGTTACCATATCCAGCCATCACTTGAGTTGGTTCTAATGGATCATATTGAATTGGTTTCAACGCTGACATAGCCGCCGCATGAGCGCCTACTCGTTGTGTTTCGGATTCAACATTAGCAATTGCATTAGCAAGCTGAGCATTAGATTTTTTCAATTGTCCAAGGTTAACTGCATCTGTATCTGCTGTACCAGCTGCAACGCCCTTGATTTGATTGTTGCCATTATTCAAGCCTTCAGTAGTTAAAGACACTGTACCAGCATTTGGATTTTGCGGATTAGCAGGTGTGATAGTCACGCCAGAGCCATTTACAACAGAAGTATTTCCTGCTGCATCTTTGCTCTTAATAGTATCACCTTTCATAACAGTGGATCCGCCATTATCGTCCTTCACTTCTACACTGGACAAACCATTTAAATCTTTAGCTAATTGTACTTGCAACTTGCCGTCTTTTGCATTGACACCGATATTATTGTCAGTCAATTTCGTTGCATCAGCACCGCCAACAATTTCAAGTTTTTGATTCAAGGTCTTGTCGATAACTGTATTTCCGTTATCGCCCGCGAAATGTAAACCATCGTTCATTGTTGCTACGGTTTCTTTTACAGGATTGCCGTTAGCGTCTTTCGTTTCATAAACGATACGATCTTTACCAGCACCAGTACCTGTCAAGCCGTCAGCACCTTTAGCCGCTGTAATAGATGCATTCGCACCATCTTTACCGCGTACGCCCATAGTGCCGTCAGCACCGTTCAATACAACGCCCGGTTTATCATTTGCCACATCGCCTACAGATACACTTTCAAGACCTGTCATATTTTTATTCAAGGAATACGTGAAAGTAGTGCCTGTTTGGTCAATAGTGAGGTTATCACCGGCACGGAATTCTACTTCCGTTTTATCGCCAACCTTAGTCGCTGCATTATTGCCTGTCGCTTGGCCGGTGCCTGTAGCACTGCTCTTAGCCATCCAGCCGAAGTCTGCCACCTTATCTTCTACGGCCATCACACGAGTATCTACCGCTTGGATTTGGTCTTCTGTCGCTGCTTGACCACTCACAGGAGCCTGTCCACGAGTCCATGTCTTATTGGATAAACCGTTCACAGTACCTTTGTTGTCCTTGTTAACAGTTACATCACCCGCTTTGAGGTCTTTACCTTCTACAGTACCTTCGGATGTAATATTGCCTTTAGTCTTAACAGTACCATCTGCACCATCAAGCACAACATTATCATTTCCTAAGTTAACTTTACTTGCCAACTTAATATCATAATTCGTATGACCATCAGCAGGATCTACAGTTTTTTCTAGTACCAAATTCGGAGTTTCTGTATCTTTCTTATTAACAGATACTGTCGTTTTGGATGCCGCAGTCGCTTTCTTCACATCACCGATATTCGCCGCATTAGTATCAACATCACCACCGCTCGCTACATTGGAGATGACTTTACCACCATTGTTTAAGCCTTTATCGGTAAGAGATATTTCGTTAGCACCAGGATTAATGGTCATACCTTTAGGACCATATTGAGTTGTATTCGTACCGTCTGTCACAGTCGTGCCTTCACCACTGATTGTGGACACTGCATTACCGTTTTTGAATTGAGCACTAGTCAAGTCATTCAATTCTTTAGACAATTGCACGTGCAACTTACCGTCTTTTGCATTAACACCGATATTGTTATCGGACAATTTCGCTGCGTCAGCACCGCCAATAACTTCTAACTTTTGATTCAATGTCTTATTAATAACTTCAGGATTATTATCGCCACCAAATTGCAAACCGTCTTTTAATGTTGCTACCTGTTCTTCAGTACCAGCTGCATTAGTATAAACGATGCGATCCGCTTGGCCTGTTTCACCTACATGAGCGTCCCCTTTTCCAGTCTTAATAGTTGCCTTTGCACCATCCGGATTCGTGAGACCTAAACTAGTCATATCAGAAATCTCTTTATTTAAAGAGAATGTAATATCTCTACCAGTTTGATTTACATTTAGGTTATTACCTGCTTTAAAAGTCACTGTATCAGAACCTGTTACAGTACTTGTGGAGTCACCAGAATGAGTTCCGCCATCAGCAGCAGTAGCGACATTCCATGTTGCTAAGGTCTTAACCTTTTGTTCGCCTTCCGGTGTAAGATTATCTAGCTTATTCGTTGCGGCGTTATTGATTTTAGCCTTTGTATCATCATTGATATCAACAGTTACAACCCCATCTGCAGCAGTTGTAGCAGTCGTCATAGTACCGTTTTTAAAGTTCAAACCTTTCTTTAATGTAACGGTCTTATCTGCACCATCATTATCCTTATAAGTCAGGATAGTAGATTCTGCTACCTTAGTTGGATCGATACCAATTTTGTAAGTTGCTGTATCTTTGTCCGCACTAAGCTCAGGTGTCACAGTAATCGGACCATTAGGATCCGCTGCTGCCATTGTAACCGCTTTAACAGCCTCTTGTTTAACTGCTTTTTCTGTCACGGTTACTGTTACATCATCACCAGCTGCAGAAGTCGTTACAAGGCCCGCACCTTTTACATTAAACTTAACATCGCCTGTACTTAAGGATTTTTCTGTTGTATTACCTGTATCTCCACCTAAGGAAATCTTACGAGCCAAGGCTGCCGTATTAGTTGCAATGTTCTGCGTATTAGTTGCAATGTTCTGCGTATTGGTTGCAATATTGCCTTTATTTGTGGCAATTTCTGTAGCATTTTTCGTGATCTTGTCCGCATTCTTTGCAATATTGTCCTTATTCTTATCGATATTAGCCTTATTCGTAGCAATATCATCTTTATTTGTTGCTACTTGTGTATCAACGGCTTTCAATTGATCTTCTGTTGCCGCACGACCACTAACAGGAGTTGTAGTACCAGGTGTCCAGGACGTATTAGTAAGCCCTTCTACCGCAGGTGTTGTCACCTTTGTCGTAGCTGTTACAGTATTAAAGTTTACATCATTTTTAGTCGCTACAGTAAATGTCTTGCCATTTTGTGTAATAGCGATATTAGAACCATCATTAAATGTAACGGTATCTCCACCTGTTACTGTTTCAGCATTACTGTTATTAGCCTTTACCTTCCATGCAGATAAGCTTTTAACCTTTTGTTCACCATCTGCTGTAAGGTTATCTAGCTTATTTGTTGCCGCATTATTGATTTTAGCCTTTGTATCATCATTGATATCAACAGTTACAACTCCATCTGCAGCAGTAGTAGCAATCGTCATAGTACCGTTCTTAAAGTTCAAACCTTTTTTTAATGTAACGGTCTTATCTGTACCATCATTATCCTTATAGGTCAACTTAGTAGTCTCAGCTACTTTAGTTGGATCGATACCAACTTTGTAAGTTGCGGTATCTTTGTCCGCACTAAGCTCAGGTGTCACAGTAATCGCACCATTAAGATCCGCTGCAGCCATTGTAACCGCTTTAACAGCTTCTTGTTTAACTGCTTTTTCAGACACAGTTACGATTACATCTTTACCAGCTGCAGTAGTTTTAGCAAGACCAGCACCTTTAATATTTAAAGTACTATTAGCAAGATTAACATCACCTGTGCCAGTATCTCCAGATACTTTCAAATTCACACTCTTTAACTGTGCCACATTTACAGCATCTGTATCCGCTGTACCAGCAGCCACCCCTGTGATTTGACGTGTATTAGTCTCATTACCTACAGCAAAGGCACCTAAAGTAGATGTCAATGCTTTACCAGCTAAAGCGCCATATTTATCGGTTCTAGAGTCATTTACATTATAGCCTGCTACACCACTAGCTGTGCTCGCTTTAGACTGTGAACCTACAGCTACACCATTCGCTACAGTAACAGTTGCACCAGTACCTAAAGCAGTCCCTTTAGTAGCAGCAGTTGTTGTAGAAGCATCCGGACCTATAGCCATAGAATCAGTTGCTTCTGCACCTTTATTAGATTTATTTCCAGCCAAATCAGATTTAATAGAAATATATTTAGATAAAGTCTTCTCAGCTATTGCATATAACTGAGAGCCATTCACCGCATCTGTAGAAGTTGCACTGACAATACCAGGAGCTACATTTTTAAGCTGACGTTCATAACCAGGAGCACCGAATGATACCACGTCACCAGGCAACACATTTTCACCACCAGCCCAGTTAACCGTATCTCCATTACTCATAGTATAGCTTGTTTGTGCCACACCCGCTGCATCAGTATTAGCACCACCACCGATTGCAATGGAGTTATCCCGATTAGCTTTTGCACCGGCACCAATAGCGATAGCGTTAACTACATTACCAGCCTTACCATCTAGGCGAGTAGCGGAATCCGCCCCCATGCCGAGAGAAAGACCCAAGTCACCAGCTTTAGTTTTCATCCCAATGGCAGTCCCTGCATGACTAGCTGTAGCGGTGATATATTGAGGCAATTGGATATTCGCCAAATCAATAGATGCCTGTCTCAATGTCCCCGTTTTAGCTTGTCCAGTGTTAATATCTGTATAAGTTACAGTTCTAGCGAATGCAACCTCTACGTCATCACCACCTACTACAATAGAGGAATCCCCACTAGCTACAGTATTACCACCGATAGCAATAGATTGAGAACCAGTCGCTTTAGCACCACTATCATCAGACGCACCCCCAATAGCAATTGCCTGATCTTCTGTTGCTCGAGAATGTCCACCGATAGAAACACTATTATTACCACTAGCAATAATCCCAGAGCCAATACCAATTGCCCTATACCCATCAACTGAAGAAGTTCTAAATTGACTGCTTGTCCCTATAACTATACTAGACATATTACTTGTAGTTGCATACTGACCGATTTTAATAGAGCCTTTGTCTGTTAGCTCCGACGGTAAAGTCGCCCCCATAACATGAGCTGCACCACCAGTTACCGCCAACACAGCAAAAACACTAGTCAATACAGCTTTTTTAGCACTATAGTTATTAGCTATCTCAGACACAACTACATAACACTCTTTGCTTTTGCTCCAAATCACCTTGAAAATCTTATTCATGAAACACTCCTATTACAAGAACTATAACCTAAATATCTATTTATAAAACCTCATACTTACATATGAAAGCTTATAATTAACCATAATATTTATAATTATATAAAATC
>OKHF01000220.1_pt1 | contig 24388 bp, 29 predicted proteins | sample 1614351 | NCBI WGS metagenome assembly OKHF01 (sample SAMN04436930, study PRJEB24849) | human gut metagenome | biome: human gut; feature: NICU; material: stool | host: Homo sapiens | place: USA: Saint Louis, MO | collected 2012-06-13
GTGCGGGGCTTTTTTATGCCTTCGATCCGGTCAGGGCTCTTGGGTAGAGACGTGCTGCACGACACGTCAAAGCCCTTCCGCGCAGAGCCCTGAACCAGATTGCATCTGTCGTAGTTTGGTAATTACGTCTGGCTTCCAACCAGAATATGCGGGTTCGATCCCCGCCAGATGCTCCAATCCCTCTACCTTGGGACCATTACGGCTACCGCGCCGTCACTTTTTACCCTTGGTATTTCTTCCCGCCTTGAGCGGGTTTTTTATTGAGCATGCCCAGACCCTCGGGAATCATCCCCGACGTGCTTTGTTGATAAATCAGCCCGCAGGGTCTGGGCCTCTTTTCCCCTTTACGCACAGCGCCATCCGTCATCAACGGAGGTGAGGTTATGACAAAAATGAGCACCATTTACAGCAGACTTTCATACGGCACCGGGACCGCACTGACGGGCTGCGGTGTCTCAGCAAAGGCGTATGCCGGGGCAGTCAAGGCAGAGGTATGGATTTTGGCCGACAAAATAGCGGGGATGACCCTGAGTGACTGGGCAATTATTGTCGGTATCGCCTGCACCATTACCACCTGTGGTGTGAACTGGTACTACCGGCGGAAAGAACGCGAGGATCGGCTCAATGGCTATGACACCAAAACTGAGGAATAGCGTTATCGCTGCCGTCGGCGGTGGCGCCATAGCCATTGCTTCTGCGCTCATCACTGGGCCAACTGGTAATGATGGTCTTGAAGGTGTGCGGTACGATCCCTATCAGGATGTGGTAGGCGTCTGGACGGTCTGTTATGGCCACACTGGCAAAGACATCATGCTCGGCAAGAAGTACACCGAGGCTGAATGCCGCGCGCTGCTCAACAAAGACCTGAACACCGTTGCTCGCCAGATCAACCCGTACATCCAGAAGCCGATCCCCGAAACAATGCGCGGGGCTCTGTACTCGTTCGCTTATAACGTCGGCGCCGGAAACTTCCAGACCTCCACTCTGCTGCGCAAAATCAACCAGGGCGACCAGAAAGGTGCATGTGATCAGCTGCGCCGCTGGACCTACGCCAAGGGTAAGCAGTGGAAAGGCCTGGTAACTCGCCGCGAGATTGAGCGCGAAGTTTGTCTGTGGGGGCAGAAATGAGCCGCACAATAGCAGTTTTTGGCGTCGCCATAATTAGCCTGATTCTTATCCTTTGGTGGGGGCTGAGTCACTTCCATGAGGCGTATCAGGCGGAAAAAACTCGCGCTGATAATGCAGAACAGCAGGTAAACGCAGCGCAGGCGATCACATCCAACGTTCTGACCACCATGACCATCTTCAACACCATCGCCGAGGCCAATCAGCATGCAAAAGAGCAGATCGCACTGGACGCATCGGGAGCCTCGGCTGATATCCGGGTTGCTGTTGCGAATGATGATTGCACTAATCGCCCTGTGCCTGCTGGCGCAGTTAAGCGGCTGCAACAATTCGCGAACGGTTTACGTCAAAGTGCCGGTGGTCCCGTTACCAGCCAGCCTGACGGCTGACACCCCGCAACCTGAAATCCCTGACAACCTCACGTGGGGGCAGAGCCTGGATTTAAACGTCAGTCTGCTATCAGCGCTGGGGCAGTGCAACCGGGATAAGGCCGATATCAGGCAGGCGGAAACAAAACGTCAGTAGGGCATTACAGAGCCACTTCAAGAGGTGGCTCGATAATGTCAAGGCGAGGACAAAATTATGGCAACACCGGACTGGGAGGCCATCGAATCGGCATACCGGGCTGGTTCATTGTCAGTAAGGGCCATCGGGGAAAAGCATGGCGTTAACCACGCCACCATCCTGAAGAGAGCTAACAAAGAAGGATGGCAGCGCGACCTGACAGAAAAGGTCAGGGCAGCAACGAAAGCCAAGGTAACCAAGTCGGTAACCAAAGACGGTAACCAGTCACCAGTGGTTACTGATGAGCAGATTATTGACCGGGCATCCGATGAGGCGGCCGCTGTAGTCATGGCTCATCGGGAAAGTTTGGCGGCATGGCGCGGCATCACCAATAAGCTCCGCGACTTCCTCGAAGACGCAGAAATTACGGAAGACAATCACGCCTCAATGTCTCGCTCGATCACTGCCGGTGTCGATGCTCAGATAAAAGTGATAAACGCTGAGCGTAAGGCGTATAACCTCGACACCGAGGAGGGCAATAAGACGGTTGATGACCTGTCTAACCTGATGGATTCACTGTCTCAGGGGGTGTAATGAAGCCTGAGCATATCAAGCTGCTAGCTGATAAAGACTGGCGGCTGAACAATCTTTACTGGATCACCGACAAAGAAGGCAAGCCGACTCGCTTCAGGATGACGCCGGAGCAGCGGGAATACTTCGAGGGGATTCATACCCGCAACATCATCCTGAAAGCTCGCCAGCTCGGCTTCACCACAGAGGTGTGCATCATCCAGCTCGACGCTGCTCTGTTCGAGTCGGCAAAGTGCGCGCTGATCGCCCATACGCTGAATGACGCAAAGCGCCTGTTCCGGGAAAAGGTGAAATATGCCTACGACAAGCTGCCGGCCGAGATAAAGGCGGCCAATCCGGCGAGCAACGACTCAGCCGGTGAGCTGGTCTTTAAGAAGGGCGGATCACTATACGTCAGCACCTCATTTCGTGGCGGTACGCTGCGTTACCTGCACGTCTCCGAGTTCGGGAAGATATGCGCCAAATATCCTGATAAAGCCCGGGAAATCGTCACTGGTGCATTTGAGGCGGTATCGATAGGATGCTTCGCTACTATCGAGAGTACCGCAGAGGGCCGGGCGGGTTACTTCTTCGATTACTGCCAGACGGCAGAGAAAGCGCTACTGCAGGGCAAGCCGTTATCTGCTCTGGACTGGAAGTTTTTCTTCTTCTCCTGGTGGAAGAATCCGCAGTACGCAATTGACCCGGTAGAACCGCTGCCGGCGCGCCTGCTTGAGTACTTCGCTGAGATGGAGGCGAAGCACGGCATAGTCGTTAGTGAACGACAGAAGGCCTGGTATTACGCCAAAGAAAAGACGCTCGGCGACGACATGAAGCGCGAATACCCGACCATTCCGGCCGAGGCGTTCCAGCAGTCGGTCGAGGGCGCGTACTACGCCAAACAATTCCGCTGGCTCTACACCAACAAGCGGATCGGCCAAATCCCGGATAACTCACATCTACCGGTTCACACGTTCTGGGATATTGGTGTGGGCGACTCCACGGCGATCTGGTTCGTTCGCGAGGTCGGCGAAGAGTTCCACGTCATCGACTACTACGAAAACTCTGGCGAGGGGCTTAGGCACTACATGAAGGTGCTCAAAGACCGCGGCTATGAGTACGGTGAGCACTGGGGGCCGCACGACATCGAGAACCGCGAGTTTGCAGCTGATGCGAAGTCTCGCAAAGAGCTGGCGCGCGAGGGCTACGAGATTGACGGCCGGATGTATTCGATGAACTTCCGCGTTGTGCCGAAGGCTGGGATCGACACCGGCATTGAGTCGGTGCGTGAAATCCTCAAGTCCTGCGTTTTCGATGAGGAGAAGTGCGCTGTTGGCATCTCCCACCTCGAAGGTTACCGCAAGGAGTGGGACGACAAGCGCGGCTGCTGGAAAGACAAGCCCCTTCATGACTTCACATCGCACGGCGCCGACAGCTTTCGCTACTTTGCCGTGGCGAAAAACAACCGCAAGCAGGTCGGCACAGTATTCTTCTAAGGAGCATCGCCAGTGAGCGAACAAGATAACGGCCTTCAACTGGCTGTGAACAATCTCGCCACTGAAATGCGGCGAGCGAATTACCTTAACGCCATCGGTATCGGCGGTGGCAACACCAAGCGCCCGACGCTCTATCAGGAGTTTGGCTACCCGCGAACCATTACCTTCCATGACTTTTACAACATGTACCGGCGCAACGCCGCAGGCTTCGCTGTTGTGCATCGCCTTCTTGATGGATGCTGGCAGGACTATCCGGTCATCGTTGACGGTGATGAGTCCCAGGAGGCGAAGAAAACCAACCCGTGGGAAAAGAAAGTCACCAGGTTCATGAAGAAATGGTGGCCGAAGGTGAAGGATGCCGATCGCCGTAATATGGTGGGGCGATACTCCGCGCTGTTACTGCAGATAAAAGATAACCGGTCATGGAATGAGGAAGTCGACACCGCTCTGGTGAAGAAGCTCGGGGAAGCTGCTCTGGTTAAACTGATCCCTGTATGGGAGCCGCAACTGACAGTTGCCGAATGGGATAACGATCGCCAGTCCGAGACGTTCGGCCAGCCGAAGATGTTCAACTTCAACGAGCAGCCGGTTGGAGACGAGGCTTTCGTCGGACCCACGCGCGGTGAGCCAGTGCATCCGAGCAGGGTGATCCTGTTCTGCGAAGGCTCAGAGGATGACAACGTCCTGTCGGGCATCCCGCTGCTTGAGGCCGGATACAACAAAGGGCTCGACCTTGAGAAGATTTCCGGCGGTGGTGCTGAGGGCTTCCTGAAGAATGCCAGCCGGCAGATCGCGGTCGAGTTCAGCAAAGAAACTGACATGGCCACGCTTGCCAATCAGGCTAAGAAAGCTGGTTATGCCGACCTCGGCGAAGCGATGGGCGACAAGGTCAACAAGCTTAACCGCGGCACCGATGCAGCCGCCGTGATGCAGGCCGGGCAGATGCACGTTCTGAGCGTAACTCCAGGCGACCCGGGGCCGACTTGGGAGGTCACCGCGAACGAACTGGCTGCCTCCGTACAGATACCTTTCACCATCCTGTTTGGACAGCAGACCGGACGACTGGCGAGCGATGAGGATAAAACCGACTGGGCCATTCGCCGCAATACCCGCCGTAACGGCTTTCTGACTGACCGAATCACAGCCTTGCTGGAACGCTTCTGGACCCTGGGCATTATCGACCCGCCGACAAATGGAGAGGTCACCATTTCATGGACCGACCTGCTGGCGCCAGGCGAGAAGGAGAAAATCGAGAACGCTTCGAAACTGGCTGATATCGTCCAGAAAACCTCTGGCTTCTACGGTGGAGAGCCGCCATTCACAGCCAACGAACTTCGCGAGATTGTCGGCCTCGACCCTCTGCCTGAGCCAAAGCAACCACCTAACCCGAATGACAAGGTGACAACCGATGATCCACTGGCCGATGACACCGGAGCAGACGGCAAAGGTGGGGCTGCCGATAGTTCCGCGCAGCAAGGTTGACCCGACGCGCTCGGCGAAGCAGGTCAGCGCAATGTTCCGGGATATCGAGGACCGGTATCTCGGCATCAAGCGCGCACTTAAAGCGTTGTTCGACCAGCGCCTGACCGGGAGAGAGCGAGAGGTTAACAGCCACAACTGGCACTTCCTGTGCCACGTTAACGGCGCCGAGCCAACGCTCTACCAGGTCAACGCCGGCAAGTTTATCTACGACATGTCAGCGCAGGAGCTGGCCGACCTGCTGGGCATCGTACAGACCATCCTGGACGATTACCTGCTGGAAGGCGGCGAACAAAACTTCTGGGCGATGGATTACGTCGCCGCTGAGGCGCAACGCGGAACGCTGGAGGCCTTCAACAACCTCTCGCAGCAGTCGCAAGTGTACGCCAGCCAGACGACGCTTCAGCAGCTTTTAAGCAGCCCTGCATACCAGAACCAGATCGCCAGTGCCTACATCACCACGTATAGCGACTGGAAGCTGGAAGCTGACCGGGCGCGCGGTGACCTGACGAACATCATCGCGGATGCCGTTGGGCGCGGTGTGAATCCCCGCGAAACGGCGCAGGTGATAAGCAAGCGCCTTGATGTCTCTATGGGTCGTGCAAAGACTATCGCTCAGACTGAGCAGGTTGGGGCGCTGCGCCAAGCGCAATGGAACGAAACGGACTGGGCTGCCGACAGGCTGGGGCTGAATACCGGGCTTCTGTGGCTGTCAGCGCTAAAGCCGACCACGCGCAGCTGGCACGCCAGTCGTCACGGCAAGGTCTACACCACCGAGCAGGTGCGAGACTTCTACGCTGAGAACGGCAACCGGTACAACTGCTATTGCAGCCAGATTCCAGTGCTGCTCAACGACGACGGCAGCATTTTCAATCAGGGGTTAGCTGAGAAGCTGGCAAAAGAGCGCCAGCAGTGGACCGCTAAGGAGGCCGCGTGATCGTAGTCATTGTTCTGTTACTGCTACTTATCATGGTCCTGATTGCTATGGCAGCCGGTTCTGGTTCGGTTGATCCTTGCTCCTGTCATCGCTGCGGTAAATATGTTCCTGCGCCAGCGCGATTCTGCGATGGCTGCCGGCCAGCGCCACTGAGTGGGTATCAACCGAGTAACACAACCTCATCAGGCAAAGTGCTGCCACCACCAAAACAACCCTAAGAGGACGCAACGTGAAGCTATCCAGCATCCACGTTAAATCCCTCGCCATCAACGCCTCCAACATCTCAACGACCACCATCAACGGCCAGGAGCACTACATCATTCGTGGTGCGGTTCCGATCGTAGATGACATTGTGATGAATGGCGGTCTGTACCCGGCGGAGGAGATTAACAACAGCTACCAGACGATGGAAGGCAAGCTGATGCCTCTGCCGCATCCGATGGTAGATGGCAAATATGTCAGCGCCAATGACCCGCGGGCCATTAACAGCTATCACGTCGGTGCATGGGCGCAGAACGTCAGTAAGTCAGGCGACCAAGTCGTCATGGACGTTTATATCAATAAGGCGGTCGCCGAGACAAAGCCTGACGGTAAACGCCTGATTAATCGCCTCGATGAGATGATCGCCGGCACCAACACCGACCCGATCCACCTGTCTACCGGCTTACTCACGAACAAAGAGAGAAAGTCTGGCGAGTCGAAGCAGAAGAAATACTCATGGATTGCTCGCAACATGCAGTTCGACCATATCGCCATCCTGCTCGATGAGCCTGGCGCCGGTACTCCAGAAGAAGGCGTCGGCATGTTCGTGAATGCCGATGGTCAGGAAGGCGAAGTCGAAACTGCAAGCTTGGTTGATGCGGCAAATAGCCTCAAAGATGGCCTGCTGAACAAAGTGAAGTTCTTCCTCACCCATAACTCAGATGCCTCATTCGATGAAATCTACCAGATGTTGCGGGAAGCCATTCGCGCGCCGTCAGGCAGCGATGTTTATCGCTATGTCGTGACCGTATGGCCAGACAAATTCATCTTCGAAGAGGGCAATAAGCTCTTCCAGCAAAAATACCTCATCGACCACAGCACCGTCACGCTGGTCGGCGATCCAGTAGAGGTCGTGCGCAAACCCACTGAGTACGAAGTCAAAACCAACGGAGAAACAAACCCGATGAAAGAGAAGATGATCGCCGCGCTCAATGCCGCAGGCGTTAAAACCGAGGGGCTGACCGACGATCAGGTCTGGGATGCCTATAACCAGCAGGTACAGAAGAAAGCAGGAGACCAGCCGGGTACTCAGATTAACTCTGACGCGATTACCGCGGCAGTAAATCTGGCTATTAAGCCGTTGACCGACGAGATCAGCACGCTGAAAACCCAGTTGCAGGCCAATGCTGAAAAAGACCTCAAGACCAAGCGTGAAGCTGTCAAAGCGAAATTCCCGTTCATGACCGAAGCGGCGATCAACTCGCTGGCCGGCGAAGCGCTGAACGACATGTACTCGCAGTGCCAGACCAGCACCGGTCTGAACCCGGCATTCCAGGGAAATGGCGCTCAGAGTGAAATTCTTTCTATGGAGGCTCCTGAATAATGGCTCTCGCACCTCGTTTCCATACCGTAATCGCGGGTCCGGCCCGCAAGAATGACCCGCAGGTCATTGAAGCAATCATGGCGGCAGCAGCGAAGCCAGGATCTCTGGTAATGCTGGATAGCACAGGGAAACTGGCTGTTCACAATGTGGCCGGTGGTGCAGGGGCAGCCCTGGCGCTCCAGCACAATTATATCGGCGGCGGTGATATCCGCGATGCAGTGCCGGCCGGGGATACTGGGGCGGCCATCATGTGCGAAGACGATGTCGATTACCACATGCTGGTAAAGGCTGGCGAAGTGTTGCTGGAAAACGAAGGTCTGGTTTCTGCCGGTGACGGCACACTAGCCAAGTCGACCACTCCAGCCACCGACCAGGTCCTCTTCTTTTCACGCGAAAAAATCACCGTTGGTGCTGAAGCCCAGCTCGTGAAAGTTCGCAAATCAGGGAAAGCTACCGCATGAGCATGATCGTATTTAACAAAAAGCTGGTTACTGAACATAACCAGATCAAGAAGGCATGGAATCAGCTGCTGATGCAGCGCGAATCCTTCAACGTTAATCAGAACAACATTTCCGCCCAGTACGGCGGCGCGCTGGAAGTTAACCAGGCTGCGCTGATCTCTAAAGACTACTGGCGTGAAGTTGACAACATCACCACCCGAGTCTTCCGCAACGACGAAGGCAACGGCCTGCTTGATGACCTGCTCGGTCTCGGTACGCCGATCTCTATCGGCAAGACGGCTGCGCTGTACCGCGTTTCCAGTGACGCTGGCAAGGTTCATCGCTCACTGACTGGCCATGTTCCGGAAGAGCTGGATAAAGTCATCTACGACGAAGCCGGCGACCCGATCCCGATCTTCAACACTGGTTACGGCCGTGAATGGCGTGAATGGAACGGCATGCAGTCGGAAAACCTTGACGCAATGGCCGATGACCAGGAAGCGCACGTTGCGGCTATCCGTGAAGACATGGCTGACTACATGCTTTCAGGCGATGCGAAGGTGAAGGTGAAGGGCTATGTTGGCGCTGGTATTACCAACCACGCCAACACCAACCAGGTAGACCTGAGTGCATCCGGTCTGAATATTGACCTGACCACCTCGACTCCTGATGAATCAGTCGCATTCTTCACCGGTCCGTTCGCCAAACTGCTGGACGATAACTACGTTCAGGAGAAGGTAAAGGTGTGGGCATCCCCGGATATCATGCGCAACCTGAACCGACCGTATTCCGATGCCGCGGGCTTCAAAGAAGGCACTGTGCTGGAATACATCCTGCGCTATGGTCGCATCGAGTCCTTCAACCAGACCTTTAAGCTGATCGGTAACCACTTCATTGCGTACGTTCGCAACTCGCAGTACATCAAGACGCGCATCGCCGCGCCGGTGGGTACCTTCATGATCCCGCGACAGAATCCGTTCGATAACTACAACACTCTGGTCTGGAGTGCAGTTGGTCTGCAGATTAAGCGTGATTTCAACGGTCGCTCTAAAGTCTTCAACGCACGGGGTTAAGGGGCTTCGGCCCCTTTTCTTCGGGAGAAAGCATGAAAACGTTAAAGGTCGAGAAAACCGGATGCTGGGGCATGATTGATGGCGTCTTCCAGCAACTTCCTGTTGGCCACGAATTCGTTGCGGCGGACATACCCGTAGCCTTTACTGGGCGCGTGTCGGTAGTGGGGGAAGTGGAAGATCAAACACTGGAAGTGGCCACGCCTGGCAATGATGCTGCAGAGCAGGCAGAGCAGCAGGAAGAATCTGCCAGCAAATCGAAGAAGGCGAAATAACCATGGCTGACCCAATCACAGCGGCAGACGTGCAGGCGTTCCTCGGGGAGTTGGGTTACGCCATTCCCGCCTCGCTGCTCGATCCGATTCTCTGCGTGGTGAACAAGATCATCCCGTGCCTCGATGGTGCTGGATACGACGAATGCACGGCAAAGCTCATTCTGATGTATGCCGCCGCGCTCATGGCGACGTCTTCCGGTGCCCGGCGAATAAAATCGCAGGGGGCGCCGTCCGGGGCGTCCCGCTCGTTCGATTACGGTGACGATGGCATCACCTGGCTGCGCGACTCCTTGGCCCGGCTCGATACCAGTGGCTGCACCAGTGAGTTGCCGATTAGCGCCGGGAACAGTGTGGGCCTGTTTCTGGTGGTCGGGGGCTGCTAATGGCCTGGATTTCAGTTCAGCAACGGCTTCCGCGGACGTTTACTCGGGTGTGGGTTATCACCGATACCGGTGAGCAAACGACGGCGTACGTGAAAAGCGACGGCGAATGGTTCATTAACTGCGACCGCATACGCGCCACGGGCGCCGTTGTGCTGCGATGGAGGGATGACTGATGTCATCGGTAGCTAATTGGTCATACACCGCGACGGCGACAATCTGGCGGCGTATACGCGATGCTGACGGTAGTGATACCGACGGCGGAGGTCAGCCGTACGGGTGGGAAGCGCCGATCGCTATCCTCTGCGACTACCAGGGCGGGCTCTCTGCAAAAATCGGTGACCTTGGCCGGGAAATTGTGGTTAAAAACACGATATGGAGTGAATACGCAGAGGCAAAAGAGGGTGATTACATTTTTCTTGGTGTGTCTCTATCTCCAAACCCACCTGATGATGCTGATGAAATTCGTCAAATAATTCGTTATGCGGATACATTCGAGAGACTAGCCGATGATTATGCGATTATCACCGGCGCGTGATAAAATGTAATGGCGCGGCTAGACCGGCCAGTCGAAAGCAGAGAACACAGACTCTGTTGCCGCGCACCTCTCTCTGTGAAACCTACTGTGAGGTTTAATGTGAAAGATCATAAAGACATCCCCGTGGACTGGGTTTCTTCTTGCATTGATTACAACGCTGATTCTGGAGTTCTTACATGGAAAAGAAGGCCTTCATCTCACTTCAAAAATAGACAGGCCCACTCGGCATGGAATTCAAGGTTCCAAGGCAAGACCGTTGGATGGAAAAGTTCGGCGGGTTATCTATCCTTGGCTATTGATGAGGTGAAATTTCAGGCTCACCGCGTTGCTTGGGCAATATATCATCAGTCTTCTCCCTCTGGCGTCATTGATCACATAAACGGGAACAAGACTGACAATCGCATCACTAACTTACGAGTTGTCGAGTTTTGCGAGAATATGAAAAACGTCAAAAGATACTCCAACAATACGAGTGGAATTGCAGGGGTAAGGTGGTATTCACAACGCTCTAAATGGGTGGCATACATCAATGTTGACGGCAAGCGAAAGCAACTTGGGTATTACGCCTTGTTAGATGATGCGATCGACGCTAGGAAAAAAGCTGAAGTTGAGAATGGATACCACGAAAATCACGGCAGAGAATAAATTCAATATAAGGTCGCCATGGCGGCCTTTTTTACGTCTGGAGTCTGATTATGGGCGTTAAAGTTCGGGGAGTCTCCAAGGTCAGCAATAACATCAACCGGCTGATTGATAATATCGAAAAGCGAAAAACCATGCGGGCGCTCTACTCTGCTCTGTTTGAGATTGGGCTGGAGTCAGCGGTGCTGGTTCCTATCGATACCAGCACTCTGGTTAACTCTCAGTTTAGAGAGGTTGTTATCAAGGGCACCAGACTAACCGGGAGAATTGGTTATTCTGCAAATTATGCGGCGTACGTGCATGAGGCCAAAGGTATTCATCTTGGAAAAAACACCCCGCGTCCTGTAAGAAAAGGCGAAGCGCCCGGCTCCCGTGGAAATATATGGGATACATCAGGCGAGCCAAAATTCCTTGAGAAAGGTGCTGAAAACGCCAGAGACAGAGTTGACGCAGTTATACGCAGGGAGATGGAGCTATGACACCTCCTATGCACAGGCGGGTTCGAAATGTCTTTGTTGAGTCAGGATTGACTGCCGGATACATCGTTCAGTCACTGTCATGGAATGATACCGGCAAGGCATCTGACCGCTTTATTGTGTTCCGACCAAATGGTGGCACGCCAGTAGATCGTGATATGGCCGCTGATTACTACGTCATGGTGGACGTGATAAGCAAGGGAAAGGCATCTGCTGACTATGCGCAGTCAGAGAACGACGCTCAGGCCATCATCGATTACGTGCAGCAAAACCCGATGACGCACACCTGCCTTGGGCAGATATCCAACATGGGCGGAATTCCTTCGCCTGTTATCACGGCCGAGGGGCGTATGGTGTGGCGCCTGCAGTTCGCCTGCCTCTTTGGCGGATAACACCGAATAAAACCACATAAGGTCGCCTGGAGCGGCCTTTTTTATTATCTGAAGCGAGGTAAGCAACAATGCAAGGCTGCTCCGACAACGGACAACTAATTGGTCGCGCTAAGACGCTGGAACTGGCTTACGGCTGTGCCGACCAGTTTCCGGCGGAAGGCGACTGGAAACTGATGGGGTTGCCAACATCGGCAACGTGGGACCTTAGCCCGGAGGCTCTGACCTCTGATGCAGATAACGGCGGATTCAGTTCAAACCTGATTGCCAGTCTGGATCCGACCTACTCCATTGAAGGGGAGGTTCGCGTTAAAGACCGCACTGATGAGTTTGGCATTCAGCAGTTCGTGAAATACATCGTCGATGAGGTTCGTGCCCGCCGCCAGCCAGGTGTATGGATGCGTTTCCACTGGGGCGATTATTACCACATCGGCTATATGGTCCCATCAGGAGCCAGTGACGGCGGTGGTGTGAAAGAAATCGTGACCTACAGCTTTGAGTTCAAACTGGCTGACGGTCAGACTTTCCAGATCACCGAAGCTGATGGTGACATTCTGGTTACCGGTGTAAGTGTTGCGCCGACGACCAGCTCTATTGCTGCTGGCTCCAGTACTACATTCGTAGTGAATATTGCACCGGAAGATGCTGATAACAAACTGTTCACAGCTAGCTCATCCGTGCCGGCACGTGCAACCGTCGCCATCACTGGTAATACGGTAACCGTGTCAGCGCCGTCAGGTGCAACGGCGGGAACAGCCACAGTTACTGTGAAGACGGTTGATGGTGAATTCGTGGCTACCCACGTGGTTACTGTCACGGTGTAAGCAAAACAAAGGGCAGGATTTCTGCCCTTGATTTTGTTTACAGGAGGCATAAATGGTTCCGCTAAAAGAGCTGGGAGAATGCCTGGTAACCGTCGGGGACCGGGATTATTTTTTCCGGCCATCATTCATGGCTATGTCGCGCATTGGCGAGCCAGCAGAAATAGTTCAGACGTTCTATGACCTTTGCAACGATGAAATAACACCTCTCATTCAGAGGGTTGTCGAAGCGTACGGCAGAGTGCCTGAATGGCTGGCTAAACACCTTTCTGCTTTACATCTTGATAAGAAATCTCTACTGGCCGCCCACACGGTCCTCACCGCTTGCTGCAATGATGACATAGGTGATCTGGTTGGTTGGATGAAGCCCGGCAAAACCAAAAGAAGGGCGTTTGTGTGGCATAAGGGCGTCATGAATCCGCAGGATATGGTCATCCTTGCACAAAGTCTGATGATGCACGGCATTATCGGAAAGGCCAAAGTACGCAAACTTCAGCGCCATGAGACAAATGAAAAAACCAGTGAGTTCCGGGCTGCCGATTACGTCATCGCTGCACGCAACCACTTCGGGATCAGCAGAGAGGAAGCTGAAAACCTGACGATGACCGAATTCAGCCTAATGCTCATCGCCAAATACCCGGATCAGAAAGGGTATACCAGGGAAGAGTATGACGATGCAGCCGATGCGTACTTTGCAAGACGCAAACGGAAGCAGGCCAAAGCCAACCAATAAGCCAGCCTCGGTATAGTCCGGGGCTTTTTTATACCCAAATTTCACCGCGCATCTCACGCGCATTTCACACAGAACCTTTCAGGATGACCCTTGAGGATACCGGCTGGCTGTCGGTGCCTTTCTGTGGGCCGGATTCCTGTGAGACAAGGTTCATCACTAAAAGGTAATTACCGATATGTCTAATATCATCCCTATGAATTACGATGACCGTTCATTCCCTTTTACAGCAGATTGCTGGTTCAATGCCACAGTTGCTGCAAAGCATCACGGCAAGCTTCCAAAGGACTGGCTAAAGACTGAGGCGACAAAAATTTATATCGCCGAACTGGCTGAGGAGCTTGGAATTGCTAGCTCTGGCGTAAAAGAGGATTTTTCTCCCCTTTTAGTCAGAGTGGAAAAAGGGCGAAACGGCGGGACCTGGCTTCATCCGGAGTTGGCGGTGGAATTCGCCCGCTGGTTGTCAGTGAAATTTGCCCGCGCCTGTGATCGTCATATTAAAAATATGCTACTGAGTAAAAACTTCCAGATCACCGAAGATCAGATTGTCGGCCTGATGGTGTGCCAGCAACCAACGCCCTGGGAGAAGCGCTTTAAAGACCCATTCTACCAGGCGCTGTCGAAAATGTCCGGCCTTCCTTACTTTGGTCATGTTGGCGGTTGCCCGGCGCTGTTCGGTCAGATCACCGCTCGATGGGTGTACGGTGTCGCACTTCCCGATTATGTCTATCAGGCAGCAAAACAAGCCGCCGGGGACAGCAAGGAGAAGATTCACCAACATCTTAAGCCTGATGCACTGGAGAAGGTCGAGCAGCAACTGATCGCCGTTACCAACATTGCCAGTTGCAGCATTGACCAGAAGGACTTCGAAGCCCGCTGCATGGCTGCGTTCCCCGTTAAGGGGCAAATGAAGTTGCTGTATGCGGCGGCGTGACCATGAATAACCGAATCGTTGAATGCGCCTCCAGAGCGGGGCGCGACTTCTCGGAGTTCATGAAAGGCGAGAAGAACATGATGGAGGCGCTGCGATCGGCTGAAGAGTTCACCGAGCAGTTACGCATTCACGGCTGCGTTAATCACCACTTCGTCAATTTCATGATGATGAAAGCGACCGTAAAGGTGTTTGATGATTTACGCCGAGAGGAGTTGCGGGAAGAGCGACGACGCAAACGTGAAGAGAAGAAGAAATGAGCCAACCACGGTGGGCTTTTTACTCCCTCATATCCCTGCTAATCTGTCCAAAACTAACCAGTGGGGATAGGGATATGAGGAAGATTGTATTGTTGTTTCTATTAAGCGGATTCTTTAGCTACGCATATGCAGATGAGTGCGTTGGATCAGATGGTTACAGTGTTTGCACGAGTACTAGCGAGGCGGCTAACGGGGACACAACCATCTCATCTTACGATACTGAAGGTAATAATTACTCTGTAACATCTGGAACAAGGAATCATTCTGATGGTTCGACGGAGGTGTTTTCTAGTGACTCTGATGGGAATCAGTATTCAGTGAAAAGTTGGTGTGATTCCTCAGGCTGCCATAGTTCCGACAGTGATGGAAATACGTGCACAATAACAAATTCAGGCGAAACTATTGGTTGCTGAGGTTGCTATGTGGAAAAAAACAATATCTGTGATCGTTGTTATCCTTATCGCTTTTTCAATTTTTGTATACACAAGCATTTCGTTTTTTGCTGTGCAGCCAATTGGCGCGATCCCTGAAGGTGCAACGTTTATAATGTGGAAGAAGGGGAAAATGAGTACATTCGAAAGCCCTGATGGATTATGCATCAAAGTAACCGGCGGGGTAAGCCTTATGTGTCGTAGTATGATGCTTAGAACAGCTATGGATGATAGGGCTGTGCTCTTTAAAATGCCATACATTAAGTCTATATACTTAAAGTCGACTGGTGGTAAAGAGTTTGACAGATAGTCAGATACCCCCCGAAACGACAGAGAAGAAGCCCACCGAACGGTGGGTTTTCTATTTCAAGTTGATGAACAAAACAAACAAGACCAAAACGACGACTATGGCACCTATGACAGAGCCAATATTTGCAAGGTCCATTTCTTTTTGAGCGACAGTAGCATTCAACCTTTCAGTTTCAGCATTAATCTTTGCGATTTCATCGTTTTTTGCGCTCGTAATTGCTTCGAGTTCTTGCGAAAGCGTATTGTAAATGGCGATTTTTGCCTCTTCAGGTATGCCATGAAGGAACGCTGTGAGCTTGTCGGTATCATCCAGAGAGGCGGCGTAGACGTTTTCACCTTGTTTTGATAAATCTGAAAGTCTATCCATACTAGCTTGTGCATAAGCTCTTATTGCTGCACGGTTTGCCGTGTATTTAGGAGAACCATCGGTGTTAGTTGTAGTGTGAAAATAATCTTCTGGGGAACCAGGTACATCAAATCCAGACATTCTATTATTCCTTGCTGTAGATATCTTTAAGCGTATCGAATACGACCTTCTTAAACTGCTCTGCCTGCTGGTCGGCAAGGCGTTCGGCGTCGTCGCGGTAACCGGATACTGGCGATGGCTCAGATAATGCCACTTGCACTATTTGGACCAGTTCAGCGTTAATGGAACGACCGTTCATCTTGGCCCTCTGGTCAAGTTTTGCTTTCAAATCAGCAGGAAGTCGCAACTTGAATTGCGGATCATCTCTGGACATTAATTCACCATGTTTTTTCTTGACAGCATATAACGGTGATAGTACATTCTCAAGTGAACCACGGTGGTTCATTTTGCGGGAGGGTAAATGAAAGGTGCAAGAAAATTACCTCAGTTTAATTTGCGATGGCCAGCAGAGACGCTGGCACTGGCTAAGCAGGTAGCGGCGGAAAATGGTAGATCTGTGAACGAGGAACTTTATCGAATGTTCATGGACAGGATGAAAGAAGAAGGGCGATGCGTCGCTTAAAAGTTGAAGCCCCAACTGCACGAACAGTCAGGGCCTCGTTATCAAATACCCCAGCTAGGAATATCGACATGACAAGTTTAGCAATTGCAGATCGTGCAATCAACGTTCCTTTTTACGGCGACTCTCTGTTTGTGGTTGAGCACAACGGCGAGCCGTACACCCCGATGAAGCCTATCATCGATGGCATGGGGATGGATTGGGCTTCGCAGTTCACTAAGTTAAAACAACGCTTTAAGACCTCCATTGTGAAAATCACAATGCAGCTACCAGGAGACAACCAGCGCCGAGATATTATTTGCTTGGCACTCCGCAAGCTTGCGGGTTGGCTTCAGACCATCAGCGCCAACAAGGTTCGCCCTGAAATCCGCGAAAAGGTAATTCAGTACCAGGAAGAATGTGACGATGTTCTTTACGAGTACTGGACGAAAGGCGAGGTTAAGAACCCGCGCAAAAAGACCACGGTAGATGAAAGAACGCCGCTTCGGGATGCCGTTAACATGCTGGTAAGTAAAAAGCACCTCATGTACCCGGAGGCCTACGCGATGATTCATCAGCGCTTTAACGTGGAGAGTATTGAGGATTTAGAGGCGACTCAGATTCCAGATGCTATCGAGTATGTTCATCGTGTTGCGCTGGAAGGTGAGTTTCTCGGTAAGCAGGAAGCACTACCTGCTCCGAAGCTGGATATTCACTACCCAGCAGACTGGTGGGATCAGTTCCCGCTCCTTCAGCGTGAAAGAAAAATTCAGAAATCCATAGCGGCTGGAGGTTATCAGTTCCCCGTAATGCTGCTTTATGGATTTGAGGATGAATCACCTTCGGCGATCAGTAGCCTCATAAGCAAACTGGCGATGCAGGGATACGACGTGAGTGCGGTCAAGATGGAATACTTGGCTCATCGTCATTACGCAGAGCGGATGTATCAGAAACTATCCAGAATTGCTGAAATCAGTGGCTCGGTATTAGGCAGTAGCATTACCTTGAATATTCAGACACCTATGCGCTCTTAGCTGTGGTAAAGCTGAGTATATAATTAACTACCTACAAAATTTTTGTAGGTCACGCCAACCTCGCTCCGGCGGGGTTTTTTATTGCCCGGAGAAAAGTAAATGGCTGGAACCTTTGATGCTGGCAGCGTTGTTTATGAAGTGGACATGGATACTTCGCGTTTACTGGCAGCGCGAAGAGAAGTTGATGCGGCACTGAACGGTCTTAATGGGAGCATGGGCCGCCTTGAAGCCAGCGTTAACCGCACTGAGCGCTCTATTGGATCGATGGAACGAACAATGTCCAGCCTTTCTGGCGTTGCTAAAGGCTTGCTGGCCGCGCTTTCTGTGCAACAGGTTGCGAGTTACGCCGATGCCTGGACTGAACTGAATAACAAAGTCGCTAACTCGGTTCGTACTGGAGAGACGCAGGCCGAAGTTATGCAGCGGATCTTTGATGTTTCACAAGCAACCCAGTCATCCCTGAACGGCACGGCGACTCTTTACGCCCGGCTTGAGCGAGGAACCAGAACATACAACACCAGCGCAGAAGATTTAACCCGCCTTACCACCATTATCAACCAGGGATTTGCGGTATCCGGTGCAACGGCTCAGGAAGCTGAGAACGCAATCATTCAGCTATCACAGGGTATCGCTTCCGGCGTTCTGCGCGGCGAAGAGTTTAACTCAGTGTCAGAGCAGGGGAGCCGCCTCATGGTCGCTCTGGCTGATTCGATGGGTGTTTCTATCGGTCAGTTAAGGGCTATGGCAGCTCAGGGGCAACTGACAACAGACGTTGTAGTTAAGGGGCTTCTTTCACAAGGGGATGCAATCGGCAAAGAATTTGCCAACACCACCGTCTCAATCGCCAAGGGATTGCAGGTTGCCGGTAACAACGTAACGAAGTTCTTTGGCGAAAACTCGACGGTTAAATCATTCGCAGCAGGGTTCCGAGACTCTGTTATTACAATAAGCGAAAACCTTGAGACGCTGAGCGGAGCCCTTATCATTGTCGCTGGCATAATGGGAAGCCGTTATGTTGGCGCGCTGGCAATGTCTACCGCCGCGAAAGTCAAGGACACTGCAGCGTCAATAGCCCAAAGCAAAGCATCCGCCGTGGCCGCCAAAGACGCAGAAATGGAAGCTGCCGCTAAATTGCGCCTAGCCGAAGTGGAGAAGGCGTCGACAATAACTGCACTCCGCCTTGCGGAGGGCCGTCTGAAAACAATAAGAACAACTAACGCATCTGTGGCGGCTGAAGTTCAATTGGCGGAGGCTCAAACCGCTCAAATACGCACCCAGATTTCACAAATTGAGTCTGAAAAGGCGTTGGAAGCCCAAAGGCTGAAAGCACAAATAACAGAGCAGGGTCGTATCGCTACAGCTACCCGAATGGCTCAGCTACAACAAGCGTCAACGGTGCTTAATCAAAGACTAGCCTCCGCGGAAGCCGCAACAGCGCAAGCAAGAGCTTCTGCTATAGCTCAGGCTGAAGCACAAGTCAGCGCTTCAAGATTGGCCGCAGCGGACGCGACTGCTGCTGCAACCGCTGCTAATGGCAGATATATCGCCTCACAGGAGGCATCGGCTGTAGCATCAAGGGCGGCATCTGTGGCTGGTGGGGTATTAAAGGGCGCTCTTGGGTTGATTGGTGGGCCAGCTGGCGCGGCGATGTTAGCAGCTGCTGCCGTTTTCTATTTTTGGCAGAAAGCGCAACAGGCCAGAGAAGAATCCCTCCGTTTTGCTGATGGGTTGGATCGCGTGAACGCCTCAATGAAGGCGATGAATAATACCCAGCTCAGAGGCACCATCGCCGATGCGAATAAATCTATACGTGCACAGAAGGATGAAATATCTGATCTCCAATCCGAAGTCGATTCTTTAAGGTCACGCTATCAAAACTTCACCCCAGAGGCTCAGGCAGTAGCCGAATCTATGGGGCAAGGTGCTGATTTTGCTCGCCAGCAGGCAGAGGTTTCAGATCAACTAAATCAGAAAACGCGTGACCTTGCAAATGCCCAGGATAAACTCGCAAGAACTCAGGATACCGCAGCGGAAGCTAACAGGACCCTAACAAACAACATGCTCACTTCAATGGGTGTGCATGATGGGCTGATCCAAAAGGGTTGGTCACTTGAGCAGGTGCAAGGAGCAGTTGCGAAAGCATTCGGATTGACCGCCGACGAAATAAACCGAGCAAATCAGGCTGGTCAAAATTTCAATCCTAAAGCGTTGCAAATATCACCTCCCACAGAAGAAGGTGATAAAAACATCCTTAACCTTAAAGAGCAAAATGAATTGCTTAAAATTAGGGATGAGCGAACCAGGGCGGTGAGAAAAGCCGAAATGGAGCAGGCTAAGGTCACTAAAAACAAGAACCAGATCGAAGAGCAAGGCAGGCTTGCTGGTGAAAACTTTGATCTCAAAAAAGCTGAAGAAGAAAGACAGGAGGCGCAGCGTAAGAGTGAGCAGCAGGATAAGCGTTCTGCCACCGCTGCAGAATCGGTAGCGCAGAAGCTTGAGCAACTTCGACAGGAATCGGTGCTTGCAGCTGATTCGACAGAGGGGCTAACAAGAGAGCAGCAATTACTCAGGGCTGAGCAATCCCTTGGTGCGCATGCAACTGATGAGCAAAAGAAAAAAGCTCGGGATTATAAAGCGGCAGCTTTAGATGCCGCTGCTGCGGCTAAGGGGGTGTCGGAAGCGCTCAGGGCTATGCCTGAGCAGGCGGAGAATAAATCCTACGCTGACTCCATGCAGAACCTGAAAGCGGCGCTGAACGCCGGGAAGATTGATCTGCAGGAGTACAACGCCGCTACCGAGAAAATGGCGCAGGAGCATCAGAATAACCTCGCAAAAATTAACGCGCAGAAAACGCTCAATCCGGTAGCTACAGCCCGCGCTGAAGTTGACCCTATCCAGCAACTGGTGAATGAAAATAACCAGAAGCTGGCCCTCATGCAGCAGTACCAGCAGCAGGAGCAGGCGATACTCCAGCAGAGCTACCAGCGGGGGAAAATCAGTTATGACCAGTTCATTGCTGCAAAATCTGCTACGGATGCTCAATATCTGGCGCTTAGAACGGCGCAGGAGAATCAGTTCAACGAGCAGATGACGGCGGCGCAGTGGCAGTTACTCAGCCAGCAGAGCCTCGGCTATAACATGCTGACGAGTGCGGTGGATGCGTTTAGCGGGAATGCCTCAAACGCCATTACCGGCCTGCTAACTGGCACAATGTCAGCGCAGGAGGCGATGCAGTCACTAGGCAATACCATCCTGAACAGCGTGATCAACAGTATCGTCCAGGTTGGCGTGGAGATGCTGAAGAACTTCATCCTGTCTCAGACATTGGGCGCGGCTACTCAGGCTGCAAATGCTGCGTCTGCTATTGCAGGTGGTGCGGCTGCTCTTGCAGCATGGTCTCCTGCAGCTATCGCAGCATCCATTGCTACAGGCGGCACTGCATCAGGAACTGGATTGGCTGCCTATCAGGGGGCGCAGGCAGCAGGGAAGGCAATGTCTGTGCTCGGTGCACGCTACAACGGCGGCCCGGTATCAGCTGGCGGCCTGTATCAGGTCGGCGAGAAAGGTAAGCCAGAGATTTACCAGGCCAGCACCGGCAAGCAGTACATGATCCCCGGCGATAACGGCAAGGTCATCAGCAATAAGGATATGCAGTCAGGAGGAGGGATTAGCGTGCAGGTAAACGTCATCAACCAGTCTACCGGTGCCACCGTACAGAGTGCCGACGGGTATATGCAGGACGGTAGCGCAGTTGTGGACTTGCTGATCACCGACATGGAAAGAGGCGGCCCGGTATCCTCTCAGATGCAGCAGACATTTGGATTAAGTCGTAAAGCGCAAGGCGCTTACTAAGCCAAACCCGCTCCGGCGGGTTTTTTAATGGGTGAACATTATGAAAGTAGCAATCGAAGTTAATGGTGAGGTTATCTGGTACCGCGACAGCGATAAACAGGAGGGGGTGGCGTCGTTGGGCTACTTGAAGGACGGCACACAGCAGAAAATCATTGCCGCCCTTGAAGAGGCATTATTCCAGGCGAAAGGGCAGTTACAAATATCTGATAGCCATGACGCGCCGCGGGCAAAGACGATAAGCGCGTCGATATCTATCGATACCAGCGAAGCCCAATCGCAGCTTGATGATTTAATCTCCTTACTTGAGCTTAAATTTGGTTCCCTTCAGTCTGTCCCGAAGCGTATCAACCAGGAACTCTCTGCCATGGCGAACGACATCGTCTTTGCTGATAGCTCGACCACAGGAGGCGCAGGACTCGACATTATCTATGGTGTGCGGTTCGGTGCTAAATATGAATTGCTCACTGCCGCAATCAGGGCAGGAGAGTTTGATTCTGAATTTCTCTGACATAAACCTATCCTCTCGCTGTGTGTAGAAAACACACAGTATCAGCGAGACACATTTAGCAATATCCTGATAAAAGATCAGTGCCGCAGCCGCGGCATTTTTTATGCCCGGAGGAAACGTGGCAACAGTTCAATACCCTCCGTTCCTGCCGCTTCCCCAGCGCGCCGATCAGAACATGACGCAGGATACAGCCTGGCAGACGACGCAGACGGCGGTCGGTCCATTGATAATCACGCCGATCACCACAGACCTTAAGGCGACATGGACGCTGCAGTGGATATTCACGCTTGCCCAGGCTGAACGATTTAAGTCATGGCTGCGCTCGCCGACGTACTGCGACCGCGGGCGCGCCTGGTTCCAGATGCCGATCGACCTGGGTGATACGCAGGGTGTTCAGCAGCAGACGCTGCATTTCGTCGATATGCCGGTGCAGACCAGCAAAAACGGCAACATTGTCACCTGGACCGCAACGGTTATCAGTAACGGTATCGAGGACATTACCGAGGACTACGACGACTGGATTGTTGAGGCTCAGCCTGGCTATGGATACTGGCTGGATTACCTGATCACCGAAGTGATGCCGAGGGCCGACTGATGCCGACATTGAGAGAGTGGAAGGAGCGGCGGCCGGCAAGCGACATCAAACAGACGGTGGAGTTTTATCACCCTGCGTTTGGTTATTACCGGGTGGTAAATAACCTGTTTCGTCCGGCGACGTTTGGCGGTAACTCGTTCGAGCCTGCGCGGTTCAGCGTGACCGAGCCAGCGCAGGACGGAACGGCGGTCATATCAATGACGATCACTTTTGTCGCCGCGACGGAGCATGTCCGGCAGACACTGAAAAGCTGGCGCGGGGCCGCCCGCATGACGCCGATAAAGTGCCTGTATCAGCAGTGGAATGCGATCGGTGATGCATCATCCCTGAAAGATTGGACGCTTTACGTGAACGACATTTCAGCCGATGCCAGCAACGTCACCGTGACCGCCGGAAAGACTAACCCGCTGACGCTGGCCAACTCCATCATTTACACCACGAAAGACTATCCCGGGCTAATCACCGTATGACACAGAGCGACTTTATCGGGCTTGTTAACGGCAAGCCCTGGGCTAATCGCGCCTGCAGTTTTGAGCAGATGGACTGCTGGGGACTGGTGGTTCTCTATTACCGGCATGTACTCGGACTGGAACTGCACCATATAGCCGGGTACGAATCGGGCGCGGATTTCATCACCTGCTACGAACAGGAACACGCCCACTGGCGGCGTGTGCAGGTGGCGGCAACCGGCTGCATCGCCGTTTTTTACCGCGGCGAAGTGCCGGCGCATATCGGTGTGATGATCAGCCCGGTTAAGTGCCTGCATGCCCGCGGGGAATTTGGTTTCGTGCGCTGCGACAGCCCGCTGGCATTACTGAAGGTTTACAGCAAAGTGGAGTACATGGTGCATGGTGCGATATGAGTTACAGAGGCTGCCCGGCGCGCCGCTGCAGCGTGGAACGGTAGATGCCGGCACCACACTGATGAGCTTGCTCGATTCTCTTCAGTTGCACCGCGATGTTATCGTGAAGCTGAATGGCCGAGCTCTGCCTGACGATTACGATATCAGCCGGGCACTGCGATCCGGCGACGTCGTGGCTGTCTTCGACCAGCCAGAGGGCGGGGTGGGGAAGCTCATCACCACGATATTGCGTCCGGTCACGAAAATCCTCTCCGGCGCGCTGAAGGTGTTCGGCCTGTCAAATAAGCCTAGTGCGTCGGTATCGGTGGCGATAGGCGAATCCCCCAATAACGACCTGACCGGCCAGACGAACCGCGCGCGACTGTACAAGGGCCGCCCGAATATTTACGGCCAGTGCCGCGTCTTTCCTGACCTGATTCAGGAGGCGCTGTTTGAGTTCGTCGACAACAACAAACAGCTTACGGAATGGTTCGAGGTGGGTTACGGCCGGTACACCATCTCCTCGATCCGCTACTCGGAATCGAACCTCGGCAGCCTGGCGGGAGCCAGTTCTGCGATTTATAACCCGGGTGATGTGATCGGAACGATTGAGGTTGGGTATCAGTTCGATGACGTCGATAACGAGACTGTGCCAGGCCTGAATGAAAGCCAGGACTTCCCGGCCCAGACAGCGACCACGACGGCGCCGACATCGGTGGCGATCGAGAGTAATCAGCTAAAGGCCATTGTGCTGTCGAACGATGACAACTTTGCCTACTTCGCTGCGCTGGCGGTGCCGCATCCAGTTTCATTCGTCATCAATGCCACTTGGAACGATGGCGGCACAAGCGTCACACGCAACGTCACCGGCGCCGGGAACATCATCTCCTCTGAGAGCTTTATCGGAGACGACACGCTGTCATACACGACGTTCTATATCGGCGAGCTTTCGGGAGAAATTACGTCTCTGCCGGGCAATGCGGTTATCAACGCGACGCTGTTCACGCTGAATGACCAGACCCCTCTGGTTATCGGACCGTCAGTGTCGCCGATCGTCTCCACTCAGGTCTGGGTGCATGTGCTGGTTCAGCTCGGCGCGACGGCCGGCACAACGCAATACCGGATCAAGTTTTGGCAGGTCGATGACGATAACAATCAGGTGCCGGGGACATCCGAGCAGCACGATTATTTCTTCGATAACGACT
>OKHF01000244.1_pt1 | contig 21973 bp, 21 predicted proteins | sample 1614351 | NCBI WGS metagenome assembly OKHF01 (sample SAMN04436930, study PRJEB24849) | human gut metagenome | biome: human gut; feature: NICU; material: stool | host: Homo sapiens | place: USA: Saint Louis, MO | collected 2012-06-13
ACACAACCCGCTACGGGGGAGACTTACCCGAAATCTGATTTATTCAACAAAGCCCCTGGACATTCCTAATGAGCCACAAATAGACATTAGCATTGAGCCTCTACATTACCTGTTAAAGCAAGTTTAAAATGTCACCTATTTCTCCAAAATTGAAATGTCACTTTTATGCACTTCATCAAGGTTCTTTGAGCACTTAGTTTGCATAATTGGTGCTGTGAATTTAATCAAAAGGAAAGATAAATGGCTGATATGGCTTCAATTACAGCAGGGCTAAATGCAGTAAAGCTGGCTTTCAATATTGCAAAAGACCTTAAGGATGCAACCGCAGCGTTCAATGAAGCAGAGTTTCGATTAAAACTCAGCGAGTTATACTTAAGCCTGAGCGATGCCAGAATGAATCTCGCTGAAGCTCAACAGGAGATAAGTTCTCTGCAGGGGGAAATCTCATCTCTCAAAGCCCAACTCAGTACAGTTGATGAATTAGAATTCCGGGATGGTTTTTATTACAGAACTACATCTGTTGATGGAAAGCCAAAATGGTCCTTTCTGTCCTAAGTGCTACGAAGGCTCTCCCAAAAAACTTTCCTCAGTGATGCAAGCCACAGGGATTAATGCCCATTTCGGCAGCAAATATTGCCATGCCTGTCAGAGCCATTTCTAACAGGATAAGTAGGATAGGGGGTTGTTAACGTTTCAGGCTGGCCCTGAACTCTGCCGGATTCACCAGCACTTGGTTAATGGCCCTGAGTTGTTCCTGAGCCCGGCTTGCGCTCGTCTTTTAGCCATCTTCTTGCTACGCACCGGCTTCATGCTCATTTTCGAACAATACCTTCGTCTCAAATGTTATAAATTGTGAGACTCCTCAAAACGACTTCAAATGTAGTATCAGAAATCGTGATTTATGTCTAATGATACTTCATAGTATCAATATCGATTTGTGAGACCATTATGGCATTACTGAGATATGCAAGGGTATCAACCAGCCATCAGAAGCTGACAGTGCAAATTACAGAGCTGAAATCAATTGGCGTTAGAGATGACAGAATTTTTACTGACATGATGTCGGGAGCCACGGACGACCGCGCAGGGTTGCAGCAGCTGCTTGCCCGGGCGGAAAAAGACGACATTATCATTTGTACCAAAATGGACCGGCTAGGGCGCAATACCGCAGATATGATCCATATCGTTGATGCCTGCTATAAAAAGGGGATTGCCATCCGTTTTCTTGAAAATGGCCTGAGTACCGAAGGGACAATGGGGAAAATGGTGATTCAGATTTTGGCTGCTGTGGCTGAGGCTGAACGGGAGCGTATTCTGGAACGTACCAACGAGGGACGGTTGATTGCTATGGCGTCCGGTGTGAAATTCGGACGTAAGCCCCACCTGAAATCGGACTCGGCCATGGCGCTTATTGATCAGAAACAACCAGCCAGAGTGGTTATGGAAAAAACAGGCATTTCGCGGGCCACTTACTTTCGGTTAAAAAAATACATTAAAAATCAGCAATCGAATAATAACTAAGGAATAAAATGAATAATAAAATACCTAACAATGTCATTGGCGCGGTGTCTTCAGTACTTAGTGAACATTATTTTAGCCATACGTCTTTAAATTCGCTGTTTATGGAGTCAGGCGCACCTGGTGAGGTGCCAATGGGAAACTGTGAAACCAAATGCAGTAATTGGCTGAAAATTTGCAATGAAGACGACTCGATAGATGCAATTTCAGTATTAGGCAGTATCATCCAGAATTACATGGATTTACCTCCGAATTCATACTCTAGGGCTGGAGCTGGATCTACTGTCGAATATGGGCAAAAAAGAATAATCGATGCTTTATCTAAGAACCAATTAGTCTACAGACTCAATGGATTTATCACTAAATCAGGTTCGACTCCGATTTCTAAAACGCTAGAGGATTATCTGAAGTCTGGCGACTACTCATCTATTGAAAATGAGTTTCTTCGTGCAGTAGAGAATATTCAAACCGATCCGCATGCATCAGTCACCGCAGCATGTGCGATAATTGAATCTGCATTAAAATGCTACATAGAAAAATTCGATTTACCTATGCCACAAAAATTGAATGTAGCACCTCTTTGGGCTGCCGTGCAGCCGAGCTTGAACCTTAATGCCGACGCTACGTTAGCGGATGATCAGCACAAAATTTTAAAAGGAATTTCATCAATAATTGACGGTATTGGTGCATTCAGATCACATATAGGGAGTGCTCATGGGCGTGGTCAAAACCCTCCGCAGATCGTAGTTGCCGAAGCTAGACTCGCAGTCAATGCATCTCACACCTTAGTTGTATTTATTATGGATGTTATCCATGCGAATAAAATATAATTAGATTGGAGTTTCTATCTTTTTATAAAGGCATTGTAATATAATAATGCCTTTACAAATTTAGATAAGATTATCTTTTCAAGCTCGCACGAAATTCTTTTGGATTAACCAGAACTGGATTAATTGCTCGTAACTGTTCCTGTATACGAGCCTGAGCACGCCGCTTCGGCATCTTTGTGCTTCGCTCACGTTTGCCGTTACGATCCAATTCATCCATTTTATCCTGAGCCAATCGGAGCACTGCACCGAGTCGCTTATTATCGACAATTTGCCCCTGATCGATACAGTCCAGTTTATCGAATACCTGATAGGAGAGGGCGCGGTGGCCGTATTTGAAGGCGAGGGTGCCATCAGGGTAATCAAAGACCTTAATATTCTCCCCGGCAATTCGGGTGTTTTCTTCTGTGGGTTCAACCAGATATATCATCTTATCATAACGGAATGTTAATGATTTCGAGAGTTTACGGGTTTCCTGCCATGAGAAAATATCATCCAGATCCACAATCGTTTCTGCCACAGGGCGATGAAGGTTTTTTGGATATTTGGGCGTTTTGGCGAAGCGCTGGTTGAAGTTTACGATAAACGTTTCCAGCCAAGCATTGGCTTCTTCGATACTGCTTATTTTATTGAGGCGCATTTCTTTGATGAGCCTGTCCTGAAGTGTTTTGTTGGCACGCTCAACACGATCTTTTGCCTGAGGGCTGTTCGCACAGATAAGCTCAACACCAATATCGTGCAGGACTCGACCAAATTGAGTTCCAGATTTGCTTCCGGCGGCATGATTTACTCGAAAAATACCGTGTTTGTCGCTGTAAAATGCCAGCGGCTTACCATGTTTCTCAACATATTCACGGGTAGCAAGCATGTAGTCAAAGGCTGATTCGGTTTCACCAAAACGAAGATGCATTATGCGACCAGTGGCATCATCCATGAAGACCAGAAGACAGCATTTTGGGGCTCTGCCTTCGAACCAGTCATGGTGAGAGCCATCGATCTGAACCAGTTCGCCGAGACAGTCGCGACGATAGCGTGGCTGGTAAACCCGGGTTCGCCGGCGGGAATGAGGACGCCAGAGACCGTCGGCTGTCATCCAGTTACGGACGGTTTCAACAGAGAGATGAATATGATGGCGTTCAGCCAGTTTTTCGGTTGCGAGCGTTGGGCCAAAATCTGAATAGTGGCACCGGATCAAATCCAGGGCTTTACAGCGTGTTTCTTCATCGATCCGGTTGTTTGCAGGACGTCCACGGCGGGAAGATGCAAACGCGGTTGCGCCATCTGTCCGGTACAGGCGCACAAGACGCTGCACCTGACGAACACTGAGCTTAAGTATGTCTGCTGCGTCGCGCTGAAGCAAAGCCCGGTCAAATACTCGCTGAATGATGCCAAGCCGGTAAAGTTCTTTGTCTGTCATAGTCACCAACATAAGATCGCGGTCCTGTGCTGAGCAAAATGAAGGCTTAGCGTACACGACGCGTGTGAATTGTGCTGAGACGACAATAACGCTTTGTGCTGACAAAGCCTGTCTAGCCAATGTTGAAATGTCGTGCTGAAAACAAAGCTGACCTGACGTCAGTGGAGAGTCTGGACAATGCCTTTTTAAGGTTGAGTCAGGCTTTGGAGGAAGAACGTGGTTGCCAGGTTTTCTCGGCTATCATCAGTTTACGTACGGTCTCTTTTGAAATCCGGACACCGTATTCTGTGGTCAGAATTCGCCAGATGGCTGACGGATTCATATCCCGGCCGCGTGAGCGAATAAGCTGCAGTGCCTGATCTCTGATGGTGGTGTTTAACTGATGATTGCCTGGCTTTCCACGACGCCGGCTGACCAGACCGGCTGACCCCAGCTCGCGGTAGCGTTTAATCAGGCGGGAGCACTGACGACGGGTGAGCTCCATGGACTCAGCCACTTCTGCCAGCGTAATTTCCCCCGCCATATAGGCTTCAATCAAATCCAGGCGTAGCGCTTCGTGAAGTGTCAGGAGCACTGGTTTGTTGTCGTCCATTTTTCTCTCATCTGTCGGCCATATCAGATCCGCAGGTGAGGGAAGGGCTTATCGCTTCAGGCTGGGGATAAAATCCTGCGGACTGGCCAGCACCGGGTTGATCGCCCTGAGCTCTTCCAGTGCACGTTCCTGAGCGCGCCTGCGGGGCATTTTTGTACTGCGCATTCGCTTTCCTTCAGCCTCCAGCTCTTCCTGTTTCTGCTGTGCCAGCCTCAGAACGGCACCCAGTCGTTTGTTATCAACAACCGCCCCCTGATCAACGCAGGTCAGTTTATCGAAAATCTTATAACCCAGTGGCCGGTGCTGATGCCGGAAAGTAATGCTTCCGTCAGGGTAATCATAAACGGTAATTTTTTCACCTGCTATGCGCGTATTTTTTTCGGTGGGTTCAATGATATACATCACTTTATCATACTGAAAAGTCAGTGCTTTCGATAAGGTCCGCAGCTCCTGCCAGGCGAAGATATCATTCAGCTCCAGTGGACTCTGTGTGACCGCACGGTGCAGATCTTTAGGGTATTTTGCCGGCCGGGAGAAACGACGGTTAAAATCAGACATGAAATGTTCAATCCACTGATTGGCTTCAGCAACCGAGCTGATGTTCTGCAGTCGCATCTCTTTAATCAGGCGATCCTGGAGCGTTTTATTTACCCGTTCCACGCGACCTTTTGCCTGGCTGCTGTTGGCACAAATCAATTCGATCGCCAGTTCCCGGAGAGCCCGTCCGAACTGGGTTGTGCCGGTACGTCGGCTTTCGGGTCCGCTGACCCTGAACACCGCATGCTTGTCGCTGTAAAATGCGACAGGTTTACCATGTTTATCAATGTATTGCCGGGTAGCCATCATGTAGTCAAACGCGTTTTCTGAATCACAGAATCGCAGGTGCATCAGGCGACCGGTGGCGTCATCCATGAAGACCAGAAGACAGCATTTTGGGGCTCTGCCTTCGAACCAGTCATGGTGAGAGCCATCGATCTGAACCAGTTCGCCGAGACAGTCGCGACGATAGCGTGGCTGGTAAACCCGGGTTCGCCGGCGGGAATGAGGACGCCAGAGACCGTCGGCTGTCATCCAGTTACGGACGGTTTCAACAGAGAGATGAATATGATGGCGTTCAGCCAGTTTTTCGGTTGCGAGCGTTGGGCCAAAATCTGAATAGTGGCACCGGATCAAATCCAGGGCTTTACAGCGTGTTTCTTCATCGATCCGGTTGTTTGCAGGACGTCCACGGCGGGAAGATGCAAACGCGGTTGCGCCATCTGTCCGGTACAGGCGCACAAGACGCTGCACCTGACGAACACTGAGCTTAAGTATGTCTGCTGCGTCGCGCTGAAGCAAAGCCCGGTCAAATACTCGCTGAATGATGCCAAGCCGGTAAAGTTCTTTGTCTGTCATAGTCACCAACATAAGATCGCGGTCCTGTGCTGAGCAAAATGAAGGCTTAGCGTACACGACGCGTGTGAATTGTGCTGAGACGACAATAACGCTTTGTGCTGACAAAGCCGGTTCGCATAACAAGGATTATGTTAAATATTGAAATAAATAATATGATAATCAATATATTATGTCGGTATCAGTCACCTCCCCACTCCAGTAACTAGTCATGGAAGTTTAAGGAACAGAGTCCGCTCATGAGTTTGCGATGCCTTAAATCCATGGTGAGCATAGAAACCTTCGGCTTCTTCAGTAAGCGCGTGAACCATTATCGCACGAACGCCAATATTCTCAGCTACGCGATAACAGCGTAGAACCGCATCGTGAAGTAAATCGGCGCCAACCCCTTTTCCGTGCAATGAAACATCTACCGCCAGGCGAGCGAGTATAATCACCGGTATAGGATCTGGCATGTTACGCCGAAGACTGCCTGTCGCTTCCGTATGGTTAACGCTACCGGTGGCCAAAGAGTAAAAACCAGCTACTTGCTTCGTACCCGTCTTGCAAACAACGAAAGTTCGTGCAGCGCCAAGAGCTTGATTTTTTAAACCTCTCTGTTTTAACCATTCATCGAGTACCGTTTCCCCACTGACGAACTCTGCCAGTTGATGGGCGCTGGATAACGGCTCGGGCGCAGTTATACATCCCACTGAGGTTTCCTTGCCAGTAGTTTATTAATGGCAGGCTCATCCTCGACTGGTGCATCGAGCATATCGATGAACTCTGCATACTGTTCGTCGTTAAAATTGAAAACACGACGATCAAGGATCACGTTCTCCGCAGCCTTGCAGGCCATCTCAAGAATGAAGTCGGTTCGCGATTTATGAAGGATTTCTGCAGCGGCATCGATGAGTGCCCTCTGAGACTCTTTAGCTCTTAGGTTGAGTTGAACATCTGATTTCATACACACCTCTCTTGTATAGCAATTGATATACAAGAATAACACAACACGAATGTATAGCAAATGATATACACATCAAAGTGCCAACAACGCATTTAATGTTAAATATCAGTTACTTGCATCAATAAACTTCTGATGAAAACCATCCGCAGGACGCTGATCCCGCGGCCAAAGTGAAGTCCTCCGTCGGTCTCCACTATTATCGCTACCGGGTAAGCCGTCAGGCATGGCCCGGTTTAAAAAGATACGCTGACAGTTCGGCAGCGGTGATATCAAACTCGAATTGCTCTATTAATTCTGCCAGTTTTTTTCCGGCCGTTTCACAGTCAATCTGATTCAGCAAAATCTGGATAGCGACCAGTTTAAGCTGCGGAGTAAGATGTTCCAGCCGCGCCCAGCGTGGCTTTGACCTCAGTGTTTTTCCAGAACGTCAGCTTTGCTGTTTATTCGCCGTGCAAGCCATCAGTACTTTATCAAGCGCTCCTACCAGCCAGTCGATATCCTCTGTCTGGAACGCCATCGGCGGGCGTAGCCCAGCCGTTTTGTTTTCTCCGCGATAGCCACATCCGGAGCGGGCGTGATACTGGCTTTACTGGGATGGAAGCTTCTGGGTCTGATGATGATACCGGTTTTACTGGTCTGTCTGGTTTCCACCTGGCAGTACAGCCTGGCGATGAGAAAAGCAAACGGGACCGCCTCACGTCCTGCAGAAGACGGTTCATGAACCCCGCTAAGTCCTGGTATTGTGAAAAGCCTCTTTCCGCAAGGAAGGGGGCGGGTCAGGTAGTTCAGGTAACATCGTGGCCGATGATAATATGTCTCTTAGCCCGCGCCCGTTGTAACTGACTGACATTCAATTCCAGACCTTATCCGTGAAGCACTTATAAATTGCAATGGCCCGCAGGTGAAAACAAAGCTACGCCATACCACCTGCTTGACTTCTTCTGAAAAGAGGGAGAATGCGGGCAGTTAGCGTAACCCCCTTATATCCTCGTCTTTCAGGGCGGGGATAACGTGATGTAGCCCCCTGAAACACCAGACAGTAGCTGTATCTCCAGATAAGAGATAGGCTTGAATATATGTCTAACACTAACACCAATTTTGAGATGACCGGGATCCTGTTAGGGCAAGAAGTCCGTAAACGTAAAACTCCTCAGGAGAAGATCGCCATTATCCAGCAGACGATGGAGCCGGGTATGAATGTCTCCCATGTCGCCCGCCTGCATGGTATCCAGCCCAGCCTGCTGTTTAAGTGGAAGAAGCAATATCAGGAAGGCAGCCTCACCTTGCAGCGGCGTTCACGCATTACAATGAAAATCACCCGCATAGTGCGCTGGGATATCACTCTCCGAGAGAATACCGGCGGCAGCGGGCATCGTTAACTTAAGATACAAAAGCTGTCCGGAAATGGCGGGTCAAGATCAAGGGCGGGGATAACGCTATGCGATCGTTGTGTCAGCACTTTCCCTTTCTTATCGCCTTCGGCTGTTTTACAGGCTTTTCGGGTACCTGTGTCTTCGGCTTTTCAATATACGAGTTCACATTCCGGGCTCGCCGTACTGATCTCGTCCCCACTGCAACGCAGTATTAATCAACCTCTCCAGCAGTTGTTGCGCCTGCTGCCCTTTCTCCGGAAGATAAGCAAAGCTCTTCTCATCCATATAGCAGCACTGGGCCATTTCTAGCTGAACAGCATGAATATGGTTGACGGGATCGCCATAGTGACGGGTGATATATCCGCCTTTAAAGCGGCCATTGAGTATCCGGCTATACTGCGGGAACGCATTGCAGCTTGCCAGCAGCGCCTGGCTGAGCTGCGTCGAACAACTGGCGCCGTCCGCCGTACCAAAGTTCAGATCCGGCAGGCGCCCTTCAAACAAGCGCGGCACCACGGATTTGATCGAGTGCGCATCCCACAACAGCGCATAGCCAAATTTCTCACGCAGGCGTGCCAGTTCAGCGGCAAGCGCCTGGTGATAAGGCAGCCAGACCTGTTTTAGTATCGCGTCCTTCGCCGCCGCGTCAGGCGCACCGCCCGACACGAACAGGGCTTCGCCGTCAAAAAAGATATCGGTAAACAGCCCGGTTGTCGCCGTGCTGTAAAGCGGTTTATCATCCGCCGGGCGATTGATATCCACCACATAGCGGGAATAGCGGGCGCATAACGTGCTGGCCCCCATGTCCGCGATGGTCTGATAGAGCAAGGGAATATGCCAGTCGGTATCTTCCAGACGCTTCGCCCTCGGCGTGAGCCCCTGGGCGACTTCGGGTGTTAATAACGTTCCCGGGTGGGGCATACTGACCAGAAGCGGCAGGTTCCCCTGCTGCAAATCAAACGCCTTAATCACAATAAACCTCCTTACCTTGATAAATCACCTGTTTCGAAAGGGAGCCTCCCAGCCAGTAGCTTAGCTCCGCCGGATGAGCGATATCCCACGCCACGAAGCTGGCCTCTTTTCCGGCTTCCAGAGAACCGCAAACTGTATCCAGCCCCAGCGCCTTCGCGCCGTTAAGCGTCACGCCAGCCAACGCCTCTTCCGGCGTCATGCGGAATAGCGTACAGGCCATATTCATCATCAGACGCAGGGACAACACCGGCGAGGTGCCGGGATTTAAATCGCTGGCGAGGGCAATCGGCACCCGGTACTGACGCAGCAGATCCAGCGGCGGTAGCTGTTTCTCACGCAGGAAGTAATAGGCGCCCGGCAGCAGCACCGCTGCCGTCCCATGGCGTGCCATTGCGGCGATATCTTCTTCGCACAAATATTCCAGATGATCCGCCGACAGCGCATGGTAGCGAGCGGCCAACGCCGCCCCATGCTGTAGCGTTAGCTGTTCAGCATGGAGCTTCACTGGCAGCCCTAGTTCCCGGGCCTTCTGAAAGACCCGCTCCACCTGCGAGGGCGAAAATGCCAGGTGTTCGCAGAACGCATCCACCGCATCCACCAGCCCTTCCTGATGCAGTTCCGGCAGTAGTCGTTCGCAAATATAGTCAATCCAGGCATCTGCCCGCTCCTGATACTCGACGGGCACCGCATGGGCCGCCAGGCAGGTACTGCGCACGGTCAGCGGCAATATGTCGCCTAAACGGCGGATCACCCGCAGCATTTTACGTTCGTTAGCCAGATCCAGGCCGTAGCCGGATTTGATCTCCAGCGCCGTTACGCCGTCCCGGCACAGCTCCCGGATACGCTGCCGCGCGCTCTCCAGCAACTGGCTTTCGCTGGCCTGTCGCGTGGCGTTGACTGTACTGGCGATCCCGCCGCCGCCAGCCGCGATCTCCGCATAGCTCGCCCCGTTGAGACGTATTTCAAATTCCCGGGCCCGGTCGCCGCCAAACACCGCGTGGCTATGACAATCCACCAGTCCCGGCGTGACCACCCTGCCCTGCAAATCCATCCGCTGCGCAACGGGTAAGTCCGGCAATTCTGCCCGGTTCCCGACCCATAACAGCACTGCGCCGTCGGTCAGCATCGCGCCATCGTCAAGCAACTGATAATGCCCTGCGGCCATGGTGGCGATCCGGCAGTGGTGCCAAAGGGTATACATGACGCTCTCCTTTAACGACTGATGGCGGCGCCAGCCGCCGCTGCGGACTGCGCTTTGCGCAGGACATAGTAGAGCCCCGCCGGTAGCGCCAGCCCAATGAGCCAGGAGATGTCGATACCGCCCAGCATCTTCACGAATGGGCCGGAATAGAATCCACTATCAATAAACGGCGTCTGTACCGCCACTCCAACGAGATAAACCCCGAGCCCCGTCACATTCCACGCCCGATATTTCCCGTTCGGATCGTTCATCGCCTCAATGTCTATCGCCTGATGGTTGAAGAAATAGTAATCCACCAGGTTAATCGCGCTCCACGGTGTAAAGAAAGTCAACAGGAACAACAGGAAGGATTTAAAAGCCGACAGGAAAGAGTGTTGCCCGATAATCGCGATAGCGGTCGCCAGGGTAATAATCATCGCCAGCACCAGCAGACGTACCGACTGGCTTACGCGCACTCGCTGCTTCCCGCAGCTGTACACCGTCGCCAGGCACATCAGGCTGCCGTAGGCATTCAGGGTATTGATCGTCAGTTTACCAAACGCGATGCTCAGATATAACAGCGTGGCAATCGCGCCGGTGCCGCCCAGGCCGACGATATAGTCCACCTCATGACCGACCAGTTTTCCCTGCGAGAGAGCGGCAGCCAGCACCCCGACGGTCATGGCGATTTGCGCGCCAATCACCGAACCGCTCCCGACGGCGAAAAAGACCTTCCCGGGAGAGGTGCTGCGCGGCAGATAGCGGGAATAATCGGCAACATAGGGGCCAAAGGTGATCTGCCAGGAAGCCGCAAGGCCGGTGGCGGTTAAAAACGTACTCCAGCTAAAGGGTCGGATACTCAGCAGGTTGCCAATAGCCGGAAAGGAACTGATTTTCCACAGCAGGTAGATAAACGCGATAATCCCCACCAGGCTCGCCAGCTTACCCAACAGGTGGATCAACCGATAGCCGACATAGGCGATAACCAGCGTGGCGGCAGCAAAAAGCAGAATGCCGCTGGTTTCCGTAGTATGGAAAACCGCTGAGATCGCCTGGCCGGACAGCACCGCCCCGGTGGCGATAAAGCCAAGGTACATCAGGCAGACCAGCAGAATCGGCAGGCAGGCGCCGTAGACGCCGAACTGTACCCGGCTGCTGATCATCTGTGGTATCCCCAGCTGCGGCCCTTGCGCGGCATGCAATGCCATCACAATCCCACCGGCAATCTGCCCCAGCATAAGACCGGCCAGCGACCAGAAAACATTCCCGCCGAATACAATAGTTAATGCGCCAGTGACCATGGCGGTGATTTGCAGGTTAGCCCCCAGCCACAGGGTGAACTGGCTAAAAATGCTACCGTGGCGTTCACCGTCAGGGATGGGTTCAATAGAACGTGTTTCGATGTATGTTGTGTTGTTATTTTTCATGGCAGCACTCCGGTGAGGCGAAGGGGATACATTGCCCCCTTCGCCGGAGAAATTAGTCCGCAATCATTGGCAAGTTGAGTCCTTGCTCTCTGGCGCATTCAATCGCGATGTCATAACCCGCATCCGCATGGCGCATCACACCGGTGGCCGGGTCGTTGCTCAGCACCCGGGCGATGCGCTCCGCCGCTTCATCGCTGCCGTCGCATACAATGACGACGCCGGAGTGCTGGGAGAAACCCATCCCTACGCCGCCGCCATGGTGCAGGGAAACCCAGGTCGCGCCACTGGCGGTATTCAGCAGCGCGTTCAGCAACGGCCAGTCGGAGACCGCATCGGAGCCGTCCTGCATCGCTTCCGTTTCGCGGTTAGGGCTGGCAACGGAGCCGGAGTCAAGATGATCGCGGCCGATCACGATCGGTGCCGACAGCTCGCCGCTGCGGACCATTTCGTTAAACGCCAGGCCCAGCCGGGCGCGCTGTCCCAGGCCGACCCAGCAGATCCGGGCCGGCAGCCCCTGGAAGCTGATGCGCTCTCTGGCCATATCCAGCCAGTGGTGGAGGTGTTCATCATCGGGTATTAGCGCTTTAACTTTCGCGTCGGTGCGGTAGATATCCTGCGGATCGCCGGAAAGCGCCGCCCAGCGGAATGGGCCAATCCCCCGGCAGAACAGCGGACGAATATAGGCGGGAACAAAGCCTGGGAAGTCAAAAGCGTTTTCCACCCCCATCTCTTTCGCCATCTGGCGGATGTTGTTGCCGTAATCGAAGGTGGGAATGCCCTGCTGCCTGAAGGCGAGCATGGCTTTAACGTGTTCGGCCATTGAGGCTTTCGCCGCGTGGATCGTCTCCACCGGGTGGGACTGCGCGCGAGCGCGGTAGTCTTCCCAGCTCATGCCCAGCGGCAGATAACCGTTGAGGGGATCGTGTGCGCTGGTCTGGTCGGTCACCATATCCGGGCGCACGCCGCGTCTTACCAGCTCCGGTAAAATTTCCGCCGCGTTGCCATGCAGCGCGATGGATACCGCTTCTCCTTTTGCGGTATAGCGGGCGATGCGGGCCAGGGCGTCATCCAGATCGCTGGCCTGCTCATCGACATAGCGGGTACGCAGACGAAAGTCGATACGCGACTGCTGGCATTCAATATTCAGCGAACAGGCTCCCGCCAGGGTTGCGGCCAGCGGCTGGGCGCCGCCCATTCCCCCCAGACCCGCAGTCAGCACCCAGCGTCCGCGCAGGCTACCGTTATAGTGCTGGCGCCCGGCTTCCACAAACGTTTCGTAAGTGCCCTGAACAATGCCCTGGCTGCCGATGTAGATCCATGAGCCGGCCGTCATTTGCCCGTACATCGCCAGACCTTGTGCATCAAGCTCGTTGAAGTGCTCCCAGTTTGCCCAGTGCGGTACGAGGTTGGAGTTGGCGATCAGCACCCGCGGGGCATTGTCGTGGGTTTTGAAAACCCCCACCGGTTTACCGGACTGGATCAACAGCGTTTCATCATCATTGAGCTGCTTCAGGGTCTCAACGATCTTGTCGTAGCATTCCCAGTTGCGGGCCGCCCGGCCAATACCGCCGTACACCACCAGCTCTTTTGGATTTTCGGCGACATCAGGATCCAGGTTGTTCATCAGCATGCGCAGCGGCGCCTCTGTGAACCAACTTTTTGCGTTCAGCTTAGTGCCTCGCGGGGCTCTGATTTCAACATCGCGAAAACGGGTTGCTTGTTTACTCATGCGCTTTACCTTCTTATCCGTTACCTGTCATATGTTAATTAATTGTTAGTTTTGTTATTTGCATTTTAATTGTATATACATGATAAGCATATTGGATGCCAGGTTAGAAATTAATTTATAAAACCAATTAAATTCAACAAATTAACATAAAAACAGAAGGACATGCTGCGCTATACACTCGTGAACACACCGTGATGATGGGCCATTTTGGTGCAAAAATACAGCTCTACGCCTTATTTTTGTGCACTAAAACATCACAAAAAGATAACACTAGTGCATTTTCTATCTCGTCATAACTTCTTATCTCGCCATAGACGGCAGTACCAGATAACGCAAACACACTATAAGCAATTGTTTTAAAATAACTAAATAACCATATTATTGCGTATCCCTCTGGCAGTGGCACAAGTTTTGCTAGTTGTACATACAAGATTATACATAGCAGCATTTTGTCGCGTGACTCCCCTGCATTCGGGAACACCACACACAACAATCAGAGGCGTGAAGATGATTACCTTCCAGAATGTGACTAAGCACTACGACAACGGTTCGGTCGTAGTAGATGGCCTTAGCCTGGTAGCGCCGGGTGGCAAAATTACGGTATTTGTCGGCCCTTCGGGCTGTGGAAAAACCACCTCATTGCGGATGATTAACCGGTTAGTGGAACCGTCATCGGGCCGAATCCTGCTTAACGGCGAAGCCACCGAGCAAATGGATATCGTGCAACTGCGCCGCCGTATTGGCTATGTCATTCAAAATGCAGGTTTATTCCCTCACAAAAACATTATCGACAACATTGCCACCACCGCGATTCTCAACGGCGCCGCCAAAAGTAAAGCCAGAGCCAGAGCCGGGGAATTACTGGAAGTCGTCGGTCTGGATCCGCAAATCGCCAAACGCTTCCCCTGGCAGCTTTCCGGAGGCCAGCAGCAGCGCGTGGGCGTTGCCCGCGCCCTGGCGGCAGACCCGGAGTTTATGTTGATGGACGAACCGTTCAGCGCGGTCGACCCGGTGGTCCGCGAACAGCTGCAGGAAGAGTTTTTGCGTATTCAGAAAGAGGTGAGCAAAACCATCATTATGGTCACTCACGATATTGATGAAGCCATGAAGCTCGGCGACCTGGTCGCGGTACTTAAACCTGGCGGCAAGCTGGCGCAGATGGCCTCCCCAGGCGAACTGCTCAATACGCCGCAAAACGCCTTTGTGGCGGACTTTATCGGCAAAGACAGAGGCTATCGCAAACTGAGTTTCCACGCCGCCGACACAGAAACCGGGTTACGCAACGAGCCCTATGCCGAGCTGGACTGTTCCTTCGAGCAGGCCAAAGAGATGGCCATCGACCGCTGGCTGCTGGTTACCCAAAACGGCAAAGCGTTTGGCTGGTTCGACACCCATCAGCCGGCAACAGCAATTACCCACGACAACATCAATCTGGGGGCGACGTTCCACCAGCAGGGGAGCCCGTTGCGCCATTTGCTGGACGCTGCGCTGAGCTCGCCCAACCACCGGGCCGTGATCGTCGATGAACGGCAAATCCCGCAGGGGACCATCCACCTCGATCAAGTACTCGACATGTGTAAATCCACGCGCCAGGAGGGAGCATGAGATTCGATTGGCTATGGGCGCAGAGCGATAAAATCTTCAACCTGTTTCTCTGGCACAGCTATCTCGCAATTGTGCCGGTAGTGATAGGGTTAATTCTGGCGATCCCTGTCGGCTGGGGTATTCACCACCTGCCATCGGTCAAGTCGGCGATCGTTAACCTGTTTGGCTTACTCTATACCATTCCGTCACTGGCGCTGTTTGTGCTGCTGCCCCCGCTGCTCCACACGCAGATTCTGGACCCCATTAATGTTGTGGTCGCACTGACCATCTACAGCTTTGCGCTACTGGTTCGCACCGTCTGCGACGGGCTGGACTCCGTATCGGCCGATACCCGTCAGTCCGCGGCAGCGCTCGGGTATAAACCCGCTCAGCAGTTTTTCCAGATCGACCTGCCGCTGGCCGTGCCGGTGATTGGTTCCGGCCTGCGCGTTGCCGTGGTGTCTAACGTCAGTATCGTTTCCGTCGCGGCATTAATCGGCGCACCGCAGCTCGGCTCGCTGTTTACCCTGGGCTTCCAGCTGCAATTTCTGACGCCCATCATCGCCGGGATCGCGCTCAGCATCATTCTGGCGCTGCTGCTGGATATGCTGGTGGTTTACGCCACTCGTCAACTCAGCCGCTGGCAACCTCAGAGAGGATAATTATGCTTACCTGGTTTATGGATCCCATCCACTGGTTTGGTGAGGGCGGCATTTTCCCCCTTCTGGCGCAGCACATCAGCTATAGCGCTGTCGCTCTGGCGATCGCCTTTATCATCGCGTTTCCCGTCGGCTGCTACACCGGCCATACCGGTAAAGGGGAAGGCCTGCTCATCGGTACCACCAACGCCCTGCGCTCCCTGCCCTCATTTGGGCTGATTATTCTGCTGGTGATTTTACTTTCCGGCGAGTTTGAGTCCGATATGGCCTTTATTCTGCCCTGTATTCTGGTGCTGGTGGCGCTGGCGCTCCCGCCGATTGCGCTGGGTGTGCATGCGGGTATTCGCGCGCTCGATCCCTATGTCCTTGATGCCGCTCGCGGCATGGGGATGACGCGGCTGCAGATCCTGCTACAGGTGGAGTTGCCCTGCGCGCTTCCGCTGATCCTCTCCGGCGTGCGCAGCGCCACGTTGCAGATTATTTCCACCGCCACTATCGCAGCCTATGTCTCGCTGGGAGGATTCGGACGTCTGATTATTGACGGACGCGCGGCGAACGATTTCAGCCAGATGATCGCCGGCGCCATGCTGGTGGCGCTACTGGCTTTACTGATCGACTGCTTGTTCTCTTTCTCGCAAAAAATAGTCGTTTCACCCGGTATTACCCGGCGTATTAAAAACCCATAACCTCATTCCACTGCTCAAAAGGATACCTCAATGAATATGAAAAAACGTATTTTGACGCTGTGTTCAGCGCTGCTGCTGTCGGCGACCTCATCGGCCTGGGCCGCGCCGAAAGTCATTGTCGGTTCTGCAGACTTCCCGGAAAGCCAACTGCTGGGCACCATTTATGCGGGTGCGTTAGAAGCGCAAAACATCCCGGTGGAGAAAAAGCTGAACATCGGCAGCCGCGAAGTGTATATCCCGGCGCTGCTGGACGGCTCCATCACGCTGATCCCGGAATACAGCGGCGCGCTGTTGAGCTATCTGGATGCGAAAAATGCGGCACACGGTAGTGAGGACGTCGCCAGAGAGCTGGCCGCTAAGCTGCCGGAGAAAGTTAAAATGCTGCAGATCTCCCAGGCTCAGGATATCGACGTTCTGGCCGTGACGCAGAAAACCGCCGATAAATATAAACTGAAAACCATCGCCGATTTACAGCCTGTTGCCAGCCAGCTGGTGCTGGGCGGCCCGGCGGAATGGAAAACCCGCCATGAGGGGCTCTCCGGCCTGCGCGACGTGTACGGGCTGAACTTTAAGAGTTTTAAAGTGCTGGACGTCGGCGGGCCGCTGACGCTCAGCGCCATGAAAAATAACCAAGTCCAGGTCGCCGATCTGCTTTCAACCTCGCCAGCAATCAAAAAAGATCGCCTTGTCGTGCTGGAAGACACAAAACATCTGTTCGCGGCGCAAAATATTGTGCCAATCGTCGCCAGTGAAGCGCTGAATGACGCCGTGACCACCACGCTGAATAAAGTTTCTGCTCAGCTAACGACTGAAGATCTGATCGACATGAACGAGAAAATTGCCGAATTTGTCAGCATCGACGATATCGCGCATCAGTGGCTGGTAAAACACGGATTTAGCCAATAAGGTCGCAGACATGACAACTCCTCTGAACGGCAGCATTACCCTCGGGCGGGCACCGGGTACTGTGGATGAGATAGTGCGGATTGCCGACGGCGCGCCGATCGCGCTGGAGAAGGCCGCGCTGGATAATATGGCGCGGGTCAGCAGCCGTATTCAGCGCGCTATTGAACAAGGCCAGGTAATCTACGGGCTGACGACCGGCGTCGGCGATCTGGTCACCACCCGGCTTTCCCCGGACAGGATGACGGATACTCAGCTGAATATGCTGCGCAGCCACGCCTGCGGAGTCGGTCCGGACCTGACGGTGCGTGAAGTGCGGGCCATGATGGCGGTGACGTTAAAATCCCTGCTGCAGGGATACAGCGGCGTTACCCCGGCGCTGGCGCAGCGTATCGCCGATATGTTGAACCGTCAGGTCACGCCGTGGTCACCCGCCGGCGGCTCCGTCGGTTACCTGATTGCCACAGCCCATATCGGCCTTGCGGTCTTCGGCGAAGGCAAATGCTGGTATCAGGGAGAACTGCTGCCGGCGCAACAGGCGCTGACGCGGGCGGGTATCCCGCCCTATGTTCCCGGCCCCAGAGAGGGTCACGCGTTGGTCGGCGGCACCTATGAGATCACCGCGCTGGGCTGCCTGGCCGTGGCGGATTTCCAGCGTCTGCTCCCCGTCGCCGATATGGCGGGCGGGATGTGCCTCGAGGCCATGCGGGGCAATACGCGCGGCTACGATGCCCGCCTGCACGCCCTGCGCCCTCATCCCGGACAGCAGGAAACCGCGCAAAACCTGCGCCGCCTGCTGAAAGGCAGCGAGATCCTGGCGCGTTATCGCGACCACCGGGTTCAGGACGCGCTTAGTTTACGCTGTATCCCCCAGATCCACGGCGCGGTGCGCGACCAGCTGGCCCACTGTCGGCAGATTATGACCATCGAACTCAATTCGGTGACCGATAACCCGCTGTTTCTGGTAGAAGAAGACAGGCTTATCGTGATGCCAGGGGGCAACGGTCACGGTGCGCCAACGGCGCTGGCGCTGGATGCGCTGGCCGTTGCCATTGCCCAGTTGAGCACCGCTTCCCAAGCCCGTTGCGACCGAATAACCAATACGCATCTCAGCGGGCTGCCGGCCTTTCTTATCTCGCCGGATTCGGGGTACTCCGGGATGATGATCCCACCCTACGTCGCCGCTGCGCTGGCGGGCGATAACCGCAGTCTGGCCGGCCCGGCCAGTATCCACACGGTATCCACCTGCGCCGGTCAGGAAGATCATGTCAGCATGGGGGTTGCCTCCGCACGCAAAGCGCTTAAGGCGGTAGAAAACGCCGTAGACATCGTCGCCATCGAACTGCTGTGCGCCTGTCAGGCGCTGGAGTTCCATCGCCCGCTGCGTGCCGCCGTGGGCAGCGAGGCGACGCTGGAGAGAGTGCGTCAGGCGGTGCCGTTCCGGGATAAAGATACGCTGCTCTACCCCGATATACATGCGCTACGCGCCCTGATTCATCAGGGCGAACTCAGCGCGATGCTGCAGGCATTGTGCGAAGAGGAGTGACAACAGGCGCCGCAGAAGGAGCCTGCGGCGTGATTAAAGGGGAATCAGCGTGATGCGGGCCAGACGCGCGCCCGGAGAGTCCTGGATAACCAGCGCCACCGCTTCATCCACCAGCAGGCTGTCGTAATGTTCCAGTAAATAGCGTTGGTCGCCGACGCTCACCCGCAACGCGGGCCCGGCATTAAACAATATCCGCAGTCCGCCCTGATGCGACCACGTCCCCGCCCCGCACCAGCTCACCGTAGCCCGCATAGCGGCTTCCCGGTAAATCACATTAAAATCCAGCAGCGGGCCGCCGACAATCTCACAGGATACGCCGCTCGCGCCGTTAAACCCCAGCGCCTGGAAAGGCGTAATCAATGCGCTGCGCTGCCCATCGATTGTCAGGTACATCCCGCCGCCTTCCAGCACGCTGATATTGCGCAGGTAGCCGGGAAATGCGGAGAACGGACCAGGCTGGCGAATGGTCGCCAGGGAAATACGCCAGTCATATTCCCCCGCTTCCGGATAGCGGGCCACTTCGCGCGTCACGCCCTGGCCGTTTTTCCAGGGCATTTCCGTATACAACCCGGCAGGGAGCAGACGGATCATTTGCGCATGCTCCCTTCCAGGCGGTAACGCGGACCGGGATAGACCAGGCGCACGCTGGTGACGATTTTCTTCTCCTGACGGCCGGTCCACGTCCGACGATTGACCTGCAGACAAGGCGTATGTTCATCAATTTCCAGGTAAACACACTCGGCCCGCGTGACGTTGACCGCTTCAATAACGTGTTCGCCTTCAACAATCGGCGCAATTGAGGAGAGATAGGCGTTCGGCGTGATACGTGTAAAATCCTGCTGCAGGTAGTCAGGCACAACCTGCATATTCACCAGTCGGTCTTCCAGCATAACCGGTACGCCATTTTCATAATGGCAAATCAGCGAATGGTACAGACCGCAACCCTGCTGCATGCCAAAGCTGAACGCCTGCTGGGCATCGGCTTCGATTTCCGTCAGTCTGAAGACTCTGGCGTGGTGGCGATGGCCACGGCTGGCGATTTCGTCAGCGATATTGTTAATGTCCAGCAGCGCCGACTGGCCGCGGATTTCGGCGACAAAAGTACCGACCCCCTGCATCCGCACCAGCAAGCCCTCCGCGGTCAGTTCTCGCAACGCGCGGTTAATCGTCATTCTGCTATAGCCAAACAGCGTGACCAGCTCGCTTTCAGAAGGAACACGGTAATTCGCGGGCCATGCCCCGCTGTGGATCTTGGTTTTGATCATGGCCTTTACCCTTTCATAAAAGGGGGCGGGATGTTCAAGTAACTCATCCATGGAATCCGAATTTGACAGGTCGTTACGCGCCATTAACCATTCCTCATATGCTGACGTTGTCAGTTTACTCTATGACCTGTTAGATGTATATATATGTACATGTATATACATTAACACTGATAATAAGGTGGTAAAATGGCAGTCTGGTTGGCAGAAAAAGCGCTGTTGCCTGATGGCTGGGCAAATAATGTCGGCATAACCGTGTCCGAAGAAGGCATCATAACCGCGCTGGAAAAGAACTCAGCGCCGAATCCGCAGGCGACGCGCATCAAAGGGGTCGTCGTGCCGGGTATGCCGAACCTGCACTCCCATGCCTTCCAGCGGGCGATGGCCGGGTTAACGGAGGTGGCGGGAAACCCGTCGGATAGCTTCTGGACCTGGCGGGATCTGATGTACAGGCTGGTAGATAAAATTACGCCAGAACAGCTGGAAACCATCGCCAGCTATCTGTACATCGAAATGCTCAAAGCCGGGTACACCTCGGTCGCCGAATTCCACTATCTGCATCACAGCAGCAGCGGCGCGCCTTATGAAGAGCGGACGGAATTAGCGCTGCGTATCGCCAGCGCGGCGAAACATACCGGCATCGGCCTGACGCTGCTGCCCGTCCTCTACAGTTACGCCGGGTTTGGCGCGCAGCCGCCCTCCGTTGGACAGCGCCGCTTTATCAACGATAGCGACAGCTACCTGAATATGTACGAGTCGCTCACATCGCGGCTGGCCAGCGAGCCAATGCAGCGTACCGGTCTGTGCTTCCACTCATTACGGGCCGTTACGCCGGAGCAGATTGGCGCCATTCTGGCCTGCCATCCTGGCCAGCAGCCGATTCATATTCATATTGCTGAACAGCAAAAAGAGGTTGATGACTGCCAGGCCTGGTCCGGCGAGCGCCCGGTGGAGTGGCTGTACAACCATCTTCCCGTGGATTCGCGCTGGTGCCTGATCCACGCCACTCATCTGACGCCTCAGGAAACGATGAAGATCGCCACATCCGGTGCGGTGGCCGGCCTGTGCCTGACCACCGAAGCCAATCTCGGCGATGGCATATTCCCTGGCCCACAATATCTGGAGCATAACGGCGTCTGGGGAATAGGTTCCGACAGCCATATTAGCGTCAGCGTCAGCGAGGATTTACGCTGGTTCGAATACGGGCAGCGCCTGGTAGCCCAGCGACGCAACCGGCTCATCGTCCCAGGCGAGCCTCACGTCGGCAACGTGCTGTATCAAGGGGCACTACGAGGCGGCGCCAGAGCGCTGGGCCAAAACATTGGCCAGCTAAGTGTAGGATATCGGGCCGATCTTGTCGTATTGGATAGCCAGAATCCCTTTATCGCCAGCGCAGAAGACCAGATGTTGCTCAACCGCTGGATCTTCGCCTGCTCATCTAATCCCATTACCGCGGTGATGACTGGCGGACGCTGGGTGATTGAGGATGGGCATCACCATAAAGAAGAATCTGTCTCTCAGGCATTTATTCAGGTAATGAAAGATCTTGCAGCCTGATATTGACCAAAGCGGTTCACCGACGGTGAACCGCTTTGGTTTCGGATGGGCTTTGTTGAATAAATCAGATTTCGGGTAAGTCTCCCCCGTAGCGGGTTGTGTTTTCAGGCAATACGCACGCTTTCAGGCATACCTGCTTTCGTCATTTTGTTCAGCGCTCGTACCAGGGCCATAGCCTCCGCAACCTGACCATCGTAGTCACGCAGCGTCAGTGAACCCCCGAACAGCTGTTTTACCCGGTACATCGCCGTTTCCGCTATCGAGCGACGGTTGTAATCTGTTGTCCATTTCCACCGCGCATTACTCCCGGTCATTCGCTGATTAGCCACTGCACGGTTACGGTCTGCATACTCACCGGGCCAGTAACCTGCTCCTTTTCGGGGAGGAATAAGCGCGCTGATTT
>OKHF01000251.1_pt1 | contig 20558 bp, 16 predicted proteins | sample 1614351 | NCBI WGS metagenome assembly OKHF01 (sample SAMN04436930, study PRJEB24849) | human gut metagenome | biome: human gut; feature: NICU; material: stool | host: Homo sapiens | place: USA: Saint Louis, MO | collected 2012-06-13
ATACCCCGATTAGTTCGCCATCCCGTAGGCCTGATAAGCGAAGCGCCATCAGGCATTAAACAGGATACCTGGCTATCAATTTTACGGCCCGGGGTACCCCGGGCCGTTTTATGCCTGACGATTACACCTCATAATCCAGCTCATCCTGCTTTACCGGCGGGACGATCTGCACCTTCTGTACCCGATGGCTGTCGACCTGCAGCGTGCGCAGGGTATAGCCGTCAATCTCAATGGTTTCCCCCACCTGCGGCACATGCTGCAAATACTCCATCAGCAGACCGGCAACGGTGTGGTACTCCCGTTTATCATCCAGCGGCAGCGGAACGTACTGCACCAGGTCCTCCAGCGGCATATGGCCGTTAACCGTCCATGAGCCGTCCTGATGATGCTGAATATCGTGCCGGGCATCGATCTCCTCCACCTCATTGGGCAGATTGCCGGCGATGGTCTCCATCACGTCGCTGAGGGTCACAATCCCCTCGACGGAACCAAACTCATCGACCACAAAGGCAAAATGGGTGCGGGCCTGGCGGAACTGCTCGAGCGCCGAGAGGAGCGGCAGGCCCTCCGGGAAGACCAGCGGTTGACGCACCAGCGCCTGCAGATCCAGCGGCTCCTGGCGCAGGGACTGCTGGAGCAGGTCAATAACATGCACCACGCCCAGCAGATCTTCATTATCTTTCCCGCCGGTGATCACCAGCCGGGTATGCTGATTTTTCTCCACCAGGCTGCGGATCTCTTCCTCCGGCGCGCTGAGGTTGATGCGCTCGATATCATGGCGCGACGTCATAATACTGCTGACGCTGCGCTGATTAAGGTTCAGCACCCGCTCAATCATCAGTCGTTCCTGCGGATTAAACAGAGGATGTTGATCCTGATCGGCGACCAGCGACGCCGTGTCAGCATCCAGTTCAGCTTTTTCTTTCTGCCCGCTCAGCAGATTCATCACCGCTTCGGTAGTGCGCTGACGCAGCGTCATATTGGCGGAGAGGAAGCGACGGCGGTTAAACTGCGCCAGCTGATTAAGCGCTTCAATCATGACCGAGAAGCCAATGGCCGCATATAAATAGCCTTTCGGAATGATAAAGCTGAAGCCTTCAGCAATCAGGCTGAAGCCGATCATCAGCAGGAAGCTCAGACAGAGGATCACGATGGTCGGGTGGCTGTTAACGAAGCGCGTCAGCGCCTTGCTGGCCATCAGCATCAGGCTGATGGCGATAACCACCGCGGCCATCATCACCGCCAGGTGATCAACCATGCCGACGGCGGTGATCACCGAGTCAAGCGAGAAGATGGCGTCGAGCACCACGATCTGCGCCACGACGGCCCAGAATTTCGCCCCTTTGCGCTGGGTGGGGTTATCGCTGTCTTTCCCCTCCAGCCGCTCATTAAGCTCGACGGTCGCTTTAAACAGCAGAAACAGGCCGCCAAACAGCATAATCAAATCGCGAGCGCTAAAGCTGAAGTCGTGAAAAACAATCAGCGGTTTGGTCAGGGTGACCAGCCAGGAGATAGAGGCCAGCAGCAGAAGACGCATGACCATCGCCAGCATCAGGCCAGTGATCCGCGCGCGGTCGCGCTGGGCGGGAGGGAGTTTCTCGGCGAGGATAGCGATAAAGACCAGGTTATCGATACCCAACACCAGTTCGATAACCACCAGCGTGACGAGACCTGCCCAGATTGACGGATCGGCAATCCATTCCATATGTATTAAAACCTGTACGACTGCGGTATGTGTTACCACGATCATGGATAAGATGAGTCTAAAATGCAATAACGACGCGGATATCGCCCTGCCGTGGGTGGATATATTTCCAGCGGATTAAGCGAACCGATAAGAATTATGTTCCGGAAAAGAACAGTGAAAAAATAACACCATGGCGGCGACCATGGAATAAGCTTGCCGATATCAGAACTTTTTCCGCTGTGTTTCAGCGAGGTCGGCAAAAGGGCTCGCTCCCACGGTTCGTCACGGCGAGCGCGGATGCGCAGAGCAAAGCGAAGCGCGAAGCCCGCTCACAAAACCGGCATAATTCATATTATGAAGTGAGTGCAGAATAGTGCGGATCGCAGTTCACCGCCGCGGATTCAGGCTAATATGTCGTCATATCCGGCTGTTTATGCTGAAATATATTGCCTGGCGAAATTTATTATCTCTATCTATTCTTTCCGGGCATACGCGCGGCGCGGCGGGTTCGGCGGCCAACAGACCCCGATGGACGGGCCTCTCAGCCACATCGCGCGGTGCAAAGGAACGAGCCGCTGAATAACCTGAACGAAAATAAGATTATTCTCACTTCTAACTGTTGGTAAAAGGGAGTTGTGTGTATTCTTTTACGTGACAGTGAATTTAAGAATTTGGCGGGCAGATGCCCGGGCAGTATCCGTGTATTATCAGTTCCAATGGATTTGTGACATGTACAATTTTGCAAAACCGCGTGTTTTGCAACCAAACAGGTGAAGATGAATATGGCGAATTTGAAAGCGGTTATTCCGGTCGCAGGACTAGGCATGCATATGCTGCCGGCCACAAAGGCAATTCCAAAGGAGATGCTGCCGATCGTTGATAAGCCAATGATTCAGTACATCGTTGATGAAATCGTCGCCGCCGGGATCAAAGAGATTGTTCTGGTGACGCACTCCTCGAAGAACGCGGTGGAAAACCACTTCGACACCTCCTACGAGCTGGAGGCCCTGCTGGAACAGCGCGTGAAGCGCCAGCTGCTGGCGGAAGTGCAGGCCATTTGCCCGCCGGGCGTGACCATCATGAACGTGCGTCAGGCGCAGCCGCTGGGCCTGGGCCACTCTATCCTCTGCGCCCGCCCGGTAGTCGGCGACAACCCGTTTGTGGTGGTCCTGCCGGATATCATCCTTGACGGCGGCACCGCTGACCCGCTGCGCTATAACCTCGCCGCTATGATCGCCCGCTTTAACGAGACCGGCCGCAGCCAGGTGCTGGCGAAACGCATGCCGGGCGATCTCTCCGAATACTCCGTCATCCAGACCAAAGAGCCGATGGTGGCTGAAGGCCAGGTGGCGCGTATCGTCGAGTTTATTGAAAAACCGGACGAGCCGCAGACCCTGGACTCCGATCTGATGGCGGTGGGGCGCTACGTGCTGTCGGCGGATATCTGGGCCGAACTGGAGCGTACCGAGCCGGGCGCATGGGGCCGTATCCAGCTGACCGACGCCATTGCTGAACTGGCGAAAAAGCAGTCCGTCGACGCGATGCTGATGACCGGCGAAAGCTACGACTGCGGTAAGAAAATGGGCTACATGCAGGCCTTCGTCACCTACGGGATGCGTAACCTGAAAGAAGGCACCAAATTCCGCGAAAGTATTAAAAAACTGCTGGCCTGATTGCCAGCGTAGTGCCGGGGGGCAGGGCGAGAACATTCGTCCTGCCGCTCATAACGTTATGCAGAAATTATTCATAACGTGAATGTTATAACGATTGTAAAGAAACGTCTGGCTTCGGAGACTTCTGGTAGTTTGTCTCTGGGCTCTGTGGTGCAATGGTCGGAGTAGCGGCAATAATGCTTTATGAATAGTCACTTAGTACGACAATTCCTAAAGCGAAGGGAAAGCGGTCAACGACAGCCAAAAATAAAACTTGACTGCGATCATGTTTCCGCTTTAAACATCTCACTTGCATGCATAAAAATGTGAAATGAATTGGCATGCGAGCTGGTACAGACATTACGGATAATCCCTGAGCACGGCAGTGGACATCATCGAAGGATCACAGGTATATGAACTGGCAACTCATCTCATTTTTTGGCGATAGCACCGTTTTGCTGCCCAGCGCAGCGGCGCTGTTTATTGTCCTGATGCTGCGTAAAACGTCGCGGTTGCTGGCGTGGCAGTGGAGTTTGCTGTTCGGCATCACCGGCGCTATCGTCTGCGCCTCTAAACTGGCCTTTATGGGCTGGGGTCTGGGTATTCGCGAGCTGGATTACACCGGCTTCAGCGGCCACTCCGCGCTCTCCGCGGCCTTCTGGCCTATCTTTCTGTGGCTGCTCAGCGCTCGTTTTTCCGCGGGTTTGCAAAAAGCAGCCGTCGCCACCGGCTATATTCTGGCCGCCGTGGTGGGCTATTCGCGGCTGGTCATCCATGCGCATTCCGTCTCGGAAGTGATTGCCGGCCTGCTGCTGGGCGCTGCTGGCAGCGCTTTGTTCCTGGTGTTGCAAAAACGTACCTCTGATCCGGAAAGCGTGAATATCTCATGGGGCGGTGTCGCATGCCTGGTGATGGTCCCTCTTATCCTGTTACATAGCGGCAGCAAAGCGCCGACTCAGTCCCTGCTGGGACAAATCGCCACCGCGGTGGGGCCGCTGGATAAACCCTTTACGCGCACCGATCTGCACAAGCAGGCCTGGTAATCGCCATTTGTTTTACAGGGGAAATTAAGTTTTCGCCGGTTAATTAGACAAATAAGAAAATAATCTACTATATATCCGGTAATTGATAATTCATATTTATGAAATAATGAAGTGCTACTACATTGTTATTGCATATTTGCCTGGATATAGCTTTGATCAGACGTTTCTTAAATGCGCTGAGACGTTACCTGATGCACATTCAATGAATATCCAGACACAGGAAACTATTAAAAATTGTAGTTGACTATTACGCTAGCATCTGATTTTTCAATGGCCTTGCTCTTATAAAAAATGTGTTTTTACAGATGGTTAGGTGTTTATGTGCTGACATTACAACATCGTACGACTGTCCACCAGTCGAAAGCAGTAAATAATCTTAATTGATAACACGCTTATTTTTTGCCAGTAAAACACCGGGCGGCGTTAATTGGCAGATATTCGGTCTCAAGACTCCCAATTGGGACCGAAATCCCGTAAACTTAACGCCGCTAAAATAAGGCCTGACCAATTATTCATCTGCAGGTCGATAAAATATGCCAATCATGAAGTCAGTGCGCTGGTAGCTGTTAAGCCAGGGGCGGTAGCGTCGCTGAAACCGCTATCTGTAGCGCGAAAGAGACGATGGTGAAACGGCTGCTTGTATCGACTGACCTGAGGTGAGCATCATCATCAGGTGTCTAACATAAGCATCTGGTGTCTATTGAAGGTGGTCAGGATAGGCTGCTGATATTGCCTGTGCATTAACTTTCCCGCCTCGTCCATAGCCTGGACGATAAAATTCGCCTACATTGTGAGCTGGGCAGATGTTATAAGGGTGATAAGCAGCTTAGGGTAAATGTACTTGCCTCGTCGGTGTTGCCCAGTGAAGTCTGCTGGTGCCGCGAGCGCTTTCTATCTTGGTATTCCCCTCATTCTCATTGAGATACGACAGCGGGGCTGAAAATGGATCTTGTACAATGATAAAAATTGCGCGCATTGCCGTGACGCTGGGGTTGCTTTCCTCTCTGGGAGCCCAGGCTTACGCGGCTGGGTTAGTGGTAAATGACAACGATTTGCGAAATGACCTTGCCTGGCTTTCCGACCGTGGGGTCATTCATCTGAGCCTGTCGACGTGGCCGCTGAGCCAGGAAGAGATCGCCCGGGCGCTGAAAAAGGCCAAACCTTCCTATTCTTCTGAGCAAGTGGTCCTGGCTCGTATTAACCAGCGACTGTCTGCCTTAAAAGCCGATTTCCGGGTTACCGGTTATACTTCAACCGACCAGCCGGGCACTCCGCAGGGGTTTGGCCAGACGCAGCCGGCAGATAACTCGTTAGGCCTGGCATTCAACAACAGTGGCGAGTGGTGGGATGTACACCTCCAGGGCAACGTTGAAGGGGGAGAGCGGATCAGCAACGGATCGCGCTTCAACGCCAACGGTGCCTACGGCGCGGTAAAATTCTGGAACCAGTGGCTCTCCTTTGGTCAGGTTCCGCAGTGGTGGGGACCGGGCTATGAAGGTAGCCTGATCCGCGGGGATGCGATGCGGCCGATGACCGGCTTCCTGATGCAGCGGGCAGAGCAGGCGGCACCAGAAACCTGGTGGTTGCGCTGGGTGGGTCCATGGCAGTACCAGATCTCCGCCAGCCAGATGAATCAATATACTGCGGTGCCCCATGCCAAAATTATCGGCGGACGCTTCACCTTTACACCGTTTCAGTCATTAGAATTAGGCGCATCGCGTATTATGCAGTGGGGCGGGGAAGGGCGTCCTGAATCATTCAGCAACTTCTGGGATGGGTTAACCGGTAAAGACAATACCTCCGCAAACGATCCCAATGAACCGGGCAACCAACTTGCTGGATTCGATTTTAAGTTCAAACTCGAGCCGACTTTGGGCTGGCCGGTGAGCTTCTACGGGCAGATGATCGGCGAGGATGAGTCTGGTTTCCTGCCTTCAGCAAATATGTTCCTCGGCGGGATTGAAGGGCACCACGGCTGGGGGAAGGATGCGGTTAACTGGTACGTGGAAGCGCATGATACGCGTACCAATATGAGCCGGACGAATTACAGCTATACCCACCACATCTATAAAGATGGTTATTACCAACAAGGGTATCCACTGGGCGATGCGATGGGCGGAGATGGCCAACTCATTGCCGGTAAGGTTGAGCTTATTACCGAAGATAACCAACGCTGGAGCACGCGCCTGGTGTACGCCAAAGTTAACCCGGAGAACCAGTCTATTAATAAAGCGTTCCCTCATGCTGATACCCTCAAAGGTTTACAGCTTGGCTGGAGCGGAGATGTTTATCAGTCGGTCCGCTTGAATACTTCACTGTGGTACACCAACGCTAACAACAGCGACAGCGATGACGTTGGGGTCAGCGCAGGGATAGAGATACCGTTTAGTTTATAAGGCTGAATGCTGAAAATAGAGGAGAGAGGGTGGTAGCGCTGCAGGATGCAGTCAGTTTTATCTCTCCACAAGCCGGCAGGTAAGCAACGGCGATGACAGCTGCTCAGGAATTGGCAAATTTTGATTTACTGATGATGTGACATTATGAAGAAAAAAATTGTTAGATTTTCGGCGTTAGCATTGGCAATTGGGTTTTTATCGGGTTGTACTATTATCCCTGGTCAGGGATTAAACAGTCTGCGCAAGAATGTGGTTGAGCTTCCGGATAGCGACTACGATCTGGATAAACTGGTGAACGTGTATCCGATGACACCAGGCCTGATCGATCAGCTTCGTCCGGAAACTGTTCTGGCTCGTCCAAACCCGCAGCTTGATAATTTACTGCGGAGTTATGAGTATCGCATTGGGGTGGGCGATGTACTGATGGTCACCGTTTGGGATCACCCGGAACTGACGACACCTGCAGGTCAATACCGTAGCGCCAGTGACACCGGTAACTGGGTTAATTCCGATGGTACCATTTTCTATCCTTATATTGGTAAGGTGCAGGTAGCGGGAAAAACTCTCGCTCAGGTACGACAGGATATAGCCAGTCGATTAACTACATACATTGAAAGTCCTCAGGTAGATGTAAGCGTTGCGGCCTTCAGATCTCAAAAAGTATATGTGACTGGTGAAGTTGCAAAATCAGGCCAACAGCCAATTACCAATATTCCCTTAACGGTGATGGATGCAATAAATGCTGCTGGCGGATTATCAGCAGACGCTGACTGGCGTAATGTTGTATTAACCCATAACGGTAAAGACACAAAAGTCTCACTATATGCATTAATGCAGAAAGGGGATTTGACCCAAAATCATCTGCTATATCCAGGCGATATTCTTTTTGTGCCGCGTAATGACGATCTAAAAGTATTTGTCATGGGCGAAGTAGGTAAGCAAAGCACAATGAAGATGGACAGGAGTGGGATGACATTGGCGGAAGCTCTGGGTAATGCGGAAGGTATGTCACAAGCTTTCAGTGACGCCACTGGTGTGTTTGTCATTCGTCAGATTAAAGGTGATAGTCAGGGTAAAATTGCTAATATCTATCAGCTTAACGCTCAGGATGCCTCGGCAATGGTGTTAGGTACAGAATTCCAGTTACAACCGTATGATATTGTTTATGTCACTACAGCACCATTGGTTCGTTGGAATCGCGTGATTTCTCAACTGGTTCCAACAATTTCCGGCGTGCATGACATAACTGAAACCGTTAAGTTTGTCAAGGATATGAAATAATGTTTGAATCTATTCTTGTCGTCTGTACGGGAAACATCTGTCGTTCTCCGATTGGTGAACGTTATCTCCGTAAGATGATGCCAAATAAAATAGTGGATTCTGCAGGAACGGGTGCACTAATTGGTCACGGTGCGGATTTAACGGCAATAAAGGTAGCAGAAGCACATGATCTATGCTTGGAAGGACATAAAGCACGGCAATTAACATCATCAATAGCAAGACAATACGATCTGATTCTTGTAATGGAACGTTCACATGTCGAACAAATTGGAAGCATTGCGCCTGAAGTTCGAGGGAAAATAATGTTGTTTGGTCATTGGCTTGATAGAAAAAACATTCCAGATCCCTATAAAAAAAGCGAGGAAGCATTTGAACTCGTTTATAAATTAATTGAACAGGCGGGTAGCCTGTGGGCTTCGAAATTAGCTTCATAATTCAGGAACAATTAATATGTCTTCTGCTACAAGTAAGAATATTTTGAAAGATGATGATGAAATGGATTTAGGTAAATTAATCGGTGAGCTAATAGATCATCGAAAATTAATCATAGCCATTACATCCTTCTGTACCTTAATTTCTCTGGTCTACGCAATATTTGCAACGCCCATTTATCAGGCAAATTCCTTGATTCAGGTTGAACAAAAACAAGGGAACGCAATTTTAAGTAACCTTAGTCAAATGCTACCAGATAGTCAGCCGCAGTCAGCCCCTGAAATATCATTGATTCAATCAAGAATGATTTTGGGTAAAACTGTTGATGATTTAAATTTACAAATTATGATCAAGCAGAATTACTTTCCTATTTTTGGTCAGGGTTTTGCTCGGTTATTAGGTGAAAAGCCAAGCAATATTGAGGTAACTCGATTATATGTTACAAATGCAAATGATGATGTAACGCAGTTAGAATTAAAAATTAAAGACGGGGAACATTATCAAATAAAATATGATGGTGCGGTATTTAATGGGCGCGTTGGAGAATTACTTGAAAACAAACAATTGGCAATAAAAGTCAATGATATATCAGCTAAGCCAGGCGATACATTTACTATTTATTATTTCAATCGTCTGAAAGCTATAGCTGATTTACTTGATAATCTGAATGTATCTGATCAAGGGAAAGATACGGGTATATTATCAATCTCCTATACGGGAGAGAATCCGCAACTGATCAAAAACATCGTAAATAGCATAAGTGAAAACTATTTGGCTCAAAATATATCTAGGCAAGCGGCTCAGGATGCTAAGAGTTTAGACTTCTTAAATATACAGTTGCCGAAGGTAAGAAATGATCTTGATATAGCTGAAAACAAGCTCAATGCATATCGGCGACAAAGTGATTCGGTTGATTTATCTTTAGAGGCTAAAGCAGTTCTGGATCAGATAGTCAATGTGGATAATCAATTAAATGAACTGACATTTAGAGAATCAGAGATATCTCAATTATATACTAAAGAGCATCCAACATATAAAGCTTTAATGGAGAAAAGAAAAACTCTGCAAGAAGAAAAGCTTAGATTAAATAAGAAAGTATCGTCAATGCCCGAGACGCAACAAGAGATCCTAAGGTTGAGTCGTGATGTTGAATCTGGTCGAGCTGTTTATATGCAGTTACTCAATAGACAGCAAGAGTTAAATATAGCAAAATCCAGTGCAATAGGAAATGTACGGATCATCGATGACGCTGTAACGCAACTAAAACCAGTTAAGCCTAAAAAAATATTGGTTGTTATTATAGGTTTTATTCTAGGGCTTAGTATTGCTATAGGTGTTGTGTTCTTGCGAATCATGTTACGTCGGGGAATTGAAACACCAGAGCAGTTGGAAGAAATCGGCATTAATGTGTATGCAAGTGTGCCCGTTGCTGAAAGTTTGGTGAGCAATGATCGATCAATAAAAAATATAAGGAAAAAAATTACTCATAAGGAATATACGGGGTTATTAGCCACAACGAATCCTGCTGATTTAGCTATAGAAGCAATTCGTGGGCTTCGAACTAGTTTGCATTTTGCAATGATTGAAGCTCGAAATAATATCTTGATGATATCAGGTGCAAGCCCAAATGCGGGTAAAACATTCATTAGTTCGAACTTAGCAGCTGTTGTAGCTCAAACGGGAAAGAAAGTATTGTTTATTGATACCGATATGCGAAAAGGATATGTGCATAAGGTGTTTGATGTTGAAAATGATAATGGTCTATCTAACTATTTGTCAGGAAAACTTGGTTTAGAAGCTACCCTAAAAAAAATTCCAGAAGCGGGCTTTGACTTTATTTCGCGTGGTGTTGTTCCTCCAAATCCTACCGAATTATTAATGCATCGTAGAATGGAAGAAATGCTGAAGTGGGCCAGCCAAAATTATGATTTAGTTATATTAGATACTCCACCAATACTTGCCGTTACCGATGCGGCAATTATAGGGCATTATGCAGGAACTACACTGCTAGTTGCACGTTTTGAGCTAAATACAGTTAAAGAAATGGATGTGGCGTTCAAACGATTTGAACAAAGTGGCATAGTCGCAAAAGGATGTATACTTAACGGTATAGTGAAAAAGGCAAGTAGTTATTATGGATATGGCTACAATCATTATGGTTATTCATATAAAGATAATACATAATGTACTGAGGCATTGGCCTGAAATAAAAATCAAGGCCAATGTTTTCCTTGGATTTGGAATATTCCCAAATACATGATTTTTTATATAAAGAGAGATTATAATGACTCTTACTGGGAAGTATATTATAGTTAGTGTGGCACTAGCATTATCTGACCTTTTAAGCTTCATATTTTCAGCTTACATTGCTTTAGGAATTATGAGGTTTATTTCAAGTGAATATTATATAGTAATATCAAAAGATGACATAGCCGCTTGGATTTTGCTACATTGGTTGCTTGGTGGATGCTGCGTTGCATGGTTTTCTATTAGATTAAGACATTATTTTTACAGAAAAACCTTTTGGTTTGAATTGAAAGAAATATTGCGGACATTAATTATTTTTGCAACTATTGAGATTGCTGTTGTAGCATTTACATCTTGGTCATTTCCCCGCATACAATGGCTTATTACTTGGCTTATTGTACTCTTTCTGGTCCCTATAGCACGGATGTGTACAAAATGGATTTTAGATTATTTTGGGATGTGGAGCAGAGATACATGGATTATTGGAAGCGGGCAAAATGCTGTTGAAGCATATAAGGCCATAAGTAGTGAAAAAAACTTGGGTTTGGCAATTGTGGGTTTTCTGCGGTGTGGTACAGAGAACAAGGTTGACAATATATTCACAAATATACCTGTAGTAAATGATAACCAAGAGTGGTTATTGACAAAGGATAGAAGAACGCAATTTATCGTTGCAGTCGAATCAACACAAAGTGATGTTCGAAATGCGTGGTTGAGGAACTTGATGATTAAAGGATATCGATATGTTTCTGTTATTCCAACATTGAGAGGGATGCCTTTGGATAGCACAGATATGTCATTCATTTTCAGTCATGAGGTCATGATATTCAGAGTGCAACATAATTTAGCAAAACTCTCATCCAGAATAATTAAAAGAACGTTCGATATAATCGGATCTTTAGGGATTATAATTATTTTATCACCGTTACTCATATACATTAGTAATAAAGTTAAAAAAGACGGTGGGCCATCTATTTATGGTCATGAACGAATAGGTAAAGGAGGTAAGCCTTTCAAATGTTTGAAGTTTCGTTCTATGATTGTTAACTCGAATGAGGTACTTTCAAGAGTCTTGGAAACTGACCCCGAAGCAAAAAAAGAATGGGATTTAACGTTTAAGTTAAAAAAAGATCCAAGAATAACAAAGATTGGCGCTATATTGAGACGCACAAGTCTAGATGAGTTACCGCAGCTATTCAATGTATTGCGTGGGGAAATGAGTTTGGTTGGTCCTCGTCCAATAATTAGAGCAGAATTAGAACGATACAATGATGAAGTAGATTATTATCTGCTGAGTAAGCCAGGAATGACTGGTTTATGGCAGGTAAGTGGTCGAAGTGATGTCGATTACGAGACACGAGTATATCTTGATGCTTGGTATGTAAAAAATTGGTCAATGTGGAATGATATTGCAATTTTATTTAAGACCATAGGGGTTGTCTTGAAAAAAGATGGGGCATATTAATCATTTCTATTATTTTGAAAAAATAAGGTTAATATGAAGTTAAATAAATCATTTATCGTTTCATTTTCTGGATTGATGATAGCTCCGATTCTTGGAGTTCTGATATCTATATTTCAATTGAATAAAAAAAATGCAAAGTATTGTATTTTAATTTTATCGATATTTGTTTTCTTTATTACTATAAAAATACCACCATATCAAGATCTTTATAGGCGGTATTTAGTAACTTACCTACAATATACAAGTAATACAACATTGAGTGATGCTTTATACGGTCACATTGATGTTTTGTTTTATTTTAACGCTTGGGCTTTTTTTAATCTAGGAATTCCATTTTATTTTATTCCAGCTATCTACAGTGCGCTTTCCGTATATTTTGTAATGATATCAGCTTCAAGCATATGGTTAAAAGATGAGGGCATAAGTAAACAACGATTCTTGATACTTTTTTTTGCGGTTTTTTCTTTCATCGATGTTGTAATGATCGCATCCACCCTTCGCTTTGGTTTCGCGGTGGCATTAATGTTAAGAGGTGTAGTGCTTTACTCAACCCAAAAAAAAGGAAAGGGAGCAGTATATATAATACTATCCTGCCTGTGTCATGCATCAATGTACTTAGTAGTTGTTGCATTTATAGCTTCTTGTTTTTATAAGATGTCCAAAAAGCAATGCATTATATTTTCTATTATTTTTTTTGTAATGAGCAGTACACTGGTACCAGTTATCCTATCACATGTTAATCTTGGAGTTGTCAATGATTACTTCATAAATGGTTATGTAGATAGTGATTTTGCTAATGTTACTGATGATAGTCATACATTGTTATTACAATTGTATAAATATGGTTTATTCGTTGTTTTGACAGTTATTTACTTTAAAAATGATGGTGTCAATACTAAATATGATAATTTCGTTCGGCATCTTATCGCTATTTCATTCGTTATGGCTATATCAATAACTGCGTTGAATCGATATTTAATCGGTATATCTATACAGTTTGTAATGTTTGGTGCGTTTGTTATTAATGGTAGTTATTGGCTAAGGAGTATTATTAAACCAATGATTGTTGTTATATTGCTTTTCAACATTACTTTTATCAATATTTATTTGGAAAGACGTCAAATACAAATGGCAAGATTATGGACTGGACTATATTTACCTCCTGCAGTTTTACTATACTATAATATGGACCAGTTTAATAATTATCTTTCAGAATTAGACTCTGATGGAAACTGGGTTAAAAACAAAATGGGTGGTAAATAAAGTCTTTTTGAATTAACTTACGTAAATGGATATATATGAATATTATAGCTTGTATGGTAGTTAAGAACGAAGAAGATATTGTTGAGAAGACCATATTAAGTGCATTACATTGGGCGACAAAGATAATCATAATGGATAATGGGAGCACTGATAGTACGCTTGCTATTATTAAGGAGTTAACTAATAAATATGATAAAGTAACTCTTTGGGGCGTATATAGCGGTGGTTTTAGAGACTCAATCCGTGCCATAGTATTTAATGATTATTCATATTTGTGCAATAATGAAGCATGGTGGTGTCGACTTGATTCTGATGAAATATATATCGATGATCCACGCGACTTTTTGTCTGAATGTCCACGGAAAGTTGATCATGTCTATTCAGCAAGCTTCCAGTATTACTATACGAAGAAGATGATTGACATGGAAGAAAAGGACGAATCGTATATCTCCTTGCCAATTGAAGAACGACTGAAATATTACTTATGTGATTGGTCAGAAATAAGGTTTGTAAGAATAACCCCTCAAACACTTTGGCCGCTAAACTTTGCTAATCCTTTGTTTTTGAATGAACCCTATCAAAAGCGTATAAGACTAAAACATTATCAATATCGTAGCGCAAGGCAGATGAGGTCTCGACTTTTATTAAGAAAGCCAGAAGAAAACAAGAAACTTTTTTCACACGAACTACGGAAAAATAAAATTTGGGATGAATCAGAATTGAATTATGATACTGGACAGTATATATATGATGATGCAAAACTTCCTGAAATGAAAAGGCGAAATAAAATATTAAAAGTTGTTTTTTCATTGATAATACACATTTGTAAAGTTAAAAAAATTAGACGCTTTCTGACACCGTCAGCTGAATTAATTCGCTAAAAATAATGAATGGGGTTCTTCAATGAGCGAAACGAGTCTTGTATCGGTTTATATTACTACCCGTAACCGTCCTGATATGTTGGACAGAGCGTTAGCATCATTAACAAAACAAACGTTTAGGAATTTTGAAGTTTTAATTTGTAATGATAACTCGGAAGCTAAATATTTATCTTATTACACGAATGTTATCGAGAAGTATAATAATTCCTTCAACGGATTGGTTTATATTGTAAACGAAAATACTATGGGTGCTTGCTATAGTCGGAATATTTTGATTCATCAAGCAAAAGGAGAATTTGTTACGGGTTTAGATGATGACGATTATTTTTTTCCGGAAAGACTTGAACTTTTTATTTCATTTGGTGAGTTAAATAAATACTCATTTATTTGTGCTAATGTAACCATAGCGTCTACGGAGCGAATTAAGACTCGAGAAGGCGGAATGGTAATATCCTTAGATGAGATGAAAAATTTTAATGCTGTGGGTAATCAAATATTTGTTAAAAAACATATCATTGAGAGTGTCGGTGGTTTTGATACGGATATGCCTGCATGGCAAGATTATGATACGTGGCTAAGAATTATTAATAAGCATGGTGCAGCATATAAACTAAATGCTTGTACAATGTATTTGGATACGGATACATCCAGAAATAGAATAAGCACTACAAGTAAGGCTTATAACGGATATGAAACATTCATAAGGAAACATGCAGGAATTTTGAGTGAACATAACTTGTTAAGCTTAAAGTATATGGATCTGATAAATAGGAAGGTGGAATTTTCAATATTTTGCAAGGAACTTATCGGCGAGTTTAGTCTACAAAAAAGACTACTTAAATATAGGATGCCATACTATTACCCAAGACTTTATTATTTTTATAATAAATATATTAAATAAAAGAATACGAGAAAAGTATGCGTATTAATTTACGAAACAAGGTGTTATCAAACTCAATATGGATGATCCTGGAAAAGGTGATATCAATTTTTGGTTTGATCTTTGTTACATCATATGTTGCCAAATATATTGGCCCTGCAAATTTTGGTAAAATATCATATGTGGCTTCAATTTTTATCATAATTCAAGCTATATGTAACTTTGGCTCAGAATATTTGCTGTTTAGAAGGGTTAGTCAAAATCCGATCTCAGGACGAAGGCTTATTCATTCAACGGCAGTCATGAGGCATTTATTATTTTTCATACTTTCACTAGGGGTGTTATTCTACTTACAAATAAATTCAGACCATGTTACTTTTATTTTCGGAATTGCAACCGCTGTCGCATATTATTTTGCAACAATTGATGTTGTCGCTGTATATAATAATGCTACGTTAAATTCGAAGATAAATACCATTTGCAATGTCATAGGATTGGTTACAAGTTTGCTTATTAGGTATGTCATTGTATTATATAAACTTGATATACTCTTTTTATCGTTACCTATTATATTAGTGACATTGGTGCCTTATCTGTTAAGACGCTATCTTTATAGGAAAGAACACTCTAGAACTCATGGATTCCATAAAGCAAAGTTTAGAAATAAATTAAGATATAGCAGATATATGTTTATGGCGGGTATACCATTAGCTATATCATCTGTATCCGTAATTATCTATGCTAGAATAACCCAATTTGTTATTATGCATTTTGGCGGTGACGCTGAACTTGGGATTTTTTCGGTTGCCAGTCAATTGGCAACTGCATGGATGTTTATAACAACTTCGATAATAACATCTTATTATTCAAAAATTTATGCCGAGAGCAATAAAGATAAAGCAGCACTCATGGTTGCTCGCTTGCATGGTCTGATTTTTATGATCTCTGTATTTGTAATTTTTAATATAGTTTTATTTGGTAAATGGGTTGTTCACATTCTATATGGAGAAGCATATGAAACTGCTTATCCTATAATGCTTATTCTTTGTGTTAACTCTTTATTTTCCGCGATGGTGCCTATTGTAAACAAATACATTGTTTATGACAGCGGGTATGCTTATCTATCAAAGAAAACAGTTGCTGTAGCTGTTGTTACTATTCCAATTGCAATCTTCTTAACGAAGTTGCATGGTGTGGAAGGGGCTGCTTTTAGCACTGTAGTGACAGAATTTCTATCGTTAACAATCTTCAATTACTTCTTTAAATCGGCGGTTGTGCTAAAAATACAAATATCATCCTTAAAACCGTCAACTTATAAAATAGTGAGTAAGTATGAATAATGAAATGACAGTGGCGGTTATAGTACCCGTTTACAATGGTATGTATACAATAGAGCGGGCTATAGCCTCTGTACAAAAACAAACTTATACAAAGTGGCATTTATATGTAATAAACGATGCATCAACTGATAATACTTTAAATATATTAAAGAAATATGATAAAGAGCCAAAAGTAACGATAATTAACCTAAAACGAAATGCCGGAGCAGCAAATGCAAGAAATGAAGCAATAAAATTAAGCGAGGAGAAATATATTGCTTTTTTAGATGCAGATGATGAGTGGCATGACAATAAATTAAGCATGCAAATGGATAGCATTGTAAATGATAATGTTAATGTGGTCTGTTCGTTTTATAATTATATAAAGGGCGAAACTTGCGTAACAATCTCAACAAAATTAAGATATTTGAGCATGGATGATTTTTTGAAGAAAAAGTTTAGAGTTTGCTTTTCTTCTTTAATTTTTAAACGACCTAAAGAGAATATCTTATTTAATAACATGGGGCATGAGGATTTTTATTTTATTTATTTATTGCTTAAAGAGTACAACCTGTTATCAGTACTAAGACAATCTGTTGTCAATTACTATGAAGTATCTGGATCGCTTTCAAGAAATAAGCAGAAAGCAGCGGGATGGCATTATAAGATATTAACTAAAATTTTCAATGGAGAAAAATTGAAAGTATCTATTTATTATATTTATTACGTGTTAAATGGCATTAGATTTACTCTGCAGGTGAAAAGAAAATGAGAAAGATCGCATTTGTTATCGAGAATGCCTATTCATATGCTGGTACCGAAAATGTATGTAATTATATGAGTGAATGCCTTGGAGATCATGCTGACATAACTATTTATTCATTATCGGGAAAAGGCGAGACATTTTATCCTTATAATAAGATTGCAAATCTTAAAAGTTATTCAGGACGTAAAAACAAAATTTTTAATATTATTAAAGATATAAATGAGGAAAAGCCTGATACTGTCTTTGTTATTAGTATGGGGAAATTGAGCGTTTTTTTTATTGTTTTAGCGACATTTTTTTTGAATAAAAATAAAATGAAATTGATTACATGTGAACATGTTTCGCTTGATTCATTTCCTTTTATGGTAAAATTTTTAAAGTATACATTACTACGCCTCTATCATAATGTTGTTGTTCTTACAGAGCGTGATTCGAAAAAGTTGAGTAAATATCATATTAAGAATATAAAAATATCAAATCCACTTAAATATAGATATTATGTTCGAAAGGTTCGTACGAAAATCGCATTAGCTGTCGGTCGCCTAGAAGAACAAAAAGGATTCGATAGGCTATTACCTATATGGCATGATTTCCTACAACTAAAAGATACTGATGGTTGGTTATTATACATTGCTGGAGATGGTTCTAAACGCGCTCAACTCGAGTCTCAGGCAAAGTCACTAAATCTCGAATCAAAGGTCAAGTTTCTTGGTAAGGTGTCAGACATGCCTTCACTTTATAAAGAGTGCGATATATTATTAATGACGTCACGTTATGAAGGTTTGCCTATGGTTTTGTTGGAAGCGAAATCGTGGTCAATGCCGGTGATAGCTTTTGATTGTCCAACTGGCCCTCGCGAAATTATTTCTAATGATGTCGATGGCTTTCTGGCAAGTGATTCAGCTACATTTTTAAATGCGCTGAGAAGCTATACAAATGATGAGACTTATTTCAGAATGAGTAGAAATACTGAGCAAACAGCTGTTGATTTTTCTGAAGAAAAAATCGCTAAGCTTTGGCTTTCTCTCATTTAATGTCGAGTAATCAGTGATATGAAAAAGAAAATATTTAAAGCGGCAGGGTTGCTTAAACAAAATTTAATTAGAGAAATTAAAATAAAAAATAAATATGATATGTATGATGGTTTTATCAAAGAAACATTCGATAACGATGAAATCCCGCTAGATAGAAAATGTGACTCTCTTTTTCAATATATAATGTCAGCATTTTTATATTATTCAGGGGGAGATTACACTCATGTATATTATCCCGGCTATCCCGGGAGTCAAGGGGCAAAGAAAAATGCAATGGAGGGAGTAAGTCGCTTCCTCCCTACAATAGCAGCGTGGCGGCACTTCTCTAATACAAACTCCTTCAAGTCATTAGATGGAAATATGATAGATATTTCGGAGGTTTTGCACCAATCCTTTATCAAAGGTACCAATAAAACTTCGCCAAGTTATTGGGGAGATATAGATGGTGATTCTGATCACAGGATTTGTGAAGCCGCTGATCTTGCACTTGCTTTATGGATTTCTAAAGATTACGTCTGGGTGCGTTATACAATTACGGAAAAAAAACAAATTTCAGACTGGTTTAACCAATGCTTACGTTATAAAGTTATAGATAATAATTGGCTTTTTTTTCCTCTAACGATTCAGTTTGTTTTGAAATCATTGACAGGTAATGATCAAATCAATATTAAATATTATCAAAGGATTAAAGAATTTTACAACGATGATGGATGGTTTAAAGATGGTATTGATGGAGGATATGATTATTACAATGCATGGGGATTTTATTACTCATTATACTGGTTAAGTGTTATCGAACCTGATTTTGATAAAGAGTTTATTTCTGCTGCTATTGATAAATTTAATGCAGGATTTCAATATTTTATAGGTCCCTCCGGTGTTCCATTATTCGGGCGTAGTTTATGTTATAGACTAGCGGTTACGGCACCTTTAATAGCGGGGGCCTCTATTGGAAATAGACCCTGCTCAATTGGTCAAATTAAGAGATCATTGAGTTGCAGTTTGTCATACTATATAAAAAATGGTGCTTTACAAAATGGCATTCCGACTCAAGGGATTTTTGCAACGGATGAAAGGTTACTTGATGATTACAGCGGTCCTGGCAGTAGTTTGTGGTCACTACGTGCGCTCAATATTGCCTTTTTTAGTGGACATAATATTGGTTTGTGGGATGCTGAGGAGCAACTTTTACCCGTTGAAATAGGTGACTATATAATTGAAATTGAAGATGTTGGGTTGTGTATTATAGGTGTAAACAAAACAAAGGAAATTGTTGTTATTCATAAAAAAGACTCAGGAAGACAGCATGATTATTTGCCGCCTGACCGGAAATTAGAAAGTATAAGTTTGTTGGCTAGATGTATTCAAAGAATTTTGGGCGTTTCAATGCGAAAATCAGAAGGTTTACTTGAAAAAGGTATAACTTCTTTTAGCTCAAAGCTGAATGGTTTGTTATAAATTAACCAAAGCGTAATATGGAGTTGGCAATGTTTATATTTTCACGGCGACATTTTTTTAGTAGAATTTTACCAGCCTCTCTGTATTTTGCAATTTTTAAAGCAAAACCAAATCATATTAATGAGTTTAATATTCCAGACAATAGCCATCAAGAAGACAATAACAGTCCTTTAGCATCATCATACGAAGTTGGTCCCATTCATATATTAAATTATAGGCAAGTGATTTATTTTGATGGTGGTTTTTATGGTGTGAAAAATGATGTTGTATTGCCATTTGTTACAACTGGCTCTGACCTTGCATCTTGGCATTCTGATTCGAAAAAGTTTTTCTCAATCACTGAGGATGGCAATGAGTTGATTTCTAGGATAAACTATTCGAATATTTTTTTTCTATTAAATGCAAAAAATTCTCAACATATAGTCACAGTTGACGGTTTTTATAGCTCAAATGATGGCGGCCAAGGGGAATGGATTCTTACTGGTAATATAGATAAAGAAAAAGCTGGTATGCATTTCCCAAAAAATGCGACAGCATATAATGCCTTTGGTGTAGAATATCGATTACGTCTGAAAGACCGTACTATTGTCAATCCGAAAATAAATGGCGCCAAAGAGATCTCTGGCATAGAAATTAGTGCTATGTCCTCTGATGGATTCGTTTGTCTAGGAGAGGTTATTAACGGCATTTATAGTACATTACGGCTTTGTTGAATAAATCGAACTTTTGCTGAGTTGAAGGATCAGATCACGTA
>OKHF01000280.1_pt1 | contig 16706 bp, 20 predicted proteins | sample 1614351 | NCBI WGS metagenome assembly OKHF01 (sample SAMN04436930, study PRJEB24849) | human gut metagenome | biome: human gut; feature: NICU; material: stool | host: Homo sapiens | place: USA: Saint Louis, MO | collected 2012-06-13
AGCTCCAACATAAATTTTATAGGATTGATCTACTTGTTCAATTTCTATTTCGTCTATTTCGTTCTCGTAGCTTCCATCATGAGCGACTCCGATGATTGTGACTTCTTTGTCAGGTTCTAGTTCTGATAGTATTCTAATAAATTCTTTTACTGTCATGTTGTCCACCTCATTTTTTATGTACAAGCCCGCCGAAGCGGGCAACTTTTGTTTACCAAGGCAATTTATTATTGTTCAATGCTCTCTGCAATGCCTTAACCATATCGGACTTAGGGCTGATAATACCGTCCACTGTCGTTCCTAATGCTTTTTGCATCGCTTTGATTGTTGCTTCACCACACAGACCATCAATTGCACCAGAATAATATCCTTTAGCTTTGAGACCCATTTGGATTGCACGTATCACGTCGGATCCAATCAATGTGATATCAAATTCTGCGGAATAGATATTTTTATTGTATTTTTGCTTGTATTGATGACTAATCACTTTATCTCTAGTTGTATTGTAGTATTCTTGCAAACGTAGAGTAACTAGTGGTCCCCATTGGCCATCGATTGCCAACTTGATCATTTGAGCACTGTTGTCAGTGTTTACATCAGCATTACCACTTGCAACAATTCGATAGAAATGATGCGTTAACCGTGTGCTCATGTAAGAATCGTGGCTGTCTGTGTGAATTCCGTTCCAGTAATAGCTGCAATGAATAAAACTCTTGTTGCTCAAAAAGATCCCGGTATGTCCTTCTGAGCCATGAGAAGCGCCTGGAGTACCCGCAACAAAAATGTCACCCCGTCGCACTTCTGAACGACTGATTTTCTTAAGCAATTTTCCTTCCATCGCAAACAACGTTTCAGTGTTCCCAATTGAGCCAGCCGGAAGAAAACCACCTGCAATCAAAGAGAAGAACACAGCGCTTGAACAATCGTAACTATTAGGACCCAATCGATAGGTCATGGAGTAATCAACTCGTCCTTCTTTACTCGTCATCCAAGCAATCATGTTTTCTTTGGACATCACTTATTTCTCCTTTCGCTCAGTGAATTCTTGCCCATCGCCAAGATCTTGAGTGTTATAGTTATTGCTTGAAACTCCCAGCACTACACCTGCAAATGCAGTAACTAAGGAAATCACTCCAACAATTTTAGTTGCATCGAAATCATATAACGTTGCAATCCCAGCAATCAAGACCCCTAAAGCCGGCGACCATTGTGTGATGATTTTTTTTGCTAAATCATATTGTTCGTTTGTCATTTTCATACTATTTACCTCTTTCTTTCCATAAAGATTTTAATTGTTCACTATGCTCTACTAACTTTTCGCTATGCTTATCTAAGCGTTCATCATGCTTCTTTAATTCATCATGTATTGCTATTCGATCAGATTTACTTGACTCTAAATCTTTTGTTAGAAGATCAAGATTATGCCCTAGCTTCGTTAGATTTTCCGTTATTTTTGTAAAGTTTGACATTATAGGTTTGATGACAAATGCTAGCATTCCAACAATTGTCATAATCCATCCAGCCCACGTCGCTAATTCTCCCACATTTAACATGCTTCACCTTCTCACTTAAAATAAAAAGCAACCAGCTAAAAAACTGATTGCTCCAACCACTACATATCCGATTATTTGGTTTCTTCTGGCTTTTTTGCTTCGTCTACAATTTTTGCAACATCTTCTCGTAAAACCTCTGGCACACTTTCGATTGTGCGTTTTCCTTCAATTACGTGTGTTGCATATAACATTTTCAACGCTGAAAATTCCATTTGTCACTCCTCCTTTACTTTGAGAAAACATAATCTGATATTTCCATAAAAGCAGTTTGGACCATCTCAGATTCCTCTTGCATAGATTTTACTGTCTGTTTCAACTCTTCATTTTCTTGTTTCAATAAATCTAACTCTGACGGTTGGCTCTCGGAATTTTCATCTACAATAGACTGAATAAATTCGCTCATTTTTTCTGGATCATCATCGAATTCTTCTAAAACAATAGAAAAGAGCTCATCCATTTCCTCTGTGGTTGAACTCTTTTCTTTAATAACATGCTTGATATACAATTCTTTATATTTTTCTTTAGCTGTCATCGTCTGCCTCCTAAACGTCTGCCGCTGAAAAGACTCCAGCTATATTGAAAATATCATTTGCCTTATTTGTTAAATATCCGAAGCTACTTCCCGTCCAGCCTAATCGATAGGCAATTAATATTTCACCATTCGGTTCGATAGTGACCGAGAATATTGTCGTTCCAGCTCCTTTACCTAAATACCTTACTCGCGTTTGAGGTCTAAATCCTACCGGAAGTACACCTACAACATAATCATTGTTTTCATTTGGTAGTGTACTATTATTTTTAAAGGCGCCACTCACTTGAACCATACGTCCTAATCTGGTTGCGCTAGGAAAATTACCGCTCGATGGACTTGTTGAATATGGGGACCAACCGCTTGCTGCAGGAATTCCTGTTTTTCCTAGATTATATAGATCCTGAAAAGTTAGATTACCACCCAGCCCCCGGCTATCGCTCATTGTAAATCTGTAAGGATTTATAGAAAGATACCTATCCGCTTTCGTTTTTTGCGACCCGTTAAATACGACAAATTGAAGATCTTCATGGCTGAATTGTGAGAAACCATTATTTTGAATTTCCCCGGTACTTTTTACATACGTTTGAAAGTCATTTCGGAAGTACCCGCCTGACATAGAAAGCCGGCCTTTTCGCCAAACCGTACTTCCTTCAGCTATTTGATAATCGTAATCAGAATACAATCCATCTCCTTGGATTTCTACTCCGTTTATTATTCCAGCAGTGATTTTGCCTAAATCAGCACTCAATGCATCCAGAGATTCAACTGCTAATGTTGCACTAGCGTACTTCTTTTTTTGCCAACCACTCTTGTATGTGTATACCGCAACAATTTTATCACTTGTTGACGATTCAGTTTGAAACCATGTGGCTCCTTCTGTGGTATCGCTAGGCTGAGTAGGTTGCATATAGGCAACGCCCATAATGCCACGATCGCCTTTCGGTCCTGTTGGTCCCTGCGGTCCTTGAGGTCCAGTTGGCCCTGTATCACCTTTATCTCCTTTAATTAAAGACCAGGAGTAATCAGCGGCGTTGGTGCTTTCAGTCGCAGTTGTTTTGTTGTAGGCTAATCCAATGTAAGTCTTGCCTGTTGGACTATCAGACATTCCTGCACCGGTAGCTGATGTGGCATACTTAATCCACGTATAAAGCGTTTGTCCATTATCCCCTTTTGGGCCTTGCGCTCCATCTGATCCTTTAATCAATGACCAGGTATAATCAGCATAGTTTGTCGATTCGGTAGCTGTTGCTTTGTTGTATGCAAGTCCGATATAGTTCTTTCCAGTTGGGCTGTCAGACATTCCACTTGTTGGCGTATCTGCATACTTCAACCAAGTGTAATAAGTTTGACCGTTGTCCCCTTTTGGTCCCGGTACACCTTGTGGACCTTGTTCCCCATCCTTCCCATCTTCACCTGATAAACCTAACATTCGTTGCCACGTATAGTCAGCAGAATCTGTTGATTGGACATCGTCAAATGTTGTGTACGTTCCTACATAAGAAGGATATGCATTGATGAAATCTTCACTAGGTGCTGGTGTCCACATTGTTCCGTCCCCAAATTCAACCTTGATAGTTTCTTTTTTTACTTGCGTCCACTTACCTGTACCCCTAGTTAATATTGAAAAACTTACAATCGTGCCGGCGTTATCAGGATAAGTAAACTTTTTGCTAAATTTAGTCCATGTTGTTTCACTTGCTGGCGGTAGTTGCCCAATCGGAATATTGGCAGAACCACTCACCATGAAATAAGGCTCTGTAGTTCCTGTTCCACGATATTCAAAACTTATGTTGAGACTATCACCTTTTTTGGGACTTCTAGTAATTTTTGTACCAGCACCGAACTGTGATTCAGTAGTTGCTGTTATCTTAAGACCATCAGCTGGTAAAGCCCTAGTTCCACCACCGCTATTCCAAATAATTGGCCAGTCATTTGTATCTTCAAACTTAGTTCCTAGTAGTATGTTTTCATTCGGATAGGTTGTCGTAAATCGATCGGTACCATCTGGACTCCATGAGTATGCTTGATAAATATGTGCATCTTGCCCATCTTCGCCTTTGACAAGCTGCCATTTATAGTCTTTTGGATCGTTCGATTCAGTTGCGCTCAACTTGTTTGTAGCTAGTCCAATATAATATTTTCCAGTGGGATCATCGGTCATATTAGTGCCTTGATAATCATCTGCATACTTTAGCCATGTGTATGTTGGCTGACCATTCTCACCCGGCGGACCAGGAACACCTTCCCCCACAAATTTTACCCAGAGTCCCCGATAATCTGCAGGATTATCACTGGCTGTTGGCACACCTAACACTTGCTTAATCGCAATATAGGTTTTTCCGGCTGGTAAAGCACTGATTCCATTCCCTTCCTCATCATCGGCATAACGGATCCAAACATAAGTAGTTGCTTGCTTTAATTGATCAGCTAACTCTTTGAGCGATTGGCTGATTCCTCCATCTTGAATCAGATAGTCTCCCAATGTAGCTTTGTATTCATTAGTAGAATAGCATCTCGTGAGTTCCAGAACACGAGCGCTCAAGAACAGTTTTTCATTCTCATCTACTAAATAAATCGTATCGCCTATCTTTACGTTGTCCGGTAGATTTGCAATATCAGTTTCATAATTGATCGCTGGTTGACTAACTTTTTCAAGCTCCCGGATAACATTATCGCAAAGTGTTTTTTTATCAGTCGTTTCGTAGGTTTTGACACGTTGGATATGTCCGGCATTAGGATTTGGATTATTATTTGATAGTAATCGACTCCAAATCTTCACTGAATCCATGTCTTGCATGACACCAGTTGTCTTGTTTAACACGAATCTTCCATTTGGATCTTTGTAGTTATACCCTTTTAGGTTAATTGGTTCATTCTTACCTTCTGGCGTACCACCAGTTGCCACAATAGCTGTACATAGATCATAAATATTGGCTTTGGTCAAAATATTATTGATATCTTTATCCATATACAAGGTAATTCGTTTATCTGCTCCTCTTTTTTTATGAACATCCACGAATCGCTTAACAACTTGTGTCCCTGTAATTTCAAATGAAAAACTCAGTTCTGCATTATCAAACTGTGTAGCTAACGAGAGTAAACGAGCGAGAATCGTTTGACTCTCACTCTCCCATTTCAACGTGCGACTGAGATTACTGATTTCATTGATACCAATTTCAAAACCAGTATCTCCGGCAAACAGTTTGAAATACTCTGCAAATGTCATCGCCTTGTTGGCACTATATGCATCTACCAAGCCATTGATCAGATCCATTCCTGCATCTTCTGCTCGAAGGAAATGTTCCCCTTCTTTCGGATCGTGTTCAATTTCCATGATAGTCATAAAAATTGATTGGCCATTTTCATCCTTATACAAAATATAGTTCCCATAGTTCGCCATGGATTTGACTTGATCTCGTTCTTTAGCCGAAAAAATAAGCGTCCCCTCAAACGTTCGAGAGGCAGAGCTTATACTAAGAATATCTTTATCATTAAAAATTGAAATTGGTGCATCAGAACTGGTAGAAGCGATTCCCAATAAATTAAATTTTCGATCTGTAAAGTAAAAGTCCATTAGATATATGCCCCCCTTAGTTCTACTTCAAAATCAAAAATATTTGCCCAACTACTAGCAACGGGTAAGAATGTTGTTGTCCCTGGCTCCACCGCAAATCGTTCCCAGGTATTGCCCAATGCATGAAGTTTAAAGTTTTCAAATCCGTTCAAAAATACCTTGCGATTTAAAACATCAATTTCCAAAACATCCCCATCATCAAACAAGTTAGGTATGTTTGTCGTTACTGTTTCATTAGTCCAGTAGAACTTGCAATCAGTCCACGTCATATATAAAGCGTACTTATTCGTTGGATCATTACCCCACTTTTGGAACCAGCAACAAAGTCCGTCTATCTCTTTACCGCTTATTTGTGGCAAAGTTGCTTGGTATACTTCGGATCGTGCTGCTTCGATACCCTCACCACTGAAAGCTTTAAACTGTGAAAACTTCCACACCACTTGCATATCGCCGGTACGTTCGATTGAAACCTCCCAAAAGCTACCTGTCCATTTCTTGCGATCAAGGCTTATCTTGTGCTGGACTACGTCAAAGCAAGAAAACTCAATAATAAATTCTTCTCGGTTTCTTGTACTATCTCGGATAACCGCTGAAAGTACGGTCCCGTCTGTATCGTTTTGCAAGGTGAAAGTTATACGACCCGCTGCTTCTTTTGTCGGCTTGAAATTGAAACGGTTGCGCCAAAGAAAGGTACCGTCCGCCTTATTCGAGCTGTTTCGTGGTATCTCTGTGTATAGCGTTGGTCCAGCCCATACGTTATCCTTATTTTCTGGCCATACCGGCGTTGCTGCTTCTGCGTTAGATTTCCAGTCAATATCCCCGGTACCTGGCTTATTAGGTGTTTCCGGATTACTTAGATAGTTAGGATAATCCGGTTTTGCCTTAGGACTGTTCAACTCAAATTTACTAGCATTATTCCTCATTGGAATACTGATGACTTTATCTGTTCGTTGCCCTTCAATCACATCAAGCTCTTCTGCATTACCAAATTGCAGAATACCGTCGTCCGGATTGACAACACCCACAAGACCATTTTCACCGTTCATAGTTGCCCTGAGAATTGGCCAAGCTTTGTAGGTGCCTGGATTCGTCACAGCAACATAATCGGCCAATTGAGCGGTTGGTTCGGCAAAATCTGCGATCTTTCCCCCTAAGTTAAACTGCGGCTTTGAATAAGAAACTGCACTTCCTAATGCTAAACAGGTAATCAGATTTAATGCTTTGGTATTTGGATTTGAAATAGAAAATTGAATATCTAGATTTTGGAAATTACCCAAATTTAAAGCGGTAGGTTTCACTTCATGAGAAGCGAGAACCTTACCGCCTGCATAATCTAATTCTTGAATCACCGCAACCGCACTTTTTGATCCGTTTGTATCTCCTTGCAATGCCTTATCTATTCTTAGTGCTACACGTCCCCAAACCTTGTCTCCTTGTTTCAGCTCAGATAAATTCCGCGCTGTACTGTTGCTATTTTGCATGATATAAAAGCCGTTGTACTTTACTTCACCTTTATCAGCAATAGTGTTTGTATCACTTAGATCAGCACCCAAGATATTATGAGCACCGTTCGTTTCATTTAATCGAGCGGTCCATTGCTTATAATATTTGTCTTTTTTTCGAAACTCCGGATCTAGGACCTGATTCTCTGTACTATTGATTGATATATTAGAAAAAATCCGTGGGTTAACATCATAGGAAACACCATCTGGTACAATCCAATTGATCGTACCCTTACCAGCTCTAACAATATCATCAATTTCGACATCGCCAGTTGGGATTGCATACCAACATTTATCTGGTTCATCACTAAAAATTAATGGTTGAGGTCCTTTTTGAGCAACGATTTCTGCAAGTATGCGCCTTTTTTTGTTTACATTTCCTACTAGTGCGAATCCCATTGGAATTGTTCTTCTACCGATCGATCGATCAACATATTTTTCACCATCAGACCGACCAACTTTTTGTGTTTGATAATCAATTTCTGGCAATAATCCTCTATCGAGAGAGGTAACTATCATATATTTTGTAATATCATAGCCTGCATACGTAACTGTTACCACGCAATCCCCTCCTGATTTCTCTTTTGCCTACGTTGCATCTTCTGAATCTCTTCCCAAGTGAATTTAGCTGTAGCTTTCCCCATTTTTCTGCCTTCTATTTCAACTGTCACAGGTATTTCAAACACGCTTCCATCTGCAGAAGAACTTACTGCTAATTCAGGTGTATATGTCTTACTGGCTAATTGACTTGCCGCTATTGAACTATTTATTCTGCTTGCTTCAAGAACCATCTGGCCTGATGGACTAAACTCATTACTGATTCTTTCAGCCATTCCTGAAACACTTTTTTGTACGTTTTTAAAACTTTCTTTTAAGCTATCATTAAATCCGCCCATAATTGCTTTCCCTGCTGGTATCAACAATTTCTTGTCATAGCTGATTGGCCCTTTATGTTCCTTTATCCAGTCAGCAATACCACCAACAAAATTTTTAACGCCTTCCCATGCTGACTTTAGTCCACCGAGAAACCCATTCATGATTGCTCGTCCAGCTCCACTTAAACTTATATTTTTCAAACTGTTAAATACATTTTTTACACCATTTACAACATTTTTAATACTGCCAGCAACACTTGAAACTACACTCTTCATGCCATTCCAAGCTCCAGAAATACCTGAACGAAGAGAATTACCTGCACTAGAAAGCCCGCTGAAAACGGATCGGATTCTGCTTATAACGCTACCAATGACATTTCCTACAGTTGAAATGACTGATTTAATTCCATTCCATGCAGCACTAATTATACTTTTCAAAACGTTCCCGGAAGCCCCTGCACTTGTAAAGAAAGATTTTATTGAAGTAATAACAGAACCTATACTTTTTCCAACGGTGGAGATAATCGCCTTTATATTATTCCAAGAACCAGTCAAGATTGACTTGAGGGATGTTCCTGCACCACCAAGATTTGCAAAGTAGCCAATAACTGTTCCAACCCATTCTGCAACTTGAGTTAACGCTGGCACACATGCCTTAAAAGCATCTACCAAAAACGAGATTACTGGTGTCAAAAATCCTATAGCAGTAGTTATAGTATCAAATGTGGCAGATACTCCAATCAGAATTCCTTTAAATACACCTCCGAGAAATGCCCCAACCACTTGTAAAGCTGGCATTAGTGCATCCGCAAGAACTGCTATCAACGGTTGAGCTGCATTCCACATTTTCACAAAAGAATTGACGACCATATCGATTGCAGGACTGACAATGCTCATCATTGTACTGAACGCATTTGTAATTGCTGGGATAATTGCAGAAATTAAAGCCTGTAATCCACTAAAATCAAGTTTAGTAAATGCCGTAGCAATTGTACTAATAATCGGAGTTATTAATGACACAACAGTTTGAAACAACTGGGGTAGCTGACTAAAAGCTGTTCTAAATGCTTGGATTATAGGGTCAATTGCGTTTCGAACATTTCCCAACAACTTTGACAAACCTCCATCGATCCCAATTCCTAATTGTGATAACAATGCTTCTCCACCTTCGAGAAACCTTGGACCAGCTTCTTGAAACAAGGTAGAAAACACTACTGGCAGACCCTTCAAAATATTTCCGACCATTGGAATGAAGTTATCGAATAAAAACGTTGAGGTGGTTTGTGCTAATGCTTGAAGAGAAGGTATAATATCTTCCCCTAAACTGAGCTTACCTAATACATTAGAAAAAGCCGCCTTCATTGCCGCAAATGAACCACTAAATGTTTCAGATGCTTCTTTAGCTGTTGTTCCAGTAATACCTAGTTCTTCTTGAACTGCATGAATCGCACTATAAACATCACTCAAATTGTTGATATCATATTTAACACCTGTTAGCTTAGTGGCATCAGCAAGAAGTCGTTCCATCTCCGTTTTTGTTCCGCCATATCCGAGTTTCAAGTTATCCAACATAGTATAGTTTTGTTTGGCAAAACCTTGGTAGGCATTCTGAATATCGCCCATATTTGTACCCATTTTATTAGCATTGTCGGACATATCAACCATTGCCATATTTGCTTTTTCAGCTGCCTTTTCAGTATCACCACCCATAGATTGCAATAAACTTGCACTGAAACTTGTGACATTTTCCATATAATCATTTGCTGATAATCCAGCAGTTTTATATGCCTCATTGGCGTACTGCTTGACTTTATCTGCACTGCCCTTGAAAAGAGTCTCAATTCCTCCTAACGATTGTTGCAAAGCGGCACCCTCTGACAAAGAAGCAGAAATACCTTTAGTTATAAGTTCGCCAATTTTAGCCGCTGCAATAATTCCCCCGATCGTCGCAACTAGCTTACCGCCAATTAAATTTCCAGCACTTTTCCCTGCTGCATCAGCTTCGCCAGACAATTGTTTTGTTATGGATCCGCTGATTCCCTTGGCAGAAGGCATGATTTGTACAAAAGCTTGTCCTAATTCTATCGCCATTATTCTTCACCCCCATTCGTTGAATCTCCAATCAGTTGTTTTCTCATACGAGTAAAATCCTCACCAGAATCAAATATGATTTCTTCTTTCTCACGCGGATTATTTTCGGATAATTTATGTAATATTGACTCAGGCCGATTTACATTTTTTTGTCCATCTTTAGTTTTCGTCCAAAGCAAAAGCCTTAAATTATCACTAATCCCTGCCAAAAGTAGAGTGTCTAGAGGTATTTTTTGTCCACTTAGCTTCATTTTTATTCTGGACGTTTCTCTCAAACCGCAAGAAAAAACAGCTACCATAGAAGCTGGCAGCTGTTTATAATCATAAATTTGATAAGTTTCAGCCAAATCACAAACTAGTGCATCTTCATCTACACTAATCATTCCGGCGAGGATTAAGAGTTTTTTGTTTGTGCTTGGTTTTGAAAAATATCCCCCAATTCTTCTATCATCTTTTCAGCTGGAACAATACCATCTTCATCACGTACATGCTCTTTTAATGCATTGGCTTGCTCTTGTCCAAGCAAAAGTTTTAAGGCTTTGGGAATAAGTGTAGGATTTTCGCCAACTTCGTTAATTACTTCTAAAAGTTCATAATTATCTAATCGTTTTTTTTCGATAGAATACTTAAACCCTGAATTTGTTTCCCCTTTAATCATTGACCTGAACCTCCTGTACTAGCTGCTGGTTTCTGAATGTATTCGAAGTGAGTATTTCCCTCATCATCAGACGGAATAGCAGTAATAGTTGTTTCATAACCTACTGCATCTGCGTCTGTATAAGTAATTTCACCGATTTCTGATACTTTTGCGGTCGGAATAACGATTCTTTTCAAATTGCCGCCTTTTAGGATCATATCAACAACAATCGCATGTTCTTCTAATTCTTTTGAATTAGCTTTGATCGTAATTCCAGTATCTAAAGTACCGGACACATTTGTTGATCCATAGACTTCTTTAAGTACCTCAACGTTTGTTGCTTCAATCAACGTATACGTAAAAGTGTCTTCTTTTTCGGTTTGTACCGAAGCAACAGTATCCCCTCCCCAAGCTTTAATATTTTCATTTGACGGAGTATTTGAGTTAGTCATACCGTCTTCTGAAATGTAACCCAAAGGTTTGAAAGCAGCATTCAATTCTTCTTTAGCATTCGTGGGTACTGTTGTTCCCAATGGTGCCGAATAAATAGCTCCACCTACCTTGGGTTTTGCAGTTGATACATTTTTTGCATCTGACATGTTTTATTCCTCCTAATAACTATTTTCTTATAAAGTCACTTTGATTAATTCGTTGCTGGCTTTTGTGTAACTATCTAAATACAACTCTTCCTTGTCTCCGTTGTATGTAGATTCATAGTACTTGCCTTTTGCTGCTTCAACATCACTAGAAAACAAACCTTTAATATTTTGCAAGGTTTTGCATTGCCAGACACAATACACTTGTTCCGGGTTGCAACCTAACTTTTCTGCTATAGCTTTTCTTGATACTTCATTAAACTTACGATCCATTCTTTACTCCTCCTAATAATGAGTGATATCAAAAACAGCTTGATATCGGTATTCTTTCGTAGTTGTATCCGTATAGTTATAATCACTGTTCAACTTGATTCTGCTAATTTCATCAAGTGTAATCAATTCTTTTAAAACTGCCTTTAATTCAGCATTCAACACAGCTGCTTCATATAATGTTGGTGCATAGCTTTGAAATGCATACGTTGAAGAAGAAATATGATTACTTTCACCGCTACCAGTCTTTTCGAAAAGAACATAGCTTTCTGGCATTTTCCCTTGTTTTTCTAAAAAGGAAGTTACAGATAAATGACTATCGAGAAAACTCTTGATCACAATTTCAATCATTTATCGCACCGCCTTTAAGAGGGTATTATTTTTCATATTGTCTTTTTTTGCTTGGTATGTATCCGCATATACCATCGCATTTGCTCTCGTTTTACCTACATAGATATCTTGTTTGTAACCTTCGCCAGCTCTATTTCTCACACCAGTTGCTTTCTCTTCTAATACACCTTGCATCTGATTGGACTTCATTAGAGCTGCTACTCCACTCCGGTTCAACTTGAATTTCATCTTAGCCATAACGTTCCACCATCACTTTCTTATTCCAATCAAGTGGGATTAAGTCTTCGATACCCTCTGTAGGAAAGCCAAAGGTGCGCCATCGTTTACCAAAGAATTTTACTTCTTTGTCTTCCCAATCATTAGTATCTCCTTTCGGGATTGCTAACGTATATACAGCTTTTTTTCCAGTTAAATTAAGTTGATTGACAATATCATCAGTGGAAGTAGGAGTGACTAAGACATTTTCAACATCAATATCTGCTTCTTCGTAGATTGGATTCCCGAATGGATCAGTTCCCGTTTTGGTCAAACCCACCAATTGAATTGTTATTCCTTTCAAAAGTGCCATAAGGTTCAATCACTCCCATCCGTTGCCGTCTTAAACCAAGACGGCTCAATTCGCTGTTTTTAATAAATAATCCGCCACCTGGCACAAGGTACGAACCAGAAACGGAATAACCCAATGCTCCTTCTGCATACTGGGTCATTGGCTCCTGATCAGTTGATGTCATTAGTGTTCTAGCTACAACATCAACAGTTACCGATTTGACAACATTCAAAAAGTAATCAGGCTTCATGCTTATCATGTTATCTAAATCTTTTCCCACCTTATCGGCTTCCATTCGCAAAGAATCAGAAACAATATTAAGCAATTCAGTAGCTCGCGTGATTTCTTCTGGCTTAAGGGCACGCCATAGGTTTGACAAATCATCAATAGTTGCAAATGCTGCCATGAAATCACTTCCCTTGCATCATCAAATCGTACAATTCTTGCTTTTTAGAGCTAGGGTTATACTTGATGCCAAATGCATCTAATTCCTGCATGATTTGCTTTTTAGTAATACCTTCTAATCCAGTCACTTGTTCATCTTTTTCATCGGCTTGTTGTTCTGGAACAGCAGCTGGTGTTTCAGCTTCATCGTCAGTATTTTCAATTTCTACCTCATTCAGTGCTTTTGGTTCTTCATCAGTTTTTGGCTCATCTTTCAACAAGACCCAATCACCGCCAGAAACAACGCAAGGGCTACTAAAAGTAACCCCTGTTTTTGTGTTTTTATATTGCATTATTGTCCGCCTCCTGCTGGTTTAATCACACGAGCAAAGCTATTGCCATCCATAATTCCCCAACCCAGGTATGTTTCTGAACGTAAATAAACTTGGTTGTAACCTTTCAAATCTTGTCCGCTATTATCAGGATCACCATACTTGATAACTTCCAATGGGATTTCTTTCGCATATCCCCATTTGAACATGGAAGCAAAGTCACCAATTATAACCAAGTCATTCCCGCCGTTAGATACTGTGCGATTGATATCAGTTGGGATTCCACGAACAGCTCCCGGATTCGCTCCCCATGCTAACTCTGGAAATTGTTTGACACCATTTACTTTGTAAGATGCTAAGGTAGCTGAAAACTGCGGATCCATCGCCATACCCGAAATTACACCTTCCGCACCTTGTACCATTGAAGCAGCCGTTTCAATGTTTACATCTGGATCTGCTTCATTAAAGTCAACTGTTTGCGTTACTTTCCCGTCAAAGTGATTCGTTCCGATAATTGCTGACGCTGTACCAGTACGTGGATTGATTCCATGGAATGCCATTAAATCTAAACCACGAGCAAGTTTGCGAGCGTAACCTTCATTGAATGCTTTTACAATATCGATTTTTTCTTCATCTGAAGCATACAAGAATTCATCAGAAATACGAGCGCCATATTCGACCTTGATTGGCACGATAGTCAACGGCGCAATAGAAACCCCTCCATGTGTTTTTTTACCGTTTTCAGCAACGATATCGATTTCGGAATCCATAGTGAAAGTGAATTCTTTTTGACCGTTAAATGGAATCGGCTTTTGTTGAGATAAAGCTACTAAAGAACTTTTTCCTTTCACTTTGTTAATAAGGTCTGTAACTAATTCTGGATCAAATAAACTTCCTTTTGATAATGTTGACATAATATTACTCTCCTTCTAAATTAAGATTTTCAATTAGATTTTTATAAGCGCCATCTTTTCCTTCACCTAAATTATTTTCAGTATTTTTCAAAGGTGGCGGCGTTTGTTTCTTACTTACAAAACTCGCTAACCGTTCTGCATCAGCTTTGATACTTTCTTCATCATCTCCAACCAAGCGATCTGCTAAATCAATTGGCAATCCGTTTTGCAACGCAATTCTAGTGCGCAAATTCACTGTTTCTTTCTCAGCGATTTGTTTATTTAGATCAGCTATTGTTTGCTCATGAGTCTTAGCGGCATTGCTTGATTCTTCGATTGTTGATTTCAAATCATCTAGTTCTGCTTCTAATGCAGCATTACGCGTTTTGATCTCATCGTAATCAGCGAACTTCCCTTTTTCACGACTCAATCTCTCCTGGATAATACGGTCCAGTTCCTCTTGTGTTTCAATTGCTTTGAATGTCATAATACAAACTTCCTTTCTCCTGCTTGCCCGGCAGTTCGGTAATTTTGTGTATTAAAAAACGACTACCGCTAAATAGTCGTCTAATACCTTTTTTGTTGTTTTTTCTTGGGCTTTTTAATACTACAAGCCCAATGTGCTAATAGTGCACTGTCCATTAAACAGATATCTCTATCTTCAAATTGCGATTTATAACCAAATCCACCGTTGCTACCGATATTGCGCTTCTCACTGTTCGTAACTACTGAACTTAGAGATGGCTGATCTTTGTGGCAAATTGTTTGTTGAAATATCCCTTGTTCCCATAATGAATTGGCAGTAATGATTTCTGATACTTTTGGAAGGATTGGCGCTTTAATTTTAAACTCTTCCATTTCTTTAGTTAGGATATTTTGACCTCCAGCACCGTCAATGACCACTGCATTTACGTTAGCTTTTTTCAAGAAATTAATAATCCATTGATTGCCATTTCTTACAGACACACAATCAATTGCTTCAACGAATATTTTTCCAGATAAAGTTTTAACTGCAATACTCATTGCAACATTCTGTCCATCATTCCCATACTTGATACCAACATACAACGGTCCTTTCAATACAGGCAGAGCTACTACTTTCAACCTTGTCCAATCCTTAGCAGAAATAGCAGATTTTTGATTGTACTTAGGCCAGTATCCTAAGCGCTGTACGTTGTGATCGAGTTTGTCATCACCAAGTTCCGCTTCAATCTTTCGTTCCGTCAAATGATATCCCAATGAAGGATTGGAATTATACCAAGCCTCGACATCATGGATATCTTTCATATCCTCAACTGACCATTCGGCCCATCCAGAATACTTCGATTTACCGAATAGCGTAGTATCTCGATAACCTGTAAAAACGGTACCACTAGATACAGGAGTTGGTGGCGTACCACACATAATCGTCATAGGGTTTTGACTGTCTGTCACGGTATACTTCAAAGCTGATTCTTGCTCAGTAGTGTATTCTTGAGCTTCATCGATCACAAGCAAGTCAAATCCTTCCCCAAGCCCACCACTAGATGTTCTTGTTCGGAATTGAATCACGCCGCCAGTTGAGTATAGCTCCAATCGTTCTTGACCTTTAGCTTTGATTGAATTGAAGTCCTCGCCCTCAATATATCCCGTGTCTTCAAGTAATTTTTTTACTTGTTCATATGAAGCGTGAGACGTACTGATTCTGTGAGCCGTATGCAAAATACTTAATCCTTCTTCTAAAGCATCTAACTCAATAATGTAAATAACCTCGGTTTTACCGTTTCTTCGTGGAATTGAGAAACCAAACTTTTGATGAACCCATAAATTATCTTCATCAATAGCCAAGATAGGTTCAAGCATACTAATTTGCCAATCATAACAATTGCGACCAGTTCTTTGATATCTTTCAATCGCTCTTTGAGATACAGATCTATCAAATGGAATAATTACCGATTGAGTAGGATGTTGATTACCAAATTTCACTTTAGTAGTCATAAACTATCCCCTTTCAATCTCGATCATGCATGATAACCCTGTCGCTGGGAGATATTGGATCACGCATCCTTTCTCAAATTTATGTTTTTTCTAGCTTGAATTTTCTGATCCTTATGTGGATCAGTCCAAGTTTTTGACCATACATTTTGTTTTCGACCATCGCCCGGATTATATTCAACAATACATTTACACCTTTCGTGCCTTCGGTAAATATCATCTGGTAAATCATAATAATCAAATGATCCAGCTAAACTTCTGCACCAATCACAAGCATGGCCAACTAAGGTTCTGTTGATTCTTGGTCTTAGTCCAGATTTCGCGTGGAAATTTACATTTGCTTTAATAACATCGTCAACAACACTTTGACTAAAATTAACGACTGGTTCCCCTAATACCCACTTAACAGAATCGAAATCTTCCGCTGCAGATATTTTATTTACTAGACCATTTACCCTATCTTGATTGAAATCAGGTTTCTGACCTTTAATTTTAATTGCCGCTTCTTTGTTTAATTGCTCTTGAACATCAATAGCAAAATTTGAAATCAAATCGTAATTATTTTTCAGCGTTTCATTAAGTAACCGATCAGCAATAT
>OKHF01000285.1_pt1 | contig 16471 bp, 10 predicted proteins | sample 1614351 | NCBI WGS metagenome assembly OKHF01 (sample SAMN04436930, study PRJEB24849) | human gut metagenome | biome: human gut; feature: NICU; material: stool | host: Homo sapiens | place: USA: Saint Louis, MO | collected 2012-06-13
TTTTGAACAGCTTGCCGCGGGCGGCGATGATATCGCCGAGGTCCCATTTCTTAAACTGTTCGTTGTAGACGCCTTCCGGCAGGTCATCGCGCGCCGCGTACAGCTGAATGCGGCCGCCGACGTCCTGGAGGGTGACGAAGGAGGCTTTGCCCATCACGCGACGGGTCATCATCCGACCAGCCACCGCAACTTCAACGTTCAGGGAAGCGAGTTCATCGTTGTCCTTCGCATCGAATTCAGCATGCAATTGGTCAGAGGTATGATCGCGACGGAAATCGTTGGGGAAAGCTACGCCCTGCTCACGCAGCGCAGCCAGTTTTTCGCGACGAGCTTTCAGTTCATTATTAAGGTCAATGGCCTCATCGGCACCTTGTGCTTGTTGTTCAGACATATGGATTCCTCATAACCTTGCTTTCAAACTAGCTTCGATAAATTGAACCAGGTCACCCTTCCGCGCGGCCTGTCTCTGGGAAGACACCAGAGCACAATCTTAACGATCCTGGATTCACTCCAAGCTGATCTCACTCAGCTATGGCTTCAGTAACGGTATTTTTTATCGTTGGCCTCCGCGCATGCCAGAATATCCTCCTCCTGTTCACTAAGCTGTGCAAGGAGCGACTTCGCGCTCCGCTGTTGAGGTAATGCCCCCGGTCGCGCTGCGCTTACCGGGGCTACGAATCGCGGCCCGGACAAGGTGTTTACGCCACGAGCCGGGACGAGCGTCAGGCGCCGCCGCCGGTAATTTCACCGGCAGCCGCACGACGTTTGCCAACGCTACAGGCCGCGGCAAAGGCGATAATGACCATCACCGCCACGCAGCCGAGGGTCCATTCGCCCATCTGCGCGAAGAAATGCTGATAGGCGGCAATCGCCGTATCGCTGATTTGCGATTCGGTGGTTTGCTGGGCGACCACGCCCGCCAGCCAGTTGGCCACCGCGCCGGTGGCCAGCATATAAATGCCGGTCAATACGCCGGTGACGCCGGGCATGTTCAGACGGGTGATTTGCGCCATCGCCACCGGGTCGATAAACAGTTCGGCAAAGCCCATCATCGCCAGCCCGGCGACCATCATGCCCATTGAGGCCTGACCGTCAGCCGCGCCATGGCGGGCATTGAGCGCCAGCAGCATAAAGCCGCCGCCCATCAGCAGCAGGCCGAAAGAAAATTTCAGCCAGACGCGCAGCACAGAACGCACGCTGCCTTCCGGGCGCATCAGCCACGCCAGCACCACGCCGGCCGCCATCACCGCTATCGCGTTAACTGACTGGAACAGCGCGGTCGGCACGTCCCAGTTCAGCAGACGACGATTGACGAAGTGGTCGATAAACAGGCTAATCGAGCTCCCGCCCTGCTGCGCCAGCACCCAGAACAGCGTTCCGGCGAGCATCAGCAGGACGATCTGCCACAGCGCGCGTCGATGCTCCGGGGCTTTGATCATGATCCGCGCCACCATCTGGGCGGCGAACAGGCAGACGATCGCCAGCAGATAGCCGGACCAGTTGTTTTGCAGCAGTAGAGTGAAAAATACCGGCGCCAGGCAGAGCATCACCAGCAGCCAGCCCCAGGTCGGCAGCACAAACTTAACCGCCCGCAGCGCCGGTTTATCGACGCCGCGGGTATGCCGGAAGTGGCGGCTGCCGCTTAAGAAAATCATCAGGCCGATAAACATACCGATCCCCGCAAGGGCGAAGCCGATATGCCAGCCGTACCACTGCGCCGCCAGTCCGCAGGCGATGGGCGCGGCAATCGAGCCGACGTTGCCGGCGGCGTACAGCAGCGAGAAACCGCCGTCGCGACGCGGGTCGTCGTGAGCGTACAGTTCGCCGAGCAGGCAGCTGATATTGGATTTAAACAGGCCGTAGCCGCAGATGATGATCGCCAGCGCGACGTACAAACTCCATGCGGAGGTCGACTCAACGCCCAGCACCACATGGCCGAGGGTCATCAACAGCGCCCCGGCAATTACCGCCGTGCGGTTGCCGAGCAGGCGGTCGGCAAGCCAGCCGCCGAGAATAGGGGTAACGTAAACCAGAGATGCGTAAGCGCTGAACAGGCTGATGGCGTGGCTGTCGTCGAAGCCAAGCTGGTGGGTAAGGTAAAGGATGAGTAAGGCGCGCATGCCGTAAAAGCTGAAGTACTCCCAGATCTGGATCGCAACGATGTAGTAAATCGCGCGCGGCTGTGAGGGTGTTTTCATGTGTTCTCCTTGCAGCGTGAAAAAGGGAAGTGGCAAGCCACTTCCCTGGTGTGCGTCTATTACTTGTTATTCTCTTCTTTCAGCACTTTAACGGTGTAACGACCATCCGCCTGACGATAGGCGCCGTGGATATCGGTTTCGAAGCCTGGATAGTGGGCGCCGATTTCGCACAGCATCTGCAGGAACTCCAGCACCGGACGGCTCTCTTCGGTGATCATCTCACCCGGCATCACCAGCGGCACTCCCGGAGGATACGGCAGGATCATGTTGGCGTTGACGCGGCCGACCATCTCTTCGAGATACACTTCTTCCGTCTGACCGTGCAGCTCTTTCTGGAACGCGGCATACGGGGTCATCACCATCGATGGCAGCACTTCAAACGCGCGGAACATCAGATCCGGCAGGTTGTGATGCTCAATCAGTTTGTGAATGTTCTGCGCGAGGTCCTGAATACGCATGTTTTCATAGAATTCAGGATCTTCACGGTACAGCGACGGCAGCATGTTTTTCACCCGCAGGTTCAGGTCGAACGCGCGTTTGAAGTCGGTCAGCGCACGCAGCAGGCTCAGCGCTTTAGTCTTATCGATACCGATACTGAACAGGAACAGCAGGTTGTACGGACCGGTTTTCTCTACCACGATGCCGTGTTCGTCGAGGTATTTCGCCACGATGCTTGCCGGAATACCGAAGTCATCCATGGTGCCGTCTTTCTTCATCCCCGGAGTCAGCAGCGTGACTTTGATCGGGTCGAGGTACATGTGTTCATTATCGATGTTTTTGAAACCATGCCATGCGCTGTCGGAACGCAGCGGCCAGCATTCAGGACCATCGATATGCTCCGGCTGCCAGACGTCGAAGAACCAGCCGTCAGACTCACCTTTCAGACGTTTGATCTCTTTACGGAACTTGATGGAACGTTCAATAGAGCCGTCGATCAGACGCTTACCAGCGTTCCCCTTCATCATCGCCGCCGCGGTTTCGGTGGAGGCCACGATCCCGTAGTGTGGAGAGGTGGTGGTGTGCATCATGTAGGCTTCGTTGAAGGTCTCTTCGTTTACGTCGCCTTTCACGTGGATCATCGACGCCTGGGAGAACGCCGCCAGCAGTTTGTGCGTGGACTGGGTTTCATAAATCACTTTCCCTTCGACGCGGCCGCCGCTCATCCCGCATTTGCCTTCATAGATCGGCGAGAAGTTGGTGTAAGGCACCCACGCGGAGTCAAAGTGGATGGATTTCACATCCAGGGTTTTCTTGATGAAGTCGGTGTTATACAGCAGACCATCGTAAGTCGAGTTGGTGATAACCGCGTGTACCGGCCAGGTCGCGTTCGGCGTCTCTTTCACACGCTTGGCGATAGTCGCGTGCTGGAATTCGCTCTGCGGAATACCGCCGAGGATACCGTAGGCGTTACGGGTCGGACGGAAGTAGATCGGCGTAATGTCGCTCATCATCATCAGGTGAGTCAGCGATTTGTGGCAGTTACGGTCAATCAGCACGGTGCTGCCGGCCGGCGCGGAGTACATGCCGACGATTTTGTTAGCGGTAGAAGTACCGTTGGTCACCATGTAGCTGCGTTCTGCGTTAAACACGCGAGCGATATACTCTTCCGCTTCTTTGTGCGGGCCGCTGTGGTCCAGCAGGGAACCCAGTTCAGAAACCGAAATGGAGATATCGGATTTCATGGTGTTGGAGCCAAAGAAATCGTAGAAGATGCTGCCTACCGGGCTTTTCTGGAACGCGGTACCGCCCATGTGGCCTGGGGTACAGAAGGTATATTTACCTTCACGGACATATTTGAACAGCGCTTTGGTCAGCGGCGGCAGAATGGTGTCGATGTATTCGTCAGTGTTCTGTTTGATTTTGTTCGCGATATCTTCCGCAGCGCCCAGCGCATATTCGAAGAAGCGAACCTGCATGCGCAGATCGTTCAGGCTAACGTCCAGAGTGGAGTAGGTGTTAGCGAACGCATACAGCGGCATGTACTCGTTCATTTTGCTGATTTCTTCGCACAGTTCGAGATTGTATTTATCCCAGTCGAAGATCACGCCGCACAGACGAGAGTTGTTTTCAATAAGTTTTAATAAGTCGTCACGGTCGTTCGGGTAGACAATACGGAAGTCCAGGCGTTCGAGAGCACGATGCAGTTCACGGATGGGTTCTTCTTTGAAGTAAACCCCCATGTGATTCATGATTGCAATAACGTTCATAGTCAAATCTCCAGATGTAGAAAGCCCCTCCCGTCGCGTGATGACAGGTGATGGAAGGAGCCTCAGGAAAACGGGTTGCTGATTAGTGCGCGTTAGCGGTGGTGTTGTTATCCGATGCGTTGTTCTGGCGCTGGTGCATTTTGCGACCGTAGAACATCAGGATAATCAGGCTAACGATGAAAGTGCCGGCCAGTTCGAAGGAGCTTGCGCCCATCAGCGCGATGAAGCAGAACACGCAACCCAGTACCGAACAAATCAGGCTAACGAAGTTACGGATGTTGATGCCTTCGAAACGAATCAGGTCAACACAGGAGTAGAAGTAAGGCAGCATGGTCAGCAGTACCGCGATACCGGTCAGTTCGCCGAACAGGTCAGAGGCTTTACCACCGGCGGAGTTCATCAGGGTAATCAGCACCATCAGCGCGGTCATTTTCACTGCGGCCAGCAGCAGGCCTTTTTTCGGAATACCGTTGTTATCAACTTCGCCATACACTTTCGGGAAGTTACCGTCGTTGGCGGCACGTACACCGGCCTGGCCAACCAGCATCATCCACGAGCCCAGAGAAGTCAGGCAGGCAAAGGCGGTGAAAGCGGATACCATCGGTGCAGCCCAGCCGCCGAGGATGGTAGAGGCGCTAATTGCGAACGGCGCACCGGACGCGGCCATCTGAGAAGCAGGATACATACCGGCGATAACCTGAGTCGCGGCGATGTAGACGATACCGGCCATCGCAGTGCCCAGCATGGTAGCCAGCGGCACGGTACGTTTCGGGTTTTTCACCATCCCGGTACTCACGGCGGCGGATTCTACGCCAACGAAGGCCCACAGGCAGAGCAGGATACTTTTAATAACCGCGTGGCTATCGGTGGTGCTGGAGGTATTCCAGTTCGCCTGATAGGTAGCGACATCAAACCAGTGCCAGCCGACGACCGCGGTCATGACTACCGGAATAAGCACCAGTACCAGACCAATAGTGGTCAGACGGCTGACCCAGGTCCCGCCGAGCATATTAACGAAAGTAAAGATCCACACGATGGCAATACAGGCAATACCTGCTGGCACCGGGTTTATTTAAAATTGGGAAGAACGTAGAGAGATAAGAAACTGCGGTAATCCCGATGGCCAGGTTACCAATCCAGTTTGCATGATAATAAAGGACACCGGTCTGGAAACCGAATGCCGGAGATATTTCGCCAGCGTAGGCAATAGGACCGCCCTGCTGCGGGTTTTTAGTGGCCAGTCGGGCATAAACATAAGCCAGAGACATCGCACCAATAATTGAAATCACCCAGCCCCAAATGGCAATACCACCGATGCTGGCCAGGTTCGCAGGTAATAATGCAATCCCGCTCCCCATCATATTACCGGCGACGACACCGGTACAGGCAAATAGCCCGATCTTCTTGGCAGAACTCATGGTTGTTTTTCTCCTAAGTTTATTTGGGAGGTACAGATCATGATACAGAACCATTAATTGACCCGACCAACTGCCAACAAGATTACTGATTTGTACGAGATAAGTCCTAAAGATAAAGTGATATAAAAACAAACATCAGACAAATGATATTTTGACCTTTTTCGCTTAACATATAAACATGACAACAGGGTGTCAGAAAAAGATAAACATCGTTGTATTACAGTGAGTTAGAAGAAGGAGAACGTGTTATCTGGCTGTTATTTAAAGCCTCCCGAATGCTAAATAAAAATAACAACAAGAGGCTTCATGAGAAACATAAATTTAACCTCACCATGCCCAAAACCTTGCACATGATGAGGGTTTACTTATTCTGAAGAGAGAAAGTTGTCGAGATATGGAACGACTCGGTTAACCGACGTCTGGAAAACCCCATTTTCAATCCAGTACAGGGTATCTTCGCCAGGACGTAAATTAAACGCCGTGATGTAAGAATCGGCAGCCAGACGGTTCTCACCTTTCATCTCATAGACTTTGCCTAACAGCACATAATTTAGCCATGACATCTCTAAATCAATCGCACTATTAATTGCGGTATTTGCTTCGTCGACTTTGCCCTTCCCCAATGAATCCACCGCTTTTATTTGATAATAAATCGCCATGTCTTTTATACCCGGCATCGCCCCTACCCGCTCGACTTCACTGTAGAGGGCGGCCAGCTGTTTATCGTCCAGCGGCTGTTGCGAATGGCGCAATACATCCACCAGCGTTTTTTCGGCATAGGCGTAAATAAAATCCGGCGCCCGCTTAATCACATCATCCAGCAGGCTACTGGCCTTACTTAATGAATCGACGTCGCCCTTCATTAACAGCTGATGCGACTGGTAGAAATAGGTTAACGCCACGCTTTGCGAGGGCTGATATTGCCTGAGCATCGCCTGCATTCGCGCCGGCCACGGCTGCGCCAGGGCATCCGACAGGCTGTTCATCAGATCGTTCTGGATGGTCAGCTGGTTATCGTTGGTCACAAAGTAGCGCTTATCCAGCATCGTCGAGCTGTCGGCGTTGTCCACCAGCTGGACCGACATAAAGCACTGCTGCGCCCGATAATGGCGCTGATTAACGAACTCAATGGTCAGCGTTTTGCCGGAACTGCTTGGTTCATTGATGTTGTAGTCCGTTTTGTCATGCACCATAAAGGTCGAGAAGGTGTTCAGCGAGGTGGTGATCAGGCTGGCCAGTCCAACGGCGTAGGAGTGCTGCGACGACCAGTTAGCGCAGGAGTTGCCATTCACCAGGTGGATATCGATATCGCGCGGATTGAGCAGCAGACGCGCCTTGTTGACCGGCGGCCGCGATTCCATGCTCGACAGCGCCACCAGCGCCACGCAGGTGCCCAGCGCCAACAGGAACAGCCCCCACACCAGGGCGGTAGTGAGGCGCTTGCGGCCTGACGGCGCGCTGGCCACGGTAGGAGCCGGTGGCGGCGCGGCGGCATCAGGGAGAGGGACAGAGACGTCGGATGGCGCACCGGCGGCCGGCGGCGCAGGAACGGCGGTCGACGGCGAAGGCGTCAGCGCCTCCATCGACGGGGCTAGCTCCTCCCCCTCTTCGGTGCACCAGATCACCGGCACCGTGAGCTTATACCCCCGTTTGGGTACCGTCGCGATGTACTCAAGGCTAACGTCGTCGCCGTCTTTGAGCGACTTGCGCAGTTCAGAAATACTCTGCGTGACGACGTGGCTGGTCACAACGTTCCGGGTCCAGACGTTTTCGATAAGCTCGTCCCGGCTAAGCACTTCCCCCGGATGGCGGGCAAAAAAGACCAGAAGATCGATTAAACGCGGTTCAAGGGTAAGCTGGCGCCCCTTCCTGCTGATTTGGTTTACAGAGGGGGTTACCAGCCATTCACCGACGCGAACAACAGGTTGTAGCATACAAGAAAGCCCCAGACAAAAAGGGAAAGGCGCGATGATAACACATTTGTCCTACCTATTTTTGCCAGGGGTCACTCCCTCAGGCATTAGGCCGGAATTGGCTCTTTATTAACAATAAAAAGCAATAATTCATTAACATCGTGATCATGAAATCTATATATAGCGATAAAAACGCATTTCCGCTGCCGCTATTGCCTAAGGCAATTCCGATAGCAGAAAAAAATAAGCCCGGAGGCTTAACGCGCTCCAGGCTCAATGCGTTGCGCGCCGATACGGCACGCTTTAAAAAAAGGTTATTTATACACTTCCGCTGTGGCTTCAAAGTTAGGGCCATGCTCACGCGCAGCGGTGATCACGTAGTACTTTCCGCCTTTCTCATCGGCCAGCTTGGAGAGCTGATCGTGCAGATCGGAAGGCGAAGAGAATTCGCCACCGGACGGCCCCACCGAGATCGGCCCGACTTTGGTCAGTTTGAAGTGTTTCACTTCTTCTTTGGTAATCAACTGCGCGGCGGAGGCGCCAAATGCAACGGCGGAAAGGGCTAACGCGACTATCACTTTTTTCATCCTGCAATCTCCTTGGAATTAGCCTTCAGTCAGGCCCTTTCAGTATAGACGGCGATTTACTAAGCGTGCTACCGATGCGCTTATTTTTTGGCCGAGGCGTTCAGTAACGCGGCGGTACTCCTTCCGGGCGGGTCTTAAAGCGCCGGTGCAGCCACATGTATTGCTCGGGCGCCATCAGGATGCACTGTTCGATAATCTGATTCATCCAGGCCGCCGTAACCTCGGCGCTCGCCAGCGGCGGCGTGCGCTCCGGCGTCAGGGAGATCAATTCATACCCCATGCCGTTGGGCTTGCGCCGCGGAACAAACGGCACAATCGTCGCCCCGGACATTTTCGCCAGCATCCAGGTACCGGTGGTGGTCGCCGCCTGTTCGACGGCAAACAGCGGGGCGAAGACGCTGCTGGCCGGACCGTAGTCATGATCCGGCGCGTACCAGAGAATTTCCCCCTCTTTTAGCGCCCTGACCATCCCTTTCAGATTTTTTCGATCCAGCATGGTCTTGTTAGAGCGCAAGCGTCCCCAGGTTTGCAGCCAGTCAATCAGCGGGTTATCGTTGGGCCGGTAGACGCCAATGCCTGGGGTAAACATGCCGTACATTCGCGCACCCATTTCGAGGGTCAGAAAATGGATACCGATCAGTAAAATGCCCTGCTTTTCTTCCAGAAGCTCCACCACCTCGTTAACGCCGCTGGTCTCGGTCCAGCGCGCTACCCGGTGCGTCGGCCAGAACCAGGCCATGCCGGTCTCCATCAGCCCCATGCCCAGCGATTCAAAGTTTTTCACCAGCAGCGCCTCGCGGTCGGCGGCGCTCATCTCGGGAAAGCAGAGTTCGAGATTACGTCTGGCAATCCGCGCGCGGCTTTTCATCACCCGCATTGCCAGCCGCCCAAGCGCCGTTCCCAGACGGTAGATCACCGGATACGGTAATTGCACCAGCAGCCACAAAAAGCCAATTCCCAGCCACAACAGCCAGTAACGCGGGTGCAACAGCGCGCGGGAAAATTTGGGTAAATTTGACATAGTAATCCTGTTAATTCACTCAATAATAGCTGAGCAAAAACCGCGAAATAAAGTAGCGGATCCTGCACGTAGTATTTTTCCAATTCGTGCGGTAATACTCAATCACAAAGCGCGTTATTATAAGCCGATTCCAGGATAAATTCAGCCCTTACGCTGGGGACTACTCTATTATTAGACGCAACGCGTAAAATTTCCTGTTTAATGCATAAATAAATAAACCTAACCTCTACGGCCCGGCCGATTGTCGATAAAATAGCCAGTACATTTGCCTCAGCCTCTCGACCAATACCTCTTTTACTCACGCTTTATTATGGCGGTAGCGAACGCAAACAGTCCGTTTCGCCCGGTTTGACACGGCCAGCATGCGGTTATTTGTGACTGGGGCAAAGGTTAAGCATCGACATTGCGGATCCTTTTCCCAGATATGCTACGTTTACAGCGCTCATTCGACGCAAGTGCCTTTGCCGACGTCGCCGCTTTCAGAAGCCATAGTGAGAAGGAACTATGACAATGAATTATCAATTAGTGAAGCAAGTCAGAGAAAATAACCCATTAAGAAAAAGCTTCATTGACCTTGCCGTTAAGACTTTTGACCTGTCTTTTGAAGAGTGGTATCAGCAAGGTTACTGGACCGACGCCTATATCCCCTATGCTTTTGTCGAACGCAATAAAGTTATCGCTAACGCTTCGGCCAACATCATCGACCTGCGCTGGCAGGGCGAGCCCCGGCGTTATATTCAGATTGGCACCGTGATGACCGAGCCGGACCACCGTAATAAGGGATTAGCCGGCCAGCTTATCCATCACATCCTGCAGGACTGGCAGCAGGAGGCGGACGCCTTCTTTTTATTCGCCAATCCCACCACGGTGGATTTTTACCCCAAATTTGGCTTCACCCGCAGCGAAGAGTATCAATATATTATGCCGGTCTCCCCGCGAGCCGGTGATTTTCGTAAACTGGATATGGACAGCGCTGACGATGTCGCCCTGCTCCGCCATTACTATGAAAAATCCAACCCGTTCTCACCGCTGCGGGTGGAGCATAACTTTGGCCTGCTGATGTTTTACTGCTCAGCCTTTATGAAGCATTTTGTCTATTACTCGGCAAAAAATGAGGCGGTGGTCATCGCCATGCAAAACGGTCCGGTGCTGATCTGCTTTGATCTGTTCTGCGACGTGGGCAAGAGCCTGTCGACGCTGGTCAACGAACTGGCCGATGACCACGTTTACCAGGCCATCCTCGGTTTTACCCCCAGTGAAGACCGGCTCGGCGAGTATGAGCAGATAGAGGGAGAAGATATCCTCTTCGTCTATGACCAGAAGGAAAACCTGTTTAAAGACAGGAAGTTGATGTTTCCTTTACTGGCGCATGCCTGACGGCGCTGTGCCGCCAGGCAGATCAGTTATAAGTCACCACGAAGGTCGCACTGGCGTTCGCTTCGCCCGCAGTCACTGCGGGCTGCGTCTGGATATAGCGGGCCTGATAGGATAAACGATAGTTCGTCTGACTGCCTTTTTTCCCGGACCAGACCTGGCTCACCTGGTTTAGCGGCACCAGCGAGCCGCCGGCACTGAGGATCTGCACGCCAAGTCCGGATGCCCCTTCAGGTTGGTCATCGATTTTAATCACTTCGTTGGCGGCGACAGCGCTGTCCACCGTCGCGTTAAACTGCATAAACACGCTGCCGACATTTTCACAGTTCGTCAGGTTGATGTTAAAAGGAACCGGGGCGGTGGTGCTGTTGAGCCCGGTAAATGCGGTTTTGTTATGCCGTCCGAGGAAGACGTTAATGTTTTTACTGTCGTCAGTAATCTTGCAGGTGGGTGATTTGACCTGAATACAGAGCCCGCTGACGCTGAAGCGCATCGCCTGTACTCCGCCAAGATAAATATCGCCAAGGTAATCATTAAGGCAATATTCGCCCGGCGGCGGTAGACCGCCGTTATCGGCAATCCGCCAGAAATAGATGGTCGGTTTTTTATTTTCCGCCTGAAATGCGCGCTGGCCGGAAAATACCGGCGCGGAAGGCCAGGCCGTGAACAGGGGATCGAAATTAATGCCATCCTGTTCCCCCATCTGAAAGCTGTAGCCGATGCCCGGCAGGCGGTCGATGCTGTAGATATCCCCCGGCTTGCCGTCTCCCGCCGGGCCGACCCGGGAACCGCCAATGCTCTGAAACCCGCCGGGCTCGCTGCCGCTGCAGGCGATCTCCCAGCGTTCGTTATTAGTGATAATCATCCCTCCGTAGCTGTATAGCAGGGAGCCGATGGGGAGATCGCTGACGTCAAGGTTGATACTGGCCTGGCTGACGTTCACTGAATACTCGATAGTTTTGCCACTGACCATCTGACACGCTGCCGACAGCGAAGCGTAGTACCCGCCGGCCAGCAGAAGAGGTACCCCTGATGCGATGATTTTTTTCATATTACTTCTCCTTTATTCCCGGCCGGCAGACCTGATGCGGCGTGCCGCTGCTAACCTGCTGCACCGCGTCGTCGCGGATGGCATAGGCCAACCGGCAGCGTTGCCCGCTGCGTTCGCCCCATACTACCGAGACGCTGCCGTGGTCCTGCGGCACCCGGGCATACAGCAGCCCGCCCTGACCGACGGCGCCAACCGCCCGACCGTTGTCGTCGAACACCTCCGCGCCCAGCGGGGGCGCCGCGCCATCCGGCAGCGTGACATGGGCAAACCAGGGATAGCCGGTACGCGTGACAAATTTGACCTTCACCGCCGCGCCCGAATTGGGCACCACCGTCGTGCTGCTGGAGACAATCTCCACATGGTCGTTCAGACCCTGCGGATCGAGATCCAGCCAGTTAGCGGTAAAGGGATCGAGGTAAGGGATGATCGTAAAACCCTGGCGGTTAATCGGCTGTCCAGGGCGGTTAGCCACCCGGGCCCCCACCGCGCCGGGCGCTTCCACAATGGCGAAGGTTTCCCCCAGTTCGGGGGTGGCGGTCATGCCGCCCTGATGCGCTACCAGGGCGCCCGACGCCCCCAGCGAGTACTGCTGCTGATGGCGACCGGCGCTGGCGCTGGCGTTCAGGTACGCATAATCCGTCCGCAGGCTACCGTTGGCCGCAACGCTGGCTTCATTTGGGTTCTCCCGCGGCATGTCGTAGCTGGCGGTCAAACCGTAGCTGAAGGCGTTTTTCTCGCCTGCGCTGCCGGTATAGCTGGACTGCAGCTGGCTGCCGTAGTTTTTATCGTGGTTAAAGCGGGTGGTCAGGCTGCCCGCCTGCCCGAACGGCAGCGAAAAGGAGACGCCCACCACCTGATTATTGCGGTGATGGATATCCTGGCTCTGCTGGGCATACAGATAATAATTGAGCCGACCATAGCGGTTGGCATAGCCCAGCTGATATGAGCGCCAGCGGTGGTGGCGGACATTCTCACTCCAGATTCCGTTAAATGACAGACTGCCGCTGCCGGCCTGCTGAGACAACATCGCGCTGTAGCGGGTCATCTCCCGCCAGTCGTTGGGGTGCCGGTCGTGCTCCCAGGCGGCATCGCGAATGGAGCGATAATTGCCCTCGTTGCTGTGGCTCATCGAGAGCAGCATTCGCGTATCGGATGTAAACGATTTTGATGCGGACACCCGCCAGCGGTAGCCCTCCTGCCAGCCGTGCTCCCTGCCCTTCGCCGCAGAACGGGAAAGATCGACCGCCAGCGCGCCCCAGTAGGTATTGAAGGCGCTGCCGACCAGCGTCGAGTAATAATCTGTCGTCGCGTTAGCGCCGGTATAGCCGCTGATATAGTCATTGAAGCCGTACTGCAGCGTGGCTTCGCCAAATCCCGGCCGCCCGGCGATCCCGTCCTCATCCAGATAGCCCAGCGACAGATCATAATAGACCGCGCCTGCCCGCACCAGGCCAGGCAGCGTGGCGTACGGCACGGTAAAGGTGTCCTGACTGCCATCCGCCTCGTGGATCGTCACCTGTAAATCGCCGCCGGCGTTGGTGGGATAGAGATCGTCGAAGGTGAATTTGCCCGGCGGAACCGTTGCCTCGTACAACAGGGCGCCGTTCTGGGTGACCGTTACGCGGGCGTTGGTGCGCGCCACGCCGCTGACCGACGGCGCAAAACCGCGGCGAGAGCCCGGCAGCATGCGCACATCGGTAGCCAGCCTGCCGCCGATAAAACTGACGCTGTCAAAGAAGGTTCCGTCGGTCCATCCCTGACCCAGCCGTAACGTGGACGCCCAGTTCACTACACTTCTCTCAGCCCAGGTGGCAATGCTATCCCAGTGCGTATTCCCTTCCTGCGCCTGGTAGCTGGACTGGTGATGTAACCGCCAGCCAAAGGCGCGCAGGCTGGCATCCAGCCCGAGATAATGATGGCTGCTGGTGTCCCCGTCGACGATGCTCTGATAGCTATTGGCCTGGTAGCGCAGCACCGCGGCGGGCACGCCGCTATCCACCTTTTTCAGGTTCACCGCCCCCCGATAATGGGGTTGCAGCAGCGCCTGGGGCATATTTACCCGCAGGACGTTTTCCCCGCTGTCATACTCCCAGCCGATCGCCTTATCGATCTGCGAAAAACGCAGGCAGGTGGCCGCGGTTGGCCACTGGGCATCCTTCAGCTGCAGAGCGTCGAACAGCGAGGGTGAGATGCAGGGCTCAAGCTGGCCATCGTGTTCCTGGATAACAAACGTTTCTTCCCCCAGGTCCCGGCCATTCACCGAGAGCGTGCTGCGGTACTGTCCGGCGTGTAGTGGATTACCGTATTGATATTTCTGGAGATCAACCTGCGCGGCGCCGTGCAAATGGGCGCGGTTAAAACTAAACGCCTCTGCCGCCCATGCCTCCTGCCAGGGAAGGAGCAGCATCAACCCAACCTTGATCTCCCTGAGTTTCATAATAATGTCCTTACTGAGGATAATTATGATTCACTACCGCGCCGTAATCATTGATGGTGGTGAAGCTGAATTTGGCTGGCAGCGTGCGCAGCGCGACCCCTTTAGGCGCGATCTCCAGCGAGGAAAACGGGGCGACCATGCCAGCAGCGTGTTTTTGTCCGTTAAGGGTGATGCTGTCGATGGTGATATAGCGCGCTGAGGCATTGCTCACCCGCAACCCGTTGCCCGTAGGAGCCAGCGCCCAGTTCAGGGCTTTTTCCGCGGCTATTTTTTCCGCCGCCACGCCTGCCGGACGGTAAAACAGCTTGATACGCGACCGTATCGCGAGCTGCAGGTAATTGTCAGTCTTGCCATTTTTCGGCTCAGGTGGGATATCCAGAAGATTGAACCAGAACAGCGATTCCCGATCCTGCGGCAGGCGGCTGCCGTTAAACACCAGGCGCCAGCTCTGGCCTTTTCCCGGTTCGATGCGCACAATCGGCGGCAGCACAATAAACGGCGCCGCATCCTTTTCCGGTTGATTTTGCACGCGGCCATCGTCGACCCAGACCTGCGTCAGAGAGGGGGTCTCCCCCATATTGGTGGCCCGGACGGCGATCTCTTTTTTGTCGCCGGGAAAAATAATCCGTGTGCCGTCAATAACCATGCTGGCGTCCGCCGAGGGTAAATAGCTGGACAGCAGCAGTGCCAGAACCATACGCCGCATATTCACCTCCTCCTTGTCGGGGGGATAAACGGCCCCTGAGCGGGGCCGTGGACAGGGGTTACGGATAGACCACCGTAAAGTTGACGTAGGCTGCGACTTTTCCAGCCTTGGCGGCATCAGTCGCATAGTAGCGGGCATAGAAAGGCAGCGAGGCGGAACCATCCTGCTCAGCCACCGCCACCGGGATCGCTTCCAGGCGAGCAACTTTGCCGTCTGCAGCGACCGCCGGGGTCTCCGCGAGGTTAATCGGCGTAAACCGGGTGTTCAGCAGCTCCACATCGACGTTTTCTGCTTCCGTGCCGTCAGTCAGAGTGTTTTTTAGTCGGCCCTCCGTGGAAACGTTTTGATCCTTCTCGAAGTACACCGAGACATTGGTCCCCGGGGAACAGCTCGTCAGATCGATAGTGAAGGGAACCACGCCCGCCGTCTCGCCCGCGCTGCTGAGCGCCGAGCGCTGGACCGTCGGCAGGGTTACCGTCTTGTCTTTATTCTTTACCGTACAGGTATTGTCGATGACTTCACCATTAAAGGTGACTTTGCCATCAGCAGCCTGCGCCGCTACCGGAGAAAGCATCATCATCACCACGAAAGATGCCATTCCTTTGCTGTATTTTTTCATATTCACTCCTCATCACCACGCTTATGGAGAATCGTTCAGGAAATACCCCTGGCGTACTTTATACGTACAATTTATTAATACTCAGTCCATTGGATTAGCCTGTTATCTTTTAACCCCTTCCCTGCACTGACATCCTACTCACTTCATTATTTATTATTCAAATTCGCCACCAGGACCATTTCTACTTTTTATAGAAAAGTCTTAACACCACTCTGAAAAAGAAATACAACAAACGCACAATAAAAACATAACTAATTGTAAATAAAAGGTAATTTTTATTTTTTATTTTCTAAAAAACATTCGAGAAATGCGATCTAACTATCTCACCCTCATTATTAACCACCTCCTCCCACGTTCTCCCCCCTGGATTGAAAGCGCAGGGAGTATGTTATTTATGGCGGGTATTCTCTACAGTAAATTGTCGAATCAGGCAGGACAGCATGCACAGCGTATTTATGCCAGGAGGTCATTATGTTGATCTGCATTGCGGATTCAGAATATTTTAATATTGCCCTGAAAGCGTATATTAATGAACCAAACAGCAAGCCTCTGGATATTAAAGAAATACTCTGTTACCCGTTTAGTGGACAGAGTGAGATGTTCTATACTTTTTTTGCGACCGATGCCGGAGCCCGGCTAAGCACCATCCTTATTGATTACAGCAGCGTCAGCATCGAAGTACTGCAGGTCGCGCTCAGTTTAAAATCGTTTAATCCCCTGATCCGGATCTTTATTTTTGCCAAATCAGGCTACCCGTTGAGCGAGCTCGAACGCAGCCTCGCCATTGTGCTCGGCGCAGAGTTCATCACCAGTTTTGCCGGGCTCAGCGCTGCCCTTGCCCGCGGTCCGCGCTTGACATCGCCCCCCGCCGACAAGCTCTATATCGCCATACCTGACAGCTATAACCTGACCCGTAAGGAAACTTTTTTAATCAGCCTGC
>OKHF01000290.1_pt1 | contig 16028 bp, 10 predicted proteins | sample 1614351 | NCBI WGS metagenome assembly OKHF01 (sample SAMN04436930, study PRJEB24849) | human gut metagenome | biome: human gut; feature: NICU; material: stool | host: Homo sapiens | place: USA: Saint Louis, MO | collected 2012-06-13
ATTTTATATTTATCTTTTATATTTATCTTTTATATTCATCTTTTATATTCATTATACATTAACTTGTACCTAAATTTTGGAGTTACTATTAATAGATACAATAGAGGAAAATCTTATAAAGAAAATGGACAAAAAAACTGTGATGAGGTTTCTACCCCATCACAGTTTTATATTAGTTAAATTTAATTTTTATAAATTTACGCTTACCTACTTGAACGATCATGCCCTCTTCAAGGGTAAGGTTTTCTTCTGTATATTTTTCTCCATTTACTTTAAAAGCACCAGCTTTAATGGAGCGACGTGCTTCACCATTAGAGGCAGTCAAACCAGCATCTGTACAGAATTGTGGTACAAAGATTGGTTCTGTTGGCGCATCCATAGCGTATTCAGGAATATCTGTAGGTAATGCGCGTTGTTGGAATACACGTTTGAATTCTTCTTCTGCCTCAAGAGCAGCCTCTTCACCATGGTACAAACGAACAATGGTACGAGCTAATTGCATTTTAGCGTCACGTGGATGTAATTCACCACTTTCAAGACGTTTTTCCATGTCCTCTTGTTCTTCAATTGGCATATCTGTAACGAGCATGAAGTAGCGCATCATCAATTCATCAGGAATAGACATTGCTTTACCGTACATTTCTTTAGGTTCTTCGTCGATACCGATGTAATTGCCTAAAGATTTACTCATTTTTTGAACACCGTCAAGGCCTTCAAGCAATGGCATTGTGATAACAACTTGAGGTTCTTGACCTTCTAATTCTTGTAAATGACGGCCCATTAACAAGTTAAAAGTTTGGTCTGTACCACCAAATTCAACATCAGCATGTAATGCTACAGAATCTTGACCTTGCATCAATGGATACATAAACTCATGAACACCAATAGCACGACCTTCTTTAAAGCGTTTATTGAAATCATCACGTTCCATCATACGCGCTACAGTGTAAGAACTTGCCAAACGTAGAACATCAGCAAAATTCATGGATTCAAGCCATTCACTGTTGTCGCGAACGATAGTTTTTTCAGGATCCAACACTTTGAAGATTTGTGTTTTATAAGTTTCAGCATTTTTCAATACTTCTTCTTTTGTAAGTGGTGGACGAGTTGCGCTTTTACCAGTAGGATCACCAATACGTGCAGTGAAACCACCGATAACAATCACTACTTGATGACCAAATTCTTGGAACAAACGTAATTTACGAAGTGGTACAGTATGACCCAAATGAATATCTGGCGCTGTTGGGTCCAAACCTAGTTTTACAACTAACGGTTTATTTTCCTTAATGGATTTTTCTATTTTCTTTACAAGATCTTGTTCATTAATTAAATCTGCTACGCCGTGTTTAATTTGGCGTACTTGTTCTTGAGCACTAACCATGATAATCCTCCTCGAAATACTATTGTTTTAGTATACCATTATCTAAAAACTTTCACAATTATATATATAGTATTGGTTTTAAGCCATTTATGATATAATATTTATAACTGCGTAATAGAATTTACGTTATATTTACTAACAAAAGAAAAAAGAGGTGACTCTATGAGTAATAACTCAAATGCGAGAAGCAGCCGCCGTTCTAACGGTAGCGGCTCTACACCGAAGAAAACAAGTCCAAAGCGTCTATTTTGGATTTGTGCCCTTCTCCTTATACTCATCGTAGCCGGAGGTGGCTGTGGTTTTATCAGTGCCACACTGTCTAACCTACCAGATGTATCCAATGTACGTCCTTCCGCATCGTCTCAAATTTACGATGTGCACGGTAATCTCATCACAACGGTTCATTCCACAGAGAATCGATTACCAGTACCTTTAAAAGATGTACCAAAGGATTTACAAAATGCCTTTGTTGCTACTGAGGACTCTCGCTTCTACTCCCATCACGGTATCGACCCAGTTGGTATCTTACGTGCTGTATGGGTTAACCTTGTTCATAGTGGCGTATCTGAAGGTGGTTCTACTATCACTCAACAGTTAGCGCGTAATGCATTCTTGTCTCAAGACAGAACATTTAAACGTAAAATTTCTGAAGCATTACTAGCACTAAAAATTGAACAACACTACACTAAGGATGAAATCCTAGAAATGTACATGAACCAAATTTACTTTGGTCAAGGTGCATACGGTGTACAATCTGCAGCTCATGTGTACTTTGGTAAGGATGCTAGCCAATTAACGCTTGCTCAAGCAGCGCTCATTGCGGGCTTACCACAAAGTCCTAACTACTACTCTCCATTCAATGATTTGGAAGCTAGTAAAAAACGTCAAGCCGTTGTATTAGGCCAAATGGTTAAATACGGATACATTACACAAGAGCAAGCTGATGAAGCGCGTCAAGCAGATTTAGGCTTAGTGGCAAAACAAGAACAAACGCATGAAAAATCTAATGCGTCTTACTTCATTAACTATGTTATTGCACAAGTTTCTGAAAAATATGGTGACGATGCAATCTATAAAGATGGTTTAAAAATTTATACTACTCTTGATATGGATGCACAAAATGCAGCTGTAGCAGCAATGCAAAACTTGCCTAACTACTACACAGATAGCAATGGTTTACATCAACCACAAGGTGCTATCGTAGCTATGAACCCTCATAATGGTTACATTATGGCTATGGTTGGTGGCCGTGGTGATGATGCATTTAACCGTGCTACACAAGCAGAACGTCAACCAGGTTCCGCTATGAAACCATTTGTATATTTGGCAGCTATTCAATCTGGTAAAACTCCTGGTTCTATCGTAGATGATAGCCCTGTTACATTTGGTAACTGGAGCCCTAAAAACTATGAAAATGACTTCGTAGGTAGCATTACATACCGCTATGCATTACAACATTCTCGTAACGTAGCTGCCGTAAAAATTGCTGATGAAGTAGGCATGTCTAAGATTATTAAACTTGCTAAAGAAATGGGTATCTCTACTCTAACTGATCAAGATAATAACTTGTCTACTGCACTTGGTGGTTTAACTCATGGTGTAACACCTCTTGAAATGGTTCAAGCTTATGGTGTACTCGCTAATGGTGGTATCAAAGTTCAACCTACGGCAATCGTTAAAATTGTAGACCGCAATGGTCAAGTTGTGGAAGAAAACTCCATCCAAGAAAAACGTGTTGTAGATGAAAAAGATGCAGCTATCATTACAAATATGCTAGAATCCGTTATAAATGGCGGTACTGGTGGTAATGCCGCAATCGGTCGTCCTGCAGCAGGCAAAACTGGTACAACAGATGATTCCAAGGATGCTTGGTTCGTTGGTTACACGCCTGATTTAGTAGCTGCCGTTTGGATTGGTGATGACTATGGCTCGGAAACATTACGAGGCATGACCGGTGGTGACACACCTGCTATTATGTGGGGCCAATTCATGGCAAATGCGCTTGCCAATACCCCTGCTTCTGACTTCTCCGTTCCTGCTAGCGCTCAATCAGCTGTTTCTGAAGGTTATTATAATCCTGTAAAAGCACAGCCTAAAAAAGAAGCTGCTAAGGACGAAAAAGCAGACAAAAAAGATGATAAAGACAAATCGAAAGATGAAGCTGTAAAAGATGACAGTGGCTCAAAAGATGATGCAACTGAACAGAAATCTAATTCATCCAAAAGTAAAAAGTCTAGTAAAAAAGATCGTTAATCTAATACTCTAAAGGAGCGGAACATGTGTTCCGCTCCTTTCTTTTACGTAAAAAGGTAGTAAGTTCTAAGAACTTACTACCTCTTCTATTTCTATATATGTATATGGCTATACCCCATAACCAATTTGATATACGATAATAATTTACTATATTATCTATAACTATATCACTATTGTGTAGCTTTATTTCAGAACTACATTGGTAGCCCCTGCACCACCTTCATCATAGCCTGCCGTTTCAAAATGAGCTACATGCGGTAAGGTACGCAAATATTGATGTACACCTTCTCGTAATGCGCCAGTCCCCTTACCGTGAATAATGCGCACTTGATTAACACCACCAAGTAAAGCTTGGTCAATAAATCTACCAACAGAAACTGTCGCTTCATCTACCGTTTGTCCAAGAATATTGATTTCAGTACGAACCTCTTTTTGGCGTTGTACGGCAGAGCCCCCCATACGCTTTCTAGTCTTAGGCATAGCTGCTTTTTGTTCCCGTTCAAGCTTATTTCCTTCTTCACGTGTAGTAGATTGTAATTCGCTAACCTTTACAGTAGCTGTTAGTCCATTAATATCTACATTCACACGATTGCCATTGATAGCTAATACGGTACCTAATGAGCGTAAAGATGTAACATATACTGCTTGGCCTACCTTAATAGTATCTGCAGTCAAAGATTTACGATCATCATCTACTGGAGATTCTGGTATATGTACATTAGAGATACCCTTACGTGCAGCATTAATAGCAGATTGACGCTTATCCTTATTTGTTTCAGAGAATTGCGATTTCAATTGCTTGATAATCGCTTCCCCTTCGACGCGTAAGCTACGTTTCATAGATTCTGCATCAGCTTGTGCTTTGGTTAAGATTTGTTTACGCTTTTCGTTAAACTGTTTCTTTTCCTTCTCTAATTGACCACGCATGCGACGTGTTTCATCAAGCTCTTTCTTTAAGGCTCTTTCCCGTTCAGATGCCTTACGAAGTTGCTCATTCAAATCTGAAAGGACTTCTTCCATTTCATGGCTACCAAATTGAGATTTATACTCTGCAGCGCGCGTTACGATATCTTTTGGCAAACCTAAACGGGCCGCAATACTCAACGCATGGCTACTACCAGCTACACCGATATGAAGTCGATATGTTGGTTTTAAGGTGCGCTCATCAAATTCTACATGGCCGTTTTCGATTCCTTCTGTATGGTATGCATAGTTTTTAAGCTCATTATAATGGGTACTTACCATCATAAGGGCACCTTTTTTACGGAAGAACTCGAGGATAGATACAGCAAGTGCACTACCTTCCTCTGGATCTGTACCGGATCCAAGCTCATCCAGCAATACCAAGTCATTTGGGCCACAATGTTTAATAATGGAAATAACTTGTGTCATATGAGCAGAGAACGTACTAAGGCTAGCCTCAATACTTTGTTCATCCCCAATATCGGCAAAGATATTTTGGAATATAGGCAACATTGAGCCGTGGTCTGCAGGAATAAATAGACCACATTGGTTCATTAAACTCAATAACCCTAATGTTTTAAGGGATACTGTTTTACCGCCTGTATTAGACCCAGTAATCAATAAAATACGGTACGATGTACCTAATTGAATATTTGTAGGTACTACCACATTCGGTGGGATTAATGGGTGCCGAGCTCTCATGAGATTGACAGTTCTGTCTGTGCTCAAGATGGCCGGTACACCCTTATAAGAAATAGCAAGGCTCGCCTTACCATATACAAATTCGATGTGGGATACCTTTTCACAAGCATCCATCAAATCATTACTATGTTGTTTTACAAGGGCTGATAATTCACGGTAAATACGCAATACCTCTTGCTCTTCACCAATCAAAGCCTCTTGTAATTCATTATTTAGATTCACCAAGCGCATCGGTTCAATATAGAGTGTTTGACCCGTTGCAGAACGGTCGTGAATAAGACCATCAAAATATTGGCGATATTCCTGTTTTACAGGGATTACATAGCGATTGTTACGCTGTGTAATAATCGTTTCTTGGAAATACTTCTGATTATCCTTGTCGTGTAAGATAGCTTGAATATCATTTTTAATCTTATCACGAGTTTTGATAATCGTATTTCTTAAGCTAGCCAACTTAGGAGATGCTGTATCAAGCAATTCCCCTTTATCATCAAAGACGCGTTTAAATCGGTTTTCAATGCGATCTGTATTCGGCATATCCTGTACCCATAGGGATAGCAATGGATATTCCATATATTTCGTTCTAAAGAACTTTGTCATTCGCTTATAAGCACCAATGGTTAAATAAATATCCCACAATGCTTCACGAGTAAGGACAAAGTCTTTACGACTCTTTTTACAGGATTCACGAATATCTCGCGTACCGCCTAACGGTTGTTCTACCTCGGTTTGCAAAGAACGCATGGCTTCTGCCGTTTCATCAAGGTTCTCTTGAATGGCTTTCGCATCTGTCATAGGTTCGATGTGCATGGCTAATTCTTTAGCAATGGTAGAACTACAATGTTGTTGTAATTGTTCTTTTATATGGTGAAAGTCTAATACATCTTCGTTAAACAATGTACTACCTCTTTTATAAAATACCTCTAAAATAGTGGCCCCTTGTAATAGGCGTATCATCTTTGCCTACACTCTTTGGCGGAGCCTCTTTAGTTCCATTTTGAATGGATACATAATCTGCTACGATAGTACGCAATCTCTTTGGATCCATATGACGTCCATCAATACGCAAAATATGTAACCCTTTTCGATGTAACTCTGGCACGTAGGCACGCATGTCCATCTCATGACTGTTCATGATGTGCATACGGCAATACGGATCCGTACGAAGTGGGAACACTTCCCCTTTACGGTCCTTCAATGCATAGTCCTCGCTTACACATGGCATAGGACAGTTTTCCTTTTTACCAGTGCCCACAAAGCTTGCGATGGCACAGTATTCGGAAATCATCATTTCCGTGTAACCATGTACCATTATTTCTAATGGCAAATTAGTAGATTTTTGCAAGTTAACAAGTTGTGCCAAGGTTAACTCTAATGATGGTGCTATGCTACTCATATTAAAGTCTTGCCATACTTGTAGTGCAGAGCCATTAAATATATTAAGACCTGTATCAGCTTCAATAGCACCTGTATACCCTAAGTCACGAAGCCACAATAACGCTTGAGGGACATGAATAGAAATGCTATCTGGTTTCGCCTCAACTATAGCCTTAAGGGTATTCATATACGCCTTTACTTCATCATCTTTCACAACCCGAGGGGTAGCAAATACACAAAGTACATTATGGTCTTTGCAAAGCTTAGCTACCTGCTCGTAGATGCTAAGTTCATAAGGCTTACGTTGTAAACGGTCACCACCGAAGATAATCTTCTTAGCGCCCCCTTCAATAGCTGCTTTCACAGCCTCTAGCTCATCAACGCGAGCACTCACCATAGTCTCAGAATATTGAACCTTACCCTTAGCAGCCATAGATGACATATCTTGAGGCTCTACAGCCAGCTCAGCCCAAGCCGTTTCATGGTCTGTAATCAATAAGTTTTCTAGTGCTCCTACAGCATCTCGGCGCAATGCATTTAACACACTAGCTGGCCACATATAAGGTCCATCAGGAATAGACATAGAGCCAAGCGTAAACAATGTATTGCCTAATCTACCTACTTGGTCTGTAACCTTCTCTAATGTAGTCGGTTTATTGTTAGCATAAACCGGTTCAAACTCATTAGATACAGTCACAGTACGCCCATCATTCAATACAAAGGTAAGGTCTGTGCAAGGTTGTTCTCGGTCTGTATTAATAGATAGATAACCATGTATCTCTAATTTAGCACTGAAATCTTGTAAGCCTCGTTGCTTTTGAGATTTTGGCGTAGATGCTAAAAATACTTGTCCCGCTGCAAACCCTTCATCAGGTTTGCCTACAAAATGCTTTTCATCCATTAAGGACCAATTTTGATCAATTTGATAATACGTAATACTACCAGAATCTTGCATTATCTTTAAAAGTGATCCTTTTTCAATCGGTTCTGTTAGGAATAAATGAACTTGTCCCTTTTTAACCTCTGCTTTACCAATTAATTTGCCTTGATTATTTGGAGCAACCACAGTCATCATAGATTTCCCTACATGATCTGTTAAGTAATCTGTAGAGAAGCCACGATTAAACCCAGACGCCAATGCATCGGCATCAGCAGCATCCATATGAGCTGTATCTAAAATATGACGATAGGTCCCAATGACTTGGCGCACATAGGAAACCTTTTTCATACGCCCTTCTACCTTAAAGGACGTAACACCAGCAGCTACGAGCTCATTCATATGCTCACTATAGTTAAGATCCTTTGGACTTAATAAATAGGCTTCGTGTTTAGGTAGCAAACTAGTACCAGAAGAATTCAATAGTTCATAAGGCAAACGGCAAGGTTGTGCGCAGGCACCACGGTTACCACTACGACCACCGATAAAGGAACTCATCAAGCATTGACCAGAATAGCACACACATAAGGCACCATGTACAAAGACTTCGATTTCAGCTGTACAGTTTTTACAAATATGTTCAATTTCAAGGAGGCTCAATTCACGAGCCAATACAACACGGGTAAAACCGAGTCTTTCATAAAAACGAACAGCATCTAATGTAGCAGCCGTCATCTGCGTACTGCCATGCAAGTGAAGTTTAGGAGCCACTCGTTGTGCCAATTTAGCAACTGCTAAATCTTGAACGATAATAGCATCCACACCGATGCGCTCTAAGTCCTTTAAATACGCCTCGAGATCCTTTAATTCGGAATCACCTATGAGGATATTTACGGTTACATATACGGACACATCTAAAATATGAGCCAAACGAATAGCCTCAGCCAGTTCTTCAATGCCAAAGTTTGCTGCATGAGCACGAGCATTAAAGCCTTTACCGCCAAGATAAATAGCATCAGCCCCAGATTCTAAAGCGGCTATAAAGTTTTCCATCGTACCGGCAGGAGCCAATAATTCCATGGATAATCCTTTCTACCTAACTAAAGGTATAACTATAGTACTAAAAGGGTTTACCATATGGTAAACCCTTTCAATATACTGCTTGAGATTAACGTAATCTGCAGTTAATTTCTGCTAATGCATCGATAATAGCTTGAATGTTACCATCAATATCTTCATCATTCAACGTGCCTTCCATAGAGCGGAATTGCAAGTTGTATGCAAGACTGCGGTAACCAGCTTCGATATGTTCACCTTCGTAAACGTCGAAGATAGATGCACTTTCTAAATATTCGCCACCATGCTCTTTAATGATAGATAAAATTTCACCACTAGATACGGACACAGGTGCCACAATAGCAAGGTCACGGCTAGTACCTGGGAATTTACTGAAAGATGTATAGCGGAATGCTGGAATCGTTAAGGATAATACGGCTTCCAAATCGATTTCAAACATATATACTTTACCAGGCAAATCAAAGTTTTTACTCACTTGTGGATGTAATTCACCATATTGAGCAATGATTTTACCATCGACTACATATTGAGCGCTTACACCTGGGTGGAAGTATGGCTCAGTACCACGATTTATTTCATAGCTTGTAACGCCTAGCTCAGCTAACAACGCATCTACAATACCCTTTACATCATAGAAATCTGTAGTACGTTCTGCTTGATTCCAACCAGCTTGGTTTGCCTTCCCCATCAAAATACCACAAGCCATAGGGCGTTCATGAGGTACTTCTGTTAAAGGTAACATTTTTGGTTCATATACATTAGCTGTTTCAAATAACCAAAGATCCTTATTTTGTTGCGCAATATTGCGTTTTGCTGCTTCAATAACAGCCGGTACCAATGTTGTACGCATATAAGGGAATTCTTCAGAAATAGGGTTTAAGATTGGAATGGCTGTATAACGACTATCCCCTTCAGAAAGCATCATATTAGTAAGGCCATCTTTATGCATGAAGCTAAACGTAATGATTTGAGTCATACCCAATTTAGCCAAAGCATGTGTAACCTCTTTAATAAGAGCTTTTTTAGGTGTCATACCACCAGAGGACAATACGGCTACAGGAATTGTCGGAGTAATATTATCGTAATTGTAAATACGAGCTATTTCTTCAGCGATATCAGGCATCACGGTTACGTCACCACGCCATGTTGGAACAAGGGCAAACAACTTGTCGCCGTCTTCGGTTACAACGAACTCAAGGGCTGTCAAAATACGAACCATTTCGTCTTTTTCAATGTTTGTACCTAAGTAATCATTGATTTGTGCTGCTGTGAAAGTAACTGTATTTTGTTCTACAGGATTTTTATATATATCGATAACGCCTACATCAACTTTACAAGTAGGACAGATTTGTTGTAATAATTGCGCCGCTCTGTCGATAGCATAGGCGGTGTATTTATGATTTACACCACGTTCAAAACGTCCAGATGCTTCAGAGCGCATGCCAAGAGCTTTAGCAGTGCGTCGAATAGATGGACCATTAAATACAGCAGCTTCAAACATAACTGTGGTCGTTTCGTTTGTCACTTCACTATCAAAGCCACCCATGATACCTGCTACACCTACTGGACGTTCAGCATCAGCAATAATAAGCATGGAGTCATTCAATTCGCGTTCAGAACCATCAAGTGTAACAAGCACTTCACCATTTTTAGCACGTCTCGCCACTAATTTATGACCTTTTACATGATCATAATCATAGGCATGCATAGGTTGACCAAGTTCTAACATAACATAATTTGTTACGTCTACTACATTATTAATAGGACGAATGCCGCTATTACGTAAACGGTTTTGCATCCACAATGGAGATGGCTCAACCTTAACATCAGTTACTACACGAGCTGTAAAACGCGTACAAAGATCATCAGCTTCGATAGATACAGATGCTTTGCCTTCAATGGATTCGCCATTCTCGTTAACCATGATAACAGGGAATAAAGCTTTTTGATTTGTCATGACTCCAAATTCATGGGACAAACCAACCATTGAGAAGCAATCAGCTCTGTTAGCGGTGAGTTCAAATTCATATACTGTATCATTTAAGCCTAAAACATCTTTTACATCAAGACCAATTGGTGTTCCTTCAGGGAAAATGTAAATTCCTTGAGCTTCTTCTGGCAATACTAAGTCGCTAGAAATACCAAATTCTGCAACGGAACAGAACATGCCTTCAGAAACAACGCCACGCAATTTACCTTTTTTAATTTCTGTACCATCTGCTAAGCGAGATTTATGGTATGCTACAGGCACGATTTGGCCTACTGCAACATTTGTAGCAGCTGTTACGATTTGTTTTGTAACAGGTTCACCTTCTTCTGTAAGGCATTCAACTTGGCATACTTGTAATTTATCTGCATCTGGATGTTTTGTAATCTCCACGATTTTACCAGTATAAATTTTCTTAATGCCATTATCCATAGCAATGACATCTTCTACAGGAATACCAGCTTGTGTTAATTCATCGGCCAATTCTTGAGCAGGACGATTCATATCCACAGGCACGTATTCGTTCATCCACTGTAAACTTGCTTTCATGAGTTCCTCCTAAAATTGTTGCAAGAATCGTACATCATCTTCAAAGAATAGACGTAAATCGTTAATGCCATATAAAAGCATAGCAATACGTTCTACGCCCATGCCAAAGGCGAAGCCTTTAACCTTTTCAGGATCGTACCCATTAATACGCAATACATCGGGATGAACCATACCGCAGCCCAAAATTTCAAGCCAGCCTGTATGAGAACATACGCGGCAACCTTCACCACCACACATTACACAAGAAATATCTACCTCTGCAGATGGTTCTGTGAATGGGAAGAAGCTTGTACGGAAACGTACCTTTGTGTCATCACCATACATGTGACGTAAGAAGGACTCTAATGTGCCTTTTAAGTCAGCAAATGTAATATGCTCATCGATGATGAGGCCTTCCACTTGATGGAATACAGGGGAATGAGTCGCATCATAGTCCCAACGGTAAACCTTACCAGGCGCAATCATACGGATTGGGCTATTAGGTTCATGACGTTGCATTGTACGAGCTTGTACTGGAGATGTATGCGTGCGTAATAAGAAGTTTTCTGTAATATAGAAGGAATCTTGCATATCACGTGCAGGATGATCTTTAGGCAAGTTTAAGCATTCAAAGTTGTAGTAGTCTTGCTCTACTTCTGGACCTTCTTCAACGGTATACCCCATTTTCATGAAGAAGTCTTCAATCATTTCATTAACCTTTGTTAATGGGTGGATATGACCAGCTTTTTGTGCACGGCCAGGCAATGTAATATCGATGCGCTCTTTTTCTAAACGAGCATTTAACTCTGCAGTTTCCATACGAGCTTTAACTGTATCAATTTCAGCCTCTAACGCTTCACGAACAGCATTAACAAGGGCGCCAGCCTTCGGACGTTCTTCTGGAGATAATTTACCAAGACCTTTTAATAAAGCCGTTACCTCGCCTTTTTTACCTAAATATTTAACACGTATATCTTGCAACGCTTGTTGATTAGCAGCGCCTTTGATGGCATCAAGGGCTTCTGCCTTAATACGTTGTAATTCTTGTTCCATTCAAGCATCCTCCTATTTGTAAAAGTCTAACTTATATTATACCAAATCAGGGTTATCTTCTTCAATAAAACGCCATGGTAAATCAGGTAATGGCTTCTCTTCTAGTACAAAAAATGTACCCCGTGCCAAGTGAACAAGTTCACCTAATTCATTATAAATACGAGCTGTCGCAACCATGGTAGTTTTACCATTATGCTCTACATTGGCTACCCCACGCAATACAGCACCGCCCTTAACAGCTTTCACATAGTTACCATTAAGATCAATGGTGCTAACAGATTTGCCTAATGTAAAACAAGCTGTTCCCATCACACTATCTGCTAAGCCAATACATACGGCACCATGCAAATCCCCTCTAAAATTACAGTAATCTGTTTCATTAGTTTGCAATGTCATTTCCGCATGACCTGGTTCAACAGCTGTAATCTCAGAATCTTTTACCCAAGAAAATGGATTCTGATCTCGTAATTCGTTGAAATATTCTAACAATGTTGTAGCCATAAGGTTCTCCATTCTATATACATACCCATAGATTAACTAATCTAAATACTAAATCTATTACATTACCTGTATGAAAATCTTTATAGTTATATGTCAAAATTCAATACAAACATATAAAAATGGTGCGTTACATCATACATATTGTATCATGCAACGCACCATATGCGAATAACTCTATCTAATTATATGGTATGTTCTTAAGAAAACACATTTATAAATTCAAAACTATTCATAATGCAATGCATCGATTGGATTGAGTTTAGCCGCTTTACGGGCTGGGTATATACCAAAAATCAAACCAATAGCCATGGAAAAGGCAAAGGACATTATGATTGTTGGAACAGATACAACTGTACTCATTCCAGATACCATTCCGATTACTTTTGAGGCGCCTATACCGAAAGCAATTCCAATAACCCCCCCCATTAAACTGATTACAACAGCTTCTATTAAGAATTGTGTAACAATTACACTATACGTAGCCCCCAAAGCTTTACGCACACCAATTTCTCGAGTCCGTTCCGTTACAGAAACAAGCATGATGTTCATAATACCAATGCCACCTACAACAAGAGAAATGGCAGCAACAGCCCCTAGGAATAACGTAAATGTTCCGGTCGTCTGAGCTACTGTTTCCATAATAGATTTCATATTTTGAATATTAAAATCATCCAAATTTGTATCTTTAATATTATGACGAACACGCAACAAATTCTCTATATCTGCCTGCAAACGGTCAATGCCCTCATCATCCTTAGCCACAACATACACCATGCGAAGATAATCAATCCCCTCTACGCGCTCCATCGATGTAGTATATGGAATTAACACCGTATCATCTTGGTCATTGCCCATGGTTCCGTTCCCTTTACTTTTGAGAACACCAATTACACGAAACGGTATATTCTTAACGCGAATTTCCTTGCCTACAGGATCTTCATCGGCAAACAAATTTTTTACTACCGTTTGGCCTACAACCGCTACACGTTCTCGGTTCTGAACATTTTTATCGGAGAAAAAACGACCAGATGTCATAGTCCAATTATTTACGTCCAGAAAGTTAGCATTAACCCCCGAAACGGATGTTGTCCAGTTTTTATTTTGATAAATCACCACATAAGATCCATTTGTCATAGGACTAGCGGCTTTTACACCATCTAACTTGGCTATAGCTTCATAATCGGATACCTTCAACGTTTTCATAGATCCCGCTGAAGGTCTCACGCCCGGTGTTCGTGGTGCTCCTGGCATAACTACAAGTAAATTGGAGCCTAGGCTAGAAATAGAATCCTCAATATCTTGCTTAACCCCATTACCGATAGATACCAAGGCAATAACAGCTGCTACACCGATAATGATACCTAACATGGTCAAAAGGGATCGTAATTTATTTGCAACCAAGGAAGCCCATGCCATTAGAAAACTTTCTTTATACATTAGGCACCTCCTTTATAGGAGTCATATTAGAATTGATCGAATCCTCTACAATTATCCCATCTTTCAAGACTACATTACGACTCGCGTACGTAGCAATATCCGGTTCATGTGTAACTAGAAGAATCGTACGGCCTTCATCATGAAGGCCTCGAAAGATGTTCATAACATCAATGGTTGACTTAGAGTCGAGATTCCCTGTCGGTTCATCAGCCATGATAATAGCAGGATTATTTGCCAATGCACGAGCAATCGCCACACGTTGACGTTGCCCACCAGACAACTCGGATGGCAAATGGTCCATACGCTCGCCCAAGCCGACAGACTGTAATAATTGAGTGGCCCGTTCAATGCGCATCTTTTTATTTACACCGGCATAAATCATAGGAAGCGCTACATTTTCTAGGGCTGTCAATTTTGTCAACAAATTAAAGCTTTGAAATACAAAACCTATCTGTTTGTTACGTACATACGCGAGTTCATCATCAGATAAGGTAGCAACCTCGTCTCCGTTGAGTCGATAAGAACCAGTTGTAGGTCGGTCCAAACATCCGAGAATATTCATAAAGGTTGATTTACCAGATCCAGATGGCCCCATAATGGATACAAAGTCACCCTTATTGACAACTAAATCAATGCCATGTAGAACAGGTACTGATAATTTGCCATTCACATAGGTTTTTGTAATTCCTTGTATGTCAATTACTGTTTGGTTCATAAGCACCTACCCTTAGAATGGTCCAGCTACATTATTTTTTGGTGCATTCACATCACCGCTTACGATAATTTCATCACCTTCAGATAAACCTTTTAAGATTTGAACATTAGTATCCCCAGTTACACCTGTAGAGACAGCGGTTCGTACTGGTTGACCATCTTTTATAACATATACATACTCACCTTGTTTGTCCGTACGTACAGCAGTAAGAGGAACTACCAATGTATTTTTAATATCTTCACCAAAGATTGTGGCACGAGCTGTCATAGATGGTAAGAAATTACCTGAAATATTTTCAGGAATTTGAACCTTAACAGTATAGTACACTACACTTGTACTTGTAGTGCCCATATTACCCTTTGTACCTTTTGCAATTTCAGAAACGTAACCTGTGAAAGTTTCACCTGGCTTAGAATCTACAGTAAACTCTACCTTAGCACCTTGTTTGATATTGCCAATATCGGTTTCGTCTACAGTAAGATAAATCTCTAAATTTTTTAAATCTGCAATGGTAGCAATGATCATTTGTGTGGAAATACCAGTACTAATAGTTTGACCGGCTTTTAGCGGTGTACCAACAACAGTCCCAGACATTGGAGCTGTAATAGTAGCATCACTTAAATCTGCAGCCGCACGTTCATAAGTAGATTTAGCACGTTCATAAGATGTTACAGAATCATCATATGTTTGTTGTGCAATAGCATCTTGAGCCGCCAAGGATTTATAACGATTCATATCAAGTTCTGCTTTGGCTAACGCTGCACGAGCATCATCAACAGATGCTTGTAATTGACGTGTATCAATATAAGCGATAACTTGACCGGCCGTAACTTGATCATTCTCTTTAACTAAAACTTTTTCAAGTTTACCAGCAACATTTGTAGAAACATCTACATAATTTACAGGGTTAATAGTACCTGTGGCACTGATACTAGTTTTTACATCACCCTTTTCAACCTTGCCAGTAGTATATAACGTTTGTGCTTGATTTGCATTTAGACTATCCATGTAGTAATATGTGCCGCCACCAAGAACACAAAGAACAACAGCACCTGTTACTATACGTTTACGATGCTTTTGTAAGAACTCTTTCATTATGATCTCCTTTTTTTAAGATGAAGATATATTAAAAAGACATTTATTCTATATCAACACATATAGTATTTTTAAATTATAC
>OKHF01000294.1_pt1 | contig 15810 bp, 13 predicted proteins | sample 1614351 | NCBI WGS metagenome assembly OKHF01 (sample SAMN04436930, study PRJEB24849) | human gut metagenome | biome: human gut; feature: NICU; material: stool | host: Homo sapiens | place: USA: Saint Louis, MO | collected 2012-06-13
GTAAAAGGACTGTTATATGGCCTTTTTACTTTTACACAATTATACGGACTTTATCAAAAGAACCAACAACAATTGTTTTTTCTGGGATTGATGTATTTGGCCGATTTGGAAAGTACATTTGTTTGAAATATGATCCAGGTGCTACGGAAGATAAAATTTCCTTATTAAGCTTTGTTGAAAATTTTTTGGAAGTTATCCCAGAATGTTTTACTGAAAGAAAAATCATGGTTGGAAATGGATGTGGTAAATCATTGGCTGTATATTCGGAGACTGATCTATTGAAAATAGCAAATGAAGTAATTTCAATGGGCTTTTATGGAAAGACGCAGGTGATTAAATTTGAGAATTCGTATTACGAATGAAACTATTGATCAATTATATGGTTACTTTGACTCGGCTGAAGAAGTTGGTGGTGCCTTGTTTGGAATTAAGAAAAATAAGACAATAGAAATAATAGCGGTTTCTATGAAGTATGGGACGGAAACATCAATCACATTTGATAGAAATGATTTACGGCTATTTTATCCTCCTGATGGCATGGAATTACTTGGGACATGGCATACACATCCATTTCAAATCACCCCAAGCCCGTCATTTGTAGATTATAATCAATGGAGGATATGGGATAATAAATATATCCATCTTATATTAGCTCGTAAAAGCGGAATTTTTTATGGCTATAAAAAATTTAAGTCTACCTATTTTAGGCCTATAAGAAGATTTAACGGTAAAAGGAGGATTAGTGAGTGATAAGAGTTAGATCGATGCTATATGCGTTAATAAAGGTATGGGTACCTTTTTGCTCTGTGACGACTGTGTTTATAATTACTTTATTTTTTCTTGATAATTTTTTGATTACAAATATAATTTTGTTTTTCATGGGGAATGAGAGAAAAGATATCATCATAACATTAGGAGAATATTTAAATACAGGTGTGTCTTTCTTTTTAGGTATTTTTCTTGTTTTACAATTATTGAATTTTTTCAAAAAAAATAATGCTGGGAAAGTATTTAATTCTCACGGAAATATTTATCACGACTACTCCTATGCAACTTTTTTTATAGCTGCAAAAGTATTAGGATACACGAAAGTTCAATTAGCAGGCATACCTATAGGAATGCAATATAAATTAGTATTGAGAGGCACGTTCATAGATGTGGTAGAGGATATGTGGGAAAATCATTATATTCAGGCGGTTTCGGATGAAAATGGAAAGTTGCCATCAAATTTTATTAAAGTAAGAAAAATAAATTTTGATGATCATTACTGTAATAAGATAAATTTGATAATCAATGATACTTGTTTGATTCTACCAAAAACTATAGATAAAAAATATTCTGATAATGCTACAATTTGTGTTGATTCTACTCATACCAGTGGTGGACACAGATACTTAAATAACTATTTAGTTAATAGAATAAGACGTGTTATTCAAAAAGAATTACCTCAGGAAGTAGAAGAAATATATATTTTTTCAACCGCAAATCCTAAAAATAATTTGAATATTATAACTTCTTGTTTCAGAAAGTTCGGAAGATTTCAAAATCAAAAAGTTTATGTAGTACAGTTTGATGGTAAGTATTATAAGAAAGCGACTAGGGTTATTTAGCATATTGAATCCCTACCCGAAAACTGAACACTCAAAAAAAAAAGAGTGTTGTTAGTTTTCGGGTTATTTTTGTGCAAGTTTTCGTCTATCTCTTCTCTATATTCTTCAATATTTTCTTCAGCTAAAATAGGATCTCCACAAGCAATTTCTCCCAAAACAGGAATCTGTCTATATTTTTCAACAGGTATTAAATTTTTCGATATCTCGCCATACCGCGGATCAATCGTAGACTTCAATACGCCAAAATAATCTGCTATGTCGTTAAAGGCAGCGCGCGTTAATGCTGGATTTACTAGCAAAGAAGCCGCTAAAACTGCTGATGTGCATTTTCAAACGTTGTCCAAATATGAAAAAGATAGTTCTGATATTCCATTTTCTCTTTTAAATGAGCTGTCTAATCTGTATCAAGTTCCTATTAACAATATTTTTTTGGGCAAAGAGTACGATTTAATGCGTATCATAAATAATAAAAGAAATGAGGTAATGAATTGAACGAAGTTTCAAAGGACGTTCTGGCAATCGAAGCCCACGAAAAAGCAAAGTCTTAGTCTGATACGCTTAACACTTCTTTACTATAGATTGCTCTAAGTGTAAACCGTCAGGCTTTTTTACTGTCTAAATTTAACTAGCACCACGCGTATGAGTATTAGTCTCTTATATTAAAATTCGTCTGGAAAGTAACTTGTCAATGTAAGTTCTTTATCAAGGGCTATTAAATAGGGAACCTTGTAGGGAAATCAATTCATTTTATGAAATTGATTTCTCTTTTGTTTAAACAAAATTATCCTAATTATTTCTACCTGAATAATTCATAGATCTAATTTTTTTGGGAAAATAACGTTTATACATCGATTTGAGTTGAATTTTCTTTTTTCAACCGGTTTGTACTTGCGAAAACAGATTTCCTTTTGTTTTTTTAACGAAGATAGGGAATCTGGAGCTGTTTTTGGGCGCACGAATCCCTTAGTGATTCCATGTCTTTTTAAAAGCTGATTGCTATTTTACACTTGCCAACTGAGTTGCTGGATTTTGTCCAGTAACTGATAAAACAAGTCTTGATAGACATGGGAGGAGCTCATCCGTAAAAGCAATCTACGGCCACTGCGGACTAATTTACCCGCGACCTTGAACAGGCGGAGCCGCAATGTGTCGACTTGGAATGTCGCTTCCTTTTCAGGTAGACAGATGGTCTTCATGAAGTTGACCAGGTTGTAAGCCAACAGGCTTACCATCATCCGTGCATGATTTTCCAAGAAGCTTGAGCTATCCGTCTTGTCGAAATAGAACCCATTTTTCGCTTCCTTGATGAAGTTCTCCATGGTGCCACGTTTATGGTAAATCTGGAAGATGGTTTTCGCGGATAATTCCTCGTGAAAATTAGTGACCACGTACTCGTGACTGAACACCAGCTGATTCGCTTCCCGAGTCGATTTGATACAGATTCGACGTTTTTGGGGCCAGCTATTGGCTTGATAGAACGCGGAATAGTGGTGGACTTCCCTTTCATCCCAGGAATGGTTGTCCCCAACCAGGACATAGGATTCCGCTAGTTTTTCCACGACTTTATTTGATTTCAGGCGGATGACATAGAAACTTCCGTTGGATTCACATGTATCATAGACCTTGGGCGTCGCAAAGCCGCTGTCTCCCCGGACCAAAATATCAGTGCAGGGAAGGACTTGACGGTAATGTGTGAGCATCGGTGCCAGAAAATCTTTTACACCTTTTGACGTATACACATTTCCAGAACGAAGTTCTGCTTTCAGAAAGTCTCCCGTAAGGCCATCGAAGGCTACCAACGGATGATAGCCCTGTGTGCCGTAATGGGCATTGTACTCAGTCTTTTCTTGGTTCCCGAACGTATCCGAATGTGTGGAATCTAAATCGATGATCATTTGGGTATTGTTCCGTTCCATGCGGACCTTGTCCAGCATGGCTTGGTTCAGTTCCTGGAACTGTGCAATGTTCTCCTCGCTGATCCGGTCCCAGAAGCGGGATAGTGAGGCCTGGGAGGCGATGGCTTCCTTATCCAAAACCAACCGAAAAATGGGATCTTCCTTCAAGAGATTGGCGGATGAATCCGCGGAATATCCGGCAATCAACTGGAAGAGCAGCTGTTCGAGCAGGGAGATGTTGTCATGAGTCCAATAAATACGGTCCTCATTGAAGTGGAGGAATTGCTTCGCGAACGAATAAAATCCAAGCGAATTCATGAATTCCTTCACCAAGATGAGACCGGCATCTGACGAAAGATTACCACCGGTGTTTGACACCACCATTTTAGAGTTGAATTTTACGTGTTTTTCCTGTAATGTAGCCATTGAGAGAACCCCTTTCTTGGTTTAGTTTAGACACTTTAACCATAGCAGATTGGGGTTCTTTTTGTACACCCAAAGGGTGCGGCAAAAGAAAAGAAGAACCGTGCGTTAATAAGCTTTTAATAGAGTTTCAGAAATTCTATGAATTATTCAGGTATTATCTTATTAGTACACTAATAAGAAAGAAGGTTTTCCCATGCAAACAACTATTTCAGGTCTTATTTTGTTACCTATTTTCGCTCTTACTCTATTTTATGTTATGCGGTATAAAGTCAGTAAAAGTCTTTCTCCTGTTCAAAAAATAACGGTTGTTTCATTTGTTGTTTATTGCTTTGCCGTACTGTATTTAACCTTCTTTCCTTTCCAAATCCAAACAGGAATTTATGCCAACCAAACACCTTGGAAGAGCCGAATTAACTTTGATCCTGTTTTAGATCTCTCTGCCCTGCCGAATCTTCTGATGCTTGCTCCATTGTCGGTGTATTACTACTTGATGAGAAAAAATTCGTCTTTGTTAAAAGCCATCAGACTTGGCTTCTTAGTTAGCTTCAGCATTGAATTTTTACAATTTTTAACGAATTACTTCTTGGGCGGCTGGCGTGGAGCCGACGTTGCTGACCTTGTTATCAATACCTTAGGAGCAGCATTTGGATATTTAATTGTCAGTGGTACCTTTCACACTGCTAAGGAAACTTCTTGGATGCATCAGTTTAAGTTATATTAATTAGCAACCAAGCAGCATTGCGGTAGCAGTGTTGTTTTTTCTAAAAGAACCTTCAAAAAAGCTCCGCTTCTTGATGAAATCAATCTTCTTAATTTAACAACCAGCTAAATTCTACTGGTTGAATTAAGAAGTACATCTCATCAAGAAACGGGGCTGTATTTTTGCTTTTTTGTTAGCACATGTCCTTGTACTCTAACTATACATCTTCGTATGCCATTGTTCTAAAATCGTTCCTATCGTTTCTCTTAATTTCAGACAACGATTTTTGTACAATAACCTAAAATAATATCCTCTCAAAAAATGGATGACATTCGATTTTTTCCAGAAGAAGTTTAAACTGTATCCTTCTTTCTCCAATACTTCATTAAGTTCGTCAAAAATCTTCCATATCCAGTTCTCCATATCATTTTCCGATACGCCTTTTTCTTGAAGGGCTTCTACTGCAAAAAGCAGTCTTTCCTCTTCCTCATCCATGAATGACGTTTGAATTTCAACGAATTACAAAGCCTATTATAATAACAATAATTTAATGATTATCAGTAACTTTACATCATACAAACTCATATTTAATCAATGATATGTGGGTCACTGTGTGGGTCAATAAATCTCATTGCGCTTGGGGAGCATTTTTTTAAAATGCAAATGCGATTAAAGAAATACCAATCATCATTAAATAAAAACCTACTAAAAAGGCTAAAGTAAATGCTGAAACGATAGGATTAAAGAATAGCATAACTCCCAAAATAATTCCGATAATATTTAAAATGACTACAAACCAGTAATAACCTTTACTAGCACTTTTGAAAATATCTGCTTCTGCCAAATTGATAACAGAATCTACAATAAACCAAATTGCAAAAGTAAATGGTAACGTTAGCAATCCAATTTCTACGTTAAAGAACAAGAAAATACCAATGATTAAATCAAGAATACCTAGCACGATTAATAAAGTTGATTTTTGATTTGTAAATTCATGTAATTTACGTCTGAAAAACAGTTCAAAAACCCCTTTAATAATAGCAAGTATTGCGAACAAATAAACGATTGCTACCAAACTACCTGTTACATCTTGAAACGCAAATAAAGAAACCAATACAAACAATACTCCCATTAAAAAATAAGGCCAACTAAAACTACTTCTTTTTTCCATTTTAAATCATCCTTTCTATGTTTGAAATAATTATACCGCTTATTAAAAAATAATGAAAATAATAACATAAAAAAAGCCGCTCTCTATTAAAAGAAAGCGACTTTATTTGTATTTAAAATGCTAGATTGATTTCTGAATCTTGCCCCATTGCTTGAGAAATATCGTCTACTAATGCCGAAAATTGTTGATACCTAGACGAATGTTGAACGTAGCCGATTGTTTAGCATCTTCCAAATTGTATTGGTAGGTCATTTAATCCCTCCTCATTTTACAATTCTGTTGGCTCTAGCTAATTCAGAAACAGATACTTTTTTCTCGGTTTTTTGTTGCGGTTCTTCTTTGTATTTCTCGGCGATCTTGTCAAAACTATTTACAATTTTTTTAGAAAAATCATCTCCACTTTCTAAAATTGCTTTTCTCAGTCCGGTATACATTTTTTCATACATAGTTAAATCGCTCCTTCATTTTCTAATTGTTTTCTGGCTTCATTAAACGTTACACTACTTAAATTTCTAAAAAGTGAGTAAGGCTTTTGATATAATTCATTTCTGAAATTTTTGTCTAGTTAGTACAAATCAACTAAGCGGCTATATTCTGAACTTTCGCTTGTAAGCTCAATGCTTTTTAAACCTTCTTGACGCTCTGCTTCTCGTACTTTTGCTCTTAAATTTTCAGTGTTTAAAATCAATTCTTTACCTGAATAATTCATAGATCTAATTTTTTTGGGAAAATAACGTTTATACATCGATTTGAGTTGAATTTTCTTTTTTCAACCGGTTTGTACTTGCGAAAACAGATTTCCTTTTGTTTTTTTAACGAAGATAGGGAATCTGGAGCTGTTTTTGGGCGCACGAATCCCTTAGTGATTCCATGTCTTTTTAAAAGCTGATTGCTATTTTACACTTGCCAACTGAGTTGCTGGATTTTGTCCAGTAACTGATAAAACAAGTCTTGATAGACATGGGAGGAGCTCATCCGTAAAAGCAATCTACGGCCACTGCGGACTAATTTACCCGCGACCTTGAACAGGCGGAGCCGCAATGTGTCGACTTGGAATGTCGCTTCCTTTTCAGGTAGACAGATGGTCTTCATGAAGTTGACCAGGTTGTAAGCCAACAGGCTTACCATCATCCGTGCATGATTTTCCAAGAAGCTTGAGCTATCCGTCTTGTCGAAATAGAACCCATTTTTCGCTTCCTTGATGAAGTTCTCCATGGTGCCACGTTTATGGTAAATCTGGAAGATGGTTTTCGCGGATAATTCCTCGTGAAAATTAGTGACCACGTACTCGTGACTGAACACCAGCTGATTCGCTTCCCGAGTCGATTTGATACAGATTCGACGTTTTTGGGGCCAGCTATTGGCTTGATAGAACGCGGAATAGTGGTGGACTTCCCTTTCATCCCAGGAATGGTTGTCCCCAACCAGGACATAGGATTCCGCTAGTTTTTCCACGACTTTATTTGATTTCAGGCGGATGACATAGAAACTTCCGTTGGATTCACATGTATCATAGACCTTGGGCGTCGCAAAGCCGCTGTCTCCCCGGACCAAAATATCAGTGCAGGGAAGGACTTGACGGTAATGTGTGAGCATCGGTGCCAGAAAATCTTTTACACCTTTTGACGTATACACATTTCCAGAACGAAGTTCTGCTTTCAGAAAGTCTCCCGTAAGGCCATCGAAGGCTACCAACGGATGATAGCCCTGTGTGCCGTAATGGGCATTGTACTCAGTCTTTTCTTGGTTCCCGAACGTATCCGAATGTGTGGAATCTAAATCGATGATCATTTGGGTATTGTTCCGTTCCATGCGGACCTTGTCCAGCATGGCTTGGTTCAGTTCCTGGAACTGTGCAATGTTCTCCTCGCTGATCCGGTCCCAGAAGCGGGATAGTGAGGCCTGGGAGGCGATGGCTTCCTTATCCAAAACCAACCGAAAAATGGGATCTTCCTTCAAGAGATTGGCGGATGAATCCGCGGAATATCCGGCAATCAACTGGAAGAGCAGCTGTTCGAGCAGGGAGATGTTGTCATGAGTCCAATAAATACGGTCCTCATTGAAGTGGAGGAATTGCTTCGCGAACGAATAAAATCCAAGCGAATTCATGAATTCCTTCACCAAGATGAGACCGGCATCTGACGAAAGATTACCACCGGTGTTTGACACCACCATTTTAGAGTTGAATTTTACGTGTTTTTCCTGTAATGTAGCCATTGAGAGAACCCCTTTCTTGGTTTAGTTTAGTCACTTTAACCATAGCAGATTGGGGTTCTTTTTGTACACCCAAAGGGTGCGGAAAAAGAAAAGAAGAACCGCGCGTTAATAGGCTTTTAATAGAGTATCAGAAATTCTATGAATTATTCAGGTTCTAATTGATTCTATAAGCACTTTACTTAGCGATACATAAAAATTGTGTTATAATACAGTTGTAGTCTTAAAGGATATTATGGTCACTAAGTTACACATATAAATTTTTATGGAGGTGTTGTAATATGGCAAATTTTTACGGAAATGATCCTTTTTTCAACAATGATATGGATGATGTTTTCAATCAATTATTTCGGCGCATGGATAATCAAAATTCGGAGCGTGCACGGTATTTAGTTAATGGACAATCGTTGACACCGGATGAGTTTACTCAATACCGAGCAACTGGTAAGCTACCCCAAAATAATAAAACAATAGAAGTATCTAAAGATGGTAAACAGGCTGTTAAAAAAGGAGGGATTTTAGAAAAGTTAGGGACTAATTTGACGGAACAGGCTCGTGATGGATTACTAGATCCAGTGATTGGACGTGAGAAGGAGATTCAAGAAACTGCAGAAATTTTGAGTCGTAGAACGAAAAATAATGCAATCTTAGTTGGTGATGCCGGTGTAGGTAAAACTGCAGTCGTCGAAGGTCTGGCACAAGCAATTGTGGCTGGTAAAGTTCCAGAAACGATTCAAGATAAAGAAATCTATTCGATTGATTTATCGTCTTTGGAAGCAGGAACTCAATATCGCGGTTCTTTTGAAGAAAATATTAAACAGCTGGTAGAGGAAGTTAAAGCAGCTGGTAATATTATTCTATTCTTCGATGAAATTCATCAGATTCTCGGCACGGGTGCCACTGGTGGTGAAGATGGTGGCAAAGGATTGGCTGATATCATTAAACCTGCTTTGTCACGTGGCGAGCTGAGTGTAATCGGGGCTACGACTCAAGATGAATATCGCAATACTATTTTGAAAAATGCGGCTTTGGCACGGCGATTCAATGATGTTGTGATTAATGAACCGACGGCCGCTGACACTTTACGTATATTACAAGGTATTAAAGAGCTGTACGAAAAACATCATCATGTTGTATTACCAGATGATGTTTTGAAGGCGGCTGTGGATTATTCAATCCAATATATACCACAACGCACTTTGCCAGATAAAGCTATCGATTTGATCGACATGACTGCGGCGCATGTAGCGGCTAAAAATTCGCCAACTGATGTTGAGACATTGGATCAACGCCTTAAAAAATTAGAGGCAGCTAAGGAGGCCGCCATTAAAGCGGAGGACTTTACCAAAGCCGCCGATATCAAGAAGTCGATCGAGGAAATCAAGCAAAAAATTAAAGAAACGGATCAAAAAGAAGAAATCACTGTCACGATTGATGATGTGGCACAATCGGTTGAACGTTTAACTGGTATACCAGTTTCTGATATGGGCGCTAATGATATTGAGCGCTTGAAAAATCTTGATAAGCGTCTGAAAAGTAAGGTAATCGGTCAAGATGAAGCGGTTGAAATGGTAGCAAAAGCAATTCGGCGTAACCGTGCGGGCTTTTCAGAGGGTGATCAGCCGATTGGAAGTTTTCTGTTTGTGGGCCCAACTGGCGTAGGAAAGACTGAATTAGCTAAGCAATTAGCCTTAGATATGTTTGGAAATGAAAATGCGATTATTCGGCTAGATATGAGTGAATATGCTGATCGTACAGCTGTGTCGAAATTAATTGGTACCTCGGCTGGATACGTAGGCTATGAAGATAATGCTAATACTCTAACTGAACGGGTTCGGCGTAATCCATATTCCATTGTATTATTAGATGAAATTGAAAAGGCTCATCCACAAGTATTAACGTTACTGTTACAAGTGATGGATGATGGGCGCTTAACGGATGGACAAGGTAATGTCATTAATTTCAAAAATACGATTATTATTGCTACTTCTAATGCTGGCTTTGGTAATGAATCATTAAGTGGTGACGAGCAACGAGATCAGTCATTAATGGATAAGTTAGCACCATTTTTCCGCCCAGAATTTCTGAACCGTTTTAATGGAATCGTGGAATTTTCACATCTGACTAAGCAAGACTTAAGTCAAATTGTCGATTTAATGTTGTCGGATGTACAAAAAACTTTAGCCAAAAAATCCATCAAACTTGAGGTAACTAAAGCGGCCAAAGATTGGCTGATGGAACAAGGCTATGATGAAGCAATGGGTGCGCGGCCGTTACGGCGAGTAATTGAACAACAAATTCGTGATAAGGTAACGGATTTTTACCTTGACCACTTAGATGTCAAAAACTTGAAGGCTGATTTAGTGGATGATGAGATTGTGATATCGGCAGCTTAGCTTAAATCAGTGTTCATAAATAACTTTATATAAGAGGAGATTTATTGGGAAGGAGATTGCTTGATAGATCTCCTTTTTTCGTTGATTTTCACCATTTGATATTAATCTATTGAGTAATATGGGTAGCGTCAAGGATAAAATCCATATAATTGTGTAAAAGCAAGAAGGCCATATAAACGCCTTGAATCTCTACCCGAAAAATGAACACTCAAAAAAAAGAGTGTTGTTAGTTTTCGGTATACTTTATTTGAGTTATACAGAAGGGAGTGGGCATTTTGAGTAAAAAGATTTATAACCAATCTGAAATTAAAAATTTGGAAAATAATCCGAATATCAAAAGTGTGACAGAGAGAAGCATCACCTATTCATCAGAATTCAAAACAAAGGCAATTAAACAGAGCCTACAAGGCATGACGGCCACTCAGATATTTGAACTTGCAGGACTTCCTTCCCGTTTAATTGGAGAAGGAAAAGCGAACCAAACACTGTCTCGTTGGAAAAAATTATATAAAAGACATGGCGAAGATATATTGCTTCAAGAGACTCGTGGTACTGGTCAGAGTGGTCCATATGGATCAAGAGGACAACTATCGTTAGAAGAAGCTTTAGAAAAAGCTAATGCCCGTATAGCCTATTTGGAGGGTAATCTTGAACTAGTAAAAAAATTAGAATTGCACGAGAGGAGCGTGAAAAACGACAGAAAAAACGACTTAACTAAACAGGAACGCTTTGAATTAATTAACCAAATTATTCGTGAAAATCAACTTGTTGGCATGGTTAATCATTTGTGTAATCTTGCGGGGGTAAGTAGAAGTGGCTATTATTACTGGCTAAGTAGTAGCTATAAACGAAATGAATGTGAGCGCAATGATTGGGAAGATTTCCAATTGTTATATAGGGTATTTCTCGATAAGAAGAAATGTGGCATCGATGAAATAAAAATGGCGCTAGAAAATGAATACAGTATAATAATGAATCATAAAAAAATCAGAAGAATTATGCGTAAAAATGCCATTATATCAACAATAAGAGCAGCTAAACCGTATCGTAAAATCATGAAGGCAACTCAAGAAAATGCTACGAAGAAAAATATTCTCAATCGCCAATTTAATCATAATATGCCATATAAAGTGTTTCTAACAGATATCACTTATCTTCCTTATGGAAGTGGACAATGGGCTTATCTTTCAGCTGTTAAAGATGGTTCTACTGGCGAGATTGTTGCACACCACTGCTCAACTAGCTTAAAAATGAACTTAGTTTATGAAACACTGGATAAATTGAATGATGTGATTAAAGATATGCCATTAATGGACAGATATATCCACTCAGATCAAGGTATTCATTATACATATCCTGTTTTCCAGGAAAAAGTAAAAGATATCGGGTTAATTCAATCCATGTCGAGGCGGGGGAACTGTTGGGATAATGCACCAATAGAATCATTTTTCGGACATATGAAGGATGTAGTATTATCCGAAAGAAGAGAAACACTACAAGACCTTTGGTATGCTGTCGAAGAGTATATTGAATTTTACAACAATCATCGTTATCAGAAAAAATTAAAAAGGATGACCCCGACTGCTTATCGGGATCATCTTCTGTGGGCAGTATAATGTTCTTTTTTATTTGTTCAGTTTATTGGTAGGGGTTCATATAACAAATTAATAAGTTTCTTTTATAATTAGATTTGTACAAGGATAGTAGCGACCACGTTCTATTTCTGATTGTTAGTAGACGTGGCTGATCTTTGTAAATAAAGATTAGAAATTAGTTCAAATGAATTTTAGTTTACATAAGATATATTATACAAAGTTATCGGTGATAAATAGCTTTAAATCAGCATGATTATTGTGTTGATTATATTTATGTCAACTAATTTCTCGTTATCATAAATATAATCAACTTAGCTAGATGAATTTTATTTGATTGGCTATCTTGATAACAAAGCTATTCATAATTACGTGATTTAAAAAAGAAATCATACAATTAGTTGATCCATTTCTTTTTTTATTCGGTAAACTGTTTGCCTAGTCACATTATAGTCTTTTGCAATCTTTGAGATAGCAACTCCATTCTCCAGATCCTGAACGATGCTTTTATAAACAAGGCGTCGCTGAGGATCTTTTGTTTCTGCACTGTATAACTTAGGACGACCTTTATAGACGCCGTTTGCTTTAGCAATCTTGATTCCTTGAGCTTGGCGACGTTTGGATTCTGTACGCTCTTGTTCTGCAATCATGGCTAAGATTTGAATGATCAAGTCTTTGATGAATTTATCCAGGAGAGGATTTCCGATTGCTTCAGCCATGATCGGTAAACTGGTGATAATAAGCCGCACATTCTTTTTCTTTAAATAATTAACGGAATCGATAATCTCGTCATAATTTCGTCCAAGTCGATCGATGGCCTCCACAATAAAAATATCTTGGTCTCTAACAAAATCTAAAGCTTCCTGGAAAATTGGACGATGACTAATAGTCGCTCCAGATTGTTTCTCTATAAAAATTTTTTCAGCACCAAACTTTTTCATTTCTTCAATTTGACGTTGTTCATTTTGATCGATCGATGAAACTCGGATATATGCAATTTTCAATAATTTTTACCTGCTTTCTCGAACTATATAAAACACACCCTAATCATACATTGGGAAACCTTATTTTTCAATGTTATATTCATGTCTATTTAGGGTACACCCGAATTAGACATAATTAAAGAAAAAACGTAGGCTTCTATTTTCGATACATGATTTTATCCGATTATGGTATATAATCGTTTATTTCTGGCGGTCATAAAAAAGAACCCTATGGGTATAGGGTTCTTCATACATGATTTTATACAATTTCATGTGTCTTGTATTCAAGTCACGCCACAAGAGTATGGTTGACATATCATTTTGACTTTGAACACCTAGATAAATATAAATAAATAATAGAGATAAAAAATGTAGTGTAATCCTTAATTATCTCTATTACTCGATTAATTTGAAGGTGTGCAATCATTCTTTAGACTGCCTTTAGCAATCGAAGTCCATTCAAAATAACAACCAATGTACTTCCTTCATGAATAATGACACTGATTGCAATATCCGTTAAGCCTAAGAAACTAACGACAATTAAAAAAGCAACAACGGCCATTGAAAAAATAATATTCTGCCAAATAACACGGTTCATTTTCGAAGAAATATTATGAGATTGTACCAATTTAGATAAATTGTTTTGCATTAAAACTAAATCAGATACCTCTACTGCCACATCAGTCCCATCTCCCATAGCGATTCCCACATCTGCATTAACAAGAGCAGGAGCATCATTTACACCGTCTCCAACCATGGCGGTCACGCCGTATTTTTCTTTTTGTTCGTCTATTATTCTGGATTTGTCTTCCGGCATGACATTTGCAATCACTTCATCTATTCCCAATTGTTTAGCAACCGCTTTTCCCGTCATTTCTGAGTCACCAGTAATTAATGTGGTGTGTATACCTTGTTCTCTGAAATATTCAATGGTTTCTTTAGCATATTCACTCGGAACGTCCATAAGGGCAATAAGGCCTATAACCTCTTCATCTACTGCTACGTATACGACTGTCTTACCTTCTGACGCCCATTCATTATTTAAACGACTATATTCATCTGAAACATCATCAAACGAAGTCGGTTTTCCTATACGATAATTTCTCCCTTTGTAATCTCCCGTCAATCCTTTACCAATTTGGTTTTCTACTTCAATAGTTAGTTTGTTTTTTTGCTCAAACTTTCTTAGAATAGCATCTGCTAAGGGGTGATTGGATTCTTTTTCAAGAGCTACTACGATATCAATCATGTTTTCTTCGTTCACGGAATCAGCAAAATAATAATTGGTTACTTCAGGTTTTCCTTTGGTCAAGGTGCCCGTCTTATCAAATGCAATTGCTTTAATATCGGCTAATTGAGACAGGTAAGAACTACCTTTTGAAAGGACTCCTTTTTTGGCTAAATTAGAAGTCGTCGATAGCGTTGCCGAGACAGTAGCTGCTGCTAAAGCACACGGTGAAGCTGCAACTAAAAGGACCAATCCTCTATAGACACTTTGTGACCATGTCCAATCAAGTAGAAAAGGAGCCAATAACATGAATAACGGAATGGCAATTAAAACAACTGTAACGTATTTCGGTTCAAATTTTTGGATTATACTCGCAGCTTTTGTTTGGTTGTCTTGGTTCTGGTTTACTAACTGTAAAATTTTTGAAAATACTGTATCTTTATTTTCTTTAGTGACTTCCATTGTGAAAGTACCTGTTCCATTGATTGTACTTCCGAAAACGTCGTCTCCTTTGGATTTCTCTTTCGGGATACTTTCTCCATTAATAGACGACTCATCAATGGATGTAGATCCAGACAAAATGACGCCATCAATAGGTACTTGATCGCCATTCAAAACTTGAAGTTGATCTCCCACTTTTAATTCACTGACATCTACATTTTTTGTACTGCCATCAGGTAGGATTAACCGGGCAGTCGTTGGATTCATTTCGAGTAATTTCGTTATTTCTCGTTTGCTTCTTCCTTCTGCATAATCTTCCAAAAAATGTGCGCCAGAAAAAATAAGAATCAATAATGTTCCTTCCCAAAAATTCCCCATCAAAGAAGCTCCAATTGCCGCTAATCCCATTAAAATATGAGAATTAGGTATGAACTTTTTTTGTGCTTTTGAATTCTCAATTGTTTCTCCAAGGCCTTCAAGAAGAATAACGTGATACCCGGCACTGATTGTAGCGATTGAGAACAAAACATTTTGTACCAACTGATAATCTTCATTCAAAAATAGAGCAATCACTGCTAATGCTAAACCAACAAAGTACAAAACGACTGGCATTTTCCCATGATCATGATCGTGACCGTGGTTGTGATTATGCTTTTCTTGAGACTGTTGTTTTTGGACAGTTTCCATTTCTATTGCCTCCCTATATAATTTATAAGTCCTTTGTTTCCATCATTTACTTCTTGAATCACAAAAATTTCCGCTATTTCTGGATCCTTTCGTCTATTCCAAAAGTAAATCGTAATGAATCTACTTTACATATGACTAACTAATCATATGTTTGTATTCTCATTTTATATCGCTATATACGTTTTGTCAAGATAAAGAGAACGCAACTTCTCTTTTATAAACAAAAGATTAGCATTGTTTCGCTCATATGGTAATATAGATATGAACGAAAGGTCATATGAAAGGAATAAAAACACTATGGATATAAAAACAACTTCTCCAATCGATAAAGAAGGTTCTGTTGCAAAGTTTTAAATCTACTATCAAATAAGGTAGAATAATAGAAAAAGATAGCAGGAGGAATGACGATGAATCATTTTAAAGGAAAGCAATTTCAGCAGGATGTGATTATTGTAGCCGTGGGCTAC
>OKHF01000314.1_pt1 | contig 14318 bp, 10 predicted proteins | sample 1614351 | NCBI WGS metagenome assembly OKHF01 (sample SAMN04436930, study PRJEB24849) | human gut metagenome | biome: human gut; feature: NICU; material: stool | host: Homo sapiens | place: USA: Saint Louis, MO | collected 2012-06-13
AGGTTATACACAAGTTATTCACAGGAATAATAGTTTTTTCCACATCTTTTACAATGGTTATGCACATTATTCCTAAAGTTATACACATTTATCGCAATAGTTATTCACAAGAGGCACGTCATGCAGTCATTTGATTTAAATAATATATGGGAACATATATTGCAAGAGGCGAAAAAGAATATGCAGCATTTACCTGACGCATTGTATTTGCGCGTCACGTCATCGTTGATTCCCATGTCTCTCGAAAGTCATTCGATCCATATTGGGGTCATGCAAACATTTGTAAAAAACTTAATCGACCAGCAGCCGCAGATTAGCAAGGCTTTGCAGGATGCTATTACTACGGTCATCGGTTCCCATCGGGATATGGTATTATTCGATTTCAATCAAGAGAGTGTAGATACTACCTTTGTTGATGAAAGTCTCATCGATACGCCAGTTGTAGCACCGCCAATGCCTTTACCTCCTATAGTAGAGGAAAAGGCTCATCAAGAGGAGTTTTACACACCAGTCTATCAAGATCCTGTCTATATAGACCGTGCACCAGCGCCTGTGGAAATTCCAGACGAACCAATGGTAGCTACACCAAAGAAATCCACAGAAACAACGCCAACATTGCAGTCTGATAATGTACCTGTGGATTTATCGTTATCTAATCTCAATCCGGCGTACCGTTTTGATAACTACGTAACAGGTAATGCCAACCGTATACCATTTGGGGCTGCACAAAATGTAGCTGAATTTCCTGGTGGAGACTATAATCCGCTCTTTATATACGGTCTATCTGGCCTCGGCAAAACACACTTGATGCACGCCATCGGCAATGCTATCAAAGAAAATCATCCACATATGAAGGTCATGTCTATTACGAGCGAAAATTTTATGAATATTTTCGTTGAAACATTACAGCGCAATCAAGGTAAATTATTCCGCAACACATTCCGCAATATAGACGTGCTCATGATTGACGATATTCAGTTCCTTGAAAGCCGTGAAAGTACGAAAACTGAACTGTTTAATACATTCAATGAATTATTAAATAACAACAAGCAAATTGTACTTACCTCTGATACGATGCCAAACGATATGGAACAGTTCGAAGATCGTCTTCGCTCTCGTTTCCAAGCTGGTTACATTGCCACAATGGAAAATCCAGATTTAGAAACGCGCATTGCCATCTTCAGATCACTGCTCGAACGTGAATATAAAAAGAACCGCATTATTCGCATCGATAATGATTCTATTAACTACGTAGCATTGCAATTTAGCGAAAACGTCCGTGTGTTGCAAGGTGCTTTCACCAAACTCATCGGTACAGCGTCCATCGATCAACGTCTAGAATCTATTGACCTAGAATACACAAAACACGCCTTGGCGGGTCTCGTTCATACAGAAGAGGTAAATATAGTTAATATTGAAAGCATCCAAAATTTTGTAAGTTCCTATTTCAATATTAAAAAGCAAGACCTACTTGGCAAGAAACGAAAAGCCCAATTCGCATTTCCACGGCAAATCGCCATGTATCTATGCCGCGATATGATCAATGAAAGCTATCCACAAATCGCAGCAGCTTTCTCTCGTGATCATACAACAATTCTCCATGCGTACGATAAAATAACGAAGGAAATTGAAAAAAACGAAGAAACTAAACGAATGGTTGCAGAAATTAAACAGAAATTAACAACCTGTGGATAACTCTGTGGATATATAGTGAATAACTTTGTGGATATCACAAAACTTGCACTTTGGTGTGAATATGTGGATAAGTATGTACAAACTATTAACATAGTTATGCACAGCTCATAATTCACACAATTATTGGCGCCGATTCACTTTTACACATATAAACAGACCCCTACTATTACTACTACTAAAACTAAGAAACAATCAGAAAAATAGTAGAAACAGATCTATCGTAGAATATATATAGAGCATCTACAATAGCAAACATAGAATATTAAAAACAAAACAAGTAATTATTAGTGCTTCTACAATATATATAAATCGTAATCACAAACAACATATATATTAGAAATAATATAGTAGTTAATAATAAAATCCAATTATACAAATTAATATAAAACTTTCAAAAAGGAGTAACATATGCATATTACATTCCCAAAAGCAAATCTCCAAAAAGCAATCAACGTATTGCAAAAGGTATCTCAAAATAAAACAAGTTCCAACTTACCAGGTGCTATTTACATAACTACAAAAAATGGTCAAGTAGAATTGCAAGGTAACGACTTTGAACTTGGTATCCGTTTAACAATTGACGGCGACATCAAAGAACCTGGTACTTTAGTAGTAGGTTCCCGTTATTTCCAAGAATTAATTCGTAAATTACCTGGCGATACTATCGAACTTTACAAACCAGAAGACGGAAATTCTTTGACAATCACATCTGGATCTTCCGAATTTAATCTTGTTACATTACACCCAGATGATTTCTCCTTGGTGGAACAAATTCACGACCAAGATCATGTAAACATCGATAGCTTTGCTATGAAAGAACTTATCGATTTAACAAACTACGCAGCAGCTACTGATGAAGATCGCCCTGTATTTACCGGTGCTCTTCTTGAAATCAAAGAAAACGAAGTGACTATGGTTGCTACCGATACACACCGTATGGCTGTTAAAAAAATCACTATCGATGAGCCAGCAACTACTCCAATGCGCGCTATCATTCCTACAAAAACGTTAGCTGAAGTATCTCGTTTATTACCAACAGATAATCCAGCTATGATCAATATCATCTGGAATCGTACACAAATCGTATTTAATTTTGAATCTATTTATATTATTTCTCGCTTAATCGAAGGCACGTATCCTGAATATGAAAAGGTAATTCCTTCCCAATTCGATTCTAGCGCTGTAATCGACCGCCGCGAATTCGCTGGTGCTGTTGATCGCGTATCCTTATTGGCTAAAGACATCAGCTATAACGTAATTCGTTATGATTGGTCTGAAAGCAATGTCACATTGTCTACTCAAAATACTGAAATTGGTATGGCAAAAGAAGACGTAGCTGTTGAATTTAAAGGTACACCTTTTACAATCTCCTTCAATGGTCGTTACATCTCTGACATTTTGCGTCACAGCACAGGCGACAATATCCACTTGTTCTTAAAACAAAATGGTCCTGTTGTCATTCGCCAAGACAATAATCCGAACTATACATACGTAGTAACACCAGTTCGCACAAATGCATAAAAGTAAAAGCAGGGCAGTAGTCAATGGAGGAGCTTGCGACGACAGAGACACTGCATCGCTTTGTTCTGAACGTAAGATTTTCTAGATAACAAAGTTATCTAAGAAAATCCACAGTGAAGAACTGTGCTTTGGGCTCCAACCAAATATAACTTTGGTCGGAGCGTGCAATTTTTCAAAGAAAAATGCTCAGCGAGCGACCTGGACTCAGTATGATATATATGCTTATGTTAATTGTCTACTTTAGGAGAACTTTATGAAAGAGCAACAGCAGGTACCCATTCATACGGAGTACATTCAAATTGATCAGTTGTTGAAGTTAGAAGGCATTATTGAAACAGGTGGTCAAATTAAATCTTTTATCGATGAAGGCATCCTTACCTTGAATGGTCAGGTCGTAAGGGAAAAACGCAAGAAATGCCGCGTTGGTGATGTGATTTCTTGTGAAGGTCACGATGTAGATCTCATAATTACACAAGAGGAGGCATAATCGGTGAGAATTGACTCACTGCAATTATTTCAGTTTCGTAATTATAAGGATGTACAGATACAGTTTAATCCTGAGATTATCGTTCTGCACGGCACCAATGGGGCTGGTAAGACGAATATCCTCGAATCGATTTATGTTGGTACGATTGGTAAAAGCCATCGTACTAACGATACATCGGATATGCTCATGTTTAATGCTGAAGAAGCAGGCATAGTTGTAAAATTCGAGAAAAAAGATACACCTCAAAAGGTAAATATTAAATTATTCCGCCAAGGGGCCAAGGATATTCGTTTAAACGACACAAAAATATCTCAAAAAGAACTGATTGGTACATTAAATACAGTTATCTTTTGTCCTGAAGACTTACAGCTTATTAAGGGAACTCCGTCTGGTCGTAGGCGTTTCCTAGATATGGAAATATCTCAGACCAGCGCTACTTACTATCATCAATTGATGCAGTATAATCGGTTGTTACAGCAACGAAACGCAGTCCTAAAAGAATATAGGGGAAAGAATAATATTCCTCTTGAAGAATGGGATTTGCAGCTAGCAGATATGGCGAGCTTTATCGTAAAGAAACGATTAGAAAGCTTGAAAAAAATCAATCTGCTCATCGATTTGATGAATCGTAAATTGACGGGTGGACTCGAGAATTTAACCATCGGTTATGAACAGCCGTATATGGACACTGGTTCATTAGAATATACAAAGGAAGGCTTTTACGAACGCATCAAAGCAGCGTTGCCGCAAGATCGTCATCGTTTGAGCACTAGTGTAGGTCCTCATCTCGATGATTTAAAATTCTTTTCTGATGCTATGGATTTAAAGAAATTTGGATCCCAAGGTCAGCAACGAACCGCTGTATTGTCCTTAAAGTTGAGTGAACTTGAGTTTATCAAGTCAGAGGTAGGAGAATATCCAGTTCTTCTCTTGGATGATGTATTGAGCGAACTTGATGAGTCGAGACGAGTGAATTTATTGCAGTTTATTCATAAACGAATTCAAACATTTATTACCACTACAGATATTCACGATTTTAAAGATTTGAAATTCGTTCAATTTATTTCTTGTGAAGGAGGAAAGGTTCAGTATGGACAGCCTTGATCTTTGTTTACCAAAGGCCTTAGCAGAACTGAATTTACTGGAACAATATAAATTAAATACCCTCGTTCACAAGTGGCGCGATGTAGTAGGCGATGTTATCGCCGATCATACGAAAATTGTGTCTATCAAGCCTCCAAATATGGTTATCAGTGCAGATAATTCCATGTGGATGCAGGAATTACAGATGCAAAAACGACGTATCATCGAGGCTATCAACAAGTATTATCGCCAAGAGGTCATCACCGATATTCGATTCATCATGAAACGCCAGAGCTATGTGAAAGTAGAAATTAATACGTCTTTCACGATTCCTGATGAACAGATTATTACAAAACGTATTAATTTTGCTAATATCGTGCTTTCAAAAGAAGATGTAGATGCCATCGATAAATCCTTAGAACAAACGGATAACGAAGAATTACGAGCTGCTTTCAGAAAAGTACAAATTACGGCTCGAAAGCGTGAAATATATTTAGAGCAGCATGGGTATCATCGTTGTAAGCGATGTGGCATGCACATGGAATCTAAAAAAGAAATCTGTCCTACCTGTGAATATGAATTGCACAGGGCTCATATCAAGGAAATTAAGGCTGTCATTCGAAAGTATCCGTACTTTAAATACAGCGACTGTCAGCAATTTATACAGTGTACCTTCCCAGATTTTGCAGAAGCGATGCGGGAATCCATATACTTTTACCTGGATAAGATTTATAAAGGATCCATCAATCGCCGTCATATGTTTATGGTGGCCATGCTCATCACCCATAAGAAACCTGATGAGCTAACGGATCAGCATGTTATTAATTTGTGTAATAAATATAGATCAAAGTTCCTTGCTGAAGAGGAACAGCGCAAAATTGATGCTCTTAATGGGACATTAGAAAAGTAGAGGGGGCATTCTTATGTACGTTCATATTGGAGATACCATTTCCGTGCCCATAGAATCCATCATTACGATGGTGCATGCCAAGGGCGGAAAGTCCCATAAAAGTCCTATTCATCACTATGAAACGCTAGAATATATCGCCATGGTGCCAGAGGAGCAAATCAAGACATATGTGGTCACTGATGCTTGTGTGTATGGATCTGGTATCAGTATTAAGACTTTAATGAGACGGATTGATGAGTTTTATAGTATAATAAAGAGATAAAGTTTAATCCTGTACATGTTTTGTCACTTTATTTCAATCAAGTACAGTATGATAGATTGTTAGGAGGAGTTTGTTTCATGCCTGAACAAAATTATGGCGCTCAGAATATTCAGGTTCTTGAGGGTCTAGACGCGGTGCGTAAACGCCCAGGGATGTATATTGGTAGTACGTCTGCGCGCGGTTTGCATCACCTCGTATACGAAGTTGTAGATAACTCTGTAGACGAAGCGCTTGCTGGTTACGCTACACATATCGAAGTATCCATCAATCCAGATAACAGTGTTACCGTTGTCGATGATGGTCGTGGTATTCCAACAGGAATGCATGAATCTGGTATGTCTGCGGTAGAGCTAGTATTAACGAAATTGCATGCAGGTGGTAAATTCGGCGGTGGCGGCTACAAGGTATCTGGTGGTCTTCATGGCGTAGGTATTTCCGTAGTTAATGCGTTGAGTGAATGGACTAAGGTTCAAGTATCTCAAAATGGCATTGTTCAAGAGATTTCCTTTGCTCGTGGTCATAAAACTTCGGAGTTGCACGAAATCGGCAAGGCTGCAGGAACTGGTACTACAGTTATTTTCAAGCCAGATGCAGAAATCTTTGAAACTACCGTATTCAGCTTTGATACATTGAAAATGCGGTTACAAGAATTGGCATTTCTTAACAAAGGCCTTCGCATTACATTGAGCGATTTGCGCCTAGAGGAACCTCGTGTTGAAAGTTTCCACTATGAAGGTGGTTTGATTTCTTTCATTACCTTCTTGAACGAAAATAAAGAAGCAATTAATCCAACTGTTATCAACATTGAAAATACAAAAGATGACGTTGTGGTAGATGTGGCATTGCAATATAACGATAGCTATAGCGAAAACTTGTTGTCCTTTGTAAATAATATCAATACTATTGATGGTGGTACACATTTATCTGGTTTCCGTGCTGCTTTAACTCGCACCCTCAATGATTATGGCCGTAAATCTGGTTTGATCAAGGAAAATGAGTCCAATCTTTCAGGTGAAGACGTGCGTGAAGGTTTGACAGCTGTCGTATCTGTAAAAGTGTTGGAACCTCAATTTGAGGGGCAAACAAAAACTAAACTTGGCAATAGCGAAGTTAAAGGTATTACAGATGTTATCGTTACAGAAGGTCTTAAAACATTCTTTGAAGAACATCCTCAAGATGCGAAGAAAATCATCGAAAAAGCAACGATGGCAAGCCGTGCTCGAGAGGCCGCTCGTAAAGCCCGAGACCTAACACGCCGTAAAAATGCGTTGGAAGTATCTAGCCTTCCTGGTAAATTGGCGGACTGTTCCGAAAAAGATACATCTATGACTGAAATTTATTTAGTCGAAGGTGATTCTGCGGGCGGTTCTGCAAAACAAGGTCGCGATCGTCGTTACCAAGCAATTTTGCCATTGCGTGGTAAAATCCTTAACGTAGAAAAAGCACGCTTAGATAAGATTTTGGCTAATAACGAAATTCGCTCTATGATTACCGCTTTTGGTACAGGTATTGGCGATGAATTCGATATTACAAAATCTCGTTACAACAAGATTATCATCATGACAGATGCGGACGTTGACGGTGCTCACATCCGTACCTTGTTATTAACATTCTTCTACCGCTATATGAAACCATTGGTAGAGGAAGGTCATATCTATATTGCTCAACCACCTTTGTATCAAATCAAGAAGGGTAAATCTCATTGGTATGTATACTCTGATGCAGAGTTGACTGCTAAACTTGATGAAGTAGGCCGCGATGGTACTACAATCCAACGTTACAAAGGTTTAGGTGAAATGAATCCTGAACAATTATGGGAAACTACGATGAACCCTGAAAATCGTACGATTCTACAAGTTAGCTTAGAAGATTCTATCGAAGCCGACAAAATCTTTACGGTCCTCATGGGTGATAAGGTAGAGCCTCGTCGTAAATTTATTGAAGATAACGCAAAATACGTGCGTAATCTAGATTTGTAAGAGGTGACCCATGTCTGATAATCATAATAATAACGTAGAGTTTACGTCTAACAAAGATCAACACCTAAAACGTTCCCTAAAGGCGCGTCATATGAATATGATCGCTTTGGGTGGTGCTATCGGTACAGGTTTATTCGTTGCTGGTGGTGAAGTCGTAAGTACAGCTGGCCCTGGTGGTGCTCTTGTAGCTTATGGTCTCATTGGTATCATGGTTTATTTCCTTATGACATCTCTTGGGGAAATGGCCACATATTTACCAATTCCAGGTTCCTTCGGAACTTATGCAAAACGTTATGTAGATCCTGCCTTTGGGTTTGCCTTAGGTTGGAACTACTGGTTTAACTGGGCTATTACCTTGGCTGCTGAAGTATTAGCAGGGGCGCTCATCATGAAATATTGGTTCCCTGATGTGCCTGCCATCGTATGGTCTGCTCTGTTTTTGCTCATTTTATTCGGTTTGAACTATTTATCTACTCGTTCCTTTGGTGAAAGCGAATATGTATTCTCTAGCATCAAGGTGATTACCGTATTCGTATTCCTATTCTGTGGCTTTATGCTTATCTTTGGCATAGGTGGCACATCTCCAGGATTTGCGAACTGGACCGTAGGAGAAGCTCCATTTGTAGGTGGTTGGGAATCTATTCTCGCTATCTTTATGGTGGCAGGATTCTCTTTCCAAGGTACTGAACTTATCGGCGTAGCCGCTGGTGAAGCGGAAGACCCTGAAAAGAACGTGCCAAAAGCGATTAATACAATCTTCTGGCGTATTCTATTGTTCTATATCGGTGCTTTCACGGTTATCGGTTTCTTGATTCCGTACACAGATCCAAATTTGTTGAACTCTAGTGTAGAGAACGTATCTATTTCTCCATTTACACTCGTATTTGACCGCTTTGGTTTTGCCTTTGCTGCTAGCTTTATCAATGCTATTATCTTAACAGCTGTATTGAGTGCTGGTAACTCTGGTTTGTACTCTTCTACGCGCATGCTGTACGCGCTTGCTAAAGAAGGTCAAGCACCTCAAATTTTTGCTAAGTTAAATAAACGCGGCGTTCCAGTACCTGCGTTAATCTTAACGACAGCAATCGGTTTATTTGCATTCCTTACAAGCTTTATCGGCGAAGGTACAGCTTATACATGGATTGTTAATATCTCTGGTTTATGCGGTTTCATCGCATGGGTTGGTATCGCAGTATCTCATTATCGTTTCCGCCGCGCTTTCATTGCTCAAGGAAGAGATCTTAGTGAATTGCCATACAAAGCGTGGTTATTCCCAGTGGGCCCAATCTTGGCGTTCATTCTTTGTGTCATCATCATTGCTGGTCAAAACTACTCCGCTTTCACAGGTGATACCATCGACTGGTACGGCGTATCCGTTGCCTATATTGGCTTGCCAATCTTCTTCGCAGTGTACCTTGGTTACAAATACATCAACAAAACTAAAGTTGTGCCGTTGAAAGAAGTTAATCTAGACCGCGATTTTGATAGATAAAAATATAAAATTAGACCTGTTCATTATGAAAGTAGTGAACAGGCCTTTTTTTGATGTATAATATGTAAATTTTTGATACATAGTATGTAATTTTTGGAGATACAATATGTAATTGTTTTATGTGAAAGCTATATTTATATTTGTTTTTCTCTAAAAGTCTTGCTATAATTAATCAAAATATATTGTAGTCAATTAGAAAGGATACAATTATGATTATTACAACAACTATGCATATTGAAAACAAACCTGTACAAGAGTACAAAGGTATTGTATTTGGTGAAGTCGTAGAAGGCCGTAATTTTGTAAAAGACTTTATGTCTGGTATTCGAGACATTGTTGGTGGTCGTAGCGGTAGCTATGAAGATTCTTTGATGAATGCGCGCAAAGCAGCTCTCGACGAAATGTCTCAACGAGCTTCTAAATTGGGTGCTAATGCTATTATTGGCGTATCCTTCCAATATAGCACAGTAGGTGCACAAAATGGCATGCTTATGATTACATGCAATGGTACAGCCGTTGTAGTTTAATAGATAAGAAGAATAGCAGGGTAACAGCCCTGCTATTTTTATATGTTTGTACAAAAGAAATCCCCCTATAAGAGTATTAGAAACTTTTATAGGGGGATTTTGTATTACGTTTTACCTTATCTTGTCTTATAGTATTTTATTTTATCTTATACCAGCTTGCGTACATGACTGGTAATACAATGAGTGTTAGAACTGTTGCCACTAGTAGGCCTCCGCTAAAGGCGATGGCCAATGGGCTCCAGAATACAGATCCCATGAGCGGAATCATGCCTAAAATTGCTGCGATAGCGGTGAGCATGATAGGGCGGAAACGAAGTGTAGCGGAGTTGATAATTGCTTCACGAGGTTCTTGACCTTCTGCCTTGTGAATTTCAATTTGGTCTAACAAGATAATGGAGTTACGGATGATCATACCCGAGAGGGCGATGATCCCAAGAATAGCCATAAAGCCTAACGGTGTTCTTGTAATATTAAGTGCTAATACAACACCGATTAGTCCCAATGGAGCCGTGAGTAGAGCCATTATCATGAGGGCGATACGCTTTAATTGGAACATGAGGATGGTCATGATTACAAAGAGCATAATCGGCATTGGAGTTAATAGCTTTTGAACAGCTGTTTCGCTCTTTTCAGCGGCGCCGTCTAGGTCAATAGAATAGCCTGTAGGCAAGGAATCGCGAATGTCTTGTAAGGATTTGTAAACCTCTTTCGTTTTCGCATTACCCAATACACCTGCTTTTACATTGGCATGCACACTAATGGTTGGCATCATATTGCGATGCCAGATAATACCATCTTCTTGTGTCATGGTAATGGTTGCAATTTGGCTTAGTGGTACATAGGAGCCATTTCCTGTTTGAATTGGCAAGGATGAAAGAGCACTTAAGTTATGTTGCTCGTTGTCACCTAAACGGAAGGTAACAGGAATGGTTTGGTTCCCTTCGTAGTATTCACCAGATTTAGTACCAGACAATAGACTTTGCAAGTGCAAAGATACAGCATAGCTATCGATGCCGAGTAAACGTGCCTTGTTTGGATCGATGTGAATATTGGCTACAGGTTCTGTATCTGGCCAGTCAAAGGCGATATTTTGTAAGTCTTTATCGTCTTGCATTTTAGCTTTTACTTGATTTGCAATTTCTTTTACCACTTTTTGATCAGGGCCAGCAATGCGAAGCATGACTGGAAATTTGGATGGTGGACCAATTTGTAAGAATTGCGTATTTACAAGGGCCGATGGGAATTGCTCGTTTAAATACGGAGTCAATTCAGCATAGAGTTTATCGCGATCCTCTAAGGATTTTGTGACGATTACATATTGCAAGAAGTTGTTCCGTTGCAATTCCGGTTCCAAGGTGAGGACGAAACGTGGAGAACCTTGTCCAATGTACGAAGTAAAGGTTGCAATGCGTTCGTCATCTTTCAAATGTTCATCGATGAGTTTTGCTTGATTAGCAGTATACTCGATGGACGAACTTTGAGGAAATTGCATGGATATAATGATTTCATTACGCGTTGATGATGGGAAAAATTCCTGTTTGATTAATGGTAGTGAAAGCAAGGATAAAACGAAAGCACCTAGGGTGGCCAGTAGCACTATTTTGTGATGTCCTAGAGCCCAATGTAATAGTTTTTCAAACTTATCATAGAAGGTTACATTGAGCTTGTGCATGATACGGTCTCGTTTAGTCCATTCTGATTCTGGCTTTGGAGCCTTGTTTTCGATGATTTTATAACCCAATACAGGGCTGACGAGAACAGAGGCAAACCAAGATAGAATAAGTGCCATAAATACAACGATGGATAGGGATTTTGTAAATTCTGCTACCATACCTTGTGCCAATGCTAATGGTAAGAAGCCTGCACAGGTAATGAGCGTACCCGATAGCATTGGAAATGCTGTAGATTGGTAAGCAAAGGTAGCCGATTTAAAGTGACCCCACCCTTCTTCGAGCTTAACACTCATCATTTCTACAACGATGATGGCATCGTCTACGAGGAGGCCTAAAGCTAGGATTAAGGCACCTAAGCTAACCTTATGTAGATAGATGCCGCTTTCATACATCAAGATGAACGTCGTAGATACAACGACTGGAATGGTGAGGGCTACAACGATACCGGTTCGTAAGCCGAGAGATGCAAAGCTTACGAGCAATACGATGGCGATGGCTTCAAATAAGGATTGAGAGAAATCGCCGATGGATTCTTTAACGATATGGGGTTGATTCGATACTTGATTGAGTTCGAGACCGGCAGGAATTGTTTTCTGTAATTCTCCGAGTTTTTTGTCGATGGCTTCGCCGAATTCGATATTATTGGCTCCTGCATCCATGGAGATAGCGATGCCAATGGCTGGCTTGCCTTTGTAATAGAACTGTGGATCGCTAGGGTCTTGGTAGGTCATGGTTACATCGGCCATGTCACCGAGGCGCAAGGTTTGGTTATTGATACGGATCGGCATATCCCGCACCGCTTGAGGACTATCGAACAGACCGTTGACGCGGAGATATACATTGTTTGTATCTGTTGTAATCACACCAGCCGGAACCATCATACTTTGCTGTTTAAGCGCTGTTAACAGCTGTTGTGTACTGACTTTATAGGATGCTAGTTTATCCTTGTTTATGGTTACATTGAGGGTTTGTTGTTGCACCCCAAGGAGGCTGATTTTCTTAACATTAGGCACAGATAAAAGTTGACGTTTTAGGTCTTCTGCTTGTTGTCGTTTTTCTTCGTACGAATATTCATCACCACTGATGGCATAGATAATACCATATACGTCATCGAACCTGTCGTTGATGGTCGGTCCTTGAACGCCTGCAGGCAATGATTTCCATTCGTCGTTGATCATATTCCGCGCTTCTTCCCAAGCGGGACGAATCTTATCGGATGGCAAATCCTCTCTTAAATTGATATAAATAACGGATTTGCTGCCATCTGTGAAAGATTTTGTATAATCTACACCAGGAAGATCGCGTAGTTTTTCTTCGAGTTTGTCCGTTACCTGATCCGACATTTCTTGTGGAGAAGCCCCCGGCCAAGCAACACCGACCACCATGGTGCGCATCGTAAAATCAGGATCTTCCATGCGTCCCATATGGGTGAATGAGAAGATACCGAAGGTGAGGAGCACAGCCATGAAGTAGTAGATAATGGACTTGTGTTTAAGAGCCCATTCGGCTAAGTTAAATTGTTTCATTGACTAACCGCCGTCCCTTCTTGTAATTGTTGGGTACCTGCGGTGATGACAATGTCACCTTTAGCTAAACCAGATGTGACGATGACGGAGTTCTTACCAAACTCACCAGTCTTGATAGGCACGAGATGAGCCTTTTTATCACGGATAATATAAACCGCATTATTACCGTTAGAGTCTTTCACAAGAGCCGTCAACGGAATAGAAATGTTGGTACTATCTGTGGTAGATAGATTAGCATTGACCGTCATGCCTAGTTGTACCTCTTTAGGCGCATTTTGTAAGGTAATTTTTACGGTATACGTTCTGGCTACAGGGTCAGGAACTGGTGAAATTTCACGCACTACACCTTGTACGGTTACATCTGGTAAGGCCCAGAAGGTAATAGTAGCAGGGCTTCCTACATGAATTTTACTCAACTCTTGTTCGGGAAGGGCAATGACTGCTTCTGGATCGTGACCAGCCGCTAAGGTACCAACGCTTTGACCGGCTGCTACGACTTGTCCTGCTTCAATATTGAAAGCGGTAATAATACCTGTATCAGGGGCCGTCAAATTAGTATAGCTATTTTGATTACTGCTCAAATTAAGGCTTGCTTGCGCTTGTTGTAATTGAGCAGATGTGGCGTTCAATTGGTTTTCAGCTTGGTCTAATTGCAATTTACTAATCGCTTGTTGTGCATAGAGCTCGCGGTATCGTTTAGCATTGGTTTCTGCCAATTCGTAGGCCGATTGAGCAGCTTTCACAGCACCTTCAGCATTTTGCACCTGAGCTGATGTATCGGAACCATTGATTTGAGCAATGACTTGGCCTGCTTGAACGGTATCACCTACATTTACAAATTTGTTGATGACACGCCCTCCAATTTGAAAGGCTAAGTTTGTTTCTGTTTTATTATGAATGGTGCCTGCATAGCCAGCATCAGTAGTTCCAGACTCTTCACCTATAGTGATGGTACGCACCTTGAGACTTGTATCTTCAGGGGGCTTTTCTGATCCACAACCACTTATGATGGCGGTCCCTATTAATAGGGCTCCTATGGTTGCTATGATTCGTTGATTCATAGAATCTCTCCTTTGACTATCGCATATAAGCCCTATGACACAGAACTACACATAGGTAGTAATCATAGGACTCTATATGTATATTAGAAAACTCTAATTTCT
>OKHF01000321.1_pt1 | contig 13709 bp, 4 predicted proteins | sample 1614351 | NCBI WGS metagenome assembly OKHF01 (sample SAMN04436930, study PRJEB24849) | human gut metagenome | biome: human gut; feature: NICU; material: stool | host: Homo sapiens | place: USA: Saint Louis, MO | collected 2012-06-13
ATATGCTAAATGTACTAATTTTTTCGCATAAAATTAACTTCATGAAAAAATGTATTTCACCTTAGTAAACTATTATGATCTGACTATTACTCACCTATTTTAATTACATTACAAAATACTATGACATATATATGCTCAAATAGCCATTGAATCTATTTCTTGCATGCAAAAAGGCGCCAAAAGCATTTCGCTTTTGGCGCCTTTTATAAGCACTGCCGTATCAATATGTTATTTCATATTATTTCAAGCCCGCTTGTTGCATCAATAATGCAATTTGTGCTCTCATTTCTTCATTGTCGCGTTGTACTTTTTCGTACTTAGCTTTCAAAGCAGTCATTTCATCTTGCATTACGTACATGGAGCTAATAGGGCCACCTTTGTAACGTTCAGGAACCGCTTTCTTAGCATCAGAAGTACCGAATTTACGAGTTACACCAGCATTTACCATGTTATGGTGGCTACCAACAGATACACCTACATGGAACATTGTATCTTCTGCTGTGTAATGTGCAACGCCAAGAGCCGCCGCAGTTTCGCCTCTGTAATTACCGATACCAGCCATCACTTGAGTTGGTTCCAATGGATCATATTGAATAGGTTTCAATGCAGACATAGCCGCCGCATGTGCGCCTACACGTTGTGTTTCGCCTGCTACGGAGTTAATAGCATTAGCTAACCCATCTGTAGCACCTTTCAATTGATTTACGTTAACTGCATCCGTGCCGTTTACACCAGGACCTACATTGGTAATTGTATTACCGCCATTATTGAGGCCGTCTTTAGTGAGGCTTACAGCATTACCGCTAGCAGGTGTAATGGTTACACCGCCACCGTTCATAACTGTCGTATTACCTGCAGCATCCTTAGTGGTTACTGTTTCAAGACCTTTCAAGTCTTTCGCCATACGAACCTTAAGGTTGCCAGTACCATCGGATACTACACCTAAATTATCTTCTGCAGTCAACTTGCTAGCATCAGTAATGCCACCCACTACATTCACTTGTTCGTTAAGCTTTTTCTTGATTACGGAACCGCTATCGCCACCGTATTTCATACCATCGTCTTTAGTTGCCACTTGGTGTGTCTTACCATTTTCGTCTTGGTACTTAATACGAGTGATGTTGTTACCGTCTAAGTCTGGATCACCTTTATCAACGGTAATATCCGCATTACGGCCGTCTTTACCAGTTAAACCGATATGACCAACACCGTCTTTACCGGACATAGATACAGCATCTTTGCCGTCTTTACCTGTGATACCTACCTTGCCGTCTGTACCGTCAGCACCGTTAGGGCCAGTAATGGATACGCCATCCTTACCGTTTTTGCCAACTTTTACCTTATCAGTAGTTAAGCTGTCAGTCTTAAGGTTTTTCGCCATCTTGATATTAACATTACCATCTTGGTCGGCTACTGTTTTAATATTTTCGCCGGAGTATTTATCGTCAGACTCTGTACCCTCACCTTTGATAGTAACCTTTTGGCCTAAATCACGGTGGAATTCACCTGTATTACCGGCGAAATTCATACCTTTTTTCGTGATTTCATCACCTAGGTTATTAATCTTGTTATCTAAGGATTTGTGAGATTTTTGCAATTGATCTTCTGTAGCAGCACGACCGCTTGTGATATTGTTAGGATCCCAATCTTTGTTTTCCAAACCTGTCACATAACCGTCTTTGCCATCAACAGATACCTTGCCTGCTGCAATCTTACCATCTTTACCATCGATAGTTACCTTGTCACCAGCTTTAATGGTACCGTTTTCACCGTCAATTGTTACGTTGCCAGCTTTAATAGTACCTTTGTTGCCATCAATTGTAACTTTATCACCAGCCTTGATAGTACCTGTAGTACCATCCATTGCGATTTGTTTCGTAGCATCAGAGCCCAATGTCACTTGATCTTTAAGACTTACTTCATAGTTCTTGGAACCATTCGCATTGGTGCTAGGTGTCACAGTAATATTATTACCTGCAGATACCGTTGTAGATGCAGCTGCTGTAGCTTTATCCAATTGAGATTTATTAACTGCATCGTTAGGGTCCGTGCCATCAGCAACATTCGTAATCTTGTTACCGCCGTTATTTAAGCCGTCTTTTGTAAGACTTACTGCATCGCCGCCAGCACGATTGATGGTCATGCCATCACCATTGATAACAGTATTATTGCCGCCGTTTGTGAAAGTAGCAGACGTCAAGCCTTTCAATTCTTTCGCCAAGCGCAATTTCAATGTATCGGAACCGTCGGAAACAACACCGATGTTGTCTTCAGTAGCTAATTTACTTTCATCGGAGATACCGCCCTTAACATTCACTTGATTGTTAAGTTTCTTTTTAATTACATTGCCTGTATCGCCTCCGTACATCATACCATCATCAAGGGTTGCAAGCGTATGTGTATTGCCATCTTTATCTTCAGTCACTAAACGATTAATGCTTGTACCATCTACACCGTTTTTAGCGTCGCCACCTTTAAGTGTAACGCCGTCTTGACCGTTTTTACCAGCAATAGCCACACTATTAGCTTTGAGGTTTTTGTTCATCTTTACATCGATAGTTGTGTTACCATCTTGATCTTGTGTGATGAAAGTTTTAAGGTTTTCACCGCTGTAGTTAGCATCAGCATCATTACCTTCACCCTTAACAGTTACTGTAGAGCCAAGTTTATTAGTTTTTACGCCGCCACTGTTAGCGTCGAATTTCAAACCTTTATTAGTTAATGCGTCTTCACTATCTTTGATTTTATCTTTCAAGTAATCCACATTAACCGCTTCGCTACCATCGTTACCTGTAGCATACGCCACGTTTGTTACATGAGTGCCACCAGTTTTATTAGTATAGGTAGGACCTTCATAAGTTACTTTTGTGTAATCTGGACTGCCAGCAGGATCCAAGTCATACTTAACAGCACGATCATTTAATTTATCAAGGCTAGATTTAGACGCAACGTCCTTAATCTTAACGGTTTCTTTTGTACCTGCATGGTTTTTATCTTCTACAGTCAAGTCAACATCACCGTTAGAATCAACTGTATAAGCACCATCTGCAGCAGCAGCATTTTTCACCAAACGGTAATCTGTAGCAGCAGCACCTTGGTTCTTAACAACATCACTAATCTTTTTCAATTGATCTTCTGTAGCAGCGCGACCGCTTACAGGATTAGTTGTATTCACATCCCAATCTTTATTATCAAGACCAGTTACATAGTTCTTAGTATCAGCGTGTTTACCCATTGTTACACCGCCGGCTTTCACAGTATCTGTAGCCGTCAATGTTTGAACATTAAGATTTTTGTTCAATTTAACGCCGATTGTAGTGTCGTCGCCAGTTTGCGTAATTTCAGTAGTGATATTACCATCACCATTTACTGTTACTTTAGAACCAAGTTTGTTCGTTTTTTCACTGTTGTTATCAGCGTTGAAACGAAGGCCCTTGTTGATAAGTTCTGTTTTGGCATTACTGATATTAGTATTTAATTCGTCTTTAGCATCGTGCAATTGACCGCCATTTACTGCGTCCTTACTGCCTGCGCCTACAGTGCCATCAGCAACATTGGTAATCTTTTGATTATTCGCATTGAGACCTGTTGGAGATACATATGTCTTACCGCCTACAGTCAAACCGCTATTATCAATCTTAGTATTACCAGCTGTAACACTATCCAAGCCAGTCAATGTTTTAGCTAATTTCACATTCAATGTGCCATTGCCGTCAGATTCAACACCGATATTACCGTCGGATAATGTGCCTGTAGCACCGCCTTTAACGGATAGTTTTTCACCTAATTTTTTATTGATAACTGCACCGGAGTCACCATCAAAGTTCAAGCCTTTATCAAGAGTTGTATTGATAGTATTGATATCTTGTTTATTCTTATCAATAGCAGTCTTATTAGTGTTAACTTTATCGTTAACTTTTTTCAACTGATCTTCAGTAGCACCGCGACCAGATACAGCTACAGGATTATCTACATCCCAATCTTTATTTTGAAGGCCTGTCACATGACCAGCATCACCGTCTACAGTTACAGGATGTGCTGTACCTACGGTAATTTTATTACCTAAACCAACGGTATATTCCTTACCACCTGCTGCGTTTGTAGTTTCTGTTACAGTTACATTCGCATCCTTTGGTTTTACAGTGGACGCTTTAGCCGTACCGCCGATAGCAGCTTGTAATTGGCTATAGTTAACTGCATCATTAGGGTCGCTACCATTAGCAACATTAGTAATCTTTTGATTATTCGCATTGAGACCTGCTGTAGATACATAGTTCTTACCACCTACAGTCAAGCCACCATTATCAATCTTAGTATTACCAGCTGTAACGCTGTCCAAACCTGTCAATGTTTTAGCTAATTTCACATTCAATGTGCCATTGCCGTCGGATACAACACCGATATTACCGTCGGACAATGTGCCTGTAGCACCGCCTTTAACGGTTACAGTATCACCTAATTGTCTGTTGCTTACAGTACCTGTATCACCAGCAAAGTTCAAGCCTTTATTAATTTTTGTATTAATATTGGAGATATCTTGCTTGTTTTGAGCGATATTGTTGGCATTGTTTGTGATATTTTGCTTATTATCAGCGATAGCTTGTTTATTCTTATCGATTTGATCCTTATTGGTATTAACTTTATCGTTTACCTTTTTCAACTGATCTTCTGTAGCAGCGCGGCCAGATACAGCCACAGGGTTATCTACATTCCAGTCTTTATTTTGAAGGCCTGTTACATGACCTGTAGTACCGTCAATCGTTACAGGTTTTGCTGTACCTACTTTAATAGTATTACCCAAAGTCATGTTGATAGTTGTATCACCATTGGCTTGTGTAATTGCGGCATTGATATTGCTGCCGTCACCTTTGATGGTAACTTTAGAGCCTAATAGGTTGTTTTTCGCACCACCTGTATTAGCATCGAAGTTAAGGCCTTTATCTATAGTGTCTTTATTGAATTTAATAGCATCATGAATCGTGCCTTTACCGGTATTGCCAATATTGCTCATCGACAAGTTACCCGTATCAGGGTCAAGCGCTGCATTGCCACCTAAAATACCTTTTGTAGTGCTTGCTAAATTACCCAAGGTATTAGTAACAGCATATAATTGGCTACCGTTAATTGCATCTGTAGATTGTGCATTCACACGACCTGCAGCTACATTTGTGATAGTACGTTTTAGCGTATCGCTACCTACACTAAGTGTGGAATCAGCAGAACCGCCGGCATAGTTTTTATACCATAAGCCATTTACCAATTGATTTGGTGTGCTTACTACATTAGCAGTCTTGGAGTTAGCACCTAATGCAATAGATCTTTGTTGATTAGCATCAACTTGTGCATTGTGACCAATAGCAATAGCATCTTCAGATGCCACATTTGCACTAGTACTCATAGCAACAGAATGTTCTGCAGTCGCTTTTGAAGTCTCACCAATAGCGATAGAAGAAGCACCACTAGCCACACTATCCCAACCCATAGCAGCAGAATTAATTGCCTCAGCTTTAGAGTTAGCACCGATAGCACGGGCACCTTGTGCTAATGCTTTTGCACCATTACCGATCGCTACGCCCCAATCGCCTCTAGATTGAGAACCATTACCCATGGCAATAGCACCACCATGAGATGCCTTCGCATTATTACCGAACGCCATGGAAGAACCACCCCAAGCACGTGCATTGGAACCGAAGGCTTGGTCATTATCTTTGCCTACCAATACATTGTTTTCATCAAAGCCGGCACGTGCATTGTTCCCCAACGCAAAGCCATTTGTAGATTGTACACGTGCTTCATTACCAATAGCTACGCCGTTATTAGCAATTGTGCGCGCATTACGACCAATAGCTACAGCTTGCGCACCTTGACCGATAGTGCTTGTACCAATAGCAATTGTATTGATATCCTTAGTTGTCGCATCATGACCGATGGCAATACCACCGCTCTTATCTGTAATACCTGGTGTTGCCGTAGCAGGGTTAACACTTACTGTGGCACCATGACCGATAGCGATACCGTTTTGGCTTTCAGATTCAGATGGATCATTTTTACCAACAGTAGCGTCTGTACCCATAGCCACACTATAGTCACCGCGAGCATTTGTTCTATCACCAATCGCGATACCACCGTCATTTTCGGCTGTCGCTCCGACACCATTTTTAATCGGTGCCCCCAAGGCATCCGTAGGCATCATAACACCTGTCAACATAACGGCAACTGCTGTAGCACCTACCATTTTAGAGAATACAACCGACAAAGAGGAACGTTTCGTCATGTTCTTTGCTGTTTCTGCCACAACAACATAGCAGCCCTTTGTGCGATTCCAAATCACTTTAAATACTCGATTCATTAATCTTTCTCCTATAAAACTTATAAAACTTACTAACTATCCTATATATTTAATGAAATAACAATGATGTATCGATGATGTATTGAGAATTCATCGATATTCTTGAATGTGTATATCTAAAATACCACATATTACGGGAAATGTAAACTTTTTTTCATTTTGTTTTCATAAAACTTTTGTGTTTAAGTTATTAATAATTTCGATAAAATTAAATATACTGAATATTCTGTATAAACACTGTATTTTTTTTACTATTATTCACCTACTTTCATAAATAATACAAAACTTTCCATTATTATGTGCCAATATCACACTATATGTAACCAATTTATTTTCTCTTCATCATTCTGATTTATGATAGACCATATAATAGAATGATATCTTTTCATAAACGGATATCGTACAGTGTTTCTGCCATTTTGACTCAATGTACGTACACAATTACTACATACCTACTTAAGCCAATTAACTATTGCACAATCAATAAAGGTAGCATTTTATTATATAGTAAAAGGAATGACAGGTGAAATTCAAATCGCCTTCATTCCTTTTTTTATTCCAAGTCCCTCTAAAGGCGTATCGGCGGGCTTTATAGGCTTTATAGAAATAGAGCATATGTGTATAAAAACAATTTATACGATTACTCCATGTGTTTTTTAATTTTTATTGTTATACTGAAAGCAGAAAGGAGGAAGAAATCTATGTCAGAACTCAATATCTTACAACAAAATATAGATAAACCAAATATGGTTACCGAAGAAGATATCGTAGTTACACGAGATAATCAAACTTTCACAATCAAAGGTCGCTTTAATGGGGAAGAAGGCGTATTCACATATGATGCGGACGTTCAACCTAACGATCAGTTACAATTTCTGCATCACAACTTTACGGCCATCGTAAAAAAAATTACATATAAGGTGATTCAAGGTCAGCGAATCACATTGATTGCAAAATTATATGCATAAAAATATCGGGGTATTGTTAATACAAACAACACCCCGATATTTTTTATCGGTCATACAATTATAAGAAATACAATACAACACAACAACACTTAACTCTTATAATTGAATCATCTAAAATTATTGAATTGTAGGTGCATTAATCGCTTTGCGAAGGTCCACTGTGTGAAGTTCGTCCATCGCAGGAGCTGCTTTTTCATCTACAGGTTTTACGCGATTATTGCCGTCTTTCATGGCTTCGTTCAAGCTGAAGATCACCATTTCGTTCATGTAGAAACGCAATTCATCATCATGTACATTAGCTGTATTGCGATCCAAGATATCGATGATTTGTTGCGCATAGTCCAATTTAGCGTCTTCAGATACAGTCGCATGTTCTGTAAAGAACTGTTTGTAATCGTTGTACAAACGATCTAATGCCAAACGCCCATAGCTATCGTTTTTATAACGATGGCTTACGATGTACCAACTACGACGAACGTTCATGTAGTACAACACATTGTTGCGGTAACGCTCTTGACCAGTCATAACACGGGAATCGTCCATGATACGTTTGCCCTTTTGGTCCAATTGGAATTGTGTGAAAGCATTCACTACGTCGCGAACTTCTTCGCTAGGCACAGGAACAGCCACTTCCGCTTCAATCACGTTTAATGGTTCAGCTGGTTGTTCCGGCATCATCAATGTATCACGAGCCGCATCCGCTTGACCTACCGCACACACACAAGCAAGTGCCAATACAGGCATAAATTTTTTGAATTTCATAAATCCTCCTAATGATGAGCCGCCCCCCAAAGGGCGGCTTTCATATTCCTTACATGATTCTTACATGACTAGAGTATACTAAATAACCCATTTAATCAAGTCAAATTTACTTTGTAAGCCCTGCTTGTTGCATCAACAATGCAATTTGAGCCTTCATTTGTTCATTATCTTCCTTCACAGAAGACAATTCATTGAGGCTTTCTTGCATGCGTGCATTTTCAGCTTTCAACGCTGTTACCTCATCTTGCAACACATAAACGGAACTGATAGGGCCACCTTTATAACGATCTGGAATCGCTTTCTTCGCATCGGAGTTACCGAATTTGTGAGTTACACCGGCATTCACCATGTTATGGTGACTACCAACAGATACGCCTACATGGAACATAGTGTCTTCTGCTGTGTAATGTGCAACGCCTAACGCCGCAGCCGTTTCACCTCTGTAATTACCGATACCGGCCATTACTTGAGTCGGTTCCAATGGATCGTATTGAATCGGTTTCAATGCAGACATAGCTGCCGCATGTGCGCCTACACGTTGTGTTTCGCCCGCTACGGAATTAATAGCATTAGCTAACCCATCTGTAGCACCTTTCAATTGATTTACGTTAACTGCATCCGTGCCGTTTACACCAGGACCTACATTGGTAATTGTATTACCGCCATTATTGAGGCCGTCTTTAGTGAGGCTTACAGCATTACCGCTAGCAGGTGTAATGGTTACACCGCCACCGTTCATAACTGTCGTATTACCTGCAGCATCCTTAGTGGTTACTGTTTCAAGACCTTTCAAGTCTTTCGCCATACGAACCTTAAGGTTGCCAGTACCATCGGATACTACACCTAAATTATCTTCTGCAGTCAACTTGCTAGCATCAGTAATGCCACCCACTACATTCACTTGTTCGTTAAGCTTTTTCTTGATTACGGAACCGCTATCGCCACCGTATTTCATACCATCGTCTTTAGTTGCCACTTGGTGTGTCTTACCATTTTCGTCTTGGTACTTAATACGAGTGATGTTGTTACCGTCTAAGTCTGGATCACCTTTATCAACGGTAATATCCGCATTACGGCCGTCTTTACCAGTTAAACCGATATGACCAACACCGTCTTTACCGGACATAGATACAGCATCTTTGCCGTCTTTACCTGTGATACCTACCTTGCCGTCTGTACCGTCAGCACCGTTAGGGCCAGTAATGGATACGCCATCCTTACCGTTTTTGCCAACTTTTACCTTATCAGTAGTTAAGCTGTCAGTCTTAAGGTTTTTCGCCATCTTGATATTAACATTACCATCTTGGTCGGCTACTGTTTTAATATTTTCGCCGGAGTATTTATCGTCAGACTCTGTACCCTCACCTTTGATAGTAACCTTTTGGCCTAAATCACGGTGGAATTCACCTGTATTACCGGCGAAATTCATACCTTTTTTCGTGATTTCATCACCTAGGTTATTAATCTTGTTATCTAAGGATTTGTGAGATTTTTGCAATTGATCTTCTGTAGCAGCACGACCGCTTGTGATATTGTTAGGATCCCAATCTTTGTTTTCCAAACCTGTCACATAACCGTCTTTGCCATCAACAGATACCTTGCCTGCTGCAATCTTACCATCTTTACCATCGATAGTTACCTTGTCACCAGCTTTAATGGTACCGTTTTCACCGTCAATTGTTACGTTGCCAGCTTTAATAGTACCTTTGTTGCCATCAATTGTAACTTTATCACCAGCCTTGATAGTACCTGTAGTACCATCCATTGCGATTTGTTTCGTAGCATCAGAGCCCAATGTCACTTGATCTTTAAGACTTACTTCATAGTTCTTGGAACCATTCGCATTGGTGCTAGGTGTCACAGTAATATTATTACCTGCAGATACCGTTGTAGATGCAGCTGCTGTAGCTTTATCCAATTGAGATTTATTAACTGCATCGTTAGGGTCCGTGCCATCAGCAACATTCGTAATCTTGTTACCGCCGTTATTTAAGCCGTCTTTTGTAAGACTTACTGCATCGCCGCCAGCACGATTGATGGTCATGCCATCACCATTGATAACAGTATTATTGCCGCCGTTTGTGAAAGTAGCAGACGTCAAGCCTTTCAATTCTTTCGCCAAGCGCAATTTCAATGTATCGGAACCGTCGGAAACAACACCGATGTTGTCTTCAGTAGCTAATTTACTTTCATCGGAGATACCGCCCTTAACATTCACTTGATTGTTAAGTTTCTTTTTAATTACATTACCTGTATCGCCACCGTACATCATACCGTCATTTAGGTTCGCCACTTCTTCGTTCGTGCCGTCCGGTTTTTGATACACAATGCGCGTAGTGGTCGTGCCGGCAGCACCGTCGACGCCCGGCTTGCCGTCACGGGTTACGGAAATATTCGTCGTAACACCGTCTTTACCGTTGATGCCGATCTTGCCGTCCTTGCCGTCTTTACCGGTAGCGGTAATCGTTTCGGTCTTAAGGTCTTTGCCGAGTTTCACATCAATGGTGCTGTCACCGTTCGCATCTTGGGAGATACTTGTAATGATGTTGGAATTATCCCCTTTCACGGATACCTTGGACCCCAATTTATTCGTTTTTTCGCCGCCTGTATTGGCATCGAATTTCAAGCCGTCATTGATAACTTTATCTAATTTAGATTTAGAGGCAACATCCTTAATCTTAACTGTTTCTTTACTACCTGCATGGTTTTTATCCTCTACAGTTAAGTCAACATCACCGTTAGAATCAACTGTATAAGCCTCATCTGCAGCAGCTGCATTTTTCACCAAACGGTAATCTGTAGCATTAGCACCTTGGTTCTTAATTACATCGCTGATTTTTTTCAATTGATCTTCTGTAGCAGCACGACCGTTTACAGGATTAGATGTGTTCACATCCCAATCCTTATTATCAAGACCTGTCACATAATTTTTAGTATCAGCGTGTTTACCCATTGTTACACCACCGGCTTTCACGGTATCTGTAGCTGTCAATGTTTGAACATTAAGATTTTTGTTCAATTTAACGCCGATCTTAGTGTCGTCGCCAGTTTGTGTGATTTCCGTTGTAATGTTGTCGTCGCCGTTTACAGTTACTTTGGAACCGAGCTTGTTCGTTTTTTCACTATTATTATCAGCATCGAAACGAAGGCCTTTGTTGATAAGATCAGTTTTAGCATTACTGATATTAGTATTTAATTCATTTTTAGCATCGTGCAATTGACCGCCGTTTACAGCGTCTTTACTACCTGCACCTACAGTACCATCAGAAACATTGGTAATTTTTTGATCATTTGCATTGATACCTGTTGGAGATACATATGTTTTACCACCTACAGTCAAACCGCTGTTGTTAATAGTAGTCCCACCAGCTGTAACGCTATCTAAACCGCTTAACGTTTTCGCCAATTTCACATTCAATGTGCCATTGCCGTCGGATTCAATACCGATATTACCGTCGGATAATGCGCCTGTAGCACCGCCTTTAACGGTAACGGTATCGCCTAATTTTCTGTTGCTCACAGCACCGGTATCACCGGCAAAGTTCAAGCCTTTATCAAGAGTTGTATTGATCGTAGTAATACTTGATGTATTATTATCTTGTTGCGCCTTAGATGCAATATCTGTCAATGTAACTTGTTTTTTGTCGCCTTTATCATTTGCTACAGTCAATACCATATTTCCATTGCTATCAACCTTATATTTACCCTGGCTACCCGTTTCAGGATTTTCTACCAAACGGTAATCTCCCTTTGCTACCTCAGTAAGTATATTACTCAAATCAACATTAACTTTGCCCGTATCGTTACGTTCCAGTGTCAACACTTTGCCGTCATTAGAAATACTGCCACTCGTAACATAGTTATTTTTCAATCCGCTTACGTTGGCAGTCAATCCGTTTGTGCCGGTTAAATTTGCGGCACCCTCACCATTTGCTTGATAAGTCACTGAACCGCCAGTCACATACTTATCCTTCGCCGTAATGATACGGTTAATATCGCCAATATTGGCACCATTCGTCGTTACGTCTCCGCCGCTAGCCACATTAACTATTTGTTTATTTCCTGCATCAATGCCGGTTTTTACAATTTTAGGGCCTCCAGTGATCGTTACACCATCCGTGTTCATCACTGTATCACCAGCAGTCACACTAGTTAGGTCTTTCAGTTCTTTAGCCAATTTCACGTTCAATGTATCTGTGCCATTAGATACCACTCCAATATTGTTATCACTCAATTTGGATGTATCGGCTACGCCACCAACGATATTAGTTTGTGCTCCCAGTCTTTGGGTAAACTTATTATCTGTAGCCCCCGTACCTCTTACATCTCCTGCATAAACTGTGCCCTTATTCACTTCCGTAGTCACTGCATACAGTTGACTGCCGTTAATAGCATCTGTAGATGTAGCGGAAATACGGCCGGCCGCTACATTGGTAACCGTCCGTTCCATACCTGTCTTACCTACGCTAACTGTGGAACCAGGATTTATACCTGCAAAGTTATGTACTACTCCATTAACTGACTCAGAGGCTGTTGCTACCGCTGCAGCAGTTTCAGAACCGGTGCCGAGAGCCACCGCATTTTCATTGGTTGCTTTCGCCCCAGTACCGATAGCGACGCTGTTTTTCGCACTGACCGAAGCACTTTTACCTATAGCTGTACCGTTTTCAGCAGTAGAATTAGATCCAGATCCTATGGCAGTTGCATCTACTGCGCTAGCATTCGTCTGTCTGCCAAGTGCCGTTGCCCCTAATTGTTTCGCGTTAGCTTGATAACCTACAGCCACGGACTGTCCAGTAGTAGCTTTTGACCAGGTACCAATAGACACGCTGGCATCATCTTCGGCCACTGCATTTGTCCCCATGGCAATACTCCATCTGCCCTTAGCCTCCGCGCTCCCGCCGATTGCATAAGCATAAGTATTAGTAGCTTTTGAATTATTTCCCATCGCTAACGAGGATACCTCAGTAGCATGAGAGAGGCTGCCGATGGCTATAGCATAGGTATTATCCGCTTTTGCACCTGCACCGATAGTGGTAGCATACTCTCCATTAGCTTCGGCTTTTGCCCCAATAGCGGTAGCATTTTTCCCTTGTGCCTTGGCTACACCACCAATAGCTGTCGCGTTTTCCGCAGTAGATTGTGTTCCTCCACCGATAGCGGTTGAATATGAAGCAGAAGAATTACTATGCGCACCTAATGCCAAGGAAACCGGTCCAAGGGCCTGCGCATAACCGCCAATAGCTACATTATTTTGATCTGTGCCACTATTCGTGCCATTTCCCCATGATACCCCTGCACCAGTCCCCGCAGGATTTACTGCATTAGCAGTATTCAGTGGAGATAATATACCGCCTACCAGTGCCAAAACACATAAAAGTGTACCAACGCATGTTGTGCTTCTTCCATTAATTTTCCCGCGATTATTAGCAATTTCGGACACAACTACATAACAGTTTTTCACCCGATTCCAAATGACTTTATAAATTCGATTCATAATGTTCCTTTCGTACTACATTTTCGTTGCGTAATACCTATCTAACCTTATATAAAACTATAATAAAAATAAGAAGTAATAGATATAAAAATCATCTATACTTCTAATACAAACCAACAATATTCAGCATAAC
>OKHF01000324.1_pt1 | contig 13573 bp, 10 predicted proteins | sample 1614351 | NCBI WGS metagenome assembly OKHF01 (sample SAMN04436930, study PRJEB24849) | human gut metagenome | biome: human gut; feature: NICU; material: stool | host: Homo sapiens | place: USA: Saint Louis, MO | collected 2012-06-13
GGGGATGTGGAGCTGTTTATCTGCCTTGTTTGAGGAGATTTTATGCACTGTTTCTCAAAAAATGAAGCCGACTCTTTTAAGGGTCGGCTTCATTTTTATTCTTCCACTTGCACCTTTACAATTACTTTGCGGATATTACCTTGGCCGATACCGGGAGCATGGCCATCTTCGGGGAAATAGATGGCGAACTGTCCCGGATAGATCTTGGTGTAGGCTGTAGGACGGTCGATATAGAAAGCGATGTCTTTTTGCTCGTTATAAGGAGTTGATTCTTCCTGCAGCTCACATCCCGGTTTCCAACCGATTTTCTCCACACCTAACAGAGGCATTTGGATGTCGATGTATTTTTTGTGTGTTTCGATAGCGGCATCTTTCTTTTCCTTGCCAAAGATACTGACAACGCTTACATATAAGCGAGAACCATCCAGTTCATGCTTACCATCTTCCACTTTAGAGAAGTCTGTAGATTTTAGATAGTCGAATGCTTTTTTGAATAGAGGATGCAGGCATTCGATTTTTTTTGTGTTGTTTAATGAATCAAGTATCATACGTCTTATTATTTAATTCGTTCATTCGTTTGATTATTGGCAAAGGTCGTATATTCGAATGTTAAATAATAGCCTTTATCTGCAAATAATTCTATTAAAATCAAAGAATATTTATTTGGCTACAAAATAACCGAATAAACCGTATCTTTGTTATACTAATGAAACAAATTTGACATTTAAACACGATATGAGAGAAACAGAAACGAAGGTATTGCCTGTTCTTGAAATGAGTTGTGCCGTCTGTGCGGGCAACGTGGAGAGTACGGTGCAGGCATTATCTGGTGTGGAGAAGGCAAGCGTGAATTTTGCTGCTGGTACATTGACGGTAACTTATAATCCGTCCGTTATCACTTTGGAGGTTATGCAAGCTGCTGTGCAGGCTGCCGGATATGATCTGATAGTCGAAGCCGAGGACCCTGTAGCGATGCAGGAAGAGAAAGCTCGAATGCATTATAAGATATTGAGGAGGAATACCATAGGAGCATGGACGTTGTCTATCCCGTTGGCGCTTTTAGGGATGGTGTTCATGCATGTACCGTTTGGAAACTGGATCATGATGGTGTTGGCATTGGCTATTATGATCTTTTTCGGACGTTCGTTCTATGTGAACGGTGTGCGGCATGCCCTCAAGGGAAAAGCCAATATGGACACATTGGTCGCACTTAGTACTTCGATAGCTTTCCTGTTCAGCCTTTTCAACACCTTATGTCCCGGATTTTGGCTGGGAAAAGGACTGGAACCACATGTTTATTATGAGGCTTCAGGTGTGATCATCGCGTTCGTCTTGTTAGGCAAACTGATGGAGGAGCGGGCTAAGAACAGTACCTCTTCAGCCATAAAAGGATTGATGGGATTACAGCCTAAAACAGCTCGTTTGGTAACGGACGGTAGAGAAGAGGAGGTGCCTATTTCGAATCTTCAGGTCGGTAATGTAGTCAGTGTACGGCCGGGCGAAAAGATTCCAGTGGACGGGACGCTTTTACAGGGGAGTTCTTCGGTGGACGAAAGTATGCTAAGCGGAGAGCCGATTCCGGTGGAGAAAAATGCCGGTGACCGAGTGTTGGCCGGAACGATCAACCAGAAAGGCGCTTTTACGATGGAAGCGACAAGTGTCGGAGGTACGACCGTATTGGCCCAGATCGTGCAGATGGTTCAATCGGCGCAGGGAAGTAAGGCCCCCGTTCAGCGGATTGTAGACAAAATAAGTGGTATATTTGTACCGGTCGTCGTATTGCTTTCGTTTCTCACCTTTGTTTGTTGGCTGGTGATAGGAGGAGAAAGTTATTTTTCATATGCATTGCTATCTGCCGTTTCGGTGCTGGTTATTGCTTGCCCGTGTGCGTTGGGATTAGCTACGCCGACTGCCTTAATGGTCGGAATGGGAAAAGGGGCCGAACAGCATATCCTGATTAAGGATGCCTTCGCTTTGGAAAATCTATGCAAGGTCAATACGGTTGTTTTGGATAAGACCGGAACATTGACGGAAGGTGTGCCGGTTGTCACGGATTCGTATTGGATTTCAGATGACAATATCCGTTATTTGGACGTCTTGTACACAGCGGAGCAGAAATCCGAACATCCTCTGGCATCCGCTATTCTCTGTTGGTTGGAAGAATCCGGAGCAAAGGTCTGTGAGGCAGAAAATTTCGAGAGCCTGACGGGACGTGGCGTACGCATTCAGGTCGAAGGAGTTACCTACTGGGTGGGGAGCCAGGGATTGCTTGACATATTTCAGGCTGGTATTCCGGAAAAGGTACGGAAGCAAATCGGGCAATGGCAGGAAGATGGGCAAAGTGTTGTTTTTTATGGTCAGGAAACCCGCCTATTAGCAGTTCTGGCGATCTCGGACCGTATCAAGCCGACTTCTGCAGAAGCCGTTAAGGAACTGAAAAAGCAGGGAATAGAAGTACATCTTCTGACGGGCGACGGTGTCCGGACAGCCGAACGGGTTGCCGCAACCTTGGATATCGGTTATTATAAGGCGGAAGTGATGCCGAACGATAAGGAGGAATATATCATATCTTTACAGCAGCAAGGAAAGAAAGTGGCGATGGTCGGCGATGGCATTAACGACTCGCAAGCGCTTGCACGGGCCGATGTCAGCATCGCGATGGGAAAAGGAACTGATATTGCAATGGATGTGGCTATGGTTACGCTTATCACGTCCGACTTGTTGCTGCTTCCCAGTGCGATCCGTTTGTCCAAACAGACAGTCCGCCTGATTTATCAGAACTTGTTTTGGGCATTTATATATAATGTAATCGGTATCCCATTGGCTGCGGGCGTTTTGTTCCCGATAAACGGACTGCTGTTGAATCCGATGCTGGCGAGTGCAGCAATGGCTTTCAGTTCCGTCTCAGTGGTATTGAATAGTTTAAGATTGAAATTCATGAAATGAAAAAAATTATGATTTATGAATTATAATTTCATGGCAATATCCCTATTTTTGTATTCATAAATCATAAATCGTAACAGCTATGGCAACAATAAAATTTAAAACGAATGCAAAGTGTGGTGGATGTGTAGCGGCAATAGGTGCAAAGCTCAATACATTGATGGCTTCGGATGACTGGTCGATTGATTTGGCCGATCCGAATAAGGTGTTGGAAGTGAAAGTTGATCTTGCTCCTGCTATTGTGATTGCAGCAGTAAAAGAGGCCGGGTTCAAGGCCGAACAATTATAAGCGGATGGCTGCCAGGCAACGACAAACATATGGTGAAGAGGTTGCCAATGTCTTGACACATGGTGCCGGAATGCTTTTTGGAATGACCGCTATCATTATTTTGATGATGGCGGCTATCCGAAGTGGAAATCCTTGGGCGATCGGCAGTTTTGCTGTTTATGCCGTTTGTATGACACTTTCGTATGTGACGTCTACATTTTACCATGCTTCGACCCATGCACGACAGAAAAGACTCTTGCGGCGGTTCGATCATGGTGCGATTTATTTGCATATTGCGGGAACTTATACGCCCTTTACGTTGCTGGCCCTCCGGCAGGAAGGTTATTGGGGTTGGTCACTATTCGCCGTCATATGGATCGCGGCAGTGGCAGGTGTCTGTCTGAGTTTCAGGAAGATGAGAAAGAAAGACCATCTGAAAACAGTTTGTTATCTGGCAATGGGTTGGGTAGTCATAATTGCTTTTAAACCCTTGTTGCATGTTTTTCGTGAAACCGGTTCGATGGATGTTCTGTATTGGTTGATCGGAGGAGGGCTATTTTATACGGTAGGCTGCCTGTTTTTCTTTTTAGACAAATATAAATATATGCATCCAGTATGGCATTTCTTCGTATTGGGCGGTAGCATCTGTCATTTTATATCGATATACTTGTTGGTATAATATGTTCCATCTTTACTTAGGATTGGTTTGAAAACATGTTTATAGAGGATTGTGTGCATTGGGGCACTTTTTTCTAACAATTCAAACCAATACATTCCCTCCATATGTGTTGTATAGCATCTTTATATTGTCTACTTTTGCGCCTAAGTAGGAATAGGTTTTATCAAGAGAGATGGCAAAGAGAAAAAGCGCAAGGAAACCGCGGAAAAAAGTTCAAAAGACTTCGTCTTTCCTTTCCACAGTGAAGCGAATGTTTATTGGCGCCTTTATTGTAGTGGCTTGTTTTATAGGGGTTCTGTTTATATATGATTATTTTGTTCCGATGGCCGGACACAAACCGGCGGCTTTGGAGAAAAAGGGACAGGAAGTCGTTTCTTCAAAAAAGGCTGCAACCGCTCCGAAACAAAAGATACAGGACAAAACATCTGCCAATAAGACTCTTGCCAAGTCTTCCACAAAAACATTTAAAATCCCCGCAAATACAGAGATACCCCGCCTAAAGGAGAAACGCCAGGAGCAGGTTATCAAGCACGAAGGATATACGGTTTCTTATAATTCCGAGTACCGTATAGCTAACTGGGTCGCGTACGAATTGACGGCAACGGAAGCCAAAAGCAAAAAGACGGAACGTTCTAATAAGTTTGTACCCGACCCGCAGGTGAAAGGTTCGACGGCGATGAACGAAGATTATACGCGTTCCGGCTACGATCGTGGCCATTTAGCTCCGGCAGGTGATATGAAATGGTCTGCAAAAGCCATGCGCGAGTCTTTTTACCTGAGCAATATCTGCCCGCAAAAACCGAAATTAAACCGGGGCATATGGAAAGACCTGGAGGAACAGTGCCGCTTGTGGGCGTTGGATAACGGTTCGCTTTTGATTGTTACGGGCCCCGTTATTACAGGCGATATGAAACGGTTGGGAAAAAACAGGGTTGCGATACCCAAAGCCTTTTATAAGGTATTGTGTTATCATACGGAGAAAGGCTATAAGGGTATCGGATTTCTTTTCGAGAATAGGGATTATAAAGATAATTCGCTGAAATCGATGGCGATACCTATCGACAGCGTGGAGAAGGCAACAGGTATTGACTTCTTCCCGTCTATCCCCGACGATCAGGAAAACGAAATGGAAGCGGCGGTTGATTGGAGCCGTTGGTCATTTTAATGCGTATATCCGAAAAATTATCGGAGGGTACACTTTGAAATCCGGTCGGAACCGGAACAATAGATTTTAAAAGAATGTTGTATTCTCTGGGTATGCAATTAATAGTCAGAATATAATAGTAATAATAAATAACTAAATGCAAGTTATCATGAATGGTAAATTAATCCCTGTTTTTGTATTGGCAGCATTGATGTCGTGTAGTCAGCCGCCGGTGAAGGAGCAAGGTCCCCGTCCGGTAAAGTTGGCGGAAGTGACCTCATTGAATCTTGTGGAAAAGTCGTTTAGCGGTGTCGTATCGCCGGATCAGTTCAGTGATCTGGCCTTTAAAATGTCCGGACCGCTGATTTCGCTGAAGGTGGATGAAGGACAAAAAGTCCGTACGGGACAGGTCGTGGCAGAGATCGACCCTCAGGATTTCAAATGGGAATATGAAGCGAAAAAAGCCTCTTTTCAAACTGCCGAAGCACAGTTGCAACGTGCGAAGAAGCTGTTATCCAAACAGGCTATTTCGAAGCAGGAATATGAAACGACCGAAGCTTCCTATTCGAATGCAAAGGCTGCATTCGAATATGCGCAGAATCAGCTGGAACAAACGAAACTGCGTGCTCCGTTCGATGGATTTATCCAGAAGAAATATGTCGAGAATTATCAGAAGGTACAGGCCGGGCAAGGGATCGTTTGCTTGATTAACCCGAACAAGTTGCAGATCCAGTATACGATGCCTGAAACGAACATTACCTATTTCTCGACTCCTTATCAGATCTATGTGGAGTTTGATAACTACAAGGGAATCCGTTTCAAAGCGAAAGTGAAGGAATATGTGGAAGCGTCTCCCGATGGTTCCGGCGTTCCCGTTTTCCTATATATCGACGATCCCGAATTTAATCTGAACAAATACAAAGTGGCTGTCGGCTTCTCCTGTCGCGTGGTGCTGCATATCGAGAGTGCAAGCTTTAACGAGGGAGCGGTGTTGGCGCCTCTTTCCGCTATTGTAGCGAGTGAAGAAAATAACGACAAATTTGTCTTTGTTTATAATGCCCAGTCGCAAAAGGTGGAACGTCGCCAGATCGAAGAATCCGGACTGGTAGGAAAAGACAATGTTATAATAACCAAAGGGCTGAAAGCCGGTGACCAGGTCGTTTCCGCCGGGGCTACCCGCCTGGTTGAAGGACAACAGGTAAAAGTATTAACAGATTAAGCTGATAAATAATGAATCTTCCAGTATATTCTTTAGAGAATAAGAAGATTATATATTTCTTTTTGGCTATCATGCTGATAGGAGGTATATATTCTTTCTTTAAATTGCCGAAGAAGGAGGACTCGCCTTTCGTAATCAAGCAGGCTGTTTTGGTTACGCAATATCCGGGTGCTACTCCTCAGGAGGTAGAAAAATTGATAACGGAACCTATCGAGAGGGAAATTCAGTCCATGTCGGATGTTTTTCAGATCAAGTCTGAATCTTATTTCGGCATGTCGAAGATCTCGATCGAGTTGCAGCCGACTTTGGCCCCGGATTATATGCCGGTCAAGTGGGACGAATTGCGTCGTAAGGTGGCTAACATACAGCCTCGCCTTCCGAGTGGCGCCTCTGCTATCAATGTGAGTGATGATTTCGGGGACGTGTTCGGTATCTATTACGCCCTGACAGCCGACGAAGGTTTTACCTACGACGATATGCGCGATTGGGCGCAGAAGATCAAGACCGAGCTGACTCCTATTCAGGGTGTGCAGAAGGTCTATCTGTTTGCGGAACAGACGCAGGTCGTGAATGTGCGTATCTCGGTTCCCAAGCTGGCGAACTTGGGGATCGATCCGAATTCGATTCAGCAAGTCCTGCAAACCCAGAACCTGCTGGTCAATACGGGTGAGATCATGACCGGGACCTACCAGCTTCGTGTACGTGCCGAAGGTACATATAAAAGTATAGAGGATATACGCGACCAGCTGATCGTGACAAAGGGTGGAGGCGAAGTACGCCTGGGTGATATCGCAACCATCGAACGAGGCTATATGGACCCGCCTTCCAACCTGATGCGTGTGGATGGCAAACGGGCCATCGGTATCGGTGTGGCTACGGGTGCGAAAGATGATGTGGTGGCTGTCGGTGACGCTGTTGCCGAACATTTGAAAGAGATGGAACAGCTTTTCCCGATCGGTATGGAACTGAAAACCATCTATCCGGAAAATCAGATTGCCAACGAGGCGAATAACGGATTTATCCTGAATCTGATCGAATCGTTGCTCATCGTTATCGTGATTATCTTCCTTGTGATGGGATCGCGTGCAGGTATGCTGGTGGGTAGTTCACTGCTATTCTCGGTTGGCGGAACGTTGCTGATTATGCTGATCTGGGGTGTCGGGCTGAACCGTACGTCTCTTGCTGCTTTCATCATAGCGATGGGTATGCTGGTGGATAACGCGATTGTGGTGACCGATAATGCGCAGGTCGGTATCAAGCGCGGTCTGTCACGCTATCAGGCGCTGGTCGATGGGGCCACCAAACCGCAGTGGGCATTGTTGGGTGCGACCTTTATCGCTGTTTGTTCTTTCTTGCCGATGTATTTGGCGCCAGCTTCGGTGGCCGAAATTGTCAAGCCATTGTTTATCGTGCTTGGTGTATCCTTGGGGTTAAGTTGGATATTGGCTTTGACGCAAACGACGACTTTCGGGAATTTCATCTTGAAGGAGGCGAAACCGGGTGAATCCAAAGATCCCTATGACACCAAACTGTACCATAAGTTTGAAAATGTGCTGGGACGTCTGATCAAACGTCGTTATCTCACGCTTACTTCGGTGGTGGCAACCTTGTTCTTGTCTTTGTTCATCATGAGCATTATGCCGCAGAGCTTCTTCCCGATCATGAACAAGCCCTATTTTCGTGCCGACCTGATCTTCCCGGAAGGGTATGGGATCGGCGATGTGGAAAGGAATGTGATCAAGATAGAAGAGTATCTCAAGAATAATGATAAGATCAAATCCTATTCGTTCACGCTGGGAGGTTCGCCGGTACGTTATTATCTGGCAAGTTCGTCTATCGGTCCGAAGCCGAACTTCGCCAATGTCCTGATCGAAACCAAGGACGCGAAAGATGCACAGAGCGAGGAAAACAAGTTCTATGAATATATGGTCGCCAACTATCCGGATATTTTGACTCGTTCAGCTTTGTTTGCTTTGTCTCCTGTGCCTGATGCGGCAATTGAAATCGGGTTTGTTGGCGATAATATCGATACGTTGGTGGCTCTGACACAGCGTGCACAAGAAATCGCCCGCAAGAACGACATGGTGATGGAAGTGCGCAACAGCTGGGGAAACAAGGTTCCGGTATGGAAGCCGTTGTACTCGCAGGAAAAAGGTCTCCGTTTAGGTATCACCCGTCAGCAGATGGCTTATTCGCTTCGTTCGGCAACCAATGGCGTGCCTTTAGGCGAATATCGCGAAGGAGATGTGTTTATGCCGATCCTGCTGAAAGATGCCGATCGCGATTCGATGAACCTGAACGATATCAAGACTTTGCCTGTCTACAGCGCCAAGGGGCGTTCTGTCAAAGTGGAGCAGGTGATCGACGACTTCTCGCTTGATTATGAGTACAGTGTCGTGAAGCGTTATAATCGTCAGCGTTATATGATGATGCAGTGTGAGCCGAAACGCGGAGCCAATACGATGGCTGCTTTCAGTCAGTTGTGGCAGGATATCCAGCAAGAGGTGCAGGTTCCCGAAGGATACAAACTGCAATACTTCGGCGAACAGTCTGAACAGGATAAAGGTAACAAGGCGATTGCTGCCAATATTCCGTTGATGTTCGGTCTGATCTATCTCACCCTGTTGTTCCTCTTCCCGAAATACTACCGGAAGCCGGTCTTGATTATGTGTATGTTGCCTCTGATCTTCATCGGTGTGGTATTGGGGTTGCTGGTGTTTGGCAAGTCGCTCGATTTCTTTGCCATGTTAGGTCTGTTAGGTCTGATCGGTATGAATATCAAGAATGCGATCGTGCTGGTGGACGAAATAGGATTGCAGCTTGACAGTGGCCTGGCGCCGGTCAATGCGGTGATCGAGGCAACCAAGACGCGTATCGTTCCGGTGACGATGGCATCGGGGACAACGATTTTGGGTATGTTGCCATTGTTGGGCGATGCCATGTTTGCCGGTATGGCGGCGACGATCATGGGAGGTCTGTTCGTTTCGACCATCCTGACCATCTTCGTGCTTCCGGTGACCTATTGTATATTCTTTAAGATTAAATCGGTATAATGAGTATGAGAAATAAAATAATTATCGGTTGTATGCTGTTGGGGGCTTTATCGGTGGGAGCACAGGAAAAGCCCGTCACGGCTGCGGACTACAAGCAGAAAGTGCTTGAATATAGCCGCCAGATCAAACAGAGTGCGGAAGAGCGTATTGCGATGCAGCATGCTATCAAGGCGGCCAAGACCGCTTTCTTCCCGGCTGTCGATTTCTCCGGCAGCTACCAGTACCGTATCAATAAGTACGATTTGGATTTCGGCCCCGGCATGGCTGTCGAAATGGATCATAACACCTATAGTTTGGGAGCTACCGTAAGTCAGCCGATCTATGCCGGCGGACAAATCTACAACAATTACAAGGCCGCCCAGATACAGGGACAGATCGCTTCCGAGGCGGAAGACCTGACGACGGATAATATCGTGTATGCCGCCGACCTGAACTACTGGTCTGCTGCTGCCCGTAAAGGCATGTACGATGTCATGTGCCAGTATGTCGATATTGTGCAGGAATTGGCAAACGTGCTGACAACCCGTTTCAATGACGGGCAGATCAGTAAGACCGACCTCTTGCAGGTACAGTCCCGTTTGAAAGAAGCGGAATTGAACAAAAGCGCTGCGTACAAAGATTATCAGATCGCCTTGCAGAACCTGAATGTGCTAATGGGTGTTCCTCCTATGACACCGGTGGAGATTGCCGATGCCATCACGACGGTGCAGCCGTTGCCGATGCACATAGGGGAAGAGGCCGCTTTGCAGAACCGGCCGGACTTTACGATCTCCCGATTGAATGTTGAATACCAGAAGCGGCAGATCAACTTGTCAAAAGCAAAGTATAATCCGACACTGGCTATCGGTTTTCAGGGAACCTGGGGCACTCCGATGTTGAACGTGAAAGGGTCCGACCAGCTTTGGACACCTGCCGTGTTCGCCTCCCTGAAGATACCTTTGTTTCGTTGGGGAGCCCGTTTCAAAGAGGTGAATTCTCAGAAAGCTATCTTACGCAGTAAGGAATATGTTATGGATTACACCCGCGACCAGATTTCCCAGGAGGTAGCCAATTCCTGGACCAGCCTGACGGAAAACACGAAGCAGATCGATGTTGCCGAAGAGGCCTGCAAGATCGCTGAGGAAAATCTCGACCTGAATACGTTCAGCTATAAAGAGGGAAAACTTCCGATCCTCGATGTTCTTTCCGCCCAGCTTTCCTGGATTCAGTCCTATAGCAGCTTGATTCAGACTTGGTATCAGCAGAAAGCGTCTCTCGCCCAGTATAACAAGGCGGTGGGTATTCGTCGCTTGCAGTAATCGGAAAACACCTTTATCACAATCTTTTTAGGCACGGATTTCACGGATTTATACGGATGAATTTATTTTTTCCGTGTTTTCCGTGAAATCCGTGCCTAAATTATATCTATTAGTAAGCAAAATTTTGCTTCGACACAGCTCCCTGTCAAGAGCAGAAACAAATGCAAATATTATTGAAACTCCTTTTTCAGTTTCGCCACCCATTTCAGTATCCGTTCCTCCGTTTGTTCGGACTGGTTCTCGATATCGAGGGGAAGTCCCAGGAAATGTCCTTCCTTGACGGCCCGTGATTGGGTGAAGTGGTGATCGCTGACAGGCATGAAACCGATCAGCTCCGCATTGCTTTTGGTAAAGGCTTCCGCCAGAATGCCGATCCCATCGACGAAATTGTCGGGATAGCGTTCTTGGTCTCCGAGCCCGAATAGTGCGACTTTCTTGCCCGTCATGTCGATGGATTCTATTTCCGGCATGAACTCGTCCCAGTAAGTCGGCAGTTCTCCGTCGAACCAGGTGGAAGTTCCGGCAATGATATTGTCGAACGATTCGAACTCCTTGCGTGTCGCCCCTTCTATCGGGATCAGGACGACTTCGTTTTCTGTGAATGCTTCTTGTATTTTCAAAGCGACTACGGCTGTTTTAGCGGTTGTGCCACCATAGAATAAACCTATTTTCTTCATTTTGTATGTTGTTTATAGAAGGTGTGTCAAAACTATCCTGTTCCCGCGCCCCTCGCGGGATCGCATTAAAACCGGCCCTATAAAATCTGATTGATAAGGTCTGTCCTTTTGCGGCCCCGCATCAAGCGCGGGGACAAGGAGATTTTGACATACCCTCTTCATTAATATTCCAATAATGCTTTTGCTGCGTTGTAGATCCGTTCTTCTCCGGGCAGGATCGCCTTTTCGAGGACCGGATGGAAACCGACAGGCGTAAAGGTAGAACCGACGCGTTGGATCGGAGCATCCAGGTATCGGAACATTTCCGTGCCGACGATACCGGCTATTTCCGCTCCGAAACCTGAGAACACTTTGTCTTCATGTACGATCAGCACCTTGCCGGTTTTTTTCACGGAAGCGAAGATCGTTTCCGTATCGAGTGGGATCAGCGAGCGGATGTCGATGACTTCCACGTCCCAGTTATGCTCTTTCTTCAACCTCTCGGCGACACTGAGGCAGAAATGCGTGGTATTGCCATATGTGATCACGCTCAGGTCGCTGCCCGGCCGGCGGATACGGGCTTTCCCGAAAGGAACTTCGAAGTCTTCCGGCACAAAACCGGCTGCTTCGACCGAGTTATATTGCGCTTTCGGTTCGAGAAAGACGGTAAAACCCTTCGAACGTATGCTGGTGCGCAACAGTCCTGCCGCATCATCGGCAAACGAAGGATAGACGATGCGGGCTCCCGGAATGGAGGTCAGCGCCCCTTCAATCGTTTGCGAGTGGTAGAGCCCTCCGCCGATATAACCGCCCGATGCCAGGCGGAGTGTCAGGTTAGGGGTGAACTGTCCGTTGCTTCGCCAGTATTCGTGTGTACATTCGACATACTGCTCGATGGCCGGCCAGAAGTAGTCGGCAAATTCGGCTCCTTCCACCACGACATGTATTTTCGGGTCGAAGCGGCACATGCCGTTGGCCGTGCCTACAATGTAGTCTTCGGCAATGGGAGCATTGAAGATACGCTTCGGTCCGAACTCCTGTTGCATGCCTTTGGTGACGTTGAACACGCCGCCTTTGTCTTTGTTGGCCACGTCCTGTCCCCACAGGAATGTATCCGGGTTATGGCGGAATTCTGCTTTCAGTGTTTCGTTGATTGCGGTTACCAGTGTTTTCTTTTCGCCATTTTCTTCTTTGTGTGTGCCGTCTGTATATTTCTGCGGCAGGTAAGGTTCGGGCAAGACATAGTCAAAGATCGTTGCAGGATCGGATTCGGGAGCCGCCATCGCTTTGCGGTTGGCTGTGCTCAGGTCTTTTTTTGCCTGTGCTTCTATCTGCTTCAGTTCCTCTTCGGTCAAGCGGTTGTAACGGAGCAGCATACGGCGGAATTTTTGCAGCGGATCGGCTGCTTTCACGTAGGCAAGTTCGTTTTCATCGCGATACAAAGTCTGCTTGTCGGAGTTCGAATGGGAGCCGATGCGCACGCAGTTTGCATGGACGATCACCGGATTATGCGTATTGATCGCATGTTCGCGGGCTTCGGTCATGGCGTTCATCGAGTCGAAAACGTCTTTTCCGTTGCAGTGGATGATGCGCAGGTTCTTGAAGCCTGAGAAGTTGTCGGCTACCTTGCGGTTGGCCGTCTGATCCTTTTTGGGGACGGAGATGCCGTAGCCGTTGTCCTGCAAGACAAAGATAACGGGGAGCTGCTCGTTGCTTGCCCCGTTGATGGCTTCGTAGACGTAGCCCTCGGAAGTGGCGGACTCGCCGTGCGAAGTGATCGCAACGCCTTTATGGTCGTAATAAACCATTGCACGGGCGACACCTACGGCGTGCAGGTCGTGTGTCCCGGTCGCCGAGGAGATGTTCTCGATATGCCACTCCGGCTTGGCGAAGTGGTTGGACATATGCCGTCCGCCGCTGGACGGGTCGGTCGCTTTCGAGATACCGTTCAGGATGATTTCTTCCGCCGTCATTCCGGCAGACAGGACGGTCAGCATATCGCGGTAGTAGGGAAAGAGGTAATCCTCTCCCCGGTGGAATACCTGCCCGATGGCGAGCTGGATGCCGTCATGCCCGGCATAAGGGGCATGATAGGACCAGCCTAAGGACTGGAGCAGGTAAGAAGGCGCCTTTTCATCGAGCGCCCTGCCGAGACTCATCAGGTAATACCATTTGCGAAGGGTCTCGGTATCGGTCGTTTTTATATCGTATCGTTTCATACTTGATTATTTTGTGTGTTGTTTTAATTGTTTTGTGATCTGTTACTTTTGGCTTGACCCAAAAGTAACCAAAAAGTCAAGGCTTAACCGTCCG
>OKHF01000350.1_pt1 | contig 11680 bp, 10 predicted proteins | sample 1614351 | NCBI WGS metagenome assembly OKHF01 (sample SAMN04436930, study PRJEB24849) | human gut metagenome | biome: human gut; feature: NICU; material: stool | host: Homo sapiens | place: USA: Saint Louis, MO | collected 2012-06-13
AAAAGAGCCGCTCATGGGTTGAGCGGTTTTTCTATGTAAATTTTAAATCTACATTTTAGTTAAATATAATATTAGTATTTTGGGGGACATATGAACTGGAAACGCTTGGCTTTATGCGCAATGTTGGGGATTACAGTGCTTGGTACAACTGCATGCGGTACAAACAGTGGTGAACAACCACAAGGTAACACCGTGAAAGCAGAAACTGTAGCTATGCCCAATTTTACAAACGCACCAATTGCTGATGAATATGCTATCTTTGATACAAACTATGGTCAATTTAAGGTTCGTTTGTTAGGGTCTAAAGCGCCGATTACGGTCAAAAATTTTGATTATCTCGTGAAAAAAGGCTTCTATAATGGTGTGACATTTCACCGTGTTATCGAAGGCTTTATGATTCAAGGTGGAGATCCTGATGGCACAGGTGCTGGTGGCCCAGGCTATACAATTCCTGATGAATTCTCCAATGATTTACACTTCAATAAAATGGGCGTTCTAGCCATGGCTAACCGTGGTCCTAATACAGGAGGATCTCAATTTTTTATTACCTTGGGACCTACGGATTGGTTAGATAATAAACACACCATCTTTGGTACTGTAGTACAAGGTATGGATGTAGTTGAAAAAATTGGCAAGGTTAAGACTGGTCGCAATGATAAACCAGTTGAACCAGTAATTATCAATTCTATCACATTGGAACCAATCACTGATGATGCGAAAAATGGCAAATAAGGATGCTAAGTCTGAAGAACGGCACTATGTGTACTTGGTGCGATGTGCAGATGATTCTTTGTATTGTGGATGGACTACAGATCTCAAACGTCGAATAGATGCTCACAATGGACATATCCCAGGCGGTGCAAAATATACGCGAGGACGTCGTCCTGTGACCTTGGTATATGCTGAAAGCTTTCACCAAAAACAAGAAGCACAACGCAGGGAATATGCTATTAAACGGATGACGAAGACTAAGAAATTGAGACTCATTAAGGGTGCAAAATAGTCCTTGATTATGGTATAATATGATGATTAATTACTACCACGGAGGTTGAAAATGAAGCGGGTTCTAGTGTCCGTAAAGAGTGTACAACGAGATATGGATGGCAAGGATACCGTAGTGGAACTGATTTCCCCAGGTACGTCACATGAAAAAGGTAATGCTCAATATGTGCGTTATGAAGAATCTAGTGTGACTGGATTGGATGGGGTTAAGACGACCATTAAAATTCATGATGATTCTATCGTGTTGCTCCGAACAGGGGCTGTCAATATGCGTCATCAATACGTCCGTGGTGAAGAACGTGAAGCCGTATATGAAACACCATATGGTGATTTACATATGGCTGTAAATACTCATGAATTAACAGTAGACTTTCATGATGGCGTAGGTCATGTTCATTTAGGATATGATATTTCCGTTGAAGGTGAATGGCAATTTTATAATCAGTTAGATATAGACGTGCGGGAGGATATAGAGCATGGACATGAAGGAAATCCTGAAATCGGGGATTGAACAGGCATTACAAGATACGATTAACAGCGGTGATTTGCCGGCTGGGGAATATCCAGAAATCGTTCTCGAAGTGCCACCTCAAAAGGAATTCGGTGATTTTTCTACAAACATCGCTATGCAATCCGCTCGTGTAGCTCGTCAAAATCCTCGAGCCATTGCTGAAGCTTTGATTAGTCATATGAATTTTGATTGGCTTGAACGTGCTGAGGTTGCCGGCGCAGGTTTTATTAATTTCTTTTTGAAATCTGATATGGTGTACGATACGTTAAAAGCCATTTTGAATGCTGGTACTGAGTATGGTGTTCAACCATTGCGTGCGCGCGATACAATTCAAGTAGAGTACGTAAGTGCAAACCCAACAGGTCCATTGCATGTTGGTCATGGTCGCGGTGCTGCGTACGGTAGTGCTCTTGTAAACTTGTTACGTGCAGCGGGTTATAATGTACAATCCGAGTACTATATCAATGATGCAGGTAATCAAATCGACAACATGGCTATTTCCATTGAGTACCGTTTCCAAGAGTTACAAGGTGCTACATTAGTATTCCCACCTAAACGCAATGAAGACGGTTCTATGCCTGAGTTCGATATTCCAGAAGGGGCTTTAGTGTTCCCTGAAAATGGCTATCGTGGCCCAGATATTATTGAAACAGCGAAAGCGATTGCAGAACGCGAAGGCTTTGATAAATTAAATGCTATGAACGAAGCAGATCGTGTAGCCTTGTTTAAGGAAGAGGGCTTAAAAGAAAAATTAGCTCGCTTAGAGGAAACATTAAGAAACTTCCGCGTTACTTTTGATAATTGGTTCTCTGAACGTACAGTTCATGAAACGGATGAGATTCATCATTCCGTAGAGGCATTAAAGGCCCTTGGCAAAGTTTATGAAAAAAACGGTGCTTTATGGTTAAAATCTACTGATTATGGTGATGATAAAGACCGCGTAGTTATTCGTGATAATGGGGTTCCTACATATTTGGCGGCAGATATTGCGTATCATCGCAATAAATTTGATCGTGGCTTTAAAGAAATGATTGATATTTGGGGCGCTGACCATCATGGCTATGTATGTCGTGTAAAAGCGGCTATGGCGGCATTTGGTTATGACCCTGATAAATTAACAGTATTGTTATTACAAATGGTAGCATTGTTCCGTGACGGACAACTTGTTAAATTGTCTAAACGTAGTGGTGATAGCGTTACATTAGATGAATTGATTGAAGAGGTTGGCGTAGATGCGTCTCGCTATTTCTTCTTGATGCGTTCCTTAGACAGCCAACTTGATTTCGATATTAACTTGGCAAAATCTCGCAGTAATGACAACCCGGTGTATTATATCCAATATGCTCATGCTCGTATTCACAGCATTTACAACCAAGTGCGTGAAGCTGGCATCGCATTTGGCGATTATAGTGAAACTGATTTCACAACACTTACAAGTGAAATGGAATTAGAATTAATTAAGAAATTAGCTGAATATCCGGAAGAGGTCGTTCAAGCTGCTGAACATCGTGCACCTCATCGTATTGCTCGGTACTTATACGATTTGGCAAGCATGTTCCATTCATTCTACCGTCAAGGTCGTATCATTGGCGTAGATCCAGCGTTGCAACAAGCTCGTCTTGGATTAATCACAGCGATTGCCCTCGTTCTTCGTCAAGGCTTGGGTATTTTAGGTATTTCCGCTCCGGAAAAAATGTAATAGGTGGGAGGCATCATGGCAACTAAGTATATTTTCGTAACTGGCGGCGTTGTTTCTTCTCTTGGAAAGGGGATTACAGCAGCATCTTTGGGTCGCTTACTAAAAAACCGCGGTTTCAATGTAACGATTCAAAAATTTGATCCATACATTAATATCGATCCTGGTACGATGAGCCCTTACCAACATGGTGAAGTATTCGTAACAGATGACGGCGCCGAAACGGACCTTGATTTGGGGCATTATGAACGCTTTATCGATATTAACCTTAGCAAACGTTCTAATATTACAGCTGGTAAAGTATATTGGTCTGTAATCAATAAAGAACGCAAAGGTGATTACCTAGGTAGCACTGTACAAGTAATTCCACATATTACAAATGAAATTAAACAAAATGTTTACCGTGTAGGTAAAGAGGATAATGCTGATGTAGTTATCACTGAAATCGGCGGTACTGTAGGTGATATTGAAAGCTTGCCATTTATGGAAGCTATTCGCCAGGTGAAAAAAGAAGTAGGCCGTAACGATGTACTTTACATTCACGTTACGTTAGTGCCTTACATCAATGCCGCAGGCGAGTTGAAAACAAAACCTACACAACATAGTGTAAAAGAATTGCGTAGCATTGGTATTCAACCAGATATTTTGGTATGTCGTAGTGAGAAACATATCTCTGATGATATGAAAGAAAAACTTGCTTTGTTCTGCGACGTAGAACCTGAAGCAGTTATTGAAAATCAAACTTGTAGCTCTATCTATGAAGTGCCATTGATGATGCAAGATCAAGGTCTTGATGATATTGTTATCAAAAAGTTAGGTCTTGAAGATCGTCCATGTGATATGACTGCATGGAAAGAAATGGTTCATAAGATCTTGAATCCTAATAAAGATATTACAGTTGCTATCGTTGGTAAATATGTAGCGTTGCATGATGCGTATTTATCCGTAGTTGAAGCTCTAGATCATGCTGGTATTGCTACAGGTACTAAAGTGAATATTCGTTGGATTGACTCTGAAGAACTTGATGATACTTCTGTAGATCCTAAAGAGGTATTTGAAGGTGTTGAAGGTATCATCGTGCCTGGTGGCTTTGGTTCCCGTGGTGTAGAAGGTAAAATTCGCACAATCCAATACGCTCGTGAAAACAATATTCCATATCTTGGCCTATGCCTTGGCATGCAATCTGCAGTAATGGAATTTGCTCGTAACGTATGTGGCATGGAAGGAGCAACCTCTAGCGAATTCGATGAAAATGCTAAGTACAAAGTAATTGACTTGATGAGTGATCAAGTTGATGTAGATAAAAAAGGCGGTACAATGCGCCTAGGTATCTATCCATGCAAAGTGGAAGCCGGTACGAAAACTCACGAAGCTTATGGGGAAGATTTGATTTATGAACGTCATCGTCATCGCTATGAGTTCAACAATGAATACCGTCAACAATTGACTGATGCAGGCCTTGTAATTTCCGGTACATCTCCAGATGGCCGTCTTGTTGAAAGTATTGAAGTAAAAAATCATCCATTCTTTATTGGTACACAAGCACATCCAGAACTTAAATCTCGCCCAAATAATGCACACCCATTATTCCGTGGTTTCGTAGATGCAATCTTAGAACTAAAAAAATAGATTAAAGCGATGGGATCTATTTTATCTATTATAGGTTTATTTATATTAGCTGCACTCAAACTAGAGCAGTTTGTATATGGTAAATCGGGAAAAGAACAATCTACAACTGGTCACATAGCACGAAGAGGGCTTGCTAATATAGCAGGTTTAATAGCTTTTGATCACGCTACTGTGAACAGTAAGTCTGTTGTAGTACGTAAAAAGAAGAAAGATGCTCAGAAATGAGCATCTTTCTTCTTTTTTTGCTTACATCGAAAAAAGTTGGGAAAATATATCGATAAATTTAAAAATAACGCTTGCAATATTGAATGATATTTGTTATTATATAGACAAAGATAGATATAGATATGGTGTTAAGTACACCAATATAAATATATTCGTTAAATATGGAACTCAAATAAGGAGGACATAACATGTCTATTATTGGTAAACAACTTCCTGAATTTACACTTGATGCTTTCAAAAAACCTGAATTGGTAAAAGTTAGCACTGCAGACGTGTTGGGTAAATGGTCTATATTCGTATTCTATCCAGCAGACTTTACATTCGTATGCCCTACTGAGTTGGAAGACGTACAAAACTCTTATGCAGAGTTGAAAGAATTGGGTTGCGAAGTTTACTCCGTATCTTGTGACTCCGAATTCGTTCACAAAGCATGGTCTGATGCTTCTCCAAGCATCAATAAAATCGAGTACTACATGTTAGCTGACAAAAAACATGAATTGGCTGACTTCTTCGATGTATTCCAAGAAGAATCTGCTATGGCTTACCGTGGTACATTCGTAGTAGATCCAGAAGGCTTCGTGCGTACAGCAGAAATTCATGATATGGGTATCGGCCGTTCCGCTGAAGAATTGGTTCGCAAAGTACAAGCTGCTCAATTCGTAGCTAAACATGGCGATCAAGTGTGCCCTGCACGTTGGAAGCCAGGTAAAGACACTTTGAAACCAGGTCTTGATCTTGTAGGTAAAATCTAATTAAGAAACTTATACTTAAATGCTAGAGTAATCTAGATAACTCCTCAAATGACATAAACACGGGCGCGCATCGTTTTCCTGACGATACGGTAAGTCCCAATACCAGATGAACCCTCTCCAATTCATCATGGTAAACCTCATATAACAAACTACAAACTATACGCAAAAGGACTGGTCTTCGGGCTGGTCCTTTTGTGTTGTTAATATCCCTTTATAAAAGTAGGGAATAAGTTCTTGCATTTTTATAGTGAGTGGTCTATAATGAAATTAATTCCTATTAATATGAAAGGTTTTATAAATAGCTTTATAAATATAATATAAGCACTTTTAATATGGGTGTGTTTAACACTAACGTTTACAAAGAAAGGCAAGATATATGAGGATTTCCACAAAAGGTCGTTATGCATTGATGGTTCTCATCGATTTGGCAGAGCAAGGGCAAGATAAACCAGTTTCCTTGCGATCTGTGGCAGAACGACAAGGCATATCTGAAAAATACCTAGAAGGTATCGTAGCTCGTTTAGGCGCTGCTAACCTAGTGGATAGTATCCGCGGTAAATACGGCGGATATCGATTGTCTAAAAGCCCTAAGGAGTACACAATTATTGAAATATTGCTTGCTACTGAGGAATCGATGGCTATCATATCTACCCTTGATGAAGGGGTGAGTACTGATACAGTAATCAACGAACGCACCGTTGGTTTCTGGGCAGGCTTACAAAACTATATTCATGATTATTTAGAAAACGTAACCCTACAAGATGTAATTGATGGGACTTACGCAAAACTCGATACAAAATATGATAATTGGGATGGTTCTATTTAATAAGGAGTGACCACTATGTCTAAAATTGCAAAATCTTTTGTTGAATTAATTGGTAAAACACCATTATTAGCTGCTACACGTTTTGGTAAAAAATATGGTGCAAACGCTAATATTTTCGCAAAATTGGAATACTTTAACCCAGGAGGTTCCGTAAAAGACCGTATCGCAGCAGCAATCATTCAAGTTGCAGTTGAATCTGGTGAATTACAACCAGGCGGCACAATCGTAGAAGCTACATCTGGTAATACTGGTATTGGCTTGTCTGCTGTAGGTGCTGCGCTTGGCTATAAAGTTGTAATCGTAATGCCTGAAACAATGTCCATTGAACGCCGTAAATTAATGCTTGGTTATGGTGCTCAGCTCGTATTGACTGACGGTTCTCTTGGTATGAAAGGCGCTATTGCTAAAGCTAAGGAAATCGTAACGGCTACATCCGGTGCTATTGAAGCAGGTCAGTTCGTAAATCAAGCTAATCCTGCAATTCACTACAGAACAACTGGTCCTGAAATCTGGCAAGATACTGATGGTACTGTAGATATCTACGTATCTGGTGTTGGTACAGGCGGTACGTTGACAGGTGCAGGTCGCTACTTGAAAGAACAAAACCCTGATGTACATGTGGTTGCCGTAGAACCAGCAGATTCTCCTGTATTGTCTAATGGTAAACCAGGCCCTCATAAAATCCAAGGTTTAGGTGCTGGCTTCATTCCAGATACATTGGATACTAACATTTACGATGAAGTAATCCAAGTTTCTAACGAGGATGCTTTTGCTACATCTCAAGCCTTCGGTCACACAGAAGGTGTATTGGTAGGTATTTCCTCTGGTGCTGCGCTTTGGGCGGCTCAAGAAATGGCAAAACGCCCTGAAAATAAAGGCAAAAATATTGTAGTAATTCTCCCTGATACAGGCGAACGCTACTTATCTACAGCTTTATTCCCTGAAGTTTAATCACCTATCATGGTGAAAGCATAACAGTTGCTTTCTACTGGCTCAAACACATGGATGTTTCCCTGTATTTTACAGGGAGCATCCTTTTTTTCTGAATTCATTTGTTATTGTAATAGGTAATGTACTGAGTAGATAATAGTGCAGATTATTGATAGTGGGAGAGGGTCTTTTACAATAATATTTATTATTGAATACACAAAAAAATTTATAATTGTATATAAAAAAGGAGCTACTAGGTAGCTCCTTTAGTATTTTGGTATGTATTTAATTGTAATTATCTACCGTTTTTAACAATATTATCCATCCAGTTGAATAATTCTTCTAGATCGTAATCACCAGAATGATCTACATCAAATGGTGTTGCCATATCTACTCTGTACCCAAGGTCTTGAGCACGCGTACCTACGATTAAAGGAATTGCAACAGATGTATTGCTGTCAGCTGTGCCGTAACGGATACGATAGAATCGTGCATTTGTCGCAGCTGGAGAACCGAGATAGTTCATTGGGTTCATCATAGTAACAATCTTAGCATTTTCTACGTATACATCTTGATTAGTAGTTGTATCGTGTAATGCAGCAGTAATTGTAAAGTGATTATTATCTGTAGTACTTGTACCAAATAGACTGTTTTCACCAGTATCATTGGAGCGGGAGTCAAAGGCGCCTGGCGCTTTAGAACGGCTTACAAAGTGGTTATATGCTTCCCAGTTAATGTCTTTGATAGTCCCTGTTTTATTATCACGTACAAGGTATGTATGCTTAGATAAATCAGTACCTTTAGCTTGTGCTTTATTAGCAGCAGCAACGATAAATTCTTTTACATAATTTTTGAAAGTACCATTACCATTCTTATCGAGTTTTAGAACACGACCTAGAGAGTCACGTAATTGTAAGTTATTTACGTAATCAGGGAAGTGTTCACTAAGCATTTTGGAGTATGCTAGATCGTCTGCATTCAAGTTTACACGTTGCATTGTGCGTTGTGGTTGAGCAGGAGTACCGCCTACATTGGCTTGTGGTAATTCACCTGGGGACATAGTCACTTTATTAAAGGACGAAATGCCGTTATAACTCCATTCGTAAGCCATATCAGCTGCATCGAGGTTAGTGATAGGGGCATACGCAGATACTGCGTATACATTAGTTGCCGCGGTAGCTGCACCTAATGCTTGTAAATATGGTTGGAAGTCGGAGCTGTTACCAGTTGCACCTTGTAACAAGGATACACCACCGCCTGCACTTGTACCATTTGTGATAATGCGGTTTGCATTACCTGGCATAGCGGAATCGTTGGCGTGTAAGTAGGCTGTAGCCGCTTGTAAGTCAACGATTACTGCAGGGGCCTTACCGATGAAGTTGCCATCGGAAGCTTTATTGGTACGACCACGTGTAGCAGGGGAAGCTACTACATAACCACGGGATAATGCGTAAAGAACACTGTTAGGTTTACCATTTTCCATTTTTGGAGTCATAGCTTGACTTGGCATATAACCGCCTACCGCATTTGGCATGAAGATAGGGGCTGTTTGGGTGTTGTAACCGTTGATAGTGCCGTTGTTGAAATATTCCTCTGGTACATAAATGTTCATGTATTGCTGATCTATGTCGATTGGATTAGCCACGTAAGGGATGTACTCGAAGGCACGATATTTGATTTCCTTATTATCTACTGTCGTAGACATAGATTCGTAATTTTTCGCGTCAAAGGCAAGGCTAATTTTTGCAGATGCATTGGCTTGCAATGGTGGATCCATTGGTTGGGAAAGAATATTTTTCTCTTCTGTTACAGAAGAGCCTTTTGTAGAGGCTGTATTACGAGCATCTACATAAGATTGCGGTAATTTACTTTCTTGAACCTGTTTAGTCTCTGCCTCAGATTTAGCTTTTGCTTCGGCTTCAGATTCAGCTTTAGCTTTTGCCTCGGCTTCAGCCTGCGCTTTAGCTGCAGCATCTGCTTCTGCTTTAGCTTTTGCCTCGGCTTCTGCCTGAGCTTTAGCAGCAGCATCTGCTTCTGCTTTAGCTTTTGCCTCAGCTTCAGCTTGCGCTTTAGCAGCAGCGTCCGCTTCTGCTAAAGCTTTTGCCTCTGCTTCAGCCCGAGCTTTAGCTGCAGCTGCCGCTTCTTCTTTTGCTAGTTGTTCAGCAGCTAAACGTTTTTGTTCTTCTTGGATCGCAGCTTGTCTTGCAAGTTCCGCTTGTTTAGCAGCAATACGTTCTTGCTCTGCCTTAATAGCAGCTTCGCGTTCTGCTTTAGCTTTCTCGGCCGCGATACGCTCTTGTTCAGCTTTTAAAGCGGCTTGCCGTTGAGCCTCAGCTTGTTGAGCAGCAATACGTTCTTGTTCTGCTTTAATAGCCGCTTGACGTTGAGCTTCAGCCTGTTGAGCTGCCATACGTTCTTGTTCTGCTCTAATAGCTGCTTGTCGTTCGGCTTCGGCTTTAGCGGCAGCTTCGGCACGTTGGCGAGCTGCTTCTTCAGCAGCTAAGCGTTCTTCTTCAGCTTGTTGAGCGAGGATACGCTCACGTTCAGCTTTTAAAGCCGCTTGGCGTTGAGCTTCCGCTTGTTGAGCAACGATACGTTCTTGTTCTGCTTTAATAGCTGCTTGGCGTTGAGCCTCGGCTTGTTGAGCGGCGATACGTTCTTGTTCCGCTCTAATAGCAGCTTGTCGTTGAGCCTCGGCTTGTTGAGCGGCGATACGTTCCTGTTCAGCTCTAATAGCTGCTTGACGTTGCGCCTCGGCTTGTTGAGCGGCGATACGTTCCTGTTCAGCTCTAATAGCCGCTTGACGTTGAGCTTCAGCTTGTTGAGCTGCCGCCATACGCTCTTGTTCAGCGCGTAAAGCTTCTTGTCGTTGCGCCTCAGCTTGTTGAGCGGCGATACGTTCCTGTTCAGCTCTAATAGCCGCTTGACGTTGCTCCTCGGCTTGTTGAGCGACGATACGTTCTTGCTCTGCTCTAATAGCCGCTTGACGTTGCGCCTCGGCTTGTTGAGCGGCGATACGTTCTTGCTCAGCTCTAATAGCAGCTTGGCGTTGCGCCTCGGCTTGTTGAGCCGCTAAACGTTCTTGATTTGCTTGTTGCTCAGCAATACGGCGTTGTTCCTCTTGGATACGGATGCGTTCTAGCTCAGCCGCTTGACGGCGTTCTTCTGCAATACGAGCTTGCTCAGCTTGTTGAGCCGCAATACGTTCCTGTTCAGCACGTAAAGCCGCTTGTCGTTGTGCCTCGGTTTGCTGAGCTACCACACGTTCTTGTTCCGCCCGCAAAGCTTCTTGCCGTTGTGCTTCTGCTTGTTGTTGTGCTTGTAGTGCTGCTTGCCGTTGAGCTTCAGCTTGTTTTTGAGCGAGTTGTTGTTGATCAACTTGTGATACATTTTCTTGTTGAGCTGCTTCTTCCGCGGCTAGTTGAGCTAAACGTTCACGCTCAGCACGTTGAATATCGCGAATTGTAAGTCTTTGTTTGGCTACCACGGCTTTTGTTACTGTAGTATTAGATACAGTTAATGGCGCTATGGATTCTTGTTGAATAACAACAGGCGTACGCTGTACTTGTGTAGTTTGTACTTGTTGCTTACCATCTACTGGTTTCTCTACAGTAACAGGTTCAGTTTTTCGCTGTACATTTATCAAGCTGTGCATTGCTAATGTAGGTTCCATGACAGCCTTTGTATCTTTATTGACAACATACTGAGGTTGAGTTTGAACCTGTTGTTGAGATTGCATTGGTACTACTTGTTGCGGTACTGCTTGTAATGGTGTAACTTGTTGAGTTTGTATAGGGCTAACCGTTGCTGGTTGCATCACGTAGGATGGTTGAGGTTGTGCCATCGGTGGTGCTTGTTGTTGTACAATGGTGGCTGGTTGTGGTGTAGTTGGTAAGACTGGCTGAGTTGCCATTGGTTTCACGACTGGAGTTGCTACACTTGTAGGACTTTGTGTCGTTGATTCAGCACTGGTACTCGTACCTACTAAATCATTCATGTTAAGTGTAGGCTCTGCATGGGCAACACCACCCAGCGCAGCTGCGGCAAGAAATGCAGCTCGCCGACGACAGCGGCGAAGAAAACGAAAATGATAAAGTCATAAAACTCCA
>OKHF01000374.1_pt1 | contig 10345 bp, 1 predicted proteins | sample 1614351 | NCBI WGS metagenome assembly OKHF01 (sample SAMN04436930, study PRJEB24849) | human gut metagenome | biome: human gut; feature: NICU; material: stool | host: Homo sapiens | place: USA: Saint Louis, MO | collected 2012-06-13
GCCAAACAACACTTATAATCTAAAACTAATGATTTTATAGTAAATTAATTATATTCATAATTTTCGATTAAAATTATATGTTCTGTATTATACACTATTATGAAAGGTTTGTGAAGTCAAATACAAAAAAAGAACGAAAGTCTTTTCACAGTAGACTTTCGTTCTTTCATTTTATATACCATATAGGGTTAAAATCATCTAATCTTCATGGGTATTTTCTGGTACATTAACAGATTTTACCACATGAATATAAAATGAAATTTATATGATTTACATGCCTAAACGACTCATAATAAGAGCTAATTGTCGTTTAGTTTCTTCGTTATCTTTCTGTAGACGAAGGTTGTCTTCTTTCAATGCCGCATAGTCTGCAGTTAATTTTTCATCCTGCGCTTTCATGCGTGCATTTTCAGCTTTCAAAGCAGTCATTTCATCCTGCATTACGTACATAGAGCTGATAGGACCGCCCTTGTAGCGCTCAGGAATAGCCTTCTTCTCATCAGAAGAACCGAATTTACGAGTTACACCGGCATTCACCATATTATGACGACTACCAACAGATACGCCTGCATGGAACATAGTATCTTCCGATGTATAATGTGCAACACCTAACGCCGCTGCGGTTTCACCTCTGTAATTGCCGATACCAGCCATCACTTGAGTTGGTTCTAACGGATCATATTGAATCGGTTTCAACGCAGACATAGCTGCCGCATGAGCACCTACACGTTGCGTTTCGCCCGCCACGGAATTAATAGCATTAGCCATTCCTTCCGTAACACCCTTCAATTGATTTACGTTAACCGCATCCGTGCCGTTTACACCAGGGCCTACATTGCTAATTGTTTTACCACCGTTATTCAATCCATCTTTAGTAAGGCTTACGGTGTTACCGCTAGCAGGAGTAATGGTTACGCCACTGCCGTTCACAACCGTAGAGTTACCACCAGCATCCTTAGTCGTTACTGACGTAAGACCTTTCAAATCTTTCGCCATACGAACTTTAAGATTAGTACCGTCAGATACGACGCCTACATTATCTTCTGTAGTCAACTTGTTAGCATCAGTAATGCCACCGACTACGTTTACCTGTTCGTTAAGCTTTTTGTTAATCACATTACCGGAATCGCCACCGTATTTCATACCATCGTCTTTGGTTGCCATTTGATGTGTCTTGCCCTGTTCATCTTGGTACTTAATACGAGTAATAGCATTGCCTCCGAGATCAGAATCGCCCTTATCAGCGGTAATATCCGTATTACGACCATCTTTGCCAGTTAAACCGATGTGACCAACGCCGTCTTTACCTGACATAGATACAGCATCTTTACCGTCTTTACCTGTAACAGCTACTTTGCCGTCTGTACCATTCGCAGCGTCTGGACCTGTAATGGAAACGCCATCTTGACCATTTTTGCCGACTTTCACCTTATCAGTATTGACCGTATCAGCAGTAACTGTTTTGGTAGTAATGCTATCGGTCTTAAGGTTCTTAGCCATTTTAATAGTAACATTACCATTTTCGGCTACTGTTTTGATATTTTCGCCGGAATAATCGCTATCGGCCCCTTGTCCTTCACCTTTGATGGTAACCTTTTGACCTAAATCACGGTGGAAATCACCTGTATTACCGGCAAAATCCATGCCTTTCTTCGTAATGTCATCACCTAAATTATTAATCTTATTATCCAAGGCTTTATGGGACTTCTGCAATTGATCTTCTGTAGCAGCACGACCACTTGTGATATTGTTAGGATCCCAATCTTTGTTTTCCAAACCTGTCACATGACCGTCCTTGCCATCAACAGAGACCTTACCTGCTGCAATCTTACCATCTTTACCATCAATAGTTACCTTGTCGCCAGCCTTAATTGTACCGTTTGTACCGTCAATCGCCACATTACCAGCCTTGATTGTGCCCTTATCACCATCGATTTCAACTTTATCACCTGCTTTAATGGTGCCTTTGTTGCCGTCGATTGTAACCTTGTCACCGGCTTTGATTGTACCGGTTGTACCATCCATCGCAATTTGTTTCGTAGCATCAGATCCCATTGTTATTTGGTCTTTGAGGCCCACTTTGTAATTTGTAGAGCCATCACCATTAGTGGTCTTATCAACTTTGATATTATTACCTTCTGTTACGATTGCCTTAGCAGCGTTAGCCGCTGTATCCAATTGAGATTTATTAACCGCATCCTTAGGATTTGTACCATCAGCTACATTTGTAATCTTATTGCCGGCTGCATCAATACCATCTTTCGTCATAGATGGACCATTGGTAATCTTCACGCCGTCCTTTGTAATAGCAGTCAACGGGTTGCCATCCTTATCTTGAACGGCCATACCTTCACCATTAACAACGGTTTTACCGTTTACACCATTAGTGCCATTGTTGAAAGTTATGGAATCCAGGCCTTTCAGATTTTTTGCCAAACGAACATTAAGGATATTATTTTTGCTAATAACACCGATATTGTTTTCGGTCAACTCATCTTCATTGGTGACACCGCCCTTAATGTCCAATTGTTCATTAAGTTTCTTCTTGATGGTAGTGCCGGAGTCGCCACCGTATGCCATGCCATCATCTTTGGTTGCCACTTCATGGGTTGCGCCATTTTCATCTTTGTATTTAATGCGCGTGATTTCATTTCCATTAACATCAGCAGCGCCTTTATCAGCGATAATATCCGCACTATGACCATCTTTACCAGTTAAACCGATGTGACCTACACCGTCTTTACCCGACATGGACACTACATCCTTGCCGTTTTTATCTGTAACAGCTACTTTACCGTCGGTGCCATTTGCCGCATCTGGACCTGTGAGAGATACGCCAGCCTTATCATCTTTTCCGACTTTCACAGATTCAGCCTTAAGGTTTTTGTTCATTTTTACATCAATTGTTGTATTACCTGTTGCTGCATCTTGTTTGATGAAAGTCTTAATATTATCACCGCTATAGTCGGTATCAGCAGCATTGCCTTCACCTTGAACAGTGATAGTAGAGCCTAATTTATTAGTTTGTACACCGCCTACATTGGCATTGAATTTAAGACCTGTATCAGTTTGACCTGCCAAGGCTTGTTTCAATTGGTCCTCTGTTGCAGCACGACCAGATACGACATTACCTGCATCCCAAGTCTTATTATCAAGACCTGTTATATAGTTGCCCGTATTAGCAGGATTCGCACCATCGGACTGTTTACCCATTGTCACATCGCCGGCTTTCACAGTTTTTGTAGCCGTAACGGATGTAACATTAAGATCTTTCTTCAATTTAAGACCGATCTTTGTATCGTCACCGGTTTGACTGATTTCAGTCGTAATATTGTCGTCGCCGTTTACGGTTACCTTGGAGCCTAGCTTATTCGTTTTTTCATCGTTATTATCCGCATTAAAACGAAGGCCTTTATTGGTAAGTTCAGTTTTAGTATCACCAATGTTTTTATTAAGTTCAGCTTTAGCGTCATGTAATTGACCGCCGTTAACCGCATCTTTGGAATTAGCCGCAATATTACCCTCAGCAACATTGGTAATCTTTTGGTCGTTCGCATTGATGCCGTTTGGAGATACATAAGTCTTACCTCCTACGGTCAAGCCACCACTATTAATGGTTGTACCGCTAGCTGTTACGCTATCCAAACCGGTTAATGTTTTTGCCAACTTCACGTTTAGTGTGCCTGTGCCATCAGATACAACGCCAATATTATTATCTGTTAAATCTGTAGCCGCAGCTCCGCCTTTAATGGCAACAGTACCACCTAGCTTCTTGTTAATAGTCGTGCCGGAATCACCATCAAAGTTCAAGCCTTTGTCCACTTCGGATTTTGACGCCACATCCTTAATCGTTACGGTTTTTGTTTGAGCAGCCGGATGGTTCTTATCCTGTACGGTCAATGCTACGTCACCGTTAGCATCTACAGTGTAGTCACCATTGGAGCCTGCCGCAGGATTCGCAACGAGACTGAAGTCCGTTGCACTAGCACCTTGTTTCTTAACTTCATCACTAACCGTTTTCAACTGGTCTTCCGTTGCTGCACGGCCAGATGCAATCGTAGGGTTATCAATACTCCAAGCCTTATTATCAAGACCAGTCACATAGTTACCCGTATTAGCAGGAGTTGCACCATCCGATTGTTTACCCATAGTTACAGTACCAGCTTTCACAGTTTCCGTAGCCGTAACAGTAGTAACGTTAAGATCTTTCTTCAACTTAAGACCGATCTTCGTATCGTCACCAGTTTGACTAATTTCCGTCGTAATATTATCGTCGCCATTTACTGTTACCTTGGAGCCTAGTTTGTTCGTTTTTTCGTCGTTATTATCCGCATTAAAACGAAGGCCTTTATTGGTAAGTTCAGTTTTAGTATCACCAATGTTTTTATTAAGTTCAGCTTTAGCGTCATGCAATTGACCGCCGTTAACCGCATCTTTGGAATTAGCAGCAATATTACCATCAGCAACATTAGTAATCTTTTGGTCATTCGCATTGATGCCGTTTGAAGATACATAGTTCTTACCGCCTACGGTCAAACCTCCACTGTTGATGGTTGTACCACCAGCTGTTACACTGTCCAAGCCGGTTAATGTTTTTGCCAACTTCACATTCAATGTGCCTGTGCCATCGGATACAACGCCAATATTATTATCCGTTAAATCTGCAGCCGCAGCTCCACCTTTAATGGCAACAGTACCACCCAACTTCTTGTTGATAGTCGTACCAGAGTCACCGTCAAAGTTCAAGCCTTTATCCACTTCGGATTTAGACGCCACATCTTTAATCGTTACTGTTTTTGTTTGGTCTGGATGGTTCTTATCTTGTACTGTCAATGCTACGTCACCGTTAGCATCTACAGTGTAGTCACCATTGGAACCCGCCGTAGGATTCTCAACGAGACTAAAGTCCGTTGCATTAGCACCTTGAGTTTTGATAGTTTCAGTAACTGTCTTCAATTGATCTTCTGTTGCAGCACGTCCGCTGACAGCAGTCGGATTAGTTACGCTCCATGTCTTATTATCAAGACCTGTTACGTAATTCCCCGTATTAGCAGGGCTTGCACCATCGGATTGTTTACCCATAGTTACAGTGCCGGCTTTCACAGTTTCTGTAGCAGTAACAGTGGTAACGTTAAGATCTTTCTTCAATTTAAGGCCGATCTTCGTATCGTCACCGGTTTGCGTGATTTCCGTCGTAATATTGTCGTCGCCGTTTACTGTTACCTTAGAGCCTAGTTTATTCGTTTTTTCAGCGTTATTATCCGCATCAAAACGAAGGCCTTTGTTGGTAAGTTCAGTTTTAGCGTCACCAATATTTTTATTCAACTCAATCTTAGCATCGCTAATATTTTTATTTAACTCAGTTTTAGTGTCATGCAATTGACTGCCGTTCACCGCATCTTTGGAGTTAGCCGCCACATCGCCATTAGCAACATTGGTAATCTTTTGATCATTCGCATTGATGCCATTTGGAGATACAAAATTCTTACCGCCTACGGTCAAACCACCACTATTGATGATTGTGCCACCAGCTGTTACGCTGTCCAAACCAGTTAATGTTTTAGCTAACTTCACGTTTAACGTACTGCCATCAGATACGACACCAATATTATTATCCGTCAAGTTCGTAGCCACAGCACCACCTTTGATGCTCAACTTATCGCCCAACTGTTTGTTGATTTCAGCGCCGCTATCTCCATCAAAATTAAGGCCTTTAGCGATAGTTGTATTGATGGTAGAAATGGCATTTCTATTGGTCGTAATATCTTGTGTATTTTGAGCGATATTTTGCTTATTTTGTGCAATTTCAGTCTTATTTTTACCAATGTCAGTCGTGTTTTGAGCAATATCAGCCTTGTTCTTAGTTATATCTTGTTTATTCTTGCCGATATCAGTCGCATTTTGAGCAATGTCAGTTGTGTTTTGAGCTATTTTATCCTTGTTTGTATTAACTTGTGTATTAACAGATTTCAACTGATCTTCCGTTGCAGCTCGACCACTTACGGCTTGAGGATTATCTACATCCCAAGTAGTATTTGTAAGTCCAGTTACTGTGCCTGTAGTACCATCAACAGATACAGGATTAGCGGTTCCTAAGGTGATCTTATCGCCTAGTCCGATTGTAAATTCCTTACCACCGGCTGCATTTGTACCTTCATCTACAGTGATATTGTTGTTTTTAGCTTTCACAGTACTTGCCTTAGCAGTTCCACCGATAGCATCCTGTAACTGACTGAAGTTAACCGCATCAGTAGGATCTGTGCCTTTTGCTAGACCGGTAATCTTTTGATTATTTGCATTGATACCGTTCGGCGTTACATAGGTCTTACCTCCTACGGTCAAACCGCTACTATTGATGGTTGTTCCGCCAGCTGTTACGCTATCCAAACCAGTTAATGTTTTAGCTAGTTTCACATTTAATGTGCTACCATCAGACACGACACCGATATTATTATCCGTAAGATCTGCCGTAGCACCACCTTTAATGGTAACAGTGTCGCCTAATTTTTTATTAATCGTAGCACCGCTATCGCCGTTAAAGTTTAATCCTTTATTGATATTAGTTACATTTGTATTGACCTTATCATTAACAGATTTCAACTGATCTTCCGTTGCAGCACGACCACTTACGGCTTGAGGATTATCTGCGTTCCAAGACTTATTATCGAGTCCTGTTACAAAGTTACCGTTTGCACCGCCTGCACCACCAGCTTGTTTGCCCATAGTCACAGTGCCAGCTTTCACAGTATCAGCAGCAGTAATAGTAGTAACATTAAGATCTTTCTTTAATTTAAGACCGATCTTAGTATCATCACCAGTTTGACTGATTTCTGTCGTGATATTATCATCGCCATTTACCGTTACCTTGGAACCCAGTTTATTGGTCTTAACACCGCCTGTATCCGCATCAAACTTAAGGCCTGTGTTAATCACATCATTCTTCGCAGTCGATATGTTATTGTTTAACTCGGTTTTAGCATTATCTATATTGCCGTTCAGTTCAGTCTTAGCGTCATTAATATTCTTATTAAGTTCAGTTTTGGCATCACCGATATTTTTGTTTAATTCAGTTTTAGCATTATTAATGTTGTTATTTAATTCGGTTTTAGCCGCATGAAGTTGACCGCCGTTAACTGCCTCTTTGGAATTAGCCGCCACTTCACCATCAGCAACATTAGTTATTTTCTTGTCATTCGCATTGATGCCGTTCGGTGTTACATAGGTCTTGCCGCCTACGGTCAAACCACTACTATTGATAGCTGTACCCCCGGCCGTTACGCTATCCAAACCGGTTAATGTTTTAGCTAGTTTCACATTTAATGTGCTGCCATCAGATACGACACCAATATTATTGTCCGTCAAATTCGCAGCCGCTGCACCACCCTTGATGCTAAGCTTATCGCCCAACTGTTTGTTGATTGCAGCACCGCTGTCTCCATCAAAGTTAAGACCTTTAGCAATAGTTGTATTGATTGTAGAGAGAGCATTTTTATTGGTCGCAATATCTTGTGTGTTCTGAGTAATATTTTGCTTGTTTTGTGCAATATCAGTCTTATTTTTACCGATATCAGTAGTATTTTGAGCTATATCAGTCGCATTTTGAGCAATGTCTGTTGTGTTTTGAGCTATTTTGTCCTTATTTGTGTTAACTTGCGTATTAACAGTTTTTAACTGATCTTCCGTTGCAGCACGACCACTTACGGCTTGTGGATTATTTACATTCCAAGCTGTATTAGTAAGGCCTGTTACAGTCCCTGCAGTTCCATCCACAGTTACAGGATGTGCCGTACCTACCGCAAGTTTATTACCCAATCCAACAGTGAATTCCTTACCACCATTCGCATTGGTACCTTCTGTTACAGTTAAATTCGCGTCTTTCCCTTTTACCGTAGTGGCCTTAGCAGTACCACCGATAGCATTTTGCAATTGACTGAAATTAACCGCATCATCAGGCGCTGTACCATTAGCAACACCAGTAATCTTTTGATTATTGGCATCGATACCGTTTGGTGTTATATAGGTTCTAGCACCTACACTTAAACCATTTCTACTAATAGTAGTATTTCCTGCATTAACGCTATCCAAACCTGTTAAATGTTTTGCCAATTTTACATTCAATCTACCGGTACCATCGGATACAACACCAATATTATTATCCGATAATGCCCCTGTAGCACCGCCTTTAACGACTAGAGTATCGCCTAATTTTCTCTTAATCGTAGCACCTGTATCGCCGTTAAAATTGAGTCCTTTTTCAAGAGTATTATTAATAGTGTTAATATCATTCTTATTAGTAGTGATATCACCTGTATTTTTTGTGATATCTCGTGCATTATTACCGATACGGCTTGAGTTATCTGAAATACTTTGCGAATTTCGATTAATAAAATACTGATTAGAATTAACTTTCTCATTAACCCGCTTTAACTGATCTTCTGTAGCAGCACGACCAGATACAGGTGTTGGATTATTTAAATCCCAATTTTTATTTGTAAGACCTGTTATATGTCCATTAGAACCATCTACCGTTACCGGATGTGATGCATTTCGACCTACAACGATTGTACTATTTAACCCGACGGTATATTCCTTACCACCATATGCATTAGTACCTTCTAATATTCTTATGTTCGGATCTTGTTCTTTCACCGTGGTCAATTTAGGAATACGATTAGCCACATCTTGTAATTGACTATAGTTAACTGCATCACTGCCGCCATTCCCAGGTGCAACACCGGAAATTTTTTGATTATTAGCATATATACCGCTTGAGGATACATAGAGTTTATTGCCTACAGACAACCCTCTATTATCAATCGTGGTGTTTCCTGTTGTGACGCTATCCAAACCGGTTACTTTTTTAGCCAATTTTACATTTAATGTGCCGTTAGCTTCGGCCTGAACACCGATATTACCATCGGACATAGCACCTCTGGCACCGCCCTTAATAACCGTCGTTTGACCTAACTGTCTGTTGAATGCGGTACCAGTATCACCATCAAATCCCAGGCCTTTATCGATATTGTCTTTATTATATCTAATAGCATCATGGATTGTGCTTTTACCTGTAAGACCAATATTGCTCATCGTCAACTTACCGGTATCAGGATCGAGAGCCGCATTACCACCAAGGATATTTTTAGTTGTAGTGGCTAAATTTCCCAAACTATTTGCGACACCAAACAATTGACTACCGTTAATAGCATCTGTAGACGAAGCATTCACACGCCCTGCTGCCACATTTGTAATTGTACGTTTTACCGTATCATTACCGATACTTACGGTAGAATCTGCCGTTCCCCCCGCTAAATTCTTATACCACAAACCATTTACAAGCTGATTTGGGGTACTTACGGTATTAGCAGTTTTAGAATTTGCACCTAATGCAACTGACCGTTCATGTCCGGCATTAGCGGACACACCTAAAGCCATAGAATTTGTTTTCTCTGCTTTACTGCTCAAACCTAACGCCACAGAGCCTTCTGCTCCTGTAGACGTGGAAGAATTAACCCCTAAAGCTAAAGAATTCCCACCGGATGCGACTGAGCCTTCACCGGCCGCAATATCAGCATAACCGTTGGCTGTACTAGCCCAGCCAAGTGCCGTGGAGTGAGATCCATTAGTAGTAGAATTTGTACCTAAAGCGGAAGCTCCTTGTTTAAATGCTCTAGCGCCATTACCGATAGCTACCGCCCAGTCAGCTCGCGATTGTGACCCATTCCCCATCGATATGGCACCTCCACCACCAGCCTTAGCATCATTACCAAAAGCCATGGAGGATCCTCCCCAGGCGCGCGCATTTGTACCGAATGCCTGATCATTATCTTTTCCTACAAGTTGATCAGCATCATTATATCCAGCCCGGGAATTATTACCTAAAGCAAATCCATTTTTTGAAAATGATTTAGTCAAATTCCCTATTGCTACACCATTATCAGCAGAAACTGTTGCCGTTCTACCTATTGCAACACCTTGCACATAACCACTACTAACAGTAGCCCCTGTACCCAGTGCCACACTGTTATCTGCCAGTGCTGTACTACTATCACCCATTGCTACAGTACCATCTTTAGCCCTAGCACCAGCCCCTTGCACAATAGTACTCCCATGTACAATCATTGGGGACATCATGGACATACACAAAGCCGCAGCGATTACAGGCCCTGACATCTTGGCAAATACCGATGTCATTGTCGAGCGTTTCGACATATTTTTCGCTGTTTCAGCGACAACGACATAACATCCCTTTGTACGACTCCAGATTACTTTAAAAATTCGGTTCATCTCGTCTTACTCCTTGCATAAAACTATCAGATTATATGAATATAATAAAATATTTTATAAC
>OKHF01000380.1_pt1 | contig 10086 bp, 20 predicted proteins | sample 1614351 | NCBI WGS metagenome assembly OKHF01 (sample SAMN04436930, study PRJEB24849) | human gut metagenome | biome: human gut; feature: NICU; material: stool | host: Homo sapiens | place: USA: Saint Louis, MO | collected 2012-06-13
CATCTTGAAAGCTACATCGCTAAATTAGAAGAAATTGGTGTGCGCATGGATATCAGTGAAGATGAAATCTATGTTTATCCATCGAAAGATTTAAAGCCAGCCAATGTAAAAACATACCCATACCCTGGTTTTGCTACCGACTTGCAACAACCGATCACTCCCTTACTTTTGAAAGCAAATGGCACGTCAGAAATTTTGGATACAATCTATGCAAAACGTGTCAATCACATACCAGAACTTGCACGGATGGGTGCGCAAGCAACAACGGAAGGCAATTTGATCTTGCTCAACGGACCGAGCCAGCTTCATGGCGCAGAAGTCGTTGCATCAGACTTGCGAGCAGGAGCTTGTTTAGTAATTGCTGGACTGATGGCTACGGGAACCACCACAGTCTTCAATGTCGAATATATTTTACGGGGATATGATCATATAATCGATAAACTTACAGCCTTAGGGGCTGACATTCAAATGGTAGAGGAGTAACTATGAGCGACTATCTAACAATGGCAGAACTGGAGAACAAAACGCTAAAAGAAATCTACACGTTTGCCAAAGAATTTCGAATTCCTTATTACAGCCAAATGAACAAAAAAGAATTATCACTGGCTGTTATTCGGGCCCAAGCAGAAAAACAGGGTTTCTTTTATATGGAAGGTATCCTTGATATCGTTGGACAGGAAGGTTATGGCTTTTTGCGTCCAATCAATTATGGCCCCAGTGCAGAAGATATCTATATTTCTTCTTCTCAGATTCGCCGCTTCAGTTTGCGAAATGGCGACAAAGTAGCGGGGAAAGCGAGACCGCCAAAAGAGTCAGAACGTTATTATGGTTTGATGCATGTAGAATCTGTGAATGGCAAAGATCCGGAAGAAGCAAAAGAACGACCGCACTTCCCTGCATTGACGCCGCTTTATCCGAATCGTCATTTGAAATTGGAAACTACCCCTGGTCGTCTGTCAACACGGATGATCGACATGCTGGCGCCGGTTGGCTTTGGTCAACGGGGATTGATCGTTGCCCCGCCGAAAGCCGGGAAGACTAGTATATTAAAAGAAATCGCTAACGGGATCACTGACAATCACCCGGATGTAGAGTTGATCGTCTTATTGATTGATGAACGCCCGGAAGAAGTGACGGATTTGGAACGAAGTGTCAAAGGAGATGTTGTTTCTTCGACCTTTGATCTGCAGCCTAGCAACCATACTCGGGTCTCTGAATTGGTTTTGGAGCGTGCCATGCGTTTAGTTGAAGACAAGCGTGATGTTGTGATACTGATGGATAGTATCACGCGTTTAGCGCGTGCCTATAACTTAGTCGTGCCACCAAGCGGCCGTACATTGAGTGGCGGGATCGATCCAGCCGCATTATACAAACCGAAGAAATTTTTCGGAGCTGCTCGGAATATCGAAGAAGGTGGCAGTCTGACGATTTTAGCCACTGCGTTAGTTGATACCGGCAGCCGAATGGATGATGTTATCTACGAAGAGTTCAAAGGAACCGGAAACATGGAACTGCAGCTCTCTCGCAGTTTAGCCGAGCGTCGTATTTTCCCAGCCATCGATATCAAGAAATCCGGTACCAGAAAAGAAGAGCTCTTGATGAGCAGCGAACAATTAGAAGAGACTTGGCGCTTGCGCAATAATATGACTGGTGACTCATTAGAATTCACGGAACAATTCCTACAGTTTTTAAGAAAAACAAAAACCAATGCGGATTTCTTGTCTGCTTTTCATGACGTACATTTTGGCGATAAACGGCCAAAAAGAAATCTAAAAAGATAATTGCATCGAAAAACGAAACATGGTAAGATAGTCATGTTGTAAAATCGACAAATCAACTCTGGTACAGCAAATGGACCAGGGCAAAGGAGAGAAGAAGAAATGAAACAAGATATCCATCCAGATTATCATCCAGTTGTATTCATGGACTCAACTACTGGTTTCAAATTCTTATCAGGTTCAACAAAGAATTCACAAGAAACTGTTGAGTGGGAAGATGGCAACACGTATCCATTGATCCGTGTCGAAGTAACATCTGATTCACATCCATTCTACACTGGACGTCAAAAATTCACACAAGCAGATGGACGTGTGGACCGTTTCAACAAAAAATACGGTCTCAAAGACGCCAACGCTGCGGAATAATTCTAACAAGGTTAGAACGTTGGTTTACCAACGATTTAGAGATGTTTTCCTTCGCTGGGGACATCTCTTTTTTTGCGCATGTTGCGTTTCTTGTTGCGATATTATTTAAACTTAGTTCGTCATGAATTGTGCAAAGCGATTACCTGTCTCTTCCCGCTTTTTATCAGTTACATGAGCATATACATTCATTGTTGTTTTTATATCTGTATGCCCCATGCGCTCTTGAACTTCTTTGATAGGTACGCCAGATTCAAGTAGGAGACTGCAATGAGTGTGACGAAATCCATGAACTGTCATATGTTCTAAGTTATTATCTTTAAGAATTTTCGTTAGTCGATGATTTAAAAAATCAAGATATAAAACTTTGTTTTCTTCTGAGGTAAAAAGTAATTGTTCTTCATTATCATGTTTTATCCCTAGTTTGAAGAAAAGCTCTTTTTGCTGTAATTTCCAACGTTTCAAAAGTTTGAGTGTCTCATCATCTAAAGATAACTCTCTGACACTTTTTCTTGTCTTAGGGGTTTGAAAAATTAATTTCCAACCATCAGCAGTAGCAACCGTCTGTTTAACAGACAAGGTTCCTCGACCAAAACTTATATCTTTCCAACGTAAGGCATGTAGCTCACCTTTCCTAAGTCCGGTAAATGCTAGAATTCTAAACATCAGGAATTCAGAAAAAGGCAACTGTTCTTTTGCTTTATCTAGAAAAGTAATCAATTGTTTTTGGCTGTAGTAGGGCGCTGTATAATCCTCTTGATCAATGTCCATTTGTCTTTTGGGTCGAATTACTCCATTCATTGGGTTATTCGTAAGCAAACGCACACTAATAGCATACTGAAAGATTTGAGAAGTAATCATAATCAAATTATTGAACTTTTTGTAATAACTGAACCAATGATTTACTTTAGCCTGACAATAAGGGATAGTTATCTTGTTGATCGGGATTTTTCCGAAATGAGGTATGATATGCTTCTTTAGAGCAACTTTTTGAGCAGTAAGTGTACTTGCTTTTACGGTATTCTTATACTGTTCTAACCACATTTCTGCCACTTTTTCAAAGTGAAGGTTACTATCAAAAATAAAATCAGCGCTCTTTGATTTTAGAAGCAATCGAGATAAAGCAAGATTTGCTGCTTGTCTTGTTTTAAAACCACTACGATTAGTTTTTATTTCTTTACCAGTTAATGGGTCTTTACCAAGGTAAACATGAAATTTGTAGGCAATTTCACCATTCTTCTTTTTATATTTCTTTATTTTCGCCATAAATATATTATCGTCCTTTCTTGCCCGCCAGCATGTCGAACGAGTGGCATCACTCCTTTCAATTTGGTATAATAAGCAAGACAAATAAGCTTACTATTATTTGTGTATGCATCCACTCAAACTTTGGTCGGGGAGAGGGATGCTTTTTTTGTTAGATAGTTGCTTTAAAGATTGCAGCTTTTTCTAATGAGATTAGTGGAGCAAAGTGGATTTCGATATCACCGGTACTGTTCAAGCTAAAATGCTGTACACAATCCATTTGTTTGCCAGAAGCAACAGAATCCATTGTGTTATCGTTTGGATAAGATTCAGCTTTCTTATCGTCTGGACCATACACTTCTAAATCAGCGCCAACAGGAATATCGGAATCGCTGTTGTTTTTAATAGTGTAGCTAATCTTAACAACCGCAGCCGGATTAGAATCATCAAATTGATTTCTTTCATCAGTCAATTCAACATTAGTTAACGTATATTCAACATCGCCAACTTTTACTGTGTCACCAACTGAGTAGAATTTATCTTCTTTGACAGCGGAGGATTCAGATGTTTGCTCATCTTTTTTAGGTTTTGTAGAAGAAACTTTCTCTCCGCCATTTGCAGATTGATTATCTTTATTGCCGCCAAGTGATCCGCCAACAGCAGCAACTATAATAACCACTAAAATCCAGAACCACACCTTTTTGTAAAAGGGTTTGTTCACCTTATACATTTTACCATCTTCGCCTCTAACTCTTTTTGCCATTTCTTATTCCTCGATTCTTTGATATAATATATTTGTACTGTCTCAGAAATGAGGTAAGGGCTTTTAGAAGTTGGAGCTTCTAAGAGCTTTATTTTTTAGCAATATATTTTCATAGGTTCAACGAAAATAGATTCGCTGTCAAAAGTAAAAATGTAATTGCGATGATAGTGCTTTGTTCCGTATTTATTATAATAATGTAAAAGAGCATCCTCTAAAAATTCTGAGGTGACATTTAGGTACTCGCTACATTCGTATTTATTATTGCATCCGTTCAATGCGCACTCTAGAAGATCATCTAAAGTGACAAGCATCTCTATACCATATCTTCGTGCTTTCCACTCTTCTTTCCATGCACCAGGAACTTTATAATCAAGAATATTTCCTACTGTTCTTTTATAGTGCCCGTATTCCTCAGCTAATATAACTTTTTTCTTTCGATTAGACATATTTTTTTCTAAATATATTCTACCGTTCCTATATAGGGCAGTAAAACCGGTTTCATCTTCGACAGGGCCTTCAATTACAGGGACCTCAGTAGTAACTTTTGCTAAGAGAATTTCAAAATCGTCCATAAACAAACCTACTTTTTATCAAATTTTCGATCCATTTCATCAAGAAATGAATTAATTTTTTTGAACTCATCTTTTGAGACTTTCTTGTCAGGATTTTCCGAGTGTGCTGCAATGGTATATATTTCTTCACTCCTTTGTTGCTCATAAAGTTTAAAAGTAGCAAAATCTAATACTTCTTTTTTTCTTTTTGTATCAAGTTTATTATAAATTGAAATAATAGACTCTGAGTCCTTTGATAAGCTTACTAACTTGGAATGATCTGTAACGTAATCAAATAGTTCCTGAGGCGAGATGCCAAGAGCAGTAGCGTATGTTGAGATATCTTTTTCCGTAATAGCCCTGTTTTGGTTTTCATGATTTGAAATTGTATTTTGGCTAAATCCAGTAAGCTTACTCAGATCTGATTGAGTCAAGCCCTTTTCTTTTCTAAATGATTTAATTGCTGGTCCAAGCAAGTTTTTCAAAGTATACCCTCCGTTCTATGATAAAAATATATCACATTGCGATAAATAAGTAAATAAATATCTCAAAAAGAGATAAAAATATCTTGACGATAATCTCATTGTGAGATATAGTCTAGATGAAAGGAGGAATGAGCAATGTCTTCTAAAGTTGATAAAAAGCACCTGAAAATAGAATTTCTTGTTCCTAAAGAGAAGTTGAGGGCAGCACGTAGAGCAAGAGAACTGAAAACAAGTGAAGTTGCTGAGATTATTGGGATTTCAAGAGAACAATACGAAAAAAAAGAAGCTGGGAAGTATCCTTTTCAAGACTATGAGATGATGGTGATTTCAAATTTCTTTAAACAATCTGTTACAAGTTTATTTTTTTAAAATATAATATCTCGAAATGAGATATTTAGTGAGGTGGAATTTATGCCAATAATTTCAGCACCTATCGAAATACCAGAAAGTTTTGGAGATGACTTAGCAGCTGTAATTGCTGCTAAAGTCATGCAAAACGTTAATGAATCAATCAAAGCCAACGAACTTCCACCATATCCAACGAGAAAGCAAGTTCGGCAAATTCTTAGAATTGGTGAAGAACGATTGAATGAATGGATTATTGAGGGATTGCCTCAAATCCCATTTGGCAAAGAAACAAGGTTCGATCGGGAAGATATCAAAAGATTCTTAAACTCCAAGAAAATTTAATGCCCGCCAGCATGTAGAAACAGGAGGACTCAATGAAGTATTCACTTAATCAAGAATTATTGATCAACAGTTTAGTGAAAGAAAAAGTGAAGGATCTCCAACAGCTTCTTCACGATAAAAAAGACATACTGAGTGATCGACAACATGAGATCACAAGTAAGGAGCTAAAACAATACCAAGAATTACTTTATCAAAATAGAATAAATCGCCAATTGTGAAAGAGGTGAGTATATGACAAAAAAATGGCTAGCAGCGCTTCACAGTAACCCGCTTTATAAAGCAAGGCAATTACAAGCAATTGGATATGTAAGCTTGTTTCTGAACGGTGTTCTGCTGTTTATTGTGTTTTTACTAATGATTGGAGGATAGAGAGATGTTCAAAGAAAGAGAGATTGTTTTTACAACAAACAGAACGTATGTGAAACCTTACGTACAAAAAATCAAATCGATTATCTGGAATAAATTTGAATCGACTTGCGAAGTAGAGGACCGCTCATTTGATAGTGATGAAATACCATCAATTGCGATGTACTTCATTGTTTCTGATGAACAATTTGAAAAACTTCAAGTTGCTTTACCTAAACTGCTACCTGATTTGATTAGTAAAGGTGGCATCCATTATGGATAACAATATATTTTCTTCTATATCAGCAGGAAGCAGGTGATATAGATGCTATCAAAAGCAATTGCCTTTTTAGAAGAGCTTCCAGCAGTAGTTTTGCGAGCAAGACTTATGAAAAGAGAAGAAAGTCGAGTGTATACGATAGAGGCTAAGACTGCTCAAGGTAAGGTGGAGCTTTTTCAACTCCGAGGAAGAACCTTGTATCATCATGTGGTTCATCTGGGGAAGCCTGTTGAAGAAAAAGTGTTATTTCAGTTTTCAGAACAAATAAAAAAGCCGCCATAAAGGCGACCCTGAGTTTGGTATAACAATATCTCTGACAAGATGATTATACCATTCTCAGATATTTTTTGCAAAAAAACGCTGATATTTAGGCGTTTTATCGTCCTTGTAATAGATACTAACTTAACGGACAAAGAGAAATAGCTGAGGTGTGTCATGAGGAAATCGTTTGTTAGAGAGCGGAGAGTGGAAGCTGGTCCATATAAAGAGATTCGGTTATATAGCAGAACATTTGAACAAGAAAGAAAGTGTAAGGAGCCAAGAGGGCGTAGAAAGAAAGTAACTGGTCTATCTCAAGCAAAATGGAATCAAGCACAAAGCAAGAGGAAAGCTGCATTGTTTCTATATGCAAACTTTGGGGAACGTGATTACTATGCAACCTTTACTTACTCCAATCAATTTCTACCAGAAAAACCAGCTGATGCAAAACGCGATCAAGATAATACATTAAAGAAATTGAAGCGCTTATACGCAAAAGAAGGTTATGAACTCAAATATATGTGGTTCACTTCTTATCAATATGATGAGGAAGTAGGATATATCACTCGAATCCACCATCATATTGTTTTGAATCACGGACCCTCAAGGGATGATATTGAGCAAATATGGTCTAAAGGACGAGGGAAGAAGAAACAACCTTTAGGAAGAAGGCAAGTTCAAACTATTCAATATGATTCTGATGGCATGCAAGGTTTGGTCAATTACTTAACTGGTCAAGAAAAGTGGGAAAACCGCCAGTGGAAGAAAGGTCAAAAGCGATGGTCTAAGAGTCGAAATTTAAAAGAACCAGCCGAAACCACGAATGATAATTATTGGTCGTTTAGAAAACTGAACAAATTAGGTTTGGCCAACGATGATGGAGCAGAAGAAATTTTAAAAAGATTTCCAGGGTATCGCATTCTGGGCGACATTTTAAAAATCTATGATGAAGATCGTGGATGGTATTTCAAAGTAGAGCTGTTCAGAAACGATGATGGATAGCAAAGGAAGGAAATGGCTTTTGAAAATAAAAAATTATTTAGTGGCTTGTTATGACAACAATGACAGAATTTTTATGATGCAAGAAATGATGTTGATGACCAATATTAATCCGGAAACAAGAGGGCAATTTTTAGCGAGTGTGAAACGTTCAGAATTGTTTTCTGATGATAGATGTATAAAGTTTGCTACTAGATTAGAAATAGATAGATTAGATGGGGCTTTCTTTTTTGGGATGGCTACAAGTGAAAGATATAGCTCTTTAGCAGACAAAGAAAAATATAAGCGTATTTATGACCGTTCTATCCGGCAATACGGAGAAAATGATCGAGATAGCTTTTTGAGAAATTTAATTGATCAAGTAAAGAAAGAAGGTCGAAGCGATGTATTCCACAAATTGGAGAAATAGACAAAGCAATGACCAAGGAAGATTATTTGAGAATTTGATTGACCAGGCATGTTTGTATTACAAAAACAAAGGTATTGCGATGATCGAGAAAACGCCAGAACCTTTTCGAGTTAAAAAAATTAATAGTGATGACAGTATGACAGTTTACCCGATTGGTAAAGCCCAACCAGATTACAAAGGAACTCTCGTAAACGGACAAGCGATTGTTTTTGAAGCAAAAATGACTACAAAGGACAGAATCAATAAAAGAGTGATCACAGAACACCAAGCAATTTGTTTAGATATACACAGCGAATTTGGAGCGATGACAGGTGTTTGCTGCATGATCAAAAAAACTGTTGGCTTTGTTCCTTGGATCGATTGGCAAAACATGAAAGAAAAGTATGGTCGTCAATACTTGTTGGAGGAAGAACTAAAGGAATATCAGGTTCCGACTCCTGGATTCATTGATTTTCTGAATAAAAGTAGGTGGTAAGCCATGTCAAATCCGATTGATGATTTTAGAACAGCTCGAATAGGCTTTGAAATGTTCTGTGAAGTTCGAGAGTGGCAGCTTGAACGCTTTGTAGTTAATAGCAAAAACTCTGAGCAATATTTAGGAACTTGCTTCGATAATGAGCATGCAGAGAGAAAAACGTTTCTTATTTCAAAATCTGGAAAGTATTACTTGCTGCTAGGAGATAAAAAATTTGTCCCTTACAGTTACGTTTTGGATTCGTTTAGTGGTGAATATAGTCATGCAGAAAAATGAAACTTGGCTATGTTGCGGAAGAGAACCTTGGCAATCACAATTTGTCGGGATTATTGAAAAGAAGTTATCCAATTCATGTATTGTAAGAATCGTGTTTACTGAAACGTGGGATGATCACTTGATTGATTACTATATGGGGCGGACAGTCATTGAAAGCAAAAAAATGATCCGAAAGGTTTAAGACATCGATACTAAAAAGAGAAGGTGATCCAGTGAAAGTTCAAATGTACAAGATTGACTATGTGGATTGGAAAGGTCGCAATGCGGTGATGTATTTGCATGGCTACAGTAGATCAGAAGTCGAAAAACAAGCGATGGTTGCACAAGGTGTGTTCAAAATAACTAAAATTACTGTTAGTCAGTAGTTGAAATTGATGGATCAATATATTGTGGGCGAAAATAAGTTCCCACGATATATTGTGTATAACTTTGTGGATATGTGTAAAACTAAAATTTTGGAGGAATAAACATGGATGAGTTAATAAAATCAGTTGAGCAATGGGCTAGGAATAAAGGATTGGATGAAGCGGAATCTAGTAAACAAATGCTGAAAGTTGTAGAAGAAACTGGTGAAGTTGCAGCTGCATTAGCTAGAAGTGACCAAGATGCACTACGTGACGGCATCGGAGATGTTGTAGTGACTTTAATTATTTTAGCTTTGCAAAACGACATGGATTTATACGAGTGCTTGAATTTCGCATATGACGAAATCAAAGGTCGGACCGGAAAGATGGTCAATGGTGTTTTCGTTAAGTCCAGTGACCTGTAATAATTCCACAATCGGAAGAGATTACAAACTAGGAGGAAGTAAATGATGTCGATTGAGAATGCAGAAATTACAGGGACGCTTCTAGGGTACGGTGAACACGGTATATTGACCTTCAGCATTGGTTTAAAAGGCAATGGGTGGGGAGTAAATTACGGAAGCCGAGCTTTAGATGGATACATTAAAAAAGAGGACGAACGCAAACCAAACCAAGCAGCGATGAGTGTCATTCCAGAAATTTTGAAGGTAGTCGGGGTTAGAAAGTGGGAAGATTTAAAAGGAAAATATGTACGAGTTGAAACGAACGGACTAGGCAGAACCGTCACTAAGATTGGAAATCTAATTGAAGGAGAGTAAAGTACTGGTTGAAAAAGCCGTTTCTATGGCCCGCCCGTATAACGCG
>OKHF01000386.1_pt1 | contig 9852 bp, 2 predicted proteins | sample 1614351 | NCBI WGS metagenome assembly OKHF01 (sample SAMN04436930, study PRJEB24849) | human gut metagenome | biome: human gut; feature: NICU; material: stool | host: Homo sapiens | place: USA: Saint Louis, MO | collected 2012-06-13
TATTACAGATTGTTATCATATACTCATCTACTCGTATACCATATCAAAAAAAATCTATATTGTAAATAACTTTTTCATGTTTCATTCATTTTTATGGTTTATTTAACAAAATTAATAATTAGAAAATAAAATCTTCATCTTTTCGATACATTTATGCCATTAAATTTACATATTTGCATGTAACAATTTCAATTTATACATAACAAAAGCCGAGGCAATCGCTGCCTCGGCTTTTATAGACACCATACATTCTAAATATTATTTAGTTATCAATGTATTATCACAAAATCTAATGAAACTGTCCCTAATTCAATTACAATATTTAATTAAATTATCGGTTTATTAATTACACCATATCTTACTGAATTGTTGGTGCATAAATCGCTTGGCGAAGATCCACTGTATGAGGTTCTTCCATCATCTTAGGAATGTCTTCCTCTTCGGCAGGTTTCACGCGATTATTGCCGTCTTTCATAGCTTCGTTCAAGCTAAAGATCACCATTTCGTTCATGTAGAAACGCAATTCATCATCATGTACATTGGCTGTATTGCGATCCAAGATATCGATGATTTGTTGCGCATAGTCCAATTTTTCATCGTCAGATACAGTCACACGATCCATAAAGAAATCTTTGTAATCATTGTACAAACGATCTAACGCCATGCGTGCATAGCTGTCTTTCTTATAACGATGGCTCACAATGTACCAGCTACGACGAACGTTCATATAATACAATGCATTATTGCGGTACCGTTCTTGGCCCTTCATAACGCGAGAGTCGTCCATGATATATTTGCCTTTTTGATCCAATTGGAATTGTGTGAAAGCATTCACTACGTCGCGAACTTCTTCGCTAGGTACGGAAAGGGCCACTTCTGCTTCAATCACGTTTAATGGTTCAGCTAGTTGTTCCGGCATCATCAATCGATCTTGAGCCGCATCCGCTTGACCTACCGCGCATACACAAGCAAGTGCCAATACAGGCATAAATGTTTTGAATTTCATACTTCCTCCTTATGATGAGCCGCCCCGGAAAGGGCGGCTTTCACAATCCTTACATGAGTGATTAAGAACTCGAATATTTAGATTCGATTATTTTGTAAGACCTGCTTGTTGCATCAACAATGCAATTTGAGCTTTCATTTCTTCATTGTCGCGTTGTACTTGATCGTATTTAGCAGTTAACTCTAAGTCATGTTGTTTCATGCGTTCATTTTCAGCTTTTAAAGCAGTCACTTCATCTTGCAATACATAAGCAGAGCTAATAGGGCCGGCTTTGTAACGTGCAGGAACCGCTTTCTTAGCGTCGGATGTACCAAATTTGTAGGATACGCCCGCATTAATCATGTTGTCATGACCGCCAAGAGATACGCCCATATGGAACATTGTAGATTCATTAGTATAGTGCGCCACGCCTACAGCGGCAGCTGTGCTACCTTTATAGTGACCTACAGCAGCCAATACTTGAGTTGGTTCCAATGGATCATATTGTAATGGTTTGAGGCCAGAAATAGCTGCACTAGTAGCACCTACATCAGCGATTTTACCATCCACACTACGCATAGCATTGCTCAATTGATTTACGTTAACCGCATCAGTACCATCTACGCCAGGGCCTACATTAGTAATTCTATTACCACCGTTATTAAGACCGTCTTTAGTAAGACTTACAGCATTACCTTGAGCAGGTGTAATTGTCACACCACCACCGTTCATAACAGTCGTATTACCAGCAGCATCCGTAGTAGTTACGGACTCAAGACCTTTCAAGTCTTTAGCCAACTTGATGTTATAGCCATCACCAGCAGCGTTTTTCACAACACCAATATTATTATCTGCCAAACGGTTCACATCAGCACCACCAGTAAGGTTCATAGTATCTCCCAATCCACGAACCACTTTACCGCTATCGCCAGGTTGGTCGCCTTGGAATACACGGCCTGTTCTTGCTTTATTATTGAAGTCGTCATTAACAGCTTTCAATTGATCCTCTGTTGCGGCACGACCAGGAACTGCTACAGGATTTTCAGGATCCCAAGTTTTGTTATCCAAACCTGTTACGAAGTTACCTTCTTTACCGTCAGAAGTTTGTTTACCTACAACTACGTCGCCAGCTTTCACAGTATTTGCCGTTACAGAACCGTCATTGCCGTCAATCTTAACTTGATTGCCGCCGTTACCAGCTGTAATTGTACCTGCAGAGCCGTCGATGTTAACTTGTTTTGCTGGGTCTTGACCAAGAGTGATCTTATCGTTCAAGGCCATTTTGATAGCGCCGTTGTCCACGGAAGTTTTGATATTGCCATCACCTTTTAGGTCGATTGTTTCGCCAAGAGGTTTCTTCACAGATTGACCATCTTCCGCTTTAAGACCAAAGCCTGTAGTTTTGATGTCTTCAATAGCTGTATGCAATTGACCACCGTTTACAGCGTCCTTGCTACCTTTAGCAACATTACCGTCAGCTACGTTCGTAACCTTCTTGCCTGCCGCATCAATGCCGTCTTTTGTTACCTTAGGACCGTTTTCGATAGTCAAACCATCTTTATTAACAGTAACAGCTTTGTTGCCACCATCATTGATTTGCAAGCCATCTTTCGTCAACTTAGTCGCTTCATTAGCGCCGTCTTTAATCGTAACGCCATTTGTATCCATCTTAGTGTTACCTGTTGTTACAGTCTTAGCTGTTACAGTATCTACAGTGATGTCTTTTTTCAATTCTACCTTAACAGCACCGCCGTCTACGGATGTTTTGATATTCGTGCCATCACCTTTAACTTTAACAGTTTCACCAAGAGCTTTTTTCACGGATTGACCGTCTTCCGCTTCAAGACCAAAGCCTTTAGATTTAAGGCTTTCAACAGCATCATGCAATTGGCCACCGTTTACAGCGTCTTTGCTATCTTTTGCAACATTACCGTCTTGAACGTTAGTAATTTTATTACCAGCTGCATCGATGCCGTCTTTCGTCATGGAAGGACCATCAGTAATCTTCACGCCGTCTTTTGTAACAGCTGTCAACGGATTACCTGCTGCATCTTTAATAGTCATGCCTTCGCCGTTTACAACGGTTTTACCGTTTGCACCGTTAGCTCCGTTGTTGAAAGTAATGGAGTTCAAGTCTTTAAGATCTTTTGCCAAACGAACATTGAGGATATTATTTTTGCTGATAACACCAATATTGTTTTCAGTCAAATCATCTTCGTTTGTTACGCCGCCCTTAATGTCCAATTGTTCATTAAGTTTTTTCTTGATAACGTCGCCGGAATCACCACCATATGCCATGCCGTCATCTTTTGTTGCCACTTGATGTGTCTTACCGTTTTCATCAGTGTATTTAATACGAGTGATTTCGTTACCGTTGAGGTCCGGATCACCTTTTTCAACAGAAATATCAGCGCTACGACCATCTTTACCGTTAAGACCGATGTGACCTACGCCGTCTTTACCGGAGATGGATACAGCTTCTTTGCCGTCTTTACCGGTAACAGCTACCTTGCCGTCTGTACCGTTCGCAGTGTCAGGACCTGTGATGGACACGCCGTCCTTACCGTCTTTACCAACCTTCACGGATTCAGCTTTAAGGTTTTTATTCATCTTCACGTTGATAGTTGTATCACCAGATGTTTGATCTTGTGTGATGAAAGTTTTAAGGTTTTCGCCGCTGTAATCTTCGTCAGCTGCAGTGCCTTCACCTTTAATAGTCACTTTGGAGCCAAGCTTGTTAGTTTTTTCACCGCCTTGGTTAGCATCGAATTTCAAACCTTTATTAGTCAATGCGTCCGCACTATCTTTAATTTTGTCATTCAAGTAGTCCACATTAACCGCTTCGCTGCCGTCATTGCCTGTAGCATATGCCACATTCGTTACATGAGTGCCGCCTTGTTTGTTGTTATATGCAGGACCTTCGTAAGTTACCTTGGATTTATCAGGATTACCAGTAGGGTCCAAATCATACTTAACAGCACGGTCATTCAATTTATCAAGTTTGGATTTAGAAGCAACGTCTTTGATGGTAACGGTTTCTGTTTTATCTGGATGATTCTTATCTTGTACAGTCAACGCTACATCGCCGTTCGCATCCACAGTGTAGTCTCCATTGGAGCCTGCCGCTTGATTTCTGATCAAACGATAATCAGTGGAGTTAGCACTTTGAGCATCCAACGCTTTTTTCAATTGATCTTCTGTTGCCGCACGACCGGATACAATCTTATCTGCATCCCAATCTTTATTATCAAGACCTGTTACATAGTTGCCTGTTTCGCTGTCGCCAGCTGCGTTGTTAACAGTTTGACCACCCATAGTAGCACCGCCTGCTTTCACAGTCTTAGCAGCCGTTACGGAATCAAGATTTTTAAGGTCTTTCGCCAATTGAAGTTCCAATTTGTTAGTGCCATCAGCTTTTACGTTGATATTGCCGGCTGCGCTCTTGAACGCTGCAGATTCAGCTTCAGTTACGCCTTCACCTTGTACTTTCACCAAGGAATTCAATTTTTGTTTATTCACAGTACCAGAATTGTTACCAGTGAATTGTAAACCGTCCTCCATAGTCGCAACTTGGTGCTCGCCGTTGCCGTCTTTGTAAACGATACGTGTAAGACCGTTTGTACCGTCTACACCTTTTTCACCTTTAACGCCTGTAGCAGGATCATCGTAACCAGGTTTCACGGATAAGTCGATACCATTAGTACCGTTCACGCCGTTCGTTCCAGCAGGGCCTGTCAAGCCGATGTGGCCTACGCCGTCCTTACCGGAAATAGAAACTGCTTCTTTACCGTTTTTATCAGTAACAGCTACCTTGCCATCTGTGCCATTCGCTGTGTCAGGACCAGTAATGGATACGCCGTCCTTACCATCTTTGCCAACTTTCACAGATTCAGCTTTAAGATTTTTATTCATCTTCACGTCGATAGTCGTATTGCCTGTCGCCGCATCTTGTTTGATGAAAGTTTTAAGATTTTCACCACTGTAATCAGCGTCTGCTGCAGTGCCTTCACCTTGAATTGTAACAGTAGATCCTAATTTGTTAGTTTTTACGCCGCCTACATTGGCATCGAATTTGAGACCTGTGTTAATCAAGTCATTCTTGGTATTCGTAATTTGATCGCCAAGGTCTTGTTTTACTTGATGTAATTGACCGCCGTTTACAGCATCTTTAGAACCAGCCGCTACGTTACCATCTTTCAAGTTAGTAATTTTTGTACCGTTAGGACCTTCCAAAGTTACTGTATCTTTATCAGTATCACCGTCGTATTTTACGGAACGGTCTTTTACCTTATCAAGTTCAGTTTTGGACGCAATATCCTTAATCGTTACAGTTTTAACATCACTGGATTTTTCGTCTTTTACCTTCAAGTCAACTTGATTGTTTTCAACTTTATAAGAGCCGTCTACGGCGTTGTTCGAATTAGCAATTAAGCGGTAATCTGTAGCACTTGCATTAGATGCTTTCAAAGCATCGCTAACCTTCTTAAGTTGGTCTTCTGTCGCTGCGCGTCCCTCTACATACGTAGGATCTGAAATATCCCAAGTTCTATTATCTAAACCTGTTACAAAGTTACCAGTTTGGTTGCCACCTTTTTTATCCGCTACCGTATGATTACCTACAGTAGCAGTGCCTGCTTTCACAGTGTCGGATGCCGTTACAGATTGCAAACCAGTCAAGTTTTTCGCCAATTGCAATTGTAATTTTGCATTGCCATCAGCGCCGACAGACGCAGAAGTAACACCGATATTATTACCTGTAGCAAGATCAGAAGCACTTGTTACGCCACCTGTGATGTCCACTTGTTTGTTAAGTTTAACATTAGATGTAGCACCCATGTCGCCTTTGAATTTAAGGCCATCGTTCAAAGTTGCCACTTCTTCGTTAGAGCCATCAGGTTTTTGGTACACGATACGAGTTGTAGTTGTACCTGCTGCACCGTCAACACCAGGTTGACCATCACGGCTAACGGAAATGTTAGTCGTTACACCATCTTTACCGTTGATACCGATTTTACCGTCTTTACCATTTGCACCAGTAGCAGTAATTGTTTCTACATTGAGATTTTTACCAAGTTTTACATCAATTGTGCTATCGCCGTTAGCATCTTGAGAGATTTCCGTAATGATGTTGGAATTATCACCTTTAACTGCTACTTTGGAGCCCAATTTATTTGTTTTTTCGCCGCCTGTATTAGCATCGAATTTAAGACCCTTATCAATAAGATCTTGTTTAGTTGTATCAATCTTATTGTTTAAATCATTTTTAGTATTTGTGATTTGGTCACCAAGATCCTGCTTAACTTGATGTAATTGACCGCCGTTTACAGCATCTTTAGAACCAGCCGCTACGTTACCATCTTTCAAGTTGGTAATCTTTGTACCGTTAGCACCTTCTAATGTTACTGTGTCATGACCTGTATTACCATCATATTTCACAGAACGATCTTTTACTTTATCAAGTTCAGTTTTAGACGCAACATCCTTAATCGTTACAGTTTTAACATCACTGGATTTTTCATCTTTTACCTTCAAGTCGACTTGATTGTTTTCAACTTTATAAGAGCCATCTGCCGCATTGTTCGGATTAGCGATTAAACGATAATCAGAAGCACTTGCGTTAGCCGCATTAGCCGCTTTCACAGCATCGCTGACAATTTTAAGTTGATCTTCTGTTGCCGCACGTCCGGACACGAAGGCAGGATCAGTTAATGTCCAATTTTTATTGTCCAAACCGGATACAAAGTTACCATTTTGAGTAGCTGACTTATTGTCTGTTACAGCTTGGTTACCCATAGTAGCAGTACCAGCTTTTACAGTTTTTGTAGCAGTTACTGTATTAACATTGATGTCTTGACCCAATGCAACCTTAATTGTTGTATCGTCGCCAGTTTGTGTAATTGTAGTGTCGATGTTAGTACCATCACCAGCTACTGTTACCTTGGAGCCTAATTTATTTGTTTTTTCGCCGCCATTATCAGCATCGAATTTCAAGCCTTTATTGATAAGCTCCGTTTTTGTATCATCAAGTTCTGTTTTAGATGCAATATCCTTAATAGTAACAGTTTTCTTATTCGCAGGATTTTTAGCATCTTGTACAGTCAAGTCAACTTTATTGCCAGATACAGTGTAAGCTTTATCAGCAGCACTGCTGTTTTCAACTAATTGATAGTCAGGAGCGTCTACGTCAACTTTATATGTTTTATATGTACCGTCAGTACCTTCTGTAATCGTTGTGTTTTTACCTGCAACAACTTTTACTGCTTTTTGCGCTTCATCACGAATAACGGATTTACCGCCGTCCGTAATGTTAGACAAGTCTTTATTTGCTGCATTGTCGATTTTATTCTTAGTAGCATCAGTCAACGTCACATCAATTGTTTGGTTGTTAACAGATGTTGTAACATAAGAACCATCGCCTTTTACAGTCAATGTTTGATTGTCCAATAAAACGTCATTGTTACCGCTGTTACCGGCTACTTTCAAATTAACATTGCGCAATTGTGCCACGTTAACAGCGTCAGAATCAGCTGTACCTGCAGCCACGTTTGTGATCTGACGAGTTTTCGTACCGCCGTCACCTACGGACACCGCACCCATAGTGGAAGTCAACGCAGCGCCTGTCAATCCGCTATATCCGTTTATACGGCTGTCTGCAGTTTTAACATTATAACCTGCTTTACCGGCCGCAACGGAAGCAACGGAATTCGCACCCAATGCAACGCCGTCATCTACGCTGGATTTAGCTTTATAACCGATAGCAGTACTGTTCGCATTAGCTGCAGTCGCATCAGCACCGACAGCTGTAGCAAAGTTACCTGCTGCAGAAGTACGTACACCGGCTGCTGTAGCGTTATTGCCTGTAGCACCTGTGTTATCGTAGTTCGCATCGGCAGATGTGCCTTTAGCACTAAAGAAATTCGTTTGCGCCGCTTCAACAGCCTCTTTTACCGTATGGTATGTGCTGTTCTTGATATTAAAATCAGGCGCTTTATATGTAGAACCATTCGCTTCATAGCCCGTATAAGTAGGACCTGCGATGGATTTTGCCAAGTTACTGTTTACAAATTTTAATTGTTTAACATTTGTTGCGTCAGTATCGTTTTCACCACCCGCCACGTTGATGATACGACGTTCAGAACCTACGTTACCTACCGCAACTACACCGTTTGCAACATTGTTATTTTGTTGGTTAGTGAAAGCAGAGAAACCATTAACCAAGGCACCTCTTACTTCCGTACCAGTACCCAATGCCAAGGAGTTATTGGATTCTGCAACAGCATTTGTACCTATAGCCATGGAGTTAGTACCTGTAACAGTGGCACCAAGACCGATAGCTGTCGTATTAGTATTGTTAGCTTTTGCTTCTTTACCGATTGCAATGGCACCATCTTTAGAGGCATTCGCCGCACCACCAAGTGCAAGCGCATCAGCCCCCAAGGATTTAGCATTACCACCCAATGCGATGGAGTTGGATAATTTTGCTTGGGAAGAACTACCCATAGCAATAGCATCGGCACCAGCAGCATTAGAACTACTACCCATAGCAAAGCTGCTTACACCACTTGCATTTGCACTTTTACCCATTGCCACAGCATTTTGTGCGGATGATTGCGCCGTATTACCGATGGCAAAGGCATTCTCTGCACTAGCATTAGCACTATAACCCATAGCTACCGCATTGGCGCCACCGGTACTGGATGAAGAACCGAATGCCATAGAATCATCTGCACCAACTGCAGTACGAGCTTTCGTACCGAAAGCAAGAGAACGAGCCCCTTCTGTTACGGTATTACCATCGCCATTATATTTAGCACTTGGAGTACCATGTTGTTGACCAGGTAATTTTATAGTTTCTGCCGCACCGATTGCGATGGATTGATCCGCTTTTGCTGTAGCGGAGTAACCCATGGCAAAACTACCATTACCCTTTGCCCAAGATGCAGTACCCAATGCTGTGGAGAACTCACCTTCTGCAGCGGATTGACGCATCATAGCCAAGGAGTTAAATCCGCTCGCCTTTGTAGCTGTACCAAGAGCCATAGCAGATGGTGATAAAGCCTGAGCATAATGACCTAAAGCAAAGGAAATACCACCTGTGGCCTGAGCATAGTTACCGATAGCTAAACCGGAATAATAAGTTGGATTACCAGTTTCCTGAATATTTGTATTTTTACCGATAGCAATGCCGGCAAAACTATTTTCTGTATAGTTACCTCTATCTGTACCATTATACAAATGACTGTTATCAAATGGTGTAAGGTTCCCAGGGTTTTGATAATTATATAAATAACTGCCCTCGCTATAATCTACCTTACCAGTAACATAATTAGCTCCATTTACATTATCAATAGTCATTGCAGTATATGTAGCAGCATTAACCGTAGTAATATTACCACCCATCAATAATGCGGCCACCGCCATAATCGCACTCATACGTGTCCAGGTTGTACCGCTTTGTACGGATTTTACCTTGCCACCACCTGTTTTTACGATTTCAGATACTACTACATAGCATTTTTTTGTTTTACTCCAAATAACATTATAAATTCGATTCATGATTATCCTTTCTTACCGAAACCTCAGTAAAACACATCACTTGTGTTGCATAATATTGCAAAGATAATAAAAAGAAGAAGTATAAAGATTGATTATCATCTACACTTCTTACACCAAATACTAGTATTCTCAATTACGATACGAATACTATAATTATTCATGATTCTTCATCATATACTCACCCACGGCAATACAATATCAAAAAATTTCTATCTTGTAAACGACTTTTTTCATCTTTTCTTCATTTTTGTCGTTTATTTATTTCATATTTAATACTTTTTAATTTTAATAAATAGAATCTTCATCTTTCC
>OKHF01000393.1_pt1 | contig 9556 bp, 18 predicted proteins | sample 1614351 | NCBI WGS metagenome assembly OKHF01 (sample SAMN04436930, study PRJEB24849) | human gut metagenome | biome: human gut; feature: NICU; material: stool | host: Homo sapiens | place: USA: Saint Louis, MO | collected 2012-06-13
ATGGAGTTGATCACGATCCGTCAAAGGAAATGTTTCTCCATTGATCAAAAGTGTATTTGTTTCCAATTTTGAAAACTCAAACCCGGTTAGATAATCATTTGGGTTGTTCAGGATATTCAACAAGAAATGATCCTTTACTTCTTGGCCATTTGGTCCAATTACCACTGGAGTGGCCAAAGCGACTTGATTAGAAATATCTTGAACTAATTCATATACATCAGACGATTCCATGATTGAATTGTCAGTAACATACCTTTGGCCATAACGTGTGGTTTTACCGAAGATATCTTCAAGATACCCTCGCTTTTCCATGAATGAAAAAACTGCATTTGAAATTCTATCTCTTAATCTCAATAAGTCTCACCGCCTTTCAAACGGATAAATTGTTTATTCGACAATTTGTACATCATAAACATCTGTAATTGTCTTTTTTATTTCTTTTAAATCTTCGTCATAACTCCAAAAATAGAAAACGATTCGTTTGGATCCGCCAACCGCACTTCGAATTTTTTCTTTATGGCACGCATCGTCGTTTGTTTCAAGGTTTTTAGAAAAAACATCTATCAATTCAAATATTACATCAACGATAAGATCTAACTGTTTTCCTTCAATGGTCAAGGATTGGGCCTTCCTAATGCGTGATTTGGACGGTTTGGGTTTTTCAGTTGGAAAATCACCACAAAATTCACGCGTAAATTTCCTAACAGATATATCGCTTGCTCCATCAATTATTTCTTTAAAAGCGAGAGTTCCTTTTACAGCATCATCAATTAAAAGTTTATCCGATCCTATAAAATCTTGATCATGCGTTAATGCATTGGGATATTTTTCTTTTATTTTTTGAGACAGTCGTCCGAATGTCAGGACTGTATATCCTTGATCAATATAGTCTTTTAATTTCATCTACTATTCTCCTATCTGTAAATACTTCCCAAGTAATCTGCCAACTGCCCATCATCAAAATCTGTCATTTGATTCATCGTTTCTTTGTGGGCACATAAAAACGCCACGAAACCATCAATCTTCTTTTTTGACTGACGTTTACTTGGCGCTTTTTGTCCACTCATATTGGTTACTGCTACGACATTTAATGTACAGTACAGCATAAGTGGATTATCGAATAATATTCTTTGTTCATAGAAAAGTCGTTCGACATCATCGAATGGACCGTTCAAGTATTTGGGATACTGTGGCACCTCGATACATTCAAGTCCTAGATTCTCCAGCTTCTCGATAAGCTTGGCACTCATCGCCGGATCATAATTGACCTGCTGGATATCGTATAGTTCCATACAATCTTCAATGAACTGAAGTATTTGTTCCTGATCAATCATCTTTCCATCACAAAATTCAACAAACCCTTGTTCTTCCAACTCTCGATAAGGTACGTTATCTTCTTTTTCTCGGAAATCTAAATCTTCACTCGGAATAAAATAGAGCTGTTTAACTTTTAAAATTGATTTCCCATTTTCATCCCATGTTGGGAAATTGAGAGAAACACAAGTTAAGTCTCGTGTTTTCGATAGATCCAAACCTATATAGCAAGGTTCATTTTGAAGATCCCCTAGTTCTTTACTAGATACTAAGCAAGGTTCTACTTGATCCTGTTCAAAGAAATTATCAGCACCATTGACGAACACATTCAAATGCTTGGTCAAAAATTCAGCTTTTGAATGGGCAGAACGTTGAGCCGTTTTAAAAGCTGATTCCAAAGCTGACAAGTCAACAGATATCCCCCAGTTAGGATTGCACATTTCCCAAACTTTACGATCAGTCCAATCATAGTTTTTGTTTGGTTCGTAAATCAAAACAAAGTTCGAATCGTTATCGTCCTTTTTCAACACTTCTTTGGCTTCACGGTAAACACGCATGCCGACCGAAGACGATCCTTTACCAGCGGTTGAAATGTTAAACATCAAAGGTTGCGGCAAGGAGATTTGAGCAGATTTGAAGTTGTCGTATTGCTCCATTTTTTCTTGCTTATGCAATTCATCGTTAACAATGAAATATGGATTTGATCCCTCAATGTTTTCGATATTTTTGGTTTGAACGATAAATTTATTTGTATAAGCCATATTATCGACAATATATCGATAAGTGACGCTTGCCACGGTTCCTTTGGGGCCTTTAAAAATTTTCGTTCCATCAAGCAGCACTTCGTTATTCAAAATCGTATCAGCGAATGGTTGTGCGGCGTATTGCGCTTGAGCATAATCGGAAGCACATGCATAGCAATTGACAGATAAAGCACCCTCGCCATACATCGCATATCCTAAAGAACCCACACCAATCAACGTTTTGCCATTCTTTTTAGGAATCTGAACGTAAGCTTCACGAGTGACCCGAACTGTTTGTCCCTTTTCATTTATCTTTACCCATCCATAGATCCACGAATAAATAAACTTTTCCCATGGTTCCAGAATAAAAGGTTTACCAACCATATCGCCTTTTGTGTGAACAATAAACGACTCGACCCAATCCATCATTTCATTCGCACGATCAACATCAAACCAAATATCTTTTCGTTTCTTCCATCGATACCAGCGATCAATTGCTAATCTAACTGTCTTTGGATATTTGTGCGGATGTTTCCGTACACCTTTAGCAAATAAATCAGCGTAATTTACGCCAGGTTCAATCATTTTCCTTCACCTGCTTTACGCGCCATTTTTTTCGGTGTTCAGCTAATTCATCCACTGGCTTTTCTTTCGGACGAGTGATTTCTTCGTTTTGTCTTGCAGTAGATCCGCCAGTGACTTTTTTACCAATAGTAGCTTTGTTGGTTAATCCCAAATAGTCTAAGGCTTTCATTTTCTTGTCAGACCAAAACTCTACTTGCTGGGCCAAAGGATGTTTTGTTGGGTTGGTGGCTCCAGATTTATTGGTGTATTTTTGAGTTTCAGGAAATCCTTTTTCTTTCCACGCCAAGAACTTATATTGGTAGATTTCAAAAATATCCAAATAGGATTCAATCAAGGGGTCTAAGGTAATCATATAAATATCAGACTCCCGCATAATCAATAAAATTCGTGCTTTTTCTGCACTTACTTTTTCATCCACAATCGCTTTGCGTTGCGCCTTTGTCGTCATTTTTATACGTACCCCCCTTTTATTTTTAAAATTATAAAAAAACGATGCGCGTAACTCCCTCTGACCTATCTCCCGACGAACAAAATTTTTCGAAAAGGATAGGGGGGGGTAATCAAAAATAAGACGGGAAAACTTTTTTCTCGTCTGTTTCATTTTCTTCAATTACGTGACATGTTGGACATAATAAACGAATGTTGTTTGGATCAAGCTTGAGCATGTCGTTCTTCTTGATCGGTACTACGTGATGACGATGTGCCTGCTTGCCAAACACAAAGCGACCACACCTTTGACAACAACCACCTTCTCTTTCATAAACAAAATCAGAAACATCACGCCATGCTTGTGTTCGATAGAATGGTTTGTTCTCATGATGGTATGCACTCTTCTTGGCTTTGGACTTACGCCTTGTGGCGTGTTCCTTGCAGAAAGTACCACGTGCTACCTTGACTTGGCATCCGTCAAATCCACAGTATTTCATTTCTCTGATTCTTTGATGATTTCTAGGATGTCACCTTTAGCTTTGATAGCAGCAGGAATTTCAATGCCATTCTTTTTTGCATATGCACGCAAATCTTTCGTGTTCATGCTATCCAGTTCTAATGGTTGATCATCTTCTGGATTTGTTACAGGCTCACCAACAAGATCATCTTTTGTGTTGCCATCAGAATCTAACTCTTCTTGATTGATTGTTCCTGAGTGGATGAAGTCAGCAGCGTTACTTAAATCTGGTGTTGCACTATGATCAAGTACAGCAACCACCTTGTCCCCTTCAGGTGTGATCATCGATTTAGGATTCTCAGTCACTTCAAAATCTGGCTTGCTTCCTTTAGGTACAAACAGTGATCGTTTCTTTTCTGTATCCCAATACTCTGTTCCAGCAATTGTTTTTCTGATAGGTACTATCATTTGTGATTCCTCCTAAATTTTATTAATGACTTAACTCCGATTATCCCGAATAGTACTACAGCAAAAATAAGCATTTGCCACCAGTACTTGATAAGGAATTCCATTTCAGTCAGGTGGATGAAATCATTAATCAACTGCATTTAAATCACCTACTTCTTTTGCATCTCTATTGACTGGATGAATACCGGAATTATCAAGAACGGTCATGCTGCCATCTGCATATTCAAAGAACATTTTTCCACCCTTTATAAAAGCATTGCAGACGAATTTCTTATTGCGTTTAGGATCTAAGTATCTTGGTCTGTATACCATGTCATCACTCCTAATATTTTTTAAACACAAAAAGACAGCACTAGCGAATTTCGAAATGAGGAGATTCACCTCTTTCAAAAAATTGTGCTGTCTTTCGTATCCGTCAAAGAAGTTTCGCGATAAGGAGATTTCCCCCTTTCGGTATTTGGATTATTGTGAGTAGTCCAACAACCGTCTCTCCGTTTCTTCTACGCTATTAATATAACCTGTTTAAATCAAGAAATATACACTGTGATAGAGGTCGCATTTTGTGGCAACGTCAAAACAAACTTAATTGATCCTGGTCTGCTGAATAGTAGTCCATTTCTTCTTGCTTCTTCAAGCGTTCCTCTCGCCTTGATTCGTATTCATCAACGAATGACAATGTCTTACGAATCTCTGTATGTCTCTTGCGGATGTACGACACGCTGTAGCCTGTTTCATCTGCTATGTCATATACGTCCATGTCCTCAATGTATTTCAATTTGACAATTTTATTATCGGTACCGCTGAATGAGTCAATCAGTTCCAATAGTTCTGCTTTCTCGCATTCTAGGACTGATATCTCTCTTTCGATTATTTCTATGCTCTCTTCAAGTGATGATGATCGTGAGTTCTTTTCAAGGCGTACGTTTGCTAAGTCGCCGTTGACCCATCGATCTAATTCCAATTTACTCTTGTTAAGATTCCATTTCATGAAGAGAATTTGTTCTTCTAAATCTTGATAGTTTTTAAGCCATTGAAACCTCACAAACGCCACCCCTTTTATGGTAAAATAATCTTGTCGTAGGTCACTTACTCAAAAGGTAGTGGCTTTTTTTATTTGTCAAAATAAGATTCATGTTGATGTTCTTCATCAATGTTCAAACTTTTCAGATTCTTACCCAGGACCTTTTTATTTAATGTTCCATTTGCTTTGGCCTTTTCTAATAGCTTCCGCTTCTTCATTTTTACTTTCGATTTTTTCTTTGGCAATGGCTTGCTTCTCCTTTTCATCTAATTCTTTACCAAAAATCACGCTTGCGACCACTGTCGCTATTACGGCAACAAATATTAAAACCGCTTCTGTCATTTTAGTACCTTCTCAATTTCCTGCTCTAGCCATTCATCTTTCGTTGCTAGCAAGGTGCCTTCTTTGGAATAATATTCATCGATCAACCTTGCTGGATTTTCTGTGGTTCCCTCACCTTCGAACGAAACCACATGAATAACTTCCATCATTTTAACTTCACGAACATGTTTTGATTTCTTAGGTAGTACCATTTTCATCCCCCACTTTCTATAGCTTTACGGACAATCGGATCTCGATATAACATTTTGTACTTGAGTTTTTCATGCTGCAGTTGTTCTTGTAACTGCTCAATTTGTTCCTGTTGGTCCACTATTGTATAGGACATGATAATAACTATAGTCCCCAATAAAAGTACGGCAATACCAATAATCCTTCTTCTCATTCAAACACTTCTCGTTATTTAATATATTTTCCAAACATTCCCTGACACTCTTATATAAGCTACTTTCGCCTATTTTTGAACCACTATGATCCTCTATGATATTCTAACGGCTTCTAATCCTTTGTCATCTTTAAAGCAAGTTCTTGCCAAAAATGGGGATTGCTGTTATATTATTGGTGAGGATATAGATCTTACTCCTCGCCAAGCCTGAATCTGGATCATTCGTGATTGAAGTGGGAATTGAGTGCACCCACGTTCCCCCGCGGGCGGGTTAGCCTAGCGTTTGTCTGCATGGGACGGTATCCATGCTTTGCACTCTTATTTTTTTTGTACATTTTTGGAGGTTAGAATGAATACAGATTTCTCTCTCACTTATAATCAGTATCTTTCTAACTTTGATGGAAAGATGGCTATCCTAACAACAAAGTTTGAACCTTTAGATAGGTTTTATATTAAGTTCGATATAAAGCAATTACCTCACTTATTGGGTCTTCAATACATCTACACCGATCCGCCCCAAACATTATGCGAAATGCTCTGCAACAAGGACATAACTTACGAAAAACTGCAGCGTCATCAAAATTTCGTGAAAATTAAAGATCGTATCACATTGTTTCCGTATATACTAAATATTTTTTTAGAAGACTATAATGCCTCGGTGATATATGTCTCTGAGCAAGATCGTCATGGATCTTCAATGAAGTTAGATATCGTGTTTGCCCATCCACATAAAAACAAATATCTGAACTTAGGACTGAGAGAAACGAGAGAATCAATTTATTCACCCGTAACTTTCTATGTCTTTAAGAAAGGGCGGCATCCAGTTATGCCTTCTTCAAAAAGGGCAAAGGTTGAAACAATAGAATTTATCAACCCAACTAGACAAATACAACTCTTTTAAGTTTTAGTAGACCATCGTAAGCGATGGTTTTTTTGATGTCTGAATTCCGTTATCGCTGACGATTGCGGAATTACTGCACACTTTTTACTAAAGACTTAAACTGATATACACTTTTGTTTGTTTGACGATAGATCAACATTATTCGGTCATTGTTAATAGCCACTAAATCTAAATATTCAAAAACGTCATCTGGATTTTTTTCTGCCTGATCTTTAAAAAAATCAGTTATCTGAGCATCAATAGATGGTGCTAAAAATTCCTTGAATTTTGTCATCACTCTTCCTCCTGTTCCAAAGCCCATCTAGAAAATACTTCTAGGACATGCTCTTGCTGATCTTCTGTCAAATTTTGTTTGATAAATGCCCAACGTTTAGATGCTACATTCCTGATTGCTCCGAACGCTGTAGTAAACGGTCTGTTTTCTTTGTAATAGTCTTTTAGCCAACCAAGGACTTGCTGCTGATTCTCGTTGAGTTGCAGTTCATCTGGTAAAAGATTTATTAACCTTAATAATTCATTTGGATCAAAAGCTTTGTGTGCAATGCTGTTAATGACGTAGTTTCTTAGTTCAAGTTTCCCACTCACATTCATTCCTCGCTTTCTGCTATTTCGTCGGATTACTAACTAAACCCATCGCCAGAACTTTATGAAATATGTCCTCTACTAATGCAGCCGGTATATTTGATCGCTCGTTATAGTCTCTACTAAAGCCAGACTTAAACTCAACTTCATTTGGGATAATATCTTTTTTTAGGTCTAAATCTATATTGCTTTTGAATTTAGTAGGTTTTTTAATTGGATAATCATAATTGTTGTAATAAGTGAGATTCTCATAGGGAATCTCAAAGCCTAGAATCTTCTCAATATATTCCCACAAACGGCCATGAGCCGGATTCTCTATGATGTAAACGTTTGGTTGATATCGTTTGATGATTTCAATCGTGTTAAATGCACAAAGCTCGCCATTTATTCGCGTCATTAGTGACTTTTCTGGCTTGAATTGATACCGATCGTAGTCACTCCTGTATCTGATAGTAAAGCGAGATAAAGGTACTTGCGGCTCAAAGAGTCCATCTCCCTTTTCTTGTTTCCAACAGGCATTCCCATTATCCATAGCACTTGCCACAGACCAGGATTCACACGGCGGACTTGCAATGATAAGATCTGGATTTGGCAAGCTATCTAAGTGATCGAATAAAGTATTATCTCCAAACAACCTAGAATAATCTGCTAAGTTCAGATTGATAAAATGATTACTCTTGTTCTTGCGGTCAATTCCAATCGAATAAATCTCAATATCTTCAAACTTTTTTGCAGCTTTTGAATAACAACCATTTCCGCTGTCGAATAGCGCCCAAACGATCATTGGTGCCCTCCTTTCAGTTTGCTATTTTGGTGGATAGCTTACTTAATCATCATTCATATTTGCAAGCACGCTACCAAATATATACTCGACATTTTCCGCATCTAGCTCTTCTGGAATCTTAAAACCCACTTCTTCTACACAATATTCCCCAATTTCAACATCAATTACTATTTGCTTTATCTTTTTATCAGTCATTATCAAACTATCCTTTCTCAGTTTGCTATTTCTTCCGATTACTGACTAACGGCCGCTAACGTATTTCCTTAAACTATGCAGTCCTTTGCCGCGCTTTTTCGTTCTCCGATCAATCCATGTACCAGTCGTTCCCCAGTAATCAATCATGCCTTTCGTCGTATTGATCGCAAATTGGTGATTATTTGGATAATGCTCAAATTCAAAACCTAAAGCTGCAACATTTTTTAATGATGAGTTACCCATACGATTAACATGTTGGGCTCTTCTTTCCTTCAGATACGGTTTAACATCTTTCCAATATTCGCCCATGTCTCCCATAAAATACCTCTTTCTTCCGATTCTTAACTAACAAATTTTTGATGCGACAACTTGAGTTCCTCGTCACCGATCATTGAATATTTCAACGTTGTATCGATTGATTCATGGCCCAAGAAGTTCATCACTAATTCGATTGGCATCCCGTGTCTTCTTGCCAAGGTGGCTGCAGTACGTCTGAATCTATGCGGATGAACATTTGCCACTCCTGCTCGATCACCTAAACGCTTAACAAGCTTCTGAACTCCTGCCGATGTCATTTCCTTGCCTACTGTTTGTCCGAAGAATAATGGTCCAGTGATATGTGGCACGTCTTTCAGATAGTGATTCAAAGCCATCTTTGCTTTTGCATTCAGGTATAGCGTTCGCTGCTTATTGCCTTTACCGATCACTGTGATTGAGTCATTTTCCTGATCGTAATCCCGAAAATTGAGTGAAACTAATTCCGAAACACGACATCCGGTACTCAGCAGCAGTTCAATAACAAGTGCTTCTTTAGAATTTGCTGTTGCCGATCGCAACTTTTCAACTTCTAGCTCACTGAATTCCTGTTTCCTACGCTTGGGTACTTTGATGGCTTCTACTCTTGTCCCAGGATCTTTTGCGATATATTCCTCGTTGCATAACCATTTGAAGAATCGAACAATACAGCCTCGTTCTCTTGCAAGTGTGCCTTTGCTTACGTTATCGATCATTTTCCTGTTTGCAATAAACAATCGAATGTCGTTAGTTGTAACATCACTAAATGGCTTTCTAACGCTTCTCATGAAGAGATTGATTGTCTGCATATAAAGATTCAAAGTACCGCTTGAAAGCCCCTGTATCTTCTTGGAAACGAAGAACTGCTTATATGCAGCGATATCAGATGTTTCATCGTAAATTACTACTTCATTTTTCTGCTCAGTGATCGAATACTTCGTACATTCAACTGTCAAAACAACTTTTAGAGTAGCCAGTTGGTTAGAATCCATTAACGGTTCAACATCCACCAAAATTTGGTTGATAAGTTTTTCTACACTTTTCAACAGCAGACCTCAT
>OKHF01000398.1_pt1 | contig 9349 bp, 6 predicted proteins | sample 1614351 | NCBI WGS metagenome assembly OKHF01 (sample SAMN04436930, study PRJEB24849) | human gut metagenome | biome: human gut; feature: NICU; material: stool | host: Homo sapiens | place: USA: Saint Louis, MO | collected 2012-06-13
ATGTTTCATAGTAATACAGGGGTATCACAATATCGATTAGAGGAAAGCACTAGTAAAGATGCAGTGCTATATACCTTGTATGGGCAGAACGAATTATATGAAGATTTAACTGGTGTACCTGGCGCTATGAGTGATAGAAAACAAATTCGTACAGAATATAAAGGCTCTACTCTTAAAGCAGGAGATTTAATATTTAGTACAATATCTGGCATTGCTACCCTCGTTACCAGTGATCATGAAGGTTATCTTTTTACTCAAAACTATGTTCGGATGGAGCCGTTAAATACGCCTATTGATAAAAAGTTTATGGCTTATTTGATTAATGAGAATTCTAAAATTAAACGGCAGTTCAAACAAAATTTACAAGGCAGTCAAGTTGTACGTTATAGTCTTAGCTTATTAAAAGAAATCCAGTTACCAAAATTACCATCTATTGAAACACAACGTATTATGGGGGATATTTATTTTAAACAATTACGACTAAGAGCATTAAAACAGCGTGTGGCGGATAATACATATCGTAAAGAAATTACTATGTTACAGGGAGTAAACTAATATGACAGAGCTAGAATTTGAAAATAAATTAATTGAGCAATTATCAACTGGGATTGTTACTAATGCAGCTAAGTCTAATCAAATTGCTGATACAATAGATGCTTACGGAAATATGAAAGTTTATAAAAGTAAACTCTGGAAGTATGAGCCAACGATAAAAACAACAGAGGCACTTTGGGATAACTTCCGCAAAATTTTGTACCAATTGAATCAAAATCAACTGACACAACCATTAAGCGATACGGAATTTAAACAAGTTCAAAAGGTGATTAATGAACTGTATACACCATATCAAGCAGGACAGTTTCTATATGGTATCAATGGTGTATCCCAAGTAGAGGTTGACTTAGATGATGGACGTCATGTATTTTTAACAGTATTTGATCAAAAACAAATTGGGGCAGGTAACACTGTGTACCAAGTAGTTAGTCAAATTAAGCGAGAGCCACAAATTGCAGGTCGTCCAGAGCGACGTTTTGATACAACACTACTCATTAATGGGTTGCCTATTATCCAAATTGAAGAAAAATCTGTTAAACATCATGTAGATGAAGCATTAAATCAGATGCATCAATACATCCAAGAAAAACAATACAGTGATATTTTCTCAACAGTTCAAATTTTAGTCGCAATGACTCCAAATCGCATTAAATATATGGCGAATACTACGGCTGATTTGTTTAATAAAGATTTTGCTTTTGAATGGCAGAACCCTAATGATAATAAGGTTGTTCGCAATTGGACCACCTTTGCAGATATGTTCCTTAGCATACCAATGGCACATCAAATGTCCACATTGTTTACTATTCTTGACGGTACTAAGAATAAACAAATGCTTAAGGTTATGCGTCCTTATCAAGTATATGCAACAAAAGCAGTTTTAAATGAATTAAAACGTGCTGATTTCGATTTACCAATTAATAAATTAGGTTATGTTTGGCATACAACAGGATCTGGTAAAACGATTACTAGTTTCAAAACTGCCTGGTTGGCGAGTCGTATGCCAAATGTAGATAAGGTAGTATTCGTAGTTGACCGTATAGCTTTAACGAAACAAACCGAAGCAAATTATAAAGCGTATGACCCTGAAGGTTCTATTGATATTGATGGTAAACAATTTGATACCGTTGGTGGAACAGAAAATACTTCAGCGTTAAAGAAAAAATTAAATGAAAAAGGGTATGGCATCATTGTTACATCTGTACAAAAATTAAATACCCTTATTAATCGTAAAGACTTTGTAGTACCGAAGAAAAACTTTGTATTTATTGTCGATGAGGCTCATAGATCTACCGGTGGTGAAAGCTTTGAGGATTTACAAAAAGTCTTTAAAGGTGCTGCTTGGGTTGGCTATACAGGAACCCCTATGTTTGATAAGGTGGTCGGTAAAAAAGGTACTAAGACTCATGAAGTCTTTGGTAAGTTGTTACATGCATATACTATTCGAGAAGCCATTGCAGATAAAAATGTATTAGGGTTCAAGGTAGATTTTGAAACTACTATTGCAGAAGAGCAAATGAAACTTGAATATTTACCAAAGTTCTATAAAGAAAAATACCCTGATTGGAATGAACTAGATATTGAACGAAAGATTGCTAATCTTACTGATAATGATATGGATGATATGATAGAACCAAGTTTCTATGATAATAATCTTGATCACGTAAAATTGGTTGTAGAAGATATCTTTAAAAATTGGAGAAACCGTTCTAATGATGGTGCTTATAATGCAATGCTTACTACACATATAGGTGGCAATAGACCTAGTACACCAATGGCCTTATTGTACTTTGAAGAATTTGAGCGAGTGAACCAAGAACGTGAGGCGCAAGGGTTACCAACGTTAAAAGTAGGTATTACTTTTAGCATGAATACTAATAATAGTGATAACCAATTAACTACAAATGATGGTTTGTTACGTGCTATGAAACATTACAATAAGATGTTTGGTACTAGTTTTGGACTTGATGATGTATCAGGTTACACTCAAGATTTAACAACACGCTTAAATCGTACAGCACAAGATGGGCAATATTTAGATATTGTTATCGTTGTGGATCAACTATTAACTGGTTTTGATGCACCGCAACTAAATACACTTTACGTAGACCGTACATTGAAGGATGCAATGCTAATTCAGGCTTATTCTCGAACAAATCGTATTGCCGATAATCAAGGCAAGCCGTGGGGCCGTATAGTCAATTATAGATGGCCAACTAAGAACGAAGAATTCATGAATCGAGCATTAAGTATATATGCTAATAAACACTCCGCTGATGTACAAGAAACATTAGTTGATACAAAGGCATTAGTTGATAGTGGCGTTTTAGCAAAACCTTTCAAAGAACAATTTGAAGAAGTAAAACAAGTGGTAGACCGCCTTGCAGATATGACGGATAATTTTACGGAAGTTCCTGCTAGCGAAGCTAAGCAAGAGGAAATGTTCAATCTTATGCGTACATATAGTGCTGGAATGTCAAAGCTAAAACAATATGATCCAGATGTTGTTAATGGTGAAGACATAGGATTTGACTATGATAATCCAGATGAACTTGTTACATTGCTTGGGATGACACCTGAACAAGAAGAAATGTTAACGACATCTCTGTATAACGATTTGAAAGAGCGTATTGCTGAAAATCATGATGTACCGATTGCTCAAATTGAACTACGCATGATACATGTAAAACAAATTAGTGTTAACTATGACTATCTCACTGAATTGATAGAAGCATTAATGAATGCTGTTCATGAAAAACGTATGGATGCAGCTGCAGATTATCGTGAAAAAATTAATGACTTTGCAATGGCTTTAGATGATCGCCAATATGCAAAACAAATTAATAATGCGGTTGATGCAATTTATAAAGGTACGTATCCTCCAGAAGGAAAGACTATCCAATATCCTGTAAAGTTAACTAGTTTGGAAGTCATCGAAGATGTAAATACGATGATTATAAAAGACGATATTTTTGATTTTCGTTTAAAATGGGGCATTATTGATGTTATTGGTAATGATGAAATATTAGATCTATTTTCTCGACATGCAGCTGGTAAGCAGGATTTAGATAGTACAGGTAGAATTAGTAAGCTAAAAAAAGATGCACGTGCTGAATATCAAGCAAAAGCACAAGATACAGCTATTGTAAGCCTTAATAAGATTAAATATGGTAATGAACTTGTAGCAGCTTTATATAAATTTGCAGATTCGTACGTTAATGAAAGGTAGTGTTGTTATGATAAAAGGAAAGCGAGGTTATGATGAGTAAAGAAAAACGGAGAGTTCCTAAATTACGATTTCCTGGATTTACTGAAGATTGGGAACAGCGTAAGTTGGGTGATGTAGCTGATGTCAGGGATGGAACTCATGACTCACCTAAATTCTATAACGATGGCTTTCCATTAGTTACATCAAAGAATCTAAAAGATGGTAGTATAGATTTCTCAGACTGCTCGTTTATTTCTAAACAAGACTTTGATGAGATTAATAAGCGATCTAAGGTAGATTCGGGGGATATTTTGTTTGGGATGATAGGTACCATAGGAAATCCAGCCATAGTAGAGCATACAGGATTTGCAATAAAAAATGTTGCATTGATAAAAGAAGGGATTATTGTAAATAATAGGTTTATCTACCATTTATTGTCCTCAAAAGTTTTTGACAATTATATAGCTCGTGAAAATGCAGGTGGGACACAAAAATTTATTGCGCTTAATCAAATTAGAAATTTTATTTTTTTAGCTCCTACATTGGAAGAACAAAATAAAATTATTGAATTATTAGATTATATAAGTCAAACTATTACCCTTCATCAGCGTAAGTTAAATAATCTTAAATTAAAGAAAAAAGCGTTGCTTCAGAAACTTTTTCCAAAAAATGGAGAACGATATCCTGAACTTCGTTTTTCTGGATTTACTGATGCTTGGGAACAGCGTAAGTTGAGTCAGATTACAGTAAGAGTAACAAGAAAAAATGGTAATCAATCCGATTTGCCACTTACAATTTCAGCACAAGATGGTTTGGTAGATCAACGCAAATACTTTAATAGACAAGTTGCTAGTCGGGATATGTCAAACTATTATCTTATTAAAAAAGGAGAATTTGCATATAATAAAAGCTATTCTGAGGGGTATCCATTTGGCGCTGTAAAACGTCTTGAGTATTATGATATAGGTGCATTATCAACCCTTTATATTCTATTTGAAATTACAGATAAAAACATAAGTTCTGATTTTCTTGTTAGTTATTACATGACTCATTTATGGTATAAAGAAGTCTCAAAACGAGCTGCAGAAGGTGCTCGTAACCATGGGTTACTTAACATTTCAACAGAAGATTTTTTTAACAGTGAACTAAATATTCCTAATAGTATCGAAGAGCAAGTTAAAATAGGTAACTTAATAAAACAGTTTGATAAGTTTATTACCCTTCATCAGCGTAAGTTAGATCACTTACAATTACAGAAAAAAGCATTACTTCAACAGATGTTTGTATAAATAAAGGAGATTTTGTATGGCAGAATCAAAAGCACAGAATATTTCAAGCCAATTATGGGCGATTGCTAACGACTTGCGTGGTACAATGGATGCAAGTTCTTTTAAAGACTACATTCTTCCGTTTTTATTTTATAAATATCTTTCTATTCATCAAGAAGAATACTTAGTTAATAGTGATTTGGTTGATATTTCAGATGGAAAATCTGTTAATGAGGCATATAAGGAACTTGTCGAAGACGCAGGTTTAGAGGCTTGTTTAATTGATATTGCTGGTACACTAGGTTATGCCATTAATCCTGAGGATACATGGGCTTCTTTAACTGAAAGTATTCATAATGGTTCCGTTATTCCTAGTGATTATCAACGATTATTTGAAAACTTTAATAAGAATGCTGAAATTAATAAAGAAGCTGCAGCAGATTTTAGAGGTATTTTTAATTATATTAATCTTGGAGATTCTGGGCTTGGATCAACAACAGCAGGTAGAACGAAGACTTTAAATGCTGTAGTTACTAAAATTGATGAAATCGAGTATAAAGATGAAAATGGTAAAGATATACTTGGTGAGATCTATGAGTATTTGATTGGTAAGTTTGCAGCTAATGCTGGTAAAAAAGGTGGGGAGTTTTATACACCACATGAAGTTAGTCAAATTCTGGCTAAAATTGTTACTGGCAATATAAAATTTCAGAATGATACTTTCAAAGTCTATGACCCTACAATGGGTTCTGGTTCACTACTATTAACGGTTCGTAATGAATTGCCTGATGGATCTCGTCAAGGTGCAGTTAGCTTTTACGGGCAAGAACTAAATACAGTAACCTATAACTTGGCACGTATGAATTTAATGATGCATGGTGTTACGTATAATAATATGACACTGAATAATGCTGATACTCTTGAAAGCGATTGGCCAGATGGTCCTGACCGTGATGGGATTGATAGACCACGTTCCTTTGATGCGGTTGTTGCGAATCCTCCATATTCTGCGAAATGGGATAATAGTGAAAGTAAACTTAAAGATCCACGCTTTAGTGACTATGGTAAATTAGCACCAGCCTCTAAAGCAGATTATGCTTTTATATTACATAGCTTATATCACCTAAACAATGAAGGGACAATGGCAATCGTTTTACCTCATGGTGTTCTATTCCGTGGCGCAGCAGAAGGTAAGATTCGCCAAACTATTATAGAAAAGAATTACCTTGATGCGGTGATCGGTTTGCCTGCGAACTTGTTCTATGGCACAAGTATCCCTACAACAATTCTTGTGTTTAAGAAAAACCGTACGACACGCGATGTACTATTTATTGATGCTAGCAATGATTTCGAAAAGGGTAAAAATCAAAATAATTTAAGCGAAGAAAATATTACTAAAATTATTGAAACATACCAAAATAGGCAAGACGTTGATAAATATGCACACGTTGCATCTCTCGAAGAAATCAAAGAGAATGACTATAATCTAAATATTCCTCGATATGTAGATACATTTGAGGAAGAAGAAGAACTTGATCTTGATGAAATCAATCGTATGATTGAACAAGATAACCAAGAAATTGCACAACTTGAAAAAGAAATAGCCGAACAATTAGCCCTATTAGGCGTCAAAATGTAAGGAAAAGAGGTAGAAAAGACCAAATAGGACTTTTCTACCTCTTTTTGTATTCTTGGGAACAGCGTAAGTTGGGGGATTATCTCACTATTCCTGAAAAGGAAATTTTAGAAGTTGCTTCAGTTAATGATTTAATAACAGTGAAATTAAATCTAGGTGGTGTTGAATCAGGTGCTAGTAGAGACACATTATCTTTAGGCTCAACTGTTTATTATAAACGTTATGCTGGCCAATTTATTTATGGGAAACAAAACTTCTTTAATGGATCCATGGGATTAATACCTAAAAATCTTGATGGAAAAGGATCATCTGGAGATGTTCCAAGTTTTAATGTTTCAAATATAGAGGCAAATTATTTATATACTTATGTTTCTAGAGAGTCTTATTGGCGTTTAAAAGTTGCTGCGGCTAGTGGTACTGGCTCAAAACGTATCCATGAAAAAACTTTTTTAGATTTTAATATTGATGTCCCATCTTTGGATGAACAGAAGTTGATTTCTAATACATTTGATTTGGTAAATAGATTTATTACCCTTCATCAGCAAGAGCCATTTCTATGTGGGAACAGCGTAAATGGTGGGGTAGAATTATGTTGACAATAGAGGAAAAATCCGAACTATTTTATATTTATTACGAAAAGTGGATACGAATTTATAAAGAAGGGGCTATTCGTAATGTAACAATGCGAAAATATGAGATAACTCTATTATGGTTAAAAAAATTAGTTCCTGAACTTAGACTTTCACAATTAAACAGAATATCATATCAACAATTATTAAATGATTATGCAGAGTTTCATGAACGACAAACAACAATGGATTTTCATCATCAAATTAAAGCGGCTATATTGGATGCAGTAGATGAAGGATTTATTGATAGGGATCCGACGCGGAAGGCCATTATAAAAGGTCGATCACCAAGAATAAAGAAGATCAAATATCTAAATCAGTTTGAATTACATACCTTGTTAGTTAATTTGAGGTTGACATCCGAGATTAACTGGGATTGGTTGATATTGATAATAGCTAAAACTGGGATGCGATTTTCAGAAGCTTTAGCATTAACGCCAAAGGATTTTGATTTTTCACATCAATCATTGATTGTGGATAAAACGTGGGATTATAAAGGGAATGGTGGATTTCTGCCAACGAAGAATCGCTCATCAGTTAGAAAAATACAGCTTGATTGGCAAACAATCATAAAGTTCTCAGAATTAATTAAAGGCTTACCTGAAGATAAGCCGATATTTGTGAAAGGTCGTGTATTTAATTCAACAATTAATGGTGTACTAGAAAGATATTGTAAAAGGTTAGGGATACCAGTCATATCGATTCATGGGTTACGACATACACATGCTTCACTATTACTCTTTGCAGGAGTGTCGATTGCAAGTGTCGCAAGAAGACTTGGGCACGCGAGTATGACAACAACACAAAAAACATATATACATATTATTCAAGAAATGGAAAATAGAGATATTGATCTAGTGATGCGGTCTATGGCTGGATTAGCATGAGAATTATTATATAGAAATGGCTTTTACTGATGAAGGGTAATAATATTATCAATTCCTCTAAAAACTTTACCAATTTGATTAGCTTCTGCGCCATTTGAAGGAATTTGAACAGTAATTTTGCCTAACTCACTTCCATTAATAGCAGGATAGCTTGTACCCGTACAATTATCCAAAACTACTTTAACAAAATTATCATTCTGAACTAAAGTAAGTAAAAAATAGCTATCTAATTTAGATCGTAACTGAGCATATCCAGTAGAGAACACCATGTCTTTATCAATATTTTCGAATAAATAATTGTTACGTTGATAAGGTCTTACTGTTTGATAAAAAACATCACCATAAGAGGCTAAGCGCTGAGCACGAGATGGTGCATTTTCCTTTTTAATAACTTGAAATCCTAATAAATTTGTTCCCACAACAGATTCTAAATCAACATACTTAAATTTATCAGGTAATTCAGTTTTGGGGTTTATCGTAACAACCTCACTTAACTTACGCTGTTCCCAAGTTATTATTTCTGAATATCGATTATTTTATGTAATAAAATGTAAGTTATAACTTTTGTAATGCTATTTAGAGGATAATAAAAATTCAAATAGTTATAGAAAATATATTTATTATTTTGTATAGGGGAGGTAAGAATGAATAGCCATTTCCTTTTGAAAGCTAATATTCCGTCAAATGATACTGAATTTAGTTTACTTGCAAAAAAGTTAGATAAAATAGTGCGACAAGTAGCAAAGGGATCTAACTGTTTAGTATGTGGTAAAGAAGTTTCCTCATTTTGTAATTCACATACAATACCTGCATTTATGTTAAAGTATATTTCTATAAATGGAGAGGTAAAGTCTCATGGAGATTTGGTTTTTAGTCCTTTAGATAAGGGGTATAAAGGCGTAAAGCAAGCCGGTACATTTCGGATTATTTGTAGAGAATGTGATAGTATAATGTTTCAAAATTATGAATGTGAAAATAACTATTCTAATATAAATATGATAAAAACATTATTATCTGAAATCGCATTAAAGACAACACTAAGAGTGACTTTCAAAAGAATACATGAAATGGGAATATTTTATATGACGGAAACAAGTTCTCAGTATGCTTCTTTTATAAATCAAATATTGCGTGGTAAGGTTCTTGATTTAATAGAACTAAAAAAA